>Ga0187862_10000240_pt1 | contig 63698 bp, 59 predicted proteins | sample June2016WEW_10_1_FD_133003 | JGI IMG/M metagenome (GOLD analysis project Ga0187862, IMG submission 133003) | Peatland microbial communities from SPRUCE experiment site at the Marcell Experimental Forest, Minnesota, USA - June2016WEW_10_150 | ecosystem: Environmental > Terrestrial > Soil >... | reverse complement strand
CCCCAGGGAACGCGACCTCCCCGAAACATCGAATCCACTCTAACCCAGCTCCTCCAGCCGCCCCCTCAAAACCGGACATTTCTACTTTGCTGGGAATAGGACATTTCTACTTTGCCTTGACACCGGTACTAACGCCATACGGGCCGCGTGCCGGATAACCCGTCCTTAAAGATCTTTTGCCATAATCGCCCTGACCGCACCGAGAGGCGAGGCTGTCATGTTCGACCCCGAAATTCCCAGCCGCTACATCGAAGCGCACTACGAACCCAGCGATCGCCTGGCTGTTGTCCTGATCAACCGCAAGACCGGCACGATCAAGCACGAATTCGGCTCGGCGGAATTTCTTGCCAGCCCGCGTTATCAAGCGCATCTTCGCGCCGCGAACGCCCATGGCGCCGACGTGTATCTGACCGTCAACGCGCTCAACCCCGATGCCAAGCGCAGGACCAAAACCGACGTTGCCGCAATCCGGCATCTCTACCTCGACATCGACGACGGCGGTCCCGCTGCGCTCAATAAACTCCTGCTCGACCGCGACATGCCAAAACCGCACAGCGTTCTCGAAAGCAGCCCCGGCAAGTACCAGGTACTGTGGCAGGTCGAGAATTTTTCGGCGGAACACGCCGAGACCGTCGTACGAGGACTCGCGCGGCAGTTCGGCGCCGATGCGGCCGTCTGGGACACCGCCCGCGTCCTGCGCCTGCCCGGTTTCCGCAATCACAAATACGAGACGCCTCATTATGTGGTCGAGATCCCGAACAGTCCACCACCTTACAGATTGCGTCCGCTGGACTTCCCCGCGTTCCCGGAATCCGCGCCGCAAGCCGCCGAGTCTGGCGCGGCGCCCCCCCATCGCCAGGCTGGTGGCCACCAATCGCAGAGCGAACGGGACTGGGCTTTTGCAAACCGGGCGCTTGACCGCGGCGAAGACCCTGCCGTCATCAAGCAAAAGATCGCCTCATTCCGGCACGACAAGCAGAACCCAGTCTCTTACGCCGAGCGCACCGTCGAGAAGGCGCAGACAACACGTCATCGATCTCCCACTCGTCCACACCGTCGGCCCGGAAACTCCAACGGACCCAGTTTCTAATGAGCTGTTTTGTGAGAAAATGGCCTCCAAAGGCCAGACGTTATGGACAGAGACACCTATCGGTATGTCCTACGGGACGGCAGAAGAATCGTGCAGTTCGGCATTTCAAACGGTCCCGATGATCGGGTTTCCGAACATCTGCGCAATGGAAAGCGCTTCACTTCGATGACCATCGAGGGACCAGCAGTGACGAAGGATTCTGCCTTGGATTGGGAACGGTACAGGATTAGCGTTTATCGAGAGACACATGGTCGCCGCCCCCGGTACAACAAAGTCTAGATAGCGATCAGTTGTCGCTCCCTGTTTCTGTTCACGGGGTCTGAACAGTAATGGAACAGAAAACTCCGGTAAGCCCCATCGGCCGGACGCCTCCGGCGAAGGATGACGATGGTAATTTTTCGTTAGGAATTCTGGAACAACCAGGTACGCATTTTGCGGCCAGCAGAGCGGTCGCCGATGCGGTCTTGCCGCAGGGTATCAATGCCAGCCGACAACGCGATTGGTTTGCCGTAGGGGCAAAATTCTGGCCTCCCGGCGGGCCGGGCAAATGTGGGCGATGCCCGCGAACAAGCTTTCACTATCACGGGTCCATTGGCGCACCCCTGGCATGCGCCGTTCCATTTTGTGGAACGATGCACTACTTGCAGAACGAACTAAGGCCAAAAAAATAGGTGAGCTGATGGCTGCACCTTCATGCCTTCGAGGCCGTGGCCCTGTAAATAGTTGTCTTATGCACGCCGAAGGTTTCAGCGACTTCCCTGGCTGATTTTCCCTCGTCGAGCAAACGCCTCGCCAGGTCTGTCTGCTCCGGGCTCAGACTGGAAGGCCGGCCAAATCGAACGCCTCGCTCCTTTGCGGCTATTCTGCCGGTCGCTTCGTACCCCTGAAGATGCCATGAACGAGGCAGCATGACCCTCTTACGGGGGTTTTCTGTTCCATTACTGTTCAGACCCCAAAGCTAACCGCAGTAGATACAGCTACAGCTTAAGAGTATTGATCAGAGCAGCCAGCGCGGCTGGCTGCTGCCGGCGGCTCGGGTAATAGAGGAAGAAACCGGGAAACGGCTGGCACCAATCCTCCAGCACGCGAACGAGCGCCTTACTCGCGAGATGCGACGCCACGTAATCATCTGATACGAAGGCCAATCCGACGCCATCGAGCGCAGCACGGATCATGATCTCCACGTCATCGAGCATCAAAGGCCCGTTCACCGCCACGGATAGTGATTTCTTGCCCTTTTCGAACTCCCACCGATAAACGTCGCCCCCAGATCCGTGCCGAAAATTGATGCATCGATGGCTGAGGAGGTCACGCGGTATTTTCGGCTTTGTGTTCGTCTTGAAATAGGCGGGCGATCCAACGATGGCCGCGCGGTGGTCGCCGGAAATGCGAACAGCGATCATGTCCTTTTGAATGTATTCACCGAAGTGGATGCCGGCATCGAACCCTCCGGCTACAATATCGATGTGCCTGTCATCGGCGGTGACTTCGAGCACCACGTCCGGGTAATCGCGCGCAAGCTGCCCCAGTTTTGGCGCGAGCACGGTCATCGCCGCAAGCCTCGGCACGATCACGCGTACCCGGCCTGCGGGTTTGTCACGGAATGCTGAAAGCTGGTCGAGAGCGTCCTGAACGTCGGTGAGAGCCGGGCGCAACCGTGCGAGAAGCTGTTGTCCGGCCTCGGTCGGCGCCACGCTTCGCGTGGTCCGCGAAAGCAGCCGAACGCCGAGTCCTTCCTCCAGCCCGCGGATTGCGTGGCTCATGGCCGAGGGAGAAACGCCCAGCCGTTTGGCAGCTTTGGTAAAACTGCGCTCCTCCGCAATTGCGAGGAACGCGGCTAGAATACGGAGGTCGTTGCGCACCATTGATGAATTCTCCTCACAAGCCCATGTCTTTTATACATACTACTCAAAACGCTATTCGGGGATATTCTTGGAATTGAGGAACAGGGAGAACGGTTGATGAGAAGCCGTGGCAAGCGGCGAGGATGTGCGGCCGGGTCAGGCCAGTGAAGAGGTGAGGATTATGCAAAAGCGTAAATTAGGAAAAACCCTCGAAGTTTCGGCCATCGGCCTCGGCTGCATGGGCATGAGCGGGAACTACGGGCCGCCCGAAGACAGCCAGAAGATGATGGCCCTGATCCGGGCCGCGGTTGAGCGCGGCATCACGTTTTTCGACACGGCGGAAGTATATGGCCCGTTTACCAACGAAGAGCTGGTCGGCGAAGCGCTCGCCCCCTTGCGCGACCGAGTCATCATTGCGACCAAGTTCGGTTTTGACATCAATCCCAAGACCAGGGAAAGGCGCGGCCTGAACAGCAGGCCGGAGCACATCAGGCAGGTCGTTGATGCATCGCTCAAACGACTGAAGACCGATCACATCGATCTTCTCTATCAACATCGCGTCGATCCAACCGTGCCTATCGAGGATGTCGCCGGTGAAGTGAAGGAAATGATCGCTGCCGGCAAGGTCAAGTATTTCGGTTTGTCAGAGGCTGGGGCGCGAACCATCCGACGCGCCCACGCTGTCCAGCCGGTCGCGGCGGTTCAAAGCGAGTATTCGCTCTGGGCGAGAGACCCTGAACCGGACGTGCTGCCGACATGCGAAGAACTCGGCATAGGCTTTGTCCCGTGGAGCCCGCTCGGCCAGGGATTCCTGACGGGAACGGTCAACGCGGGAAGGTCGTTCGAGAGCTCTGACGTCCGCAGTTGGTTTCCGCGCTTCACGCCGGAGGCTATCGCCGCCAACCAACCGCTCGTCGATCTGCTCAAGCGCATAGCGGCGGGCAAGAATGCCACTCCGGCCCAGGTCGCGATCGCCTGGCTTCTCGCTCAAAAGCCCTGGATCGTACCGATCCCCGGCACGAGAAAACTTGAACGACTTGATGAAAACCTGGGAGCGGCTGAGATCGAACTCACTGCCGAGGACCTCACAGAAATCGATTCCGCCGCATCGAGCATTCAGGTGCACGGCGCAAGAGGGACCGGCCGTGAGCAATATGTCTGATCAAAAGCCCGGTCGCAGCCCCTCGAAGGCAGATCCGAAGGTGCTGATCCTCGGGGCACACGGCCAGATCGCCCGGGTGGCGACCGATCTGTTTCTTAGAGACACGGACGCGCGCCTGACACTCTATTTGCGAAACGCAAAGAGGCTGAAGCTCTCAGGTGCCGCAGACCGCGTGCGCGTTATTGAGGGCGACGTTGTCGACTCGAAAACGCTTGAGTCCGCTATGGCCGGTCAGGACGTGGTCTATGCAAACCTTGCGGGCGAGTTAGAACAGCAGGCGCGCGCTATCGTGCTGGCGATGAACAAGACCGGCGTGAAACGATTGATATTTATCAGTTCGATGGGAATCTATGACGAGGTTCCGCGCGAGCGCCACGGCAGTATTCTCGATCCATATCGCAAAGCGGCGAACCTCATCGAGGCGTCCGAACTTGACTACACAATTCTGCGCCCTGCCTGGCTCGATGACCGGGATGTCATCGATTACGGAACTACACAGAAGGGCGAGACTTTTAAGAACGCCGCGAAGACGGTATCCCGCAAAAGCGTTGCGGACCTCGTCGTCAAACTGGCGATAACGCCGGGTCTCGAAAATCGTCGCAGTTTGGGTATTCACGGCAAGTCCTGAAAGGATTGTTTATATGCAAAAGCGCAAACTCGGAAAAGCCAATCTGGAAGTCTCGGCCATAGGTTTAGGCTGCATGGGCCTGAGCTTTGGATTGGGCCCAGCGGCAGACCGTAAGGAAGCGATCAACGTTATTCGGGGCGCGGTCGATCGCGGCGTGACGCTGTTCGATACAGCCGAGGCCTATGGTCCCTACACCAACGAGGACCTGGTTGGCGAGGCGCTCGAACCCATGCGCAGTCGCGTGCTCATCGGTACGAAGTTCGGCTATGAGATCGAGAACGGCCAGCCTATTGGACTCAACAGCCGCCCGGACCGCATTCGCGCAGCGGTTGAAGGTTCGCTCAAGCGCCTGCGGACCGACCACATTGATGTCCTTACCCAACATCGCGTCGACCCGGCGGTGCCGATGGAGGACGTGGCCGGAACGGTGAAAGACCTGATCGCTGCAGGCAAGGTCAGGCATTTCGGTCTCTCCGAGGCCAGCGCCAACAGCATCCGCAAAGCACACATCGTACAGCCGGTTACCGTGATTCAAGACCACTATTCGCTTTGGATGCGTGAGCCCGAGACGACGAAATTTGCGCTCTGCGAGGAACTCGGCATCGGCCTCGTCGCCTGGGGTCCGCTAGGACAAGGCTTCCTGACCGGCGCGATCACCCGCGACACGAAATTTGACGATCCGAACGACCTGCGAAAGGATTTCCCGCGCTTTACGCCCGAGGCGCTTGAGGCGAACTTCAAGGTCGTCGACTTCCTCAAGGATCTTGCCGTTCGCAAGAATGCGAAGCCTGCGCAAATCGCGCTCGCGTGGCTTTTGGCCCAGAAGCCCTGGGTCGTGCCGATCCCGGGCGCCACACACATCAACCACCTGGAAGAAAATCTTCGGGCCGCGGACCTCCAGCTGACGGCCGCCGATCTCAAGGAGATCGACGATGCATTCGCAATGATCGACATCCAAGGTGCGCCGATCTCGAAAGTGCTCGACGCGTCGATAGATCGCTGAACAAAAGAGAAAACTTATTGGTAAGGATAAAAGAAATGCTGAAAAGGAAACTTGGTAACAAACTTGAAGTGTCCGCTCTTGGCCTCGGCTGTATGGGTATGAGCTCCGCCTACGGCGTGCCGCCCGACAAAGGCGAGATGATCACCTTTATCCGCGCGGCGGTTGATCATGGCGTCACCCTTTTCGATACCGCCGAGGCTTACGGCCCGTTCGTCAACGAGGCGCTGGTGGGCGAAGCGCTCGCGACCTTCAAGGGCAAGGTCGTCATTGCCACCAAGTTCGGCTTCGACATCGATCTCGAAACTGGAAAGCGTGGCGGAGGGTTGAACAGCCGCCCGGATCATATCAAAGCGGTCGCCGAGGCTTCACTGAAGCGGCTGCAGGTGGAGTCGATTGACCTGTTCTACCAGCATCGTGTCGATCCGAACGTGCCGATTGAGGATGTCGCAGGGGCGGTCAAGGATCTGATCAAGGCAGGCAAGGTGAAACATTTCGGCCTTTCTGAGCCCGGTGCTCAGACAATCCGCCGCGCGCACGCGGTCCAGCCCGTCACAGCGGTCCAGAGTGAGTATTCCCTTTTTTACCGGGGCGCGGAGGCGGAGATCCTGCCGACGGTCGAGGAACTCGGCATCGGCTTCGTTCCGTTCAGTCCGCTGGGGGCAGGCTTTCTCACCGGCAAGATAACCGAGAACACGAAGTTCGATAGCTCCGACTTCCGTTCCGTCGTGCCGCGCTTTTCGCCGGAAGCGATCAAGGCCAACATGGCACTGGTCGAGGTGCTCCGGCAGGTAGGAGCGGAAAAAGGCGCGACGCCCGCGCAGATCGCGCTGGCGTGGTTGCTTGCCCGGAAGCCGTGGATCGTCCCGATTCCTGGCACGACCAAGCTTCACCGTCTGGAAGAGAATCTCGGGTCGGTTGCGGTCGAACTCAGCGCAGCCAACCTGCAGGCGATTGACGAATCCACCGCGAAGATCACGCTGGAGGGGGCTCGTCTCCCGGAAGCTGCGCTGAAAATGACCGGCCGGTGACGTACGTCGGATAAGCTCAGCGAACATCTTCTTCCGAAATTTAAGTCAAACGATAGGAGTTTAGAAAATGCAAAAACGCAAACTTGGAAAAAGCAGCCTGGAAGTGTCAGCCCTCGGCCTTGGGTGCATGGGACTTAGTTTTGGCTACGGCCCGGCAACGGAGAAGCAGCAGGCCATCACGCTGATCCGCTCGGCATTCGAGCGTGGCGTCACCTTCTTTGACACCGCTGAGTGCTACGGACCGTTTACGAACGAAGAACTCGTCGGCGAGGCGCTTTCACCCTTTCGGGAAAAGGTCGTGATCGCGACCAAGTTCGGCTTCGAGGACGGCGACTCACATAAGGGATTGAACAGCCGCCCGGAGCGCATCAGAGCTGTGGCAGAGGCGTCGCTCAAGCGGCTGAAGACCAATGTGATTGATTTGTTCTATCAACACCGTGTCGATCCAAACGTGCCCATGGAAGATGTCGCCGGCACCGTCAAAGAGCTCATCAAAGAAGGCAAGGTCAAACACTTCGGCCTGTCCGAAGCAGGCGTCGAGTCCATTCGCCGCGCGCACGCCGTGCAGCCCGTGACCGCCCTCCAGAGCGAGTATTCCCTGTGGTGGCGAGAGCCGGAGGCAGAGATCCTGCCGACGCTGGAGGAACTTGGCATCGGCTTTGTGCCTTTCAGCCCTCTTGGTAAAGGCTTCCTGACTGGCGCGATCAACCAGGACACCAAGTTCGACAGCACCGATTTCCGTAACAGCGTACCTCGTTTTGCGCCGGAAGCCCGGAAGGCGAACCAGGTGCTGGTAGACATGCTTGGGAAGATCGCTGCCCAGAAGAAGGCAACTTCTGCGCAGATCGCGCTTGCATGGCTGTTGGCGCAAAAACCGTGGATCGTTCCGATTCCCGGCACCACCAAGTTGCATCGGCTCGAAGAAAATACCAACGCCGCCGACGTTGAACTGGGTGTGGACGACCTTCGCGACATCCATGATGCCGTCTCCAGGATCACGGTGGAAGGTGCTCGCTACCCGGCACATCTCCAGCAGCGGGTCAGTCGCTGAAGTTCAAGCCCTGACAGCAGAGGCTCACAAACAATGAAAATCAAACGAAGCGGAACGCAGCCTTCAGGTAAAGGGCCAGAAGAGTACCGTTTCGCGATTGATATAGCTTCTCTCTCAAGGCAGAGTAAGAACTCGCAAGTCTCCTGCACCCGTCGCACGCGGAGCCAGAAGTGGAAAATGTTATGAGCAACGAACAACAAAAGATCGGCGCCGAACGCTTCGACAGGATCACTGACGTGGCGCGCAAGAATCATGACGAACTGTTTCCGGGCCACGTCTCCACCCTGGCGGTGACCGACCCCGAACTCATCGAAACCTTCGACAACTTCGCCTTCGACGAAGTGATCGCCGAGAGCAAGCTCGACACAAAAACACGCCTCACTCTGATCCTTGCGGCGCTGATCGGCAGTCAGGCGGTCAACGAATACAAGGTAATGGCGGGCGCGGCGCTCAACGTCGGCGTGACGCCCGTCGAAATAAAGGAAATCCTCTATCAGTCCGTTGCCTATGTCGGCATGGCGCGGGCCTTCGACTTCCTCCATGCCACAAACGAAGTTCTGGCGGGCCGCGGCCATCAGCTTCCGCTCGCGCCGCAGTCCACCACCACGGCGGAGACGCGGGTCAGCAAGGGCCTCGCCGCGCAGAAGGCGATTTTTGGCGGGATGATCGACGAGATGTACGAGAAATCGCCGAAGGACCTGTTGCATATTCAGCGCTTCCTGTCGGCGAATTGCTTCGGCGATTTCTACACGCGTACAGGCCTCGACCTCAAAATGCGGGAGCTGGTGACGCTCTCCATCCTGATTGCGATGGGCGCGGATGCTCAGGTGAAAGGGCACGTGCGGGGAAATGTGAATGTCGGCAATAGCCGCGACGTCCTGATTGATGTGATCACGCAGTTGCTGCCGTGGGTGGGTTATCCGCGAACCTTGAGCGCGCTCGCTGCCGTGAACGAGGTTGCACCCGATAACAGCAAAGGAGTTAAAGATGCCCACTGACAATCAAACAAAACACGCGACGCCCCGCGATGCGCTCGACGATGTCAACGGGCGTCGCGGCTCATATCCTGAGCGGGTCAATTCTCAGTTATACAATTTCAACATCGAAGATTTACGGAGGCCGATATGACCGGCGTTTTGCACGGCAAGACCATCATCGTGACCGGCGCAAGCCAGGGGATTGGCGAAGCTGCCGCACGGCTTTTCGCAAAGCAAGGCGCGCAGCTCCTCCTCGCGAACCGGAACGCGGAAAAGGGCGAGGCACTGGCGAAGACGCTGGCCGATGCGGGCGCCAAGGTGCGGTTCCAGCCGGCTGATGTTTCGAAGGAAGACGACGTGCGCGCAATGATCGACGAAGCCGTCCGTGCCTTCGGCCGCATCGATGGGGCGTTCAACAATGCCGGTGTGAACTCGGTCGGCAAAAAGCTGCACGAACTGACGGAGGAGGAGTTCCGCCGCGCGATCGACGTTGATCTCGTCGGTCTGTTCCTCTGCATGAAACATCAGATCGCGGAAATGCTGAAGACGGGCGGCGGCTCGATCGTCATTTCCGGGTCCGTCGCGAGCGTGGTCGGGCTGGAAACCTCCGCCGATTACAACGCAGCCAAACATGGCGTGCTTGGGCTAATGCGCAGCGCAGTTGCCGATTATGCGAAGGACCATATCCGGGTGAACACCCTACTTATCGGCCCAGTGCTCACCCCGATGTTCGCCGAGAAGCGCCCTGGTTTCGCGGAGGACCAGAAACTCATCGACTCCCTTTCGCCGATGGGACGTTTCGCCGATCCGACGGAGATCGGCGAGGCCGCCATGTGGTTCCTGTCCGACGCAGCTTCCTTCTCCAACGGTGCCACCCTAGCGGTGGATGCCGGGTACACCGCGCTTTGACACGGTCGGCTTTGAAGTCATTACAAAATTCACATGAAAGGAAATACTGCCATGACAAATGTAATTGTTCTCGTAGGCGCCGGACTGATCGGCCAGGCGATTGCGCGGCGGGTTGGCGCCGGAAAGCACGTCTTGCTCGCTGATCTGCGCCAGGAAAACGCCGACGCTGCAGCCAAAGTAATGGGCGACGCCGGCTTCGACGTCAGTACCGCGACTGTTGATGTATCCTCACGCGTTTCGGTTGAGGCCCTCGTTCAAAAGGCCACTTCCATTGGCGACGTTTTCGGCCTGATCCAGGCCGCCGGGGTATCACCGACACAAGCTTCTCCGACGACCATTCTCAAAGTCGATCTTTACGGAACCGCCCTTCTGCTGGAGGAATTCGGCAATGTGATCGCGCGCGGCGGCGCGGGCGTCGTGATCGCTTCGCAGTCGGGGCATCGCCTGCCCGCCCTGACCGCCGAACAAAACAGCGCGCTGGCAACAACCCACGTGGAGGAACTGCTCAGTCTCCCATTCCTTCAGCCGGATAAGGTGACCGACTCCCTCCACGCCTATCAGCTCGCCAAGCGCGGGAACTCGTTGCGGGTCATGGCCGAGGCGGTCCGCTGGGGCAAGCGGGGTGCCAGGGTCAATACGATCAGTCCCGGCATCATTATTACCCCGCTCGCCAAGGATGAGCTGACAGGGCCTCGCGGGCCGGGCTATCGGCGCATGATCGAAATTTCTGCGGCGGGCCGGGCCGGAACCCCGGATGAGGTGGGAACCGTTGCGGCGCTGCTCATGGGGCCTGATGGTGCCTTCATCACCGGCAGCGACTTCCTCATCGATGGCGGCGTGACCGCAGCTTATTGGTTCGGCGAACTCGCGCAGAAGTGAGGAAAGGAGCCGCCGACCCGCTTCGAACATTTGAAACACTAAAGGTTTAGCATGCACGCATTCACTGAATGGGATGGTTTTTACGTCATTATCGGCTCTGCCGCTGGGGCGCTGATCGGCCTTCAATTCGTCGTGATGACACTTATCGCGGAGAAGCCGCCAAAAGACTTCGCGCGCGCCGGAGCGGCGTTGGTAACGCCGACGATTGTCCATTTCGGCGCAGTGCTATTCGTCTCTGCCCTCATGGGGGTGCCTTGGCCTGCGATTCTGTTTCCGGCCGTTGTTTGGGGTATAACCGGCGCTGCTGGCCTCGTTTACACAGGTATCGTCGGGCGGCGGATGAAAAATCAAAACGCCTATCAGCCTGCTTTCGAAGACTGGCTGTTCCATGTCGTCCTGCCTCTGGCGTCCTACGCGCTGCTTGGCTTGGGCTCGTTCGCAGCAAATTCACAAGTCGTTGTCGCTCTTTTTGCCGTTGCAACCTCCGCTCTTCTGCTGCTCTTCATTGGCATTCACAATGCGTGGGATGCGGTTGCGTATCACGTGTTTGTCAATGTTGACGGGCCGCAAATCGAGCGTCAGAAGAATCACGCCAAAACGGGGAAGAAATGACCGAATACATCAAAAACAAAGTTGTCGTCATCACCGACGCAAGCAGCTGATGTTTGTTCGCGGCCTCGATACGAGATGGAATGAGTAACCAAATCAGATGAAAGGCAGGACAGAGCAATGAAAGGTACAGTTCTTTACGGACCTGGCGACATTCGGTTCGAAGATCTTGAGACACCGAAGATTATCGAACCAACCGATGCGGTGCTCCGCCTCGCGGCGACCTGCGTGTGCGGATCGGACCTGTGGCCGTACCGGGGCTTGCAGCCTATCGACGGTCCGACGCCGATGGGGCACGAGTACTGCGGCTTCGTCGAAGAGGTCGGCAGCGCGGTCAAATCCGTGAAGCCGGGCCAATTCGTCGTCGGCTCGTTCGCGACGTCCGACAACACTTGTGCGCATTGCCAGTACGGGTACCAGTCCGCGTGCATCCATCGTGAGTTCATGTTTCGGGCGCAAGCACCGTTCCTGCGTGTGCCGCAGGCGGACGGGACGCTCGTGCCGACGCCAGGAGGCGCGCCGCCCGATGACCTCGTGCCGAGCCTTCTTGCGTGCTCGGACGTCCTGGGTACCGGCTGGTTCGCCGCCGATACAGCAAACGTAAAGCCGGGAGGCACCGTGGTGGTCGTCGGCGACGGCGCTGTCGGCCTGCTTGGGGTGCTCTCGGCCAAGCAGATGGGGGCCCAGCGGATTATCGCCATGAGCCGCCATGACGCACGGCAGAAGCTCGCGCGCGAGTTCGGTGCGACTGATATCGTGGCGGAGCGCGGTGACGAGGCGGTGGCCCGCATTAAGGACATGACGAAAGGCATCGGAGCTGACTCAGTGCTGGAATGCGTCGGAACGCAAGAGTCGATGATGCAGGCCATCGGCACCACGCGCCCCGGAGGCTGTGTGGGCTATGTCGGCGTGCCACATGGGGTGGAACTGAATGGCGAGCAACTGTTCTTCAGGCACGTTCACCTGCACGGCGGTCCTGCCCCGGTCCGGCGCTATCTGCCTGAACTGATCGACCTTGTCCTGAAAGGGACGATCAATCCTGGCAAGGTCTTTGACCTGTCGCTGCCGCTCGAAAAGGTGGCAGAAGGATACCGCGCGATGGACGAGCGTCGCGCGATCAAGGCGCTGCTGCGACCGTAACGCAGGAAACGAACTATAACAGAAGGAGCATGAGTATGAAGATCAAACGAGCCGGATCGCAGCCTTCCGGCAAAGGGCCATCCGACTGGTTTACGGGCACAGTCCGCGTCGATCCGCTGTTCGAGGCGCCGGAACCCGCGCGTGTGCGCGGTGCGACCGTTACCTTCGAACCCGGCGCGCGCACGGCGTGGCATACACATCCGCTCGGCCAGACGCTGATCGTCACTTCCGGTGTCGGCAGGGTGCAGAAATGGGGCGGCCCCATCGAAGAAATCCGGCCGGGCGATGTCGTCTGGTTCGAGCCGGAGGAGAAGCACTGGCATGGCGCCGGCCCCACGGTCGCGATGACGCACATCGCCATCCAGGAGGCTCTCAACGGGAAGGTGGTTGACTGGATGGAAAAGGTCAGCGACGAGCAGTATAACGAACAAACAAATTAGAGGACGCAAGGTCCAGAAGGAAGTTGAATGAGGCCCCACATCATTTGCCATATGCTTTCCTCCGTTGATGGGAAGATCGATGGCGCTTCTCTTCGGGTAGTGAGCTTCCCAGGCGACTACGAGGCCACCGGCACTAAGCTTGAAGGCGACGCTTGGCTCTGCGGTCGCACCACGATGCAACAGCACTTCGCTGAGGATCAACCCTTCGTGTCGGCGTCGAACCAGCCCGCGGGGCCGCAGCCGGTCCACGTCGCGCGCCAGGCGAAATCGTATGCGATCTCGGTCGATACCATCGGTAAGCTTCGATGGGCGGGCGGCGATCTCGACGGCGATCACCTTATTTGTGTCGTGAGTGAGCGAGTGCCACAGGACTACCTTCTTATGCTCCGCGACAAGGGCATCTCCTACATCGTTGCCGGTGAGTCCACGGTCGACCTTGTCAAAGCGGTTAGCATGCTCGGAGAGCACTTCGGGATTCGCAGGTTGCTGCTCGAAGGCGGAGGCCATATCAACGGCGCATTTCTCCAGGCTGACCTCGTCGACGAAGTGAGCATCTTGCTCGTGCCCGGCATCGACGGGCGCCATGAAATTCCGGCGGTGTTCGACGGTGTAAACCCCGGCAGCAAATCGGCAGTGCCTCTCAAACTCAAGTCCGTAGAGCGGCACGAAAAAGACACTCTCTGGCTTCGTTACGAAGTCGTCCGGTCTTAATCGAACAACGTTCAACCTGCCCGAAGCGGGATCATGGTGACTCCGCAGGCTTTTCGGCTTCGAAGCGAGGGCGAAGAAAGTTGGTGCGGGCGGAGGGACTTGAACCCTCACGGACCTTCCGGTCCAACGGATTTTCACACCCTGCTACGGCTTTCGCCGCCCCTGCGGTCTTGCCAGGGTTTGGGGTCTGGACTATCCCTTCACCGTGCCCCGGATTTGGCTCCGGGTGTCAGGTGCTGCCCGTCTAGCCTCTACACCTTCCCGGCCGTTTCGGGCCGGGCTTGGCTCGGGAGGTGCCATGTTACAAGGGTTCCCCGACTTTGAGCAGTTCTGCACCGCCGGTTTCCCGACGGGCACTCAAGTTCTTTCGCTTAAGTCCGATGCGTCTGCCGATTCCGCCACGCCCGCAAGGTTTTAAAGGTAACGGATCAGCGGAAGGCGGTGGCTGACACCGAGATCCAAAAGCAGATATGGACCAAACCCCGCTGGAGGATTTGGATTCATCCGATCGATTTCAAGAAGGCGAGGTTTAAGACCGCAGAACATTGCCGGGAGTTCATGATCTTTTCCTATGTGGTCGTGCGCGGGTGGATGCCATATCCGTGGTTCTCCCCTGATGCTCTTCAAACAGGTGAAGACTGGGTTACTAGTCGCGCCCAGGAAGACCACGCCAATAAGCAGAACAGAAAAAAGCCGAGGAGTGGAGAAATAGACTCTAGCTCGGCCGCGCTTGAACAGGGCGATCAGGGCAACGCCATGCCGCGCGCAGCCGTTTCCTTACACGCGCGCACGAGTGTTGCCGTAGCCTGCACCCGCCATTTCAAACGGTGTCCAGGTACGACGGGATCAACTTGAACGACAAATCCGGCCAGCGCTCGCGCATCCGCAGAAGCGCGAGCCAGGGCGACCAGTCTTCAGAGAGAAAGCGGAACACCGCGAGCGGCTTCCCGTCCTTTGTGTCACGGCGTGCGCGCTCGATCGCGAAGGTGACGCGCCAGATCGGCCTGCGTACGCCCCAATTCTTCCACATCCACTCCTGCCCGGCTTCGCCGAAGCCTTTGCGCAGGACGCGCCGTGGAATCGGAAAGAGCGCATTGAGATCGAGCGGCACGCGATGCGAATCCATGTCCGCGCGCGTTCGCTCCTCTTCATGCCTCCTCCAGAAGATGTCCCGCAATTTGCGGGCGAGGTTCTCGGCCGCCTCGCGCGTCGGTGCCCCTCCCCTCATGGCTCCGAAGTAAATCTGTTCATAAACGCTGTGCCACTCCGGCCGCCAATCGACGAAGCCAGGCCCCGACGCCGCGCCAATAAAATCGTAGAGCTTCTCGCCCGGTCCAGAAACCTCAAGCCGGTTGAAGATAAAATCGGGCCCGTCGTCAGACCAGACAGCATTCCCCGCAGCCGTAAGTTTGGCTACGCCTACCCCCGTCGGTATGCCCGTGTGGCGAGCACCCGCCAGCATTACAATCCGATCCTGGACGAACTGTTGTTCACGGTGAGGTTGGTTTCGCGGGCATAGCGGTCGAGCATCGCGTCGCTGTGATGGCCGGTCTGACGTTTGATCGCCGCGCGGTCGGCGCCGTTCGCGAGCGCCTCCGTCACATGGCCTGCGCGCAAACTATGTGCAGAGAAGGATTCCTTTAGGCCTGCCACTCGCGCCGCGAGTTTGACGATGCGATCGACGGTCTTGTCGGAGAGGCGCGTGAACTCGACGACGCCGCGTTTTCCGACCGGCCGGAATGCGGGATTGTCGCCCTCATGTTCGAGATCGGCAGCCTTGAGCCAGGCCAGCACCGCCGCGACCGCGCACGTTTCCGGTTTCTCGCCCGGCATGACGACAATCGTTCTCCCCTCCCCCGCCTGGTCCGTTTTCGAGCGGCGGAGGGTTACGCGCAGCAGGCCAGCTTCGAAGACGAGATCGCTGACATTAAGTCCCACGATTTCGGAGCGGCGGAAGCCGCCCGCGAATCCGAGCAGAATGATCGCCTTGTTTCGGACCGAGCGCAGATCGAGACTGAACCATTGGCAGATCGCGGCGATGTCTGCCGCGCGCAGCGCCCGCGCCCCCTCCTGGCGCGCGCCAAAAGTCCGGACAATTCCATCCATGGTGCGCCTGAGGATCGGACCCTGCGTATCGAACGCGAGACCGGCGGCGCGGTGCGCGGCGGCGATGGCGGCCAGATGCCGCTGTGCCGTCCTCGGCTTGAGCTTCGCTCCCTTGCGCCCTCCGACTGCACCCAACTGCGTCAGATAGCGGCGCACATCGGCCGCCTCCGCCGGAAGCGGATTGATCTGGTGGCGTTCGCAAAAGGCTAGCCAGCTCGCCCAATCCGAGAGGTAAGACCTCCGCGTGTTTCTTGCGATGGAGTTCCGGTCGAACTCGTCGGCCAGCCGGTCGAGATCCTCGACTGTGGCCACCGGGAGACCGGGGACTTCGAGGGATGGCACAAGCGCGCCTTTGGAGTCCTGCATGAGCGGATTTCCTTCAGAATTGCCCGCCACGGCTAGTGGCCGATTATGGATACTTATCGGACATCATAAAGATTCGGACATCACACCACCCCTGCCACAATCTCATGCAACGCACTGTTCGACAAGGCAGAATCGGAGAGGAGGATGTGTTGGGAGACCCGGCCCCAGGCCGCCCTCCAGCGCTGGCGCGGCATCGCTCCTCGCCAGATCCGCAATGCCGAGTTTTGTAAGGACATTCTCGACCCCTTTTGCGTCCTCCCGCGTCAACGAACGGCGCGGCCAGAAACGTCACAAGTGCAGAACTGAACAACCGACTTTTTGCACGAGTGCAGGCGTGCACAGATCAACAGTGCACATCTGAAGTTCTGCACAAACCGACTAAGAAACAGTCGTACGATTCTTGATCCGTCGTCTGTTTCAAAACGAGCGCAGCGTTACTTGAGACCGCCGTTTGACGGATCGGCGAATCCATCACAACATCAGAGCTGAAGGTGTGCACAACTAACGGAGTGCAGAAGTGAAGAAAATTGCGCTTATTGCCCAGAAGGGTGGTGTCGGCAAAACTACCGTCGCCGTGAATCTCGCGGTAGCCATGCAGGCCAGCGGATTCAAGACGACGCTTTTCGACCTGGACCCCCAGGAGAGCGCGGTCATATGGGCAGATCGCCGACAAAGCGAGTTTCCCCACGTCGAGTTTTTGACCGAGCGCAGGCTCCCGGATGGGCTTTCGGCCGCGGCGGGACATGGTTTCTCCATCGCTATTATCGACACGCCTCCAGCCGCAGGCCCCCAGGCGCTCACGGCTGCGCAATCCGCCGACCTGGTCTTGATACCTTGTCGGCCCAGCTTAGTTGATCTAGATGCGATTCGCCGGACGGCCCAGCTCATCAAATCCGCAGGAGTGCCTGCCTTTGTAGTATTCAACGCGGCTCCGCCTAGCGCGACCACCCTCGTTGAGGACGCCAAGGCCATCGTTGACGAGGCTGGCCTCGCCGTAGCTCCCACGGTACTTCGCGAGCGGAGCGCCTACCGCGCTGCATGGCCTCTTGGAATGGGGGTCGTCGAAAACGAACCATACGGGAAGGCGGCCCGAGAGATATCAGAATTGCAAGATTGGGTTTGTGCACAATTGAAGGTGTGCACACCTGACACTTTGAAGGCGAAGAGAAAGGTTGCTCATGGCTAGGCGTTCGATTCTGTCCCCGGTTCGCGATCAGCAGCACACCTCGCCGGAACCAGTGGCACAGACGGAGATTCCGGCGTCAGCCGAGATCGTTCGCGTCCCCAGGGCCGCAAGCACCTCCAGCCGTCATGCAAAGCTGCATGTTGGAGGATATTTCGACCCCGTCGATCCTATCCTCATTGCGTTTCAAAAGCTCAAAGTCGATCTCCGGCGATCCCAACAGGACATGTTGCTGGAAGCGCTTCGTGATTTCGTTGCCAAGCAAGAAGCGGCGCGCGCGTTCCGCTGACGCCAGAGCGACCGGGTAACGAAAACGGAACTTCCGGATCAAAGTTTGATTCACACGCGCCCTAACCAGTACACTGAGTCGCGGGGGAGACAGCCTATGAACAAGAATAGCGCGTATGATTTCCCGGAACTCTTCCGAGACTTCGCATTTATGCCGAGGTTCTCTGACGACATCGATGACCTTGCGCAGCTTGCCGAGTCCGAGGCTTGGGACTACCAGCATTCTCAATCCTCGCATACGCATCCAATTCTTCGAAATTACATTACATACACATATCGCCGTGTCGCAGAAGAAAAGAAGATCAACATCACACCCGATGAGGAGAACTGCTGCTGGAATACCGGACTAATTACACGGACTCAAGAACCCATCTTCATCCTTTTCTCGAAGAACAAACTCACGAGCGCCCCAGCCTATTGGCACTTTTGGAAGTTCGCGAGGAAAGGTGAATGGGAGCTCAACCGATTTGCAGCGCTGCCGGATATGGCGCACTACTTTGAAGACCCGTCTGTTCTGGTGTTTGACACTCGGAAGGAACTGCGGGTAAACGTCGAGCACGTGGTGTCAGATAACCTGGAGCGATTTCCTGCGCAGCTTCAAACAATGAATCCGTTCGGCCTACAGAATTTGGTGAGAGGGTCAATAGATTCCGCGGTCCAACGCGTGAGGAGGAACTACAAGACGGCCATTCCTCAGTATTATCAGGGGTCGATTCAACTTCTGCTGCCATTAAGCTTGACTGATCCAGCGCAAGCCGATCTCGCGCTGGTTGTTGAGAGGTTCTCCGATTTCTATCGCGCTGCGACATGCCTAACGCTGGACATGGCATACAACAACGCGAGGCAATTGGCTCGCCCTGATCGTGATTGGCTATCCCCCTAACCTAGCGCTCTAAGGTACACGCCGCAGGCCGTGCGCCTCTGCTTTTTGACAGCGCTTCCGCAGCGGGAGAGGGCAGGGGGCGGGGCGTTGCCGTCGCTCAATTTCCGGATCGCCCCGCCTATCGGGTTTCCTCGACGATAACCACCTTTGATACTGATCCGGTGGCTAAGAAGTGGCTTGCATGGGCGACGGTGAAGCGAGTATCGTTGGACGGAGCAATCAGGCAATCCTTCATTTCTTACAATTTCAATGCTGACAAGAGTGTCAGGGGAGCAAAGACTATGGCGAACGTTTACGTCGAAGCCCGTCCGAAGGGTCGTCCTGAAGGGTCGGCCATTCAGGATTATGTAGTCGAAGACCATGCGAACCATGAGCTCGGCACTTTCAAAACCCAGAAAGAAGCAATCGATTGGGCGAAAGCGAAGGGTCACGCCCCCCTTATCGCTCGCGTCCGGCATCTGAATGACAAGAAAACCCCCGACCATTGGCGGTCGGCGTAAGGCCGAATCGCACAGGGGCCTCGCCGGGCTACGCCCCCGTTTCGCGACCACCGCGAAGAAGCGCAGAGACAACGAAGGGCGCAGAGGCGACGCTACAAGGGCTTGGTCCCGCTGGCGTTGGCGCCGGGAACGACGGAACGCGGGGCGTGCCGCTCTTCCCTTATAAGAGTGCCATCGCGGTAATATCTCTCCTCCCTAACGCCGTCGGAGCCGCACCGGACGAATGCCGGACCACCGTCCCGGTGCCGCTTGCCGTCGCGGTAGTATGAGTCCTCCGTCGCACCCGTCGCGGAACGCCAGACGACTGCCGGGCCGTCCTCGCGGTGCAGCTTGCCGTTGCGCCAATATTCCTCATAGAACGAGCCATCGGAGCTGCGCCGGACGACCGCGGGTCCGTCGGGACAATCGAGGAGGCATCCCTTATAAGGGAGCCACGCCATCAAATCTCTCCCGCTCAACTTCAGGTATCCGCCAAGCCAGTCCCTTGTTCCGCGCAGGTCGCGCGCAGCGTCTTCGTTGACTGCATAGGTCCGCGTGGTCTCGATGCAGTCCTTCCTGGAGCGCGCCGTGATATGCGAAGGTGTGGTGTCGGCCATTATCCAGCCGGGCCCGGTCCCGACCTTCCGCGCTGCGAACCGTCCGGCGGCTCCCGTCGCTCCGCCGCGAGCTTGCGCATCTCCAGCCGTTCCCGCTGCTCCGACATGAACATGCCCTGGCCGTGTCCGGCGTGGCGGTGCCCGTCCTCGGTCGAGGAAGTGCGGAAATAATCGAGGATGACAACGCGAAGAGAGGAGGCCAGCGAGCCGTGTGGCAGCTTGCGCTTGGCCGCATAGCTGCAAACGTCGTGCGGCGTACAGTATTCGCGGCGGCAGATCTCGGCCAGAATATCCCATAGCTGCGGCTCCAGCCGGATGCTGGTCCGATGTCCGTGGACGTTCACATTGTGCACCACGAGCGCGCTGCGCTTGTCCGGAAGCGGATCTCCGTTCGCAGATGCGAGACGGTCAGGAAAGACAGAAACCATGCTTGAACCGTTAGCTATGATCAGGCAGCAAATTTGTCGTCTCGGCGGAGGTGGGAATACGAAACCAGGGTTGGTGCCAGCGACTCGGAACCGCAATTGAGAACAGGCTTTCGAATTCCGGTCGCTTCGCGAACTCTATCGTCCATCCGTTTGCTGACCGGCATCCATGCGGCGCGAACGATGTCGGTCGTTCCCGGTAATGCGATCTCCGGGCCAAGCCACTCAACATCCCATCCCGCTCTCAAAAAGGTGCTTTCCCAGATTCGGGGCAGCATAAAACCGACATAGGCGTCGATGTTCCTCTGCAAGCCCCGCTCCATGTAAGCCACGATCAATTCATTGACGATTGGCCGCCGCGCGTCTTTGCTGAGCAACGAGCGATCAAGCACCAAACGGCTTGCTTCATGGACTCTATGGCTGGAGGGCAGTTCCCGTGATGCGAGAAAGGGGAAGATGTCGGAAAGCATGTAGGGGATCGTCGTCGGGTACGATCGCGCGACCCCGAGCACGTCGCCGTCTGAATTGCGGGCAATGAAATACTCCGTCGCGACATTGTCGTATCGGTCGAATTCCATCTCGTCGGCGACGTAGATGTTGCTCCAATCCTCTTTCGCAATAACCTCCTGATAGCGCAGCCGATGCTGGGCCGCGACAAGATTGCCCGGAAAGCGATGCGAAGTTGCGATGGTCACGCAATCAATCATGTAATGATTGAAAACGTCTCCCCTACCTACCGTAAACTAGCGATTCTGACAGGGGTTGCGAATCGAGGCGGGGGTGATGATCTGCTGGCGAAGCGCCTTCGTGATCGCGTAGGTGCGGCCGTTCGCCGCCAGTTTCCTGAATATATTCTGCCAATGAAACCGAACGGTGCTGGTGCTGATCCCAAGTATGATGCTGATTTCCTTGTCGGTCTTGCCTTCGGCACCCCACGATACAATATCGTGCTCGCGTGTGCTTAATGCGGCCCTGGCGGATTTTATCCTCAGGTCACGGTAGGTTTCATGCAGGCAGGTGCTGAGCAGGTACGCGCCGCCCAAAAGATTGTAGTCTTGCGGCTTGTTCTGTTCGGATGCGGGCAATGACGATCTTGCTATTCCGACTCCGACCAGCTCCGGACCTTCACCGCGGAGTGAGATGCCGATCCCGTCGCCGAGCCCGGCATCGGCCGCCTGGTCCATCATTTGGAGTGGCGGCAAGCGCCGATCAAGCTTGGCGGTTACATCGGACCAGAAAAATGGCGTGCGGCTCGTCAGGACCTGCCTCGTGACCGGGTCGATCAGTGAGAATTTGCGCGCTGCATAATGTTTCATCCAATCTTCCGGATAGCTGGTTGCCAGACCATGCTGACTGGGAAGATCGAGGGAGGGATGATCGTTGACCAGGCTGTAGGCGATCCGGTCATAGCCATGGTGACGCATGGCGTCGCAGAAGTTATCGAACGCCTCCTGTGTCGTCTGAGAGTTTACGATGCGCTCGACATAGCGCTCCAAATCTTTCATGGAGGCGCGCGACGGTCGGGGCAGGCAGACGCCATGGGAGCCATCCGTACAATCGCGCCAGATCAACCGCCGTGGAAAGCACACTATAAACCAGGACCGTTAAAATCCGGTTTGCACGCAGGGATTTCAAATAGTTGGGCCGGTGTTTTGCGAGCCTTCCTCATGGACAATTGACCGCCGATCCCGGCACGTGCCGGGCCACGTTTGTGATCCCTGAAACCCACCTTTCCCTCGCCGACCAGCGTGTGCGACCGTCCTCGCAATCAAGGGTCTGCGATGAACGCGCAAAAGACAGCGCGCCCTTGACTGCTGCGGGAGCCGCCGAAGAAAACCATTGTCCTTATAAGAGGGAAAGGTGGGGGAGGCAAAGCCGAGCACAAGGCACGCAGAAATGTGAATCTCCGCTATATCAAATCAACCGAGATACCCTCGCACAACTGAATGCGGGTCGGCAGCTCTCTCCACTCGGCATCGTCAAGAAAGTTGTCCGCGACCCATCGCATAAGATCGTGGAAATCACGAAGCCGGAGAAGCGATTGGCTGCGGGAGGCAAAATCCTTCGCGTCCGGCGTGAAGCTTGTATTTGTGACGATCATTCCGGCGGCAAAGAACCTTTGAGCGGCCATCACGCCCATCAACTCGCGCAGTGGCTCAGGTCCAACCTTATTCGACGGATCACGCCGATGCTTTACTTGCACCGCGCCTATGAAGGGGAAAGCGAACGTCCTGGGCGGCGTAAAAATGATGTCAATGCCACCGTCTCGCCGGTAGGTTCCGCCTCCTACAGGCCGGGCATGAAGGCCCATGGCGGAAAGTCTGTCCAGCACAAGCTCCTCGAATTGCGAAGGACTAAGCTCGAACAGCCCGGCCGGATTTGCAAGAATCTTCGCCGCGATTGTGCTCGTGATGTCAACCAACCGTACGGATGTCGGCTTCACGTGCTGGGCAAAAGCAAGCAGGAGTTGGCGATCGTCCGGCGCAGTAGAGATCACGCGCTCAGCCGCCCGTCGAGGGCGGCGGGGAAGCCGCTGAAGCCAGCGCGCCAACTCCGAGCAGGATCGGCAGAAACGCTGTACGGGTCCGGCCTGATTAGTGAGGCCGGATGGCTCCAGTCGAACATACTCATCGCTGCGCCGAATCTCCGATCCGCAGTACGAGCAATCATACGCTTGTGCGGCCCGCGACACGCGAAGGTGCGTGGTCCCTCCGACCATCCTGTCCAGCGCCGCCGCAAGGCTCGTGAACTCCACCCCCGTCTCCCGGCTCGCAATGACCAGCCGTGAAGGCGCGAGATTTCGTCTGCCGGTTAGGCACGATTGAAGGTATGACGGAGAAACGCCCACGGACGAAGCCACATGCTCGATCAGGAGCCCCCGGCGCTCGATGGACCTCTGGATCTCCGCCAGCGTCGATCGCACCTCTTCCGGTGTATGCGCCGATTCAGACACGGCTTGAATTTTATCACCATAAACCAGGACCATTGAAATCCGGTTTGCACGCAGGGATTTCAAATAGTTGGGCCGGTGTTATGGCGAGCGTTTCCTCCGCTGAAACGCCGCGCGCAGGGTCACGCGACGTTTAGCCCGGCTCTTGGTTCCACCGAATCGGAGCAAGCCTTTAGCCTGCGCTCGAACGCCGGGAAATACGTAATCCGGTCGCCCCAAAAAACCATTGCGCAATGGGGCTATAATGGACAAAATAGCCCAAGTGGCTCTAAGTAGATGCTATGAAATCAATGTCGGCGAGGGATGCCAAAAACGCCTTTGGTTTGCTTCTGGACACTGCGCGTGCGGAGCCCGTCAGCATAGAGAAGCACGGGCGGCCCGTGGTCGTCGTCCTGTCTGTCGAGGAATACGAACGCCTCGTTGAGGAGCGAGTCAGGTCTACCGGGGGTGCATCAACCATAGCGGTACGGGGAAAAAAGGGTGAATGACATGCCGCAAAAGAGGAAACGCAAGACCCGGTCGGGGCGCTCCTGCGCAACCAAAGTGAAAGCGGTCGATTTATTCTGCGGAGCTGGGGGACTAACGCGAGGCCTCGAAGCCGCCGGCATCAATGTCGTGTCGGGCGTCGACATCGATCCGGCCTGTGAATACCCGTTTACCGCTAACAACCGTGCTACCTTCCTGCTGAAATCGGTGGAAGACATTGCGGGGACGGACTTCACCGATGCCCTCAAGGGCGATTCATTCACGCTGCTGGCAGGGTGCGCTCCTTGCCAGCCTTTCTCCAAATATAGCCAGGGGAAATCCAGTCCAGCGGACAAGCGATGGAATTTGCTGAGCCACTTCGCTCGACTTGTCAAAGAAGTCCAACCCGATCTCGTCACCATGGAGAATGTCCCGCTCCTGGCGAAACAACCGGTGTTTGCAAAGTTCGTCTCCTCCTTGAAGGACGACGGCTTTTCCGTTTTCCACGAGGTTGTCGACTGTGCCGATTACGGCGTGCCGCAACACCGGCAACGACTCGTTCTGTTGGCGTCGAAGCATGGGCCGATCGAAATGATCGCGCCTACAGCAAGAGTGGAACTTTACGAGACGGTCCGCGATGCGATCGAGAAATTGCCGCCGCTCAAGGCTGGAGAAATCTGCCCAGACGATCCCCTACACCAAACTGCCGAATTGTCGCCGTTGAATCTCAAACGAATCCGTGCATCCAAAGCGGGCGGAACATGGCGAGATTGGGACAGGGAGCTGGTCGCGGATTGCCACAAGAAAAAAACCGGCAAAACCTATCCGAGCGTGTACGGAAGGATGGGTTGGGACGAACCGTCACCTACAATGACCACTCAATTTTACGGTTTCGGGAATGGTCGTTTCGGGCATCCTCATCAGAATCGTGCAATCTCTCTGAGAGAAGGAGCGATCCTTCAGAGCTTTCCCGGCGACTACAAATTCGTAGCCAAAGGCGAGCCGATCTATATCAAGACGATTGGCCGCCTCATCGGAAACGCCGTTCCCGTCAAGCTCGGTAAGGCCATCGGGAAAAGCATCGTACGTCACATCAAAAATGTGGAAGCGTCACTGGAGAGCACCGCATGACGCCCCCAGCCGTCTCGGGGGCCGACACTTCCAAGACTGCGGTCATGTCACCTCCCGAAGCCGGCCAATTGGTGGAAGTACGTCGTCGACAGTGGGTTGTCGCAGATACGCAGTCTTCGCCTGCGGAAAATGGGCATTCCTCGCCGCAAAATTTCGTCACTCTGTCGTCGATAGACGAAGACAGTCTCGGGGACCAGATCGAAGTCATCTGGGAGATTGAGCCCGGCGCTCACATCATAGAACGAGCGGGGCTACCGAGCATAACGGGACGCGACGATACTCAGACGCTCGAAGCGTTCCTGGATGCGGTTCGATGGGGCGCAGCGACGAACGCGGATAGAGGGTTTTTACAGGCGCCTTTTCGCAGCGGGGTCAGCATCGAGGATTTTCAACTCGACCCGCTGGTACGCGCCATCGACATGGCGCGCGCCAATCTCCTGATCGGGGACGATGTCGGCTTGGGGAAGACGATCGAGGCCGGGCTCGTCATTCAGGAAATGTTGTTACGGCACCGTGCTCGAACCGTCTTCGTCGCCTGTCCTGCATCGCTCCAAGAAAAATGGCGTGTCGAGATGCTCGAAAAGTTCGGGCTCGAATTCAAGATAGTCGACACCGAGTACGTCAAGGAGCTGCGCCGAGCTCGGGGCATCCATGCAAATCCATGGACATCGTTCCCCCGGCTGATCGCATCGATCGATTGGATCAAGTCAGGGGAGCCGCTCCGGCTCCTTCGCGACATCCTTCCCGTTCGTGCCAACTATCCGAGAAAATTCGACATACTTGTCGTCGATGAAGCGCACAATGTCGCCCCCACTGGTTCGCCGCACTATGCGCTGGAAAGCCAACGGACGCAGTTCATACGGAAGATCGCACCGCACTTTCAACACCGGCTCTTCCTGACGGCGACGCCGCACAACGGTTACACGGAGTCGTTTACGTCGCTGCTGGAGCTGCTCGACGACCAGCGTTTCTCGCGCAGCATTCTGCCGGACGACAAGCAGCTCTCGCAGGTCATGATCAGGAGACTGAAGACCGATCTCGTCGATAAAGATGGCAAGCCGCTCTACCCGAAGCGCAACTTGCAGGCACTCACCGTGCCCTTCACCGCCGACGAGCGCGCGATACACAAGATGCTCGACTCCTATTGCAAGAGTCGCGAAACGACGTGCCAGAACACGGGCGCTACGGGCACGAAGTTCGTAAACAGTCTTCTCAAAAAGCGACTTTTCTCGTCGCCTGCGGCATTCGCTTCGACGCTGGAGAAACATTTCAGCACGCTCACGACCCGCAAAGTGCAACAGATACCTGATGCGATGGCCGACCGCATCCTGCGCAAGGCGATCTTGAAAGCATACGAGGATTACGCCGACGATGGGCAGGTAGAAGTCGCGCAAACGGAGGCCGTCGAGGAAGCCACAAAAAGCGTAGCTCCTCCGAACGAGGAGGAGCTACGCTTCCTTTCGCGAATGCGCGATTGGGCTCAAAGCGCCAGTCATAAGGTCGACTCGAAGGGGCGTGCGATCCTCGAATGGATCGAGACCAACCTGAAATCGAATGGCCAATGGAACGACCGCCGTGTCATCCTTTTTACCGAGTACCGCACCACGCATCAGTGGCTCCATCAGATCCTCGTTTCTCACGGGTATGGCGGAGATCGTCTCGGGATCATTCATGGCGGCCTGGATCAGGAAGAGCGCGAGAAGATTAAAGCCGCGTTTCAGACCAACCCGACGGATGCCGATATTCGTATCTTGCTCGCAACCGACGCCGCGTCCGAAGGAATCGACCTACAGAATTACTGCAATTACCTGATCCATATCGAGATTCCCTACAATCCCAACGTCATGGAGCAGCGCAACGGCCGGATAGATCGGCATGGTCAGAAGCGCGACGAGGTTTTGATTTGGCACCCGGTCGATGGCGGCGAAGCGAGCGGGGATACTCTCGGCGGCCATAAGGACGACATCATCCGCGCCCTCGTCAAACTGGAGGCGATGCGCGAGGACATGGGTAGCGTGAACCCTGTCATCGCGCCACAGATGGCCGGTCTGATCGAAGGCACAAGGCGGGAATTGGATACCAGAGAGGCCGAGGCCAGGGCCGCAAAGACCAAACGATACATTCGGGCCGATCGCCAGCTCAAGGAGCGCATCGAGAAATTGCACGAGCGCCTTCTCGAAACCCAGCGAGATTTCCACCTCACGCCCGAACGGATTTGCGCGGCAGTCAAGACCGGTCTCGCGCTGGAAAAAAGGCCATCCCTCCAACCAATCGAATTTTCTGGCGCGCCGAGCGGAACCGTCTTCGAAATGCCGACGCTGGCAGGCACGTGGGCGTGCTGTATGGAAGGTCTGCGTCATCCCTACACCGGCAAACCGCGTCCGATCACCTTCGATCATCACGTGGCCAAAGGTCGTGAGGATGTGGTCCTCGTTCACCTCAATCATCGTCTTGTCCAAATGTGCCTCCGCTTGATGCGCGCCGAAGTCTGGGCGCAAAGCGACGTGAAGAAGCTTCATCGCGTCGACGTTCGGAGTTTGCCAAGCACAGAGCTTAACGACCTCGCGGTTGCCGTGGTGTCACGCCTAATCGTTACAGGAGGCAAGCATCACAGATTGCACGAAGAACTCACAATATCGGGCGGATATATGAAGGATTCTTCTTTCAACCGCGAAACGCGCGTTACACAGGTCAACACATGGCTGGACAAGGCGAGCTCGATCGAAGCGAGTGAGCGGCTGTTCGAAGGACTGAAAAGGCGATTCGATCGAAATCAGGATTCGATCCTGCAAGCCGTGGATGCGCGCTCCCGCGACCGCCTCAGAAATCTGGAAACCACGCTGGAGACGAGAAAACAGCAAGAGATCGGGAACATCACGGCTGTTTTGGACGAGCTAGAGCGGGCGATACAGCAGGAATTGCAGAAAGCAGTCGCGCCGGAGCAGTTGGTTTTGAAATTCCCGAATTACAGTGACGAAGAACGCACTCAAGTTCGCCGTGACACCGAAGCCCTGAAGCTACGCCTTGCGCGAATTCCGAGCGAGAAAGAACAGGAAATAGAAACCATCCGCCAGCGCTATGAAGGATACGCGGTCAGGACATTTCCGGTGGCCGTGATCTTCCTCGTGCCGGAACATCACCCGTGGAGGGCCGACGCGTGAGCGATCTCGGTCATCATGGCGAATGGCTTTCCCTGATCGACGTTTCCGGACCATTTCTGGCCGAGCCGGTCTTAAAGGATGCATTTCCACAAGGTCTGGAAGGACTGGATTCGGCGAAGAAAACCATGGTCCGGCAGGCGTATGACGAATGGCGCGAAGCGTTGGATTTCGATGATTCCGAATTACCAAGAATTCATCGCGCTTGGATCAATCTAATCCTCAAACAGGTTTTGGAACTCGATGAAAACGGGAACGGCGACATTCTGAAAGCCGCCGATAAGTTGTCGGACACGCTGCTGTGCGAATTTCCGGAACACGGCATAACTCTCCGGCCGGACTACGCACTGATGGACAATCGGGCCGACGCTCGGCCGCTCCTTCTGATTTCCATCTACGATGCGGACATATCATTAACAGACGCGCCTAAAACCGACGGGTGGAGCGCCAGCCCTGCCGAACGGATGGTCGAGCTTTGCCGCGCGACCGAGACACGTCTCGGCCTCGTGTCGAATGGCGAGCAGTGGATGCTTGTCGATGCCCCTGTGGGCACGGTCACTACACTCGCCAGTTGGTACGCGCGGCTCTGGGGTCAGGAGCCCGTCACGCTTCGGGCTTTCATCAACTTGCTCGGCGTCAGGCGGTTTTTCGTCGATCGCAGCGAGCAACTGCCAGCTCTCCTCGACAACTCCTTGAAGTTTCAGGACGAGGTGACCGACGCGCTGGGGGAGCAGGTCCGCCGCGCGGTCGAAGTCTTGATACAGGCACTTGATCGCGCCGATGTCGATCGCAACCGCGAACTTTTCTACGGCATAGAGCCGGCAGAACTTTACGAAGCTGGCCTGACGGTCATGATGAGGATCGTATTTCTGCTCTCGGCGGAGGAGCGCGGACTCTTGCTGATGGGAGAGCAGCAGTATGAATCGAACTACGCCGTGTCCACCCTGCGGATGCAGCTCCGTGGCGAATCCGAAGAGATTCTAGAACGACGTTGGGACGCGTGGTCGCGGTTGCTGTCTGTCTTCCGGGCCGTTTATGGTGGCGTCCATCACGAAGCGATGCGACTACCTGCGTTGGGTGGATCGCTGTTCGATCCGGATCGCTTTCCATTTCTCGAAGGGCGCAGAAAAGGCTCCCGTTGGAACATCGATCCTGCGACGCCGCTTCCCATCGACAATCGAACTGTCCTCTATCTGCTCGACGCAGTGCAGCTCTTCCAAGGCCGCACCCTTTCATATCTGGCCCTCGACATCGAACAAATCGGCTATGTCTACGAAGGGCTGCTGGAACGGACAGCCGTCCGCGCCAAAGAGGCGACACTCGACCTCAATGCGACCAAGAATGCCAAAAACCCGTGGGTGTCGTTGCCGGAGCTTGACGACGCTGCCGCGAAAGGTCGCGAAGCCATCGAGGAACTACTCAAGGATCGAACAGGCAGTTCGGCAAACCGCGTTCGTAATGATCTCGACAAGGCCGTCGACGAGGTTTCGAGTGACATGCTGCTGACCGCTTGTCATATCGATCGCTCGCTCCGTGACCGGATAAAACCGTATTTTCATTTCCTGCGAACCGATCGCTGGGGATATCCGGCGGTATATCCCAAAGGCGCCTTCATGGTGACGGCCGGTGCCGATCGCCGCGAGACGGGCACCCATTACACACCTAAATCACTCACTGAGGCAATCGTCAAAGAGACACTTGAACCGCTCGTCTATGTCGGTGCAGCTCAGGGAAACTCACGCGCCGAATGGCGGCTGAAGTCTTCTGTAGAAATTCTCGATCTAAAGATTTGCGACCCGGCCATGGGGTCGGGAGCGTTCCTCGTTCAAGCCTGCCGATGGCTTTCGGAGCGATTGGTTGAATCCTGGGCGTGGGTCGAGCGAGAAGGCAAACTAGTTACGTCGGAAGGAGAAGTGGTCGAAGAGATCGGCGTACGAGAACCAATGCGCCGCGATCCTGAAGACCGGTTGCTTGCAGCTCGTCGTTTGATTGCCGAACGATGCTTGTATGGCGTCGATATGAATCCACTGGCTGTCGAACTTGCCAAGCTCTCCATTTGGTTGGTAACACTTGCGAAAGGCCGTCCTTTCGGGTTCTTAGACCACAATTTCAGATGCGGCGACAGCCTGTTTGGGATCTACAGCCTCGACCAGCTTACCAATCTGAATATGAGTCCCAGCAAAAACCAGCAATTCCGTTTATTCGGCCGGAACATTGAGCAGGCAGTAAGCGAAGCTATTGAGCTACGTCAGCAACTGCGAGCGCTGCCAGTTCGTGATATACGCGATGTCGAAGCTATGAAGAGTTTAGATCAAAATACGCGTTCTCGGCTCAGTGTCACAAAAAGGGTCGCTAATTCGTTCATTCTGGCAATATCGACCTCGGTAGATCGACCGCAGGCTCTCGAAGTCTCTTTGTCCATTCTTGCTTCCACAGCAGAGATGGCGCTGCAGGGTGATCATGCTTCGATAGATAAGCTTTGTCCCATTGTCGATGCGCACCAGAGCGATAGTCTCAATCGCAATTATCCGAATCCATTCCATTGGCCTATCGAGTATCCAGAAGTGTTCCGTGGGGAAAGGTCCGGATTCGACGCCGTAATCTCGAATCCTCCATGGGGTGCAGCTCTTTCTCCAGCACTACATGCGGTCTGGAAGAAATTCGACGGAGACAAACTTGGGAGACTAATAGATTCATTTCATCTTTTTTTGATCAGGGCAAGTCAGCTGCTCAATCATGAACGGCCTGCTTTTGCCGGCCTGCTTGTGCCTGATGTTCTTCTATACCAGAGCTATTCGGAATCGCTTAGGCGATTCCTACTCACGGAATGTCGTGTAATAAGCGTTTGTAACATTGGCGATGGAGTGTTTGCACGGGTCACTCGCCCCTGCTGCTATATTGTGTTCGCTGTGCCGCCCAGCCTTGAGGTCGATCTGACAGTCAGCAGGTGGCGACACCAAAACTCAAAAGGAGAGGCACTTTCCTTCCAGCTGCCACCCGGGCCTTTGCGGACCTTCCCCGGTTGTATCATTCCAACGAATGACCTCGCGGACTATTATGATGTAGCGCGGCTGGTGTCCGCGCTGCCTGCGAAGCTATCAAGTGTTGCTGACGATCACGGGATACAACGCGGCGCAAGTGCCGACAATAAGGACGTTTTTGTATTAACGGAGGAGTTGGCGGCCGAGGAGAAGCTGGAACCTGCCTTTTTGCGACTCGTGATCTCTGGAGGGGTTCATTTAAAGCCATTCAATATAGCTGAGGCGCTCCCCGTCCTTGTCTATACGACCCGCGACACGCGAGAAAGCGATATACCCAATATTATTGATTGGGTCGGTCGTAATTCTGAGAAGATTACATGTAAGGAAGTCGAGCAGGGCAAACATCCAATCTATGCGCTCCACAGACCCAGAGAGGCCGCTATTTTCGAAAAGACGGCAAAGCTGGTCGGGGTGATTACGGCTGATCGTCCAAAAGTCGCTGTCGACACTAGACAGCTATATGCGTTGGATGGTGTGTATGTGTTTGCTGCGCGCGATGGCATTGACCCCTATTACGTGGCGGGGGTTCTCAATTCAAAGCTTATGGCCAAGATTTATCGCGTTTTCTCACAGGAAGAAGGTCGCGTCATGGCTCAGGTCAAACCCACGATCATCGCGGAATTGCCGATTGTGTCACCCGAACCGGACGATCATGCATCAGTAGCGAGCGCAGCAAAAATCGCCGAATTGTCGAGAATATTGCACGGCTCTGTTATGGAGGAAGAGGTGCGGCGAACGACCGTCATTGAGTTGGACGCTCTGGTTGAAAACCTTTTCTCGCGAGCAGCTGGATTGCAGTACAGCGCGCCAAGGATTAGTGACATGAGAACGGCTCAGCATGCAGGATTAGAGAGACTGCAATGAACGAAACCCCAATTCCAACGACAGCACCGAATGCGTGGCTGGTCGTCGAACCAGATGGACTCAGTGATCCGCAATTTGCAATCGAACTCAATGGGGACGGTAAGGTCTATACCGCCGTCGCGGAAGGCGATTGGCTCGTGGTGGCAACCGCTACAGGCAAGGTAACACGTATAGGGCGTGTATTACGCGGGCGGTCGAATCTCTCGAAGACGACAATCTATTTCGATCGCTTCCTGTCCCTTGGCGACGTTGCTCTTGCAGCACCAGGGCTCGCGCCTGCGGCGAGAGATTCGATGACGCGCCTGCAATGGAGCGATTTCATCGCAGTGCTGCCCAAACTGACTGGTGGCGGGCTCGACGATATACCATTGATCGGTGATCAGGCTTACATCCGCGAGCTTCTCCAGCTTGCAGTAATGGATGATCTCTTGGGGCCTGCAAACGGCCCCTATGAGCAGATCGTCGATATGGGCGTTCGCGACCGATATCTAGTCGGCAAGCTCGCGCCCCGCGAAGCTCCTGATGGCGGGATCGAAGGACTGGAAGGGCCGCTGGCGCCAGAAGCGGAAGAGGAGCCCGAGAATCTCGAAGTCCATCACGGGCGTCATGAACCGGGAGCCGAATTCGACAGCACAACAGGCCGTGTCGATGCCGAAGCCGATTCGGCGGACGAGATCGACGCCTCCAGTAACCAGTCCCTCATCCCTTCGAGTTTTGGGATGACGTTCTGCGTCGACGGCGATGTCAAGCAGATAGAAGTGGATGCCAAGTGGGGTCAGTACGTTCGCGTTTACGATCACGAACATACAAAACCGGTAAACAAAAAGATCAAGGATGCCGAGGGGAACGTCATTCGTACCGAACAGGCAGAGGTCAAGGTCAAAGTTTGGCAACGCGTTCCCTGTGGCGGGAAGTTGACGATCGACCTTGTCGAAGGAGTCGTCTCCCATCGCGCGCCGGACAGCGAGCATGCGGAAGTACGGGTGCAAGGCACTATTCGGAGCAAGAACGCGAACGGCGATCGACTTATCACGCTGTTCCTCGTCAATGCGCAGCAGGAACCAGAAGAGAACAAGGACTCGGCGTGGGTCTTTCAGCCGGAGTTGATCGTTCGGGCCTCTGGTGATTCCAATACAGCCATATTCAGACGGCGCATTGCGCTCTCCGGCAAAGAGGACGACGAGGAGCGCAAAGCGTTGGAAATGATCTACCGCGAGGAGGTCGAATTCGCGGTCGGTCACGGTGTAGCCGTTCACGCGAAGACCGACGGTGGTGACAGTGAGCGCGCCCATGAAGTGCGCACGGTCGTGATGCCTCAATACGAGGTGCCGGTGACGGAAACTCCCGGCCTTCGGCCCGAAGATCGCCCTGCCATGCGCGAGATGGTCGAAAAGGGCCATCTCGATATGGAAGAACTTGCAGGAATGGATAAGGGCGCGCTGGTTGCAGTCCTCTCCGCACTTGCGAGTGACTACGGCAACTGGATAGGGGAACAGAGCAACCGCATCGGTGCCGATGTCCTCGGACATGACGCGCAAGCGGCTGCGGCTCTCGATCGATGCAAGGAAATCCAGCGGCGTCTCGAAGAAGGTATCGCTGTTCTGGCCGACGCCAGCAACGGCAGGGCTTTGGCGGCTTTTCGTTTTGCCAACCGTGCGATGGCACGACAGCGCATTCACAGCCTTTTCTCCCTTTCGCGGCGTCGCGGCGAAAGCAAAACGCTGGCTGATTTCGAGCAGCGCCGGAATCGCTCGTGGCGCCCATTTCAGCTTGCCTTCATTCTTCTTTCGATTCCGTCTTTGGCTGATCCCACACACAAAGATCGCACCAAGCCGGTCGAAGCATTTGCTGATTTGATTTGGTTCCCGACGGGTGGCGGCAAGACCGAAGCTTATCTGGGAGTCGCTGCCTTCGCGATGGCGGTTCGCCGTCTCCAGGGAAAACTCGGGGGCTATGACGGCAGCCGCGGGCTGACCGTCATCATGCGCTACACACTGCGTCTCCTTACGCTGCAACAGTTCCAGCGCGCTTCGGCATTGATTTGCGCCATGGAACTAATACGGCAGGAGGCGGTTGCAGGCGGAGATAACTCTTTGGGAAGCGTGCCGTTCACGATCGGGCTGTGGGTCGGAAACAAAGTCACGCCGGGCACGACCGAGGACAGCCACAAGGCGATTCAGGACATTCGCAACCCTGAAAAGTTCGATGCCGGCGGCACATCCCCCGCACAGCTGACCAGCTGCCCATGGTGCGGCTGTGACGTATCGCCAAAGCACGACGTGGAAGTCGATACGGCGGCGAAGAGGACGACGATCTACTGCGGAGACAAGCTCGGAGGCTGCGAGTTCTCGAAGGGCAAGTCGAGCAAGAAGTCGCATCCAGGTATTCCAGTTCTGGTCGTCGACGAGGAGATTTATCATCGCCCGCCCTCGATGATGATTGCGACAGTCGACAAGTTCGCGTTGATGGCGTGGCGCGGCGAGGTCGGGACGCTCTTCGGACGAGCGAGCACCGAGTGCCCGCGCCACGGCCTTCTTTGGCCCGGAGCCGATTGCACAGGCACGCATCGCGTTTACAAAGCTCTGCCGAGCACGACGGTCAAGAACATCACGGCGATCAGGCCGCCCGATTTGATAATTCAGGACGAATTCCACCTCATCAGCGGTCCGCTCGGCACGATGGTCGGGCTCTACGAGACCGCGATAGACGAGCTTTGTAGCTGGGAACTTGAAGGCAACGCGGTCCAACCCAAAATCGTCGCCTCGACCGCGACGGTCCGGAAGGCGGCAGAGCAGGTCAACAACGTCTTCATGCGGCGCGTCGCCGTTTTCCCCCCACACGGCCTCGACATCGCGGATAACTTTTTCTCGATACAGCGTTCTATTACGTTGATGCCGGGCCGCCGCTATCTCGGTGTCTGTTCGCCGGGAAGCTCTCGACCGGCAATGCTGATCCGCGTCTACACGGCATTCCTGACCGCCTCACAGGCATTGTTCGACCGCTTTGGCCAAGCAGCAGATCCGTACTTGACGACGGTCGGATATTTCAATTCGCTGCGGGAGCTCGGCGGTATGCGCCGACTGGCCGAAGACGACGTACAGACGCGTTCGTATCGCGTCCAGATGAGTCTCGTCGATCGGCCGGGTTTGGCGCAACGCAGCGTCAGCAACATTCGCGAGCTGACATCCCGTGTCTCAAGCCGCGACATTCCTAAATATCTCGACCAGCTAGAGATCAAGTTCAAAGCCCAGTTCGATCCCGCCCTCGGCCGTCATGTCACGCGGTGGGAAGAAGGCGAGGCTCGCGCGATCGATGTCGTGCTGGCGACAAATATGCTGTCCGTAGGCGTCGACGTGAATCGTCTTGGCCTGATGGTTGTGAACGGGCAGCCGAAAGGTACGGCCGAGTACATTCAGGCGACCAGCCGCGTCGGGCGTTTCTTTCCCGGCCTTGTTTGCTCGGTCCTTACATGGGCGCGTCCACGCGACTTGTCCCACTACGAGACCTTCGAGCATTATCACGCGACCTTCTACAAGCACGTCGAGGCGCAATCGGTGACGCCGTTCTCGCCGCGTGCGATGGATCGCGGTTTGACGGGGACGCTGCTCAGCCTCATGCGCCTGGAAAATCCGGTTTTCAATCCTAATCCGGGCGCCGGGGCATTGGACAAACCTGATCGTCCAGAGGCCGTGGAAGCGAGGGAATTGATTGTCGGACGGGCGTGGGAGATTTCCCATGAAGCCGCTCTCAGAGACCTCGCTTCGAGCGAGCTCAAAGAACGTCTCGACGAATGGACGCACGAAGCAGGCAAGGGCGGCAGGACACTTGCATATGAAAAGAAGGGACCGAACCGTGCCACGACTGTCGCGCTCCTCAAGAGGCCGGGCATTCAAGCATGGGATAACTTCACCGTTCCGATGTCGATGCGCGAAGTCGAGCCCGGCGTCAGCCTGATCATGAGCACTATTAGATTCGGTGGCAGTGAACCGGACTGGACGCCACCTGTTGTCACGCCGGACGACAGCGGAGGTGATTCATGATCGGCGAAAAGACACCTGTTGGCGAAGTGCGGCCTAGTCAGCTTCTCTGGACTTACGGTCCGGGAGCTCTGGTTGACCTGCCCAACTTGTCGGTCGTCACGCTCGCCATCGACCGATGGGAGGTCAATCGCTGTCAACCGATCGAAGAGGCGCGTTTGCTTGCGGCGGTACGAAGAGAGCTGGGACCGCAGGTCGAAAGCCTGCGCATGCCACCTTTCCAGAAGGACGAAGGCGCTGATCCGTTCTCTGCGGAAGCGTTCATCGGAGTACCTGTCAGACCGTTTCCCCGTTGGCTGCGCTGCGTCAAATGCGGGCTGTTGTCCGCTTACGATCTCGGTCTTTTCGAGTGCAAGGAAAACCGGTTCCGTCCTGAACGGACCAGATTCGTGCATAAGGACTGCAAGGGTTCGAAAGGCGATCAGCCCGCCAGGGATGCGGACGCCGTTCCTGCCCGTTTCCTGCTGGCCTGTCGGAACGGCCACCTCGACGATTTTCCGTGGCACTACTTTGTCCACAACGGGCCATCCGGCTGCAAAGGGACGCTTCGCTTCTTCGAAAGCGGTGCGTCGCTCCAAACCGAAAATCTGTGGGTCAAGTGCGACCAATGCGGCGCGTCCCGCAATATGGCGCACGCGTTCGGCAAGGCGGGACGAGACAACCTGCCGAGTTGTCGCGGACGCCACCCGCATATGGATCAATACGACACCGGCTGTCAGGAGCAGGCCAGAGCGGTCCTTCTGGGAGCCACGAACAGCTGGTTTCCCATCACGCTCTCTGCGCTGGCCATTCCTCTCGCTCGCGATCCCGTTTCTCAACTCGTACAGGACGGATGGGACTATTTCGCCGACTTGGGCTCGGAGGCCGAAGTCGCGGTTACTATAAAGACACTCAAAAAGACCGGTGCGCTGCCCGGAATCGACAAACACTCCCCACAGGCCGTCTGGGATGTCATCCAGGCGATCAAAGCCGGGACGGCAGGGACGGGAGTCACCGCCACCGACATCAAGGAGCCGGAATGGGATGTGTTGACCGACCCCAACCCGCCGACCGACTGGCCCCATTTTCTCAGCAAACGAGTGGAGTCACCCAAGGAATTCAAGAACCAGATCGCGGGAGTCCTACTGCTAGAGCGGCTGCGCGAGGTGAACGCGCTGCTCGGCTTCACGCGTGTCGAAGCGCCCGAGGAGACCGCAAACCCAGCCGATCGCGCGCCCAGGGCAGATTTGTGTAAAGCCGCTCCCGTATGGGTGCCCGCGACACAGGTTCACGGCGAAGGCATCTTCATCACATTCGACGAAATCGAAATCCAGAAGTGGGAGGAGCGAGGCGCGGTAAAGGCGAGGAACGACAATCTGGTCGCCGGCCATCGAGGCTGGCGCAATTCCAGGAAACTCGATCCCGACGAAGCTTATCCGGGTATCCGATATGCGATGCTCCACACCCTGTCTCACCTGCTGATCCGGGAGCTGGCGCTCGAATGCGGCTATAACGCCGCCAGTATCAGAGAACGCATCTACGCGAACACGGAAGGAGACCGAAAGCAGGCTGGCATTCTGATATACACCGCCGCCGCTGATTCCGACGGAACCCTCGGCGGGCTCGTCGAACTCGGGCGGCCGGACAATTTGGGAAGGCTCCTTAAACAAGCCTTGACCCGCGCCGGGATTTGTTCATCAGATCCGCTATGCTCCGAGCACAAACCCGCGGGCGATCGTTCGCTCCACGCCGCCGCCTGCCATGCATGTTCCTTTGTCTCGGAAACATCCTGTGAAATGGGCAATCGTTATATCGACCGTGCACTGCTGGTGCCGACGCTGGAGACCAACGACGCTGCATTTTTCGACTGAGGGACTACGTGGACAAGCTGATCGAAGCAATCATCGAACTCGTGTCGAACAGTCCTCCTGATAAAACTGGGCAGCTCGCCGCAGCGATCAGGCGAGTTTCCGGGGCACAAAGCACTCTATCGTTCACAAACTGGACTGCAAATCCACGCGCAAAAGACGCACTGACCAAGCTGATTACTGCATGGCGAGGTGTCGGCATACCGCCCGCCGAGCTTGCCGCAATGCTCACGGCTGCAAGTGCGGCCTACCACCGGGCCAAAGGCGAACAGGAAATCGAACTCGTCTGGACCGGTCCTTCGAGCAAGTTGATCGCGACCCGGAAGACCGAGCAAGCGCTCCTTCATGTAATCGACGCAGCGGAGTCACGACTATTCATAACCAGTTTTGTTGCCTACGACGTGGCATCGATCATGACGGCCTTGCGCAAAGCCGTCGACCGTGGTGTCGAGATATCGATGTTGCTCGAATCCAGCAACAAACATGGTGGGGGCGTTTCCATCGACGCCATCGGTCAAATGAGGGCGGCTCTTCCTACTGCGCGAATCTACTTTTGGCGGGACAAAAGCGATTCCTTCGCAGGCGGTAAGGTTCATGCCAAAGTAGCCGTGTGCGACGAATCCATTTGCTTCATTTCGAGCGCCAATCTGACTGGGCACGCTATGGAAAAAAACATGGAGGCCGGCGTGTTGATACGGGGCGGTTCCGTGCCGATTAAACTACAGAATCACCTCGAAGCTCTGGTAACAATCAAGATATTGGAGAACTGAATGATAAGAGAGCATTCATGAAAGCAAAGCGCCCTTTGACGATGCGGATCAGCCTGAATGCGTTAGAGCATTTGGGGATGAACCTCTATAGCAACGTTCCTGCCGTGCTATCGGAGATCGTCGCGAATTCATGGGACGCCGATGCTGAGAACGTCAACGTCACGATTGACAAAGCGAAAGAGACGATAACCATCGAAGACGATGGGATCGGCATGGACCGCGACGATGTCATCGACCACTTTTTGACTGTGGGGTTCAAGCGGCGCGCGGAGATTGGCGAACTGACGCCGATCAAACAACGAAAGCCGATGGGGCGGAAAGGCATCGGAAAGCTGTCGTCATTTTCGATCGCCAGGGTAGTCGACGTTTACACGATCAAGGACGGAGACCGGACCGCCTTTCGCATGGACCGTGATGTCATCAAGGCGCGAATCTCATCAGATGACAGCGTCCCCTATGAGCCGCCCGAGCTATCGGACTGGCCCAAGTCGTTCAAGGTCGGGACCCGCATCGTTCTTTCCGGTCTTTCGAAGAAGCTTTCCGAAATGACCGTCGCCGGTCTCAAGCGGCGTGTCGCTCGACGCTTCGCCATCATCGGCCCGAAATTCGACTTTCGTGTTCTGGTCGAGGGAGAAGAGATCAGTCCCGCCGACCGCGGCTATCAGAGCGCGTTGGAATACCTTTGGGTCTACGGCGATCAGGATGAAACGATCGCGCTAAGCACCAATTTGGCACGTAAAGCGGAACACAGAACGGCTGCCCTGAAAGCCGCGGCGAAGAAAGCCGGCGTCCATCTGTCCGGATGGATAGGCACTGTGGGACAGCCGCGCCAGCTTCACGACGAAGAGGGGGACAACCTCAATCGCATCGCTATTTTTATGCGCGGAAAAATGGCTCAGGAGGATATTCTGGACGAGTTCGGCCAGAAGGAGATTTATGCGGACTACGTTATCGGCGAACTGCATTGTGAAGACTTAGACGACGATTCGCGCGATGACATCGCTACAAGCAGCCGTCAGTCGATTAAGGAAGACGATCCACGATATCAGGCGGTGCGCGATCTCATCCTTGCGGAATTACGGTATATCGCGAGCCGATGGAGTGACTGGCGGCGGGAGGACGGAGCGAAACAGGCCGCAAATGTCCCCGAGGTATCGAGTTGGCTGGAGGCGTTGGATGGTGCTACGAAAAAGAAGGCGGAGCGCTGGGTAGGACGGCTCAACGTTATTCGCTCGGAAACCGACACCGACAAGAAGGAGCTGCTCAAAGCGTCGATCCTCGCTTTCGAGAGCTATCGTCGGAAGGAACAATTGGAAAAGCTCGAAGAAATCGGTGACGAGAGTCTATCGGACATTCTTGCGATTTTTCGAGAGATCGACGACCTGGAACTGAGCTATTACGGTCAGATCGTGAAACTCAGAGTCGGCGTCATCAAGGCGCTTCAGGATAAGTTGAGCCGGAACGACAAGGAAGCGGTCCTTCGTGATTATATTTTCGATCACCTCTGGCTTCTCGACACGTCATGGGAACGCGCACGTGGTAGCGAACACGTCGAAACGACGGTGAACAAATTTCTGAAGGAGAACACCAAGAGCTTGCCCAAGGCCGAAAAGAGGAACCGCATCGACATCGGGTATCGAGCTTCTTCCGGAAAGCACGTAATTATCGAACTTAAACGCGCTTCAGTCGCAGTGCCGTTGGATACCCTTACGAAGCAGATTCGGAAGTATCGGGATGGTGCGCGGCGTATCCTGGACAAGAGTGCATATAAAGGGTGGCCGCTGGAGATAGTGTGTTTGCTGGGCAAGGCTCCACCGGAATATGAAACGGCGACCGGCCCAGTCGGTGTGCAAAAATCGTTGGCAGCGGTAGATGCCCGCATTGTGTTCTACGACGAACTCTTAAACAATGCGCAGCAGGCATACGCCGATTATCTAGAAGCACACGTAAAGATCGACAAATTGTGGGGCGTGTTTCAGGCCATCGACAATTTCGCGCCGCCCTCCAAATGATCTGGGATGGATACAGTAGACAAGTCTACGCGCTCTTACATCATGTCGCGGGTCGGGCAAAAAGACACCGGCCCGGAGATCATCCTTAGGCGCGCGATTCATAGAATGGGCTTTCGATACCGCCTCCACGACACGAAGCTTCCTGGAAGTCCGGACCTGGTCTTTCCTCGGTTCGGCGGAGTGATATTCGTTCACGGGTGCTACTGGCACTCCCACGGGTGCTATAAGTCAACGGTTCCCCAATCTAGCCGCGAGTTCTGGACGGAAAAGTTCAAGACAAACCGCCAGAGAGATGGGCGAAATATCGACCTTCTCCTCGAGCAGGGCTGGCGCGTGCTGATCGTATGGGAATGCGCCCTGCTGGGAAAAACCGCTTTGCCGCCCGGCGAAGTCGCCGCGCGCGCACATGCATGGCTGTATGGAGCCCGTTCGCAAGGAGAAGTTTCAGGTACGCGGGTGACAGGGATGCCGATAGAATCGACCCGTTATCCGCGCGAAGCGCCATAGAACGACAGATTCCATTTAGTCACTCCAAAACGTCTCCGTCGCGAGATATTCAAAGATCACCGATCTCACGAGTATGACGCCTTGCTGAGCCACAGCGTAGCGATAGATTCCATCCTGGACAATCACCCACGAACCTGAGAGGTCCTGGCCGGACACAACCCGCGTGAGCATGCGGCTGCCGACCTCAGGCCAGCCGCCCCACATCTCAATCGTCTCGAACGCTGCGCGTTGCTCCGTGGTCAAGGTTTCCAATGGCGCCGACCAGACGGATTGAGGCTTGCTGAGCATGGGTTCACCGTACTCAAAGAGGGCATGACCGCGTGCATTCTTGACGATCACACGATTCACTCTCTCAAGCTCGGGCGTCCAAACAGGCCGGGTTTCACCGCCGAGCGTTCTATACTCTTTCTTGGAACCGTCGATTCTCGCCCGGAGTTTGGTGTTATTTTTCAGAATGCGCTCGACTCGGGAATTCCGCTGTTGGAGCGGATCGGTTGAACCTGCGAGCACGCAATTCAGGAAAACAACCAGATATTCTTCATCCAGCGAAAACCCTTCGTTGCAGGCTGTGCATACCTCCACAACCGGGAGATTCGCCGGATAGGGCTCTCGGAGTAGGCTCTTCGAAGGTACGTGGTCACGGTTGGTATCAAGCTCTGCAATCCATCCACCACAGTGGATGCACCAGGACTTTTGCCGCTCGTCTACAAACTCTTCAATTTGATCCACAGCAACCTTATACCAGAAATTCCGGACACCTAGATCCCCTTGGGTACTGCGCGACGGCTACAGGACCCGTCCGGAAAGGCCGGATCTTCCGAGCCGCCGGAAGGCGGCGCGCCCGGTCCTCTTAAAGCATCTGTCGGCTAGGCCGAATAGCGGCTGTTGCCGAAACCGTAGCGCGCGAAGGCTCCAACGGCTCGCCCACCTCGCCTCTGACGATGTCATCGCCGCACACAACACTGCACCCGCCGACATACGCTGCTTCGCCGATCACGACCAGGTCGCAGATTTGCGCATCGCCATCGACGATGCCGAGAACCCAGGCTTCGCCGCTGACGCGGCCGTTGCCCCGAACACATCCATGCGGCCCGTACACCTGAGCCACGTCCGCGACCCACGCGTGACCGTTGTGGTCGAGATTTGCCTCGCCCTCTAAATATCCACCGACATCGCCGCGACGAATCCGGCCGAAATCTCGCAACGCCCGGATACGGAATAGGCGCCGATGACCGACCTGGACCGAGTCGCCGATGATGAATTCGTACTTTTTCTCCATGAGTGGCTCTCCTATCTTCCGAGACTGCACATCATGGCAGCGCCGCCCGGACGCCGGGATTGGACAAGAGCGGGCCGAACCCCGCCAGCTTCACGGCCACGCTGACGCGAAACCAGCCTTACACTCACCTCAACCACTGCCATTGCATCGAGATCACCGAGCAGACACCGAACCACAAACACATCCATCACTCACCTCACAACAGTTTCATAACCACAACGACTATTGAACCTATGGCCGAAGTCTTAAGAAATAGTTAACGAATCAAAATAAATATTCACGACATATCAGGGTACTCAGTTCGCCCACGCCTCAGATTCGATGATCTTCAGACACCATACCTGTCCGCGGAGCGCACCATTGAAAATCCACCGGGCTTGTTGAAGCCATACCGGCGTAACCGCTCCTCTTACCACTCCTCAAAACCTTCCGCTCATAATCATCTCGTTCGGAGCGATGCGGATCGCGCTCTCCCGCTCGCTCCGGACACTCACGCGCCCCGTTGCGCGGGCAAGGCGCGCGCAGAGGTAAACGCAAACTCTGACCGGACGCACGATGGCGGTAAGATTCCAACGAAACGGATGGTTCCGCAAACCGGCACGGGATTATTCTCAGCTTGACCTCTTCGCGGATCTTCCGGAAGAGACGGCCATTGACGCGGCTTCGCAGCCGCAGACGGAGGCAACAAATGGACGACATGAACCGGTTGGGCGACCTGATTCTGAAACATTGGACCACTCACCGGCCGGAGTTGATCGCGGAACTGGAGCGGACGAACCAGTTGCAGCCCGCCCTCCGCCAGGCTCAGGAAAAAACGGGCGACCTTCTCTACACTCTGACCGTGATTCAGAAAATGGAGTACCACGCGGCCTGGGAGCTGGCGACGCGGGAATGGGCGTTCCTTCCGGGCGAGGACCGCCCGGAGCGGCCCCCATTCAACCGTCCATTGTCCGGCAAGCCGATCCCGAGCCAGACCCCGTCCCATCCCGCGATTTCCGAATAACGGACGCCGACCGGATCGGCGAAGGCAGCCTCCGCGACAAGGCTTTCGACAATATCGAAGCCATTCGCGCTCTGAAACGCAGTGAAGAGGAAGGCCGCGCGCCAACTGGCGCGGAAAAATCCCTGCTCGTGAAATACTCCGGCTGGGGCGCCATGGCCAACGCCTTCCGCCCCTACCCGCCCGCCGAATGGCAGCATACCGCCGCGGAACTCCGCGAGCTGCTGACTGCGCCCGAGTACGAATCCGCCCGCGCCTCGACTCCCAACGCACACTTCACTTCGCCGATGGTCGTCCGGGCCGTCTGGCAGGCCATGCTGCGTTTCGGCCTCCAACCGGGCGCGCAGATTCTCGAACCCTCAATGGGCGTCGGCCATTTCCTCGGCCTCATGCCGGATGAACTCCTGCCCGGCAGCCGCCGAACCGGCGTCGAACTCGACAGCATCACCGCGCGGATCGCAAAATCCCTGTATCCGGATTCGACCGTCTTCGCCAAGGGATTCGAGGAAACAGCGTTCCCCGACAATTTTTTCGACGCCGTGATCGGGAACATTCCGTTCGGCAACTATCCGGTCTTCGATCCCGCCTATCGCAGCACGCCCTTCCTCACCCGCGCGATTCACGACTATTTCTTTTCCAAGTCTCTCGAAAAGGTCCGTGCGGGCGGTGTCACGGCACTCATCACCAGCCGCTACACGCTGGACAAGCAGGACCACGGCATCCGGCGCTACCTCGCCGACCGCGCGGATCTGCTGGGCGCAATCCGCCTTCCCAATACCGCCTTCAAGGCCAACGCCGGAACCGAAGTCACCACCGACATTCTCTTTCTGCAAAAGCGCGCGCCCGGTTCCCCGGCATCAGGGGAAGCCTGGCAAGACCTGGCTGCCATCGATACACCCGATGGCGCGATCCTTATAAATGAGTATTTCGCGCGGCATCCGGGCATGATGCTGGGCGAGATGCGGCTTGAGCGCGGACTCTATAACGCGCGCGAGCCGACACTCGCGGGCGATCTCTCTCCCGAGCGCCTTCTGGCCGCGGTCTCCGCCCTCCCCGCGCGTATCTATTCCAACACTCACGACCGGCGCTCCGGCGCGGCCGTCATTCCGGCGGAAATCCCCGTCATCGACGGCGTCAAGGATGGCGGATTCGCCGAACGCGATGGCGTCATTGTCGTGCGCAGCGGCGACCATTTCGAAACGCTCAGTCTCGGGGCTTCGACTGCCGTCCGTGTCCGCGGCATGATGGCTGTCCGCGACGCCGTCCGCCTCGTGTTCAGGTCGCAGCTTGACGATGCGCCGGAGGAGCGCATCACTGAGGCCCGCCGCCTCCTGAATGATCTCTATGATTCCTTTATCTACAGGCATGGACCGATTTCGTCGCGAGAGAACGTCAAGGCTTTCGCGGGCGACCCCGACCACCCGCTGCTCCTCTCGCTCGAAACCTACGATCCAGAAACCAAGCGCGCTACCAAGACCGCCATCTTCGAGCGCCGCACGCTCGAACGCTACCGCCCCATCGAGCGCGCCGGGACGGCCGCCGAAGCGCTGACCGTCTCGCTGAACGAAACCGGCGGCATCGACTGGCCCCGGATGGAGCAACTGACCGGCAGCAGTCCAAGGCTGCTGCAACGCGAACTCGGCAGTCTGGTCTACCGCAACCCGGAGGGCGGGACATGGGAGACGGCGGACCTTTACTTGAGCGGCAATGTCCGCGCCAAGCTCGCGGTTGCCCGCAGCGCCACCGGACTCGATCCCGCCTATGGCCGCAATATCGAGGCGCTCGAAGCGGTGCAGCCCGCCGATCTGGAGCCGGGCGATATCGAGGCGCGCCTCGGTTCGTCTTGGATTCCGGCATCCGACATCCGGGAATTCATTACGGGCTTGCTGGAAGCGCCGCGCGCCGTGCGTGTTTCTCACGCCGCAGCCATCGCCGCCTGGACCGTCGAGATCGACGCTCCCGAAAAATGGGGCGTCGCCAACACCACGACCCACGGGACCGAGCGTTTCCGCGCCTCCGACCTCATCGAGCAAGCCTTGAACGGCCGCACGCCGACCGCCTATGACGAACACGCGGACGGAACGCGCACCATCAATCAGCAGGAAACAATCGCCGCGCGGGAAAAACAGCAGCAGCTCAAGGATCGCTTCCGCTCCTGGGTCTGGGAAGACGGCGACCGCGCGGCCCGTCTCGCCCGCGATTATAACGACCGCTTCAACAATCTGCGCCTGCGCACGTTCGACGGCTCGCATCTGACGTTCCCCGGCATGGCGCGCGAGCTGCTTCGCGACGGTGACCTGGCCCACCATCAGAAGAATGCCGTCTGGCGCATTCTCCAAAGCGGCAGCACGCTTCTGGCCCACGTTGTGGGCGCGGGCAAAACCTGGACCATGGCGGCTTCTGTGATGGAACTGCGCCGTCTGGGTCTGGCCAAGAAGCCGATGCTCGTGGTGCCCAATCACCTGGTCGAGCAATGGGGCGCGGAGTTTCTCAAACTCTATCCGCACGCCAACCTGTTCGTCGCGGGCCGGGATCACTTCGCCGCGGGCAACCGGCAGAAGGCGATGGCGCGCATCGCGACCGGGAATTACGATGCGGTCATCGTCTCGCACCGCTCCTTCGAGTTCCTGCCGGTGTCCGATGCCCTCTTCAACCGCTTCATCGACCAGGAAGTGCGCCAGCTCGAAGACGCCATCCTCGAAGCCAAGGCCGAAACCGGCGACAATCGCCGGATCGTCAAGGAACTCGAAAAAGCCAAGAAGCGGCTGGTAGCACGGCTCAAAAAGCGCGCCGACCGGGAGCGCAAGGACACCGCGCTGACCTTTGAGGAATTGGGCGTCGATCAGGTCTTCGTGGATGAGGCGGACCTTTATAAGAATCTTCACTACACGACGAAAATGAACCGCATCGCGGGCCTGCCGAACACCGACAGCAACCGCGCCTTCGACATGTTCATCAAGACCCGCTACGTCCGCGAGATCAACAATGGCCGGGGTGTGGTGTTCGCGACCGGCACGCCCATCTCGAACACCATGGCCGAGATGTACACCATGCTGCGCTATCTCGGTCCCGATCTTCTGAACGAGCGGGGCGTCGGGCATTTCGACGCCTGGGCCGCGAATTTCGCGGAGGCGGTCACCGCGCTCGAACTTGCTCCGGACGGCTCGGGCTACCGGATGCACACGCGCTTTGCGAAATTCATCAATCTGCCGGAACTCCTCTCCATGTTCCGCACCGTCTCCGACGTGCAGACCGCTGACATGCTGAACCTGCCGCGCCCATCTGTGACCGGCGGCAAGCCGAAAATCGTCGCGGCCCCCGCGAGCGATGGCCTCAAGGCATACATAAAAGGACTCACCGAGCGCGCCGAACGCCTGCGGACGCAACGCGTCGATCCTAGCGTGGATAACATGCTGAAGATCACGGGCGACGGCCGCAAGGCCGCCCTCGACATGCGCCTCGTCCAAGCATTTGCCGATGCCGCGGATTCGGCCAAGGTCGCGAACGCCGTCAGGCGCATCCAGGCCGTCTGGCACGACAGCCGCGATCTGCGCTCAACACAGCTCGTCTTCTGCGATCTCTCGACGCCCGCCCCCGATCGCTTCAACGTCTATGACGATCTCCGCGCCCGGCTCATCGCGGGCGGCATTCCCGAACGGGAAATCGCCTTCATCCACGATGCCGATACCGATGCCGCCAAGATGACGCTGTTCACCAATGTGAATGCCGGGCGCGTGCGAATCCTTATCGGCTCGACCGAAAAGATGGGGGCTGGCACGAATGTGCAACGCCGCCTTAAGGCGCTCCATCATTTGGATGCGCCCTGGCGGCCCCGCGACATCGAACAGCGCGAAGGCCGCATTTTGCGGCAGGGAAACCTCAATCCCGAAATCGAAATCTACCGCTACGTCACGGAAGGGTCGTTCGACGCCTACATGTGGCAGACGCTGGAAACCAAGGCGCGCTTCATTCAGCAGGTCATGAGCGGCCAGACCTCGGTGCGCTCCGCCGAGGATCTCGAAAGCGGAGCCCTCACCTACGCCGAGATTAAGGCCATTGCTTCCGGCAATCCCGCCGTCATGGAAAAGGTCAAGGTCGATACCGAAATCCGCAAGCTCGACCAGCTCAGGTCCGCGCATCTTAATCAACAGCACAGCATCCGCTGGCAGATCCGCGCACTGCCGCAGCAGATCGCCGAAACCACTAAGACCCTCGCCAGTGTGCGGGCTGATATCGGCACGCGCGACGCTCATGACGAAGATTTCTCGATGACCGTCGGCAACCGGGTTTTCTCAGGCAAGGGCGCCCGCGAGGATGCCGCCAACGCCCTGACGTTGGCTGTGTTGTCTTGGCGCGATGATTTGACGCTTCAGCCGCGCGCGACCTTTCGCGGATTTCAGATCATGAGCCGGGGCAGGCGCGGCGACGGCGAACCGCAGATCCCGGATCTTTTCGTCAAAGGATTGGGACTCTACGGCGCGCATCTCAATCCCGAGACGCCCGTCGGCACGGTCCAAAGCATCGAACATACGCTCCGCGCGCTCGACAAGTTCGCGCTCCAGGAGGAGGAGCACAAGGACCGCCTCGACAAGACGCTGTCCGACTATCGAGCTCAGGCGAACCGACCGTTCGAACAAGAGTCGCGCCTCAAGGACCTGCTCGGGCAGCAGGCGCAACTCAACGCCGCGCTCGATCTCGACAAGGGCGAGCGCCAGGCGGCCGAACCGGCCGCCAGCGAGCCTGAGGGTCCCGATCAACTCCCGGCTGCCGTATTGCCCGTGGCCATGCCCGTAAGCCGCGCCGCCCCCGCACTCGGACGCTGAAGGAGATCAATCATGAGAGTGTTTGACGTTTCCTACTATCGCGGAGGTACTCGCGCGGATTTCAGGTTCGAGGCCAAAAATGCCAAGGAAGCCCTCGATCTCGCTCGCGCTGAATACGACAAGGGTCGTTTTGATCGAAGTTTCGAGGCCTGTGACCATTTCCCAGTTTCACTTGAACAGATTCTCATCATCGACAACTGGACCCAAGAGGAGGTCCTTTGGCAATCCGAGGAATACCGCTTGCGGGAAGCCGCGCCGCAATTGCTTCGCACATTGGAAGACCTGGTAGATACGGCCAGCGCCATCATCGCCAAAGCAAAAGCCGAGGCATGATCATCGCCGCCGAATTCCGCGCAGGAGCCTGACTAAGACCGCAACCAGACGAGCCGCAGCCACCGCCATTGCTGGCGCCACGTCCGGCCCACCGCGCTACACGCCCAACGCCTCGCCATATCCCACCCTACGGCCCGCGAGCCGCGCACCATACAAGAGTATGATTTTACTCATATTCCGGCTCGACTAATCCACAGAATCCCGGCACGATTTCATGTTGCGGGGCCGAATCGCTTCCGCACAACCAAACTACGGAGTTAGTAGCCCACAAATAAACAACCCGCCTGGGAGGCGGGCTGCATATCGGCCGAAACCGGAATTCTCGTGGACATCGCAATCACGAGAATCCCCCAAAATCGCCGCTTTTGCAAGAGCATTTCTTGCAACGGGCGAACTCGCGCCGATTTTCGGCCCATCCGGGCGGTTGCCACGCAACCGAAACGGAGAGGATCACCATGCTATTCGCCCATCTTCCGCCCATCACACCGATGAGCTGCGAATCACCCAGCCCAAGGGAGAAATGCCCGAACCGCTGGCGCAAGGGCAGCGTCTTCGATCGCGGCGGCGAATTCCGCCGGCCGGTCTCGACGAAAGCGCGTGCGCTGGTCATGGACCGCGCCGAGGCTTTGGAGCGGAGCACCAAAGCGCCCGGCCAGCGCGACGGCGTCCTCGGGCAGTCGGCGCTCATGATCCTGCGGGCGCTCTTGTGCCACTTCCTCGACACCAAGAGTGGCCGCTGTGATCCGAGCTACAAGCAGATCCAGAAGCAGACCGGCTTTTGCGTGCAGACGATTGCCGTGGCGCTAAAGAGGCTTGAACGCGCGGGCATCCTCGACATCACGCGGCGGATGGCACGCAAGGGCGCAAAACTCTGGAACGAGTTCATGGGCCGCTTTGTCTGGCGAGAGTGGGTCGAGCAGCAGACCAACGCGTATATGGTGAATGTGCCGGTGCCGGACCGCACCGAGTTCGGCGATCTCGGGATGCCGCTATTCAAGCCAAAACCTAGTGTCTCTAGCGATTCTACTTCGCAGAGAGAATCCACCTCCAGATTCATACATAGGCTGAGCGCCGCACGGCGGCGCATTGCTTTCCGGGGAAGTTAGGGGCGATCCACCGCCCTTTTATCCCGAATGCGGGCTTGAAAGTTCCATGCTGGAGCCGGACACGGTTCCAGGATGGGGCGTTATGGCCAGAAGCGGGGCAAAAGCGGCCCTGCGGGCCGCGGATACTCGGCGGGTAGTGATTCTTCACTGCTCACACGACACCCTCACACACCCACGGATCTCCGCTCGCCTCACCTTGCCTCGGACACAACAGACACGCGTATCATCCCATTCAAACGTTCCCCTCTCACTTCCCGTTCCAACCGCCGCCATCTGTGCGCGCCGCGCGGCGGCCGGGCTCTACTCGCCTGCGAAGCAGGCTCCCCGAGCCCCTGACGGGTCTCGGCCGGAGGTTACGATCCCTCGCGCGTTTTCACGCTGCTGCCGCAGCCAGCTTCACATCGCCGCAGACGCGGCTCTCTTGCTAAGGGTGACCTCCCTCGCGCGCGTCAAGAAAATCTTTCGGCCTTTCGCGGCATAAACGGTTCCCCCCCGATCTGCACGGCGCGCTACGCGCAAATTTCGTTCGGGTCCCCCCATTTATTCCACGGTGCCAAAACATTTTCCTGACGCTTGCTACCCCCGCCCTCGGCGGTGGCCAAGGGGTGTGGCGCGACCACACCCCGAAAACGAACTCAACAGGAGATAGACGACATGCTCAACCACCACGCCGAACCCATCGATATGACGGCCGGTCACCTTGCACAGTTGCAGCGTAGCGCTGTGCTGAACGTCAACCAGAAAGGAAACCAGGTCGTCGAAAAGCAGGACCTCTATACGCGAATTACGAACCGCATTGTTGCCGAGCTTGAGAAAGGCTGCCGCCCGTGGCTCAAACCCTGGAACGCCGAACACGCCGCCGGACGGATCACCCGGCCCTTGCGTCACAACGGCACACCCTATCGCGGGATCAACGTTCTCAATCTCTGGATGGCGGCGACAGCGAGCGGTTACACATGCCCGAATTGGTTGACCTATAAGCAATCCCAGGAGCTTGGCGCGCAGGTGCGCAAAGGCGAAAAGGGTGAGCTTGTCGTTTTTGCCAGCAAGATCAGCCGCACCGAGGCCACAGAGACAGGCGAAGAGATCGCGCGCGACATTTCGTTTCTCAAAGGCTACACGGTTTTCAACGCCGAGCAGATCGACGGCTTGCCGTCTCACTTCACAGCACCGGCTGCACCCACGCTTGACACCGTGCAGCGCATCGAGCGAGCGGAAACGTATTTCAAGGCTACGGGCGCCGTTATCAACCATGGCGGCGACCGTGCATTTTATGCGCCGGGTCCGGATCGTATACAGATGCCGCCGTTCGAAGCTTTCCGTGATGCCGAAAGTTTTTACGGAACGCTGGCCCATGAAGCAGTCCACTGGACCGGCGCACAATCGCGCCTTGACCGCAATCTTTCTGGCCGTTTCGGCAGCCACGCTTACGCCGCCGAGGAAATGATAGCTGAAGTCGGAAGCGCTTTTTTGTCCGCCGACCTTGGTTTGACGCCGGAGCCGCGCGAGGATCACGCCAGCTATATCGAGACGTGGCTGCGCGTGCTCAAGAACGACAAGCGGGCGATCTTCACGGCAGCCGCTCACGCCGAGCGCGCCGCCGCTTTCCTGCACGGCTTGCAGCCTCAAGGGGAGATCGCAGACGAGCCGAACGCAGAAAGCACCGCCGCCTAACTGAACCCGAAACCAAACCTGGAGGAGTTTAATCCTATGCCCAAGAAAGCAATGAAAGCACGAACAATTGAAAATCGACCCATGACTTTGACGGAAGCAAAAGGCCACCTATCCGAAGCTTTGGAGAATGAGGGTAAGGAGGATATGGTGCGGGACTGCGCCGTTGATATTCTTGCCGTGCTATCCGCGATCGACGGCAAAGCGCAGAAAGTAAAGCTGATCCGTTGCAAGCTTCCCCGTGACCCTGAAAAGCAAAACCATGATCGGGCCGTATGGGCAGGGATTGCCCTAGGGCATTTCCAAGATGAGACCGGAACGGATGACGAGGACAGCCTGTCAGATTTACTCTGCGACCTTATGCACCTGTGCGACAGGCGGGCCAAGGCGGCAGGCTTTGATTTTGATCGGGAGCTTGATCGGGCAAGAGGGCACTATCAGGCGGAAACAGAAGGCGACGAACTAACACCATAAAATCTTCATCCTGGAAACAACGCAGAAGGAAAATGACGATGCCCAACACAATCACCAAGACCAGTAGCAACACAAACTGCCTGGAGGGCATGAAATGCCCGAAATGCGGCCAGGAGGATAGCCTGAAGATCGAGGCAACCTGTCTCTTTACCGTGACCGATGACGGCACGGAAGATGAAGGCAACGGTCACGAGTGGGATGATACGAATTATTGTGAATGCCCCGGTTGCGCGCATCATGGCACCGTTGCCGATTTCACGATTGAAGAATGGGGCAAGGAGCGAAAGTTGCCCGAGACCCTGCCACATAAAAAGAAGTTTGCGGAATTGTTCGACGCCGCATGGGATGCTTACGACCAAATGCAGCAATGCGCAAAGCTCTTCGACGAAGACCAGGAATTCCAGGATGCTTTGCGCAACTTGGGCGAGGCAATTGGAGCATGACCACAGCCGCCGGACAACCGACGCTGAGGTGATCAAATGCCGGGGCTTCGCCGTGAAGCCCCGGCATACTCCTGTATGCGGGGAATCTCGCATTGCAACGCCCAAAATCCGCCGGAATTGAGCCACGCCGGGGGCGTGGCAAGTTTCGCACGCTGCAAAGCGGCGCGCGTGTGCGCCCAAAAGCTGGGCGCACAGAAGGAGCTCGGCAAGGGAAGAAGGTGGCAGATGGAGCCTTTCAACCCGAACAGGGCCTGAGAGGTCCGCGCCACAGCGGCCCTTCGGGCCGCACGAACCTAGATTGCTATGTCCACGCCGTCCATAACCAACACATAAGCCCACTTCCAGAGATCGTTGGCGGTGGCGAAGGTGCGGACGCCTTTTGCCGCCCCGCCGGTTCCGCGCATTTCGTAACACCCGCCCCGCACCGGTTTGACCTCATATCCCTCCTGAGCAAGCAGTCCCGTGACCGACCCCGCATCCCGAAGCCTTCGCTCCAGTGCCTGCGCGCGTACACCGTCGGTAATGGGATGGTGCGGATCGGACCGCGCGCGGTGCAGGAACCACCAATCCTCGTGGTAGACCATCCGCCGACTCCGGATCGGCGGAAAGTGCCCCATAATGATGCACTCATCCCCCGGCAGGCGTGCGATCTCGTCGGGATTCATGAGCGGCCGACTCAACGTGTGCATCGAGGTCGTGGTCCCGCTCGTATGAGAAGTTCCCGAACTGAACAACCCTTGGCCCTGCCCCCGTGGCGCTTTGGTCGAACTGACCTGGGTCTGGGTCTGTGGCTCCTGGATGGTCTGTATCCCCAGATTCTTGCTGATATACTCCGTCGTAAAATTGTCCAATACGGCGAAGCACGTTACCGCCTGGGAATTGGCGATGAAGGTCCCCCAATGCGTGGGGTAGTCACGCTTGAGTTGATTCAAGTCCTGCACGAAGCCCCACATGATCATGCCGAGACCGGCCATGAGCCCGAAGGCCTGAGCGACCGCGTCAAGCTTCCCGATCGTCCCGAACTCGTCCAGCATAAAAAGCGCGGGAAGTCCGTGCGAACTCGCCGTCGCGCGCCCGCGAGCGATCGCGCGGATGCCGATCGACACCATGAGCCTCAACCACCGCGCGTGTGTTTGCAACCTCTCCACCGGCAGCACCAAATATATTGAGACGTTCCCCCGGCACAACTCATCAAAGCTGAAATCCGACTTCTCCATGCTCCGATTCAAGGCATCGCTATCCAGAAAGCTGGTCTGCGTCCTGGCGGACGAGATCACGGACATGATCGAGGTGGTGTCCTTGAAGTTCTCAAATTGTGCGAGCTTCCTGGCTGCCACAGTGTCAGGACCAAGACCGATCGCGGCTCGTATCGTGAGCTGCAATTCACTGTTCGATTGCATAAGCAGCTTGCGCGCGGCTTCAAGAGTTGCGTTGTTGCTGTATTCCGGATTCTCCACGACAAACGCCATGAGGCCAGCCCACAACTCGCGGGCGGTATTGTCAAAATAAGGCTCCTTCGTGCTCTCGGTGAGGATGAGGGCATCAGCCAGATAGGCCAGATCCTCGGCAAAATTGTCCGAGTCGGGATCGAGAATCGATAGCGGGTTGAAGCTCGCACATTGTTCCTCGACCCCGGCCAGCGAGCCATAGGCGTGATTAACCTCCTCCCAGGGATCGAGGATGATCGTATGTTGGTTCAGCACGTTTCGGCGGTACGGGGCCGTGACCCAGGCGTTCTCCCCCTTCGGGTCAACGACCAGAACCGCGCCCGCGTAGTTCAGAAGGTTTGGAATGATAAGCGAAACGCCTTTGCCCGAGCGCGTCGCCGCAACCGAGATCATGTGCTGGCGCGGAGCGCGCACATGCAGATTGCCCAGGAGCTGCTGCGATTCTCCGAGCAGCAGGAAATGCCCGTCCAGGGGCGTACCGGCTTTTCCGAGCTGCTCGCCGCGCCAATGTCCGGGGTCCGTACTCCAATTGGCCGAGCCAAGCAAATCGGACATAAGCGGCGCCTCCTTTGCGCGAAACTCTCAGGTTCCCTCTGCGGTCCGCGCAACCGGGCGCGGACATGTTCAGTGAATCCGGTACGCAATCCCGTAGATGCACGAGACGTGCGCGTATAAACTGCTGTTGTCTTCGGCTCCGGTCTTCGGGTCGAGAAGGGTATACGAGACGCAGGTTTCCGCCGGGCCCTGGTCAAGGCCGACCCGCGCGGGAACCTGGACCGTGGCGAAATCGATCTGGAGAATGCGCGCCCCGCTCCAAAGTGTCAGCGGAAAGCGGGCTCCCTTTGTCGCGTGCGTCAATAGCGCCTGCTTCACGACCGGGACGATCCGCTTGTTGTCATACTCGAAACGCCGGGCGTTGAAGAGTTCACGCCCATACAGCCCCCCGAATACGAGAAGCACCGTCAGCCCTATCAGGACCACCGTGAATCGCCGCTTCGGCCTGGCTGCTGCGGCCTGCCCCGGATGGATCGGGATGTCCGCCGGGAGCGCGGGCACTATCCGCTGCCGCCCTACAGGGTGGCCGCCGCTCGGTACTGGCGGGAATATTGGCCCGGACATAAATCAAACCACAAAAGACAAATGACGCGTTCCGGCGGCCTCGGGTTCCAGACCGCAAACCCACCCGTACTCCTCAGGCCGGAGGCGGTTCGTCTTTCTCCGGGCCGGCCTTCCCCTGGTCCGCAGATTCCGCCGCCGCCAATTCCTTCGCCGCTTCTTTCGCCAACCGCATCCCCTCTTTCACCGCCGTCATAAACGCCCTTTCGTTGAGAACGTCCCGGATCGCCTCGCGATGCTTCGGATCGGTCACGGCGACTTTTAAGGCCTCCTGGACCTGCTTCCGGAAGACCGGATTGATTTTGATGTGGGCAAGGACCGCCGCCCCCACGATAATCTTCCGGTGATTCTCTTTCTTGCGTTCTTCGGCGCGCTGCCTGGTTTTTAGCTCTTCAAGCCGCGCCTTGAGCTGACCGCTCTTCTTCTCTTCGTCGGCGATCAACTGCGCCGTGGTTTTGCGCGGCACCGTCGGCTTCTGGCCATCGGGCATAATCGCCTATTATATGACCGCGGTCAGCCACCGGGGGATCGGCGAATCCCGCTCGCGCGATTTCAGGCCGGAGCCGATCCACCGGGCGACGGCTTGGAATCGCGCGGTGGCCTATCCGGCGGCACAGTTTGTGCCTCAGGGAAGTACTCCGGCAGCGCGAGCTGATCCCGAAGCTCGGTGATACCGGCCCGCACGATCTCGCGAAGCTCGGTCTGGTATCCGGGATTCCGGCTGAGGTGTTTCTGGACGGCGACCCCAAGCAGGACCTTGCGGCGTGTTTCGCGCGTCCGCCCTTCCTTTTTCTGCCGTGCCCGCATATCCGCTTCCCGCATCCTCGATTGTCTTTGCCGTTCGCGCTCCATGGCGATCAGATCATCGTAGCTTCTGTGCCGTCCTCTCATGGGTAGCCTCCCTTCCGGCTGTGTTTCCGAAAGATCATACCCGCGGATGTTTGCCATTTCCCTAATCGCAACCATCCGCGGGTATGATAACGGACATCCCGGCAGCAGAAACCCCGGAGGGAAACCACAATGCCGCGAAAGCGGGTCCCGGAGCGACAGCGGAGGCGCACTTATGCATTGCTAGCGCAATGCGTGCGCTCAGGAGCCTTGCTCCCGAGACCCAGCGCCAGGGAAGCCTTGCTCCCTCAGCACTCCCAGCGTCGGGGAGCCTTGCTCCCCCAACTCCCCCAGCGCCAGGAAGCCTTGCTCCCTCGGCACTCCCAGCGTCGGGGAGCCTTGCTCCCCCAACTCCCCCAGCGTCAGGGGTTCCGCCCCCCGACACCGACGGGACCGGCGCACCGCGCCGGGCGTCCACAGGTGGACGCGCACCCAAACTGCAACCACGCCGCGCGGTGAGCCATGGCGCAATATCACTTGTCCGCCACCATGGTTTCCCGCAAGAAAGGCCAAAGCGCCGTGGGGTCGGCGGCCTACCGCGCCGGGGAGCGGATCAAGGACGAGCACCGGGGCAAATGGTACGACTACCGCACGCATCCCGGAATTCTGCACAAGGAAATTCTTGCGCCCGACGATACGCCGGACTGGATGCTGGATCGCGCCCAGCTTTGGAATGCAGTAGAGAAAATCGAAAAACGCAAAGACAGCCAGGTCGCCCGCTCGATCGACGTTAGCCTGATGTCCGAACTCTCACTCGACCAGAACGTCGAATTGATTCGCGGCTTCATCCGCGAGCAGTTTGTCAAACAGGGAATGATCGCCGATCTCGCCATTCACGCACCCGGTCCGGACAGCGACGACCGGAACATTCATGCGCACATCCTCCTGACCACCCGTGTCGTGACCGGTTCCGGTTTCGGCAAGAAGAACCGGGATTGGGACGACAGGGAGGAGTTGCGTGAATGGCGCGAAGCCTGGGCGGACCACGCAAACCGCGCTTTGGAGCGCGAAGGTTTTGACGCGCGCATCGACCACCGCACGCTCGAAGACCAGGGCATCGACCGGGAACCGACAACTCATGTCGGCCCATCCGGCAAAGCCATGGAGAAAAGCGGACGCACCTCAGACCGTGCGAAGAAAAACCGGGACATCAAAGCCACGAACGACCAACTGGATCTAATCAAGGAAGAACTTGCCCAGTCCGAAGAACGCCTGGCCGACCTCAGGCGGCGGCTCGACGCCGAACGGATGGAGCAAATCCAGGACACCGCCCGTCCAGCGGATGCCGCCTGGGAAAAGGCTCAACCGGGGCAGGGCCCTGCCCAGCCATTGCAGCCTCAAGGCCCACGGCCTTATCCTGAGAATTCACGGCAGCAGGGATCTGCCCGTGACAGGGCGGACAACATGCCGGACGACGCCTCTAAACAAAAGGATCTCGCAGACCAACAGGAAGCCGACCGGGTCAAGAAAGCCATAGACGACGAACTTGCCCGGCAGGAGCAGGCCCGTCGAGACCAAGACCAGATACAGAATGAATTGATAGCCGCCGACAAGCGCTTCAAAGAACTCGGCCAATTATGGCGCCAGGCACAGGACTTTCGCGAGAAGCTCATTCAACAAGCCCGCGAGCTTGAAGAAGCGAATGTCAGATACCAACAACAGCAAGCGCAGCGTCAGCAAGACTCTCAGCGCCAGCAGAATCCCGTCGAAGACTACACAAGGGAGCACAAGGACGGCGTCGAGCAACGCCGCCAAGAGCGCCAAGACGAGCAAGATCGCCGATACCTTGAAGGTAACATCCGAAACCCCTACTCCCGCTACGCGCAAGCCCTGCATGAGAATTATCAACAGAGCGGCGATCTATACCAGGGCCTCGCCAAATCCGCCATTGCCGAACACGCCGCCTTCCAGCGCGAACAAGACACTCTGCGCGGCGAAATCGCCAAAACCACAGACCCTAAGCATCGCGAAGCGCTCGAAATCCGTGCGAAGATCGAATGCTACGAGTATCTGATGATCACCGGCGAGCGCATCGCCGTGCAGAGCGAGATCATCACCGGGCGGATCAAGGGCCAGGAGGCCGAGAAGATGCGCGGCCTTGTTCGCGGCGAACTTCTCAAGGACGAAAACGACAAACCAATCGGCTTCATTCCCGGATATACCCAAGAAGTCGAAAACCTCCGCGTCCGCTACCGTGATCTGCAAGCCGAACGTGCGGCTCAGCCGAAAGAACAAGCCCCATCAGCAGAGCAAAAGCAAGACCGACCATACCGGCCGCGAGGCCGTCGAAGCACTCGCGAGCTCGACGAACTCATCAAACGACAGAACAAAATCCAGGAAGCCAAGGATCGCGAGGACGAAAAGAAAAAAGGGAAAAACCAGGATCGCGAAAAGCCGCTGCAACCCGATCCCGAACGCCCAAAGCCCGACCGGGACCGATAGGCCGCCCTGGCGTCGCGGGACAGCCAGGGCGCAGGAAACACCCCCGCAGATATCAGACGCTCCGGCAAACGGCCTGGGCCGGACTCCTGTCGCTGTTCCGGCAGGTTGGCTGGCTCCTGACGGCCTCCAACCTGCCGTCAAAACTGAAAACGCTCTGGCGTCTGATCGCCCGCGAGATTACCGAACCGAGATTCCACCGCTCCAGGAAGCCGCGTAAGGCCAAAGCCCCAAAACCGTTTTAACCAACGCCGAGGTGACATATGACTACGCCCCTCCTATCCCCGCACGAAATCGCCACCTTCCTTCTGGATTCCGGCTGGATCGACAAAGGAAACGCCGATCGTCTGGAAAAAAGAATCGCCGCCCATGGCGACAGCCGGGCAAGCGAGGGACGCAAAGAGGGCATCGCGACGGCGGCGCGCAAGGCGGCTGCGGTTGCGGGCTCCGTCAAGGGCGCCAATCAGCGCGCGGGCGCGCAGAAAGTTTGGCGGGCGATAGAAGCGCTCTTGCCCCAAGGTCGTGAAGCCGAGAAAGAAGCGTACGCGCGCGGCTTCAAAGACGGGACCGAACATCGATCCAAAAGGCAACGGAATCTCGATCGTTGACAACTTTTCGGATTACAATCCTCTACAGACATGTACTCGATGCCGGAGTTACTGAAGCGCGCGCTCGCGTGGCGAACCACACGGATCGATATCAACGATGTCACCGACCGGGTGAAGAAGAATTTTCTCCACATCAGCATCCGCCTCAAGCCCGAAGACATCCTCACACCTGAAGAGGTCGCCGCCCGGCTCAAAGTTCCGCCGTCATGGGTGTATGAAAAAACACGAACACGCTGCCGCAATCCCATTCCTTGCCTTCGACTCGGCCGTTACGTTAGATTCGATTGGAACGCTGTGATAATCTGGCTTACAGCGGAGGCCGATCAGCAAGAACGTGCAGCAAGGCCAAGTCTTCAAAAGAAACGGTAGCTGGTACGTCCGATTCTATCGGGACGAAATCCAGGACGGCGCGCCCGTGCGACGCCGGGTCTGCGAAAAGCTCGCGCGCTACAGCGACGATTACCGCTCCAAAAAGGATGTGCTGCCGCTTGTCGCCGATCTCCTCTCCCCCGTCAACAGCGGCGACTCGCAGCCCGAAGGTTCGCTGACGCTTACCGAGTTCGTCGAGCAGCGCTATCTGCCCAGCCGCGCGAAGAAACTACGGCCCAGCACGATGCGCAGCTATCGCGACCTCTTCCGCAGCCTGGTGCGCGACCGCCTGGGCAACATTCGGCTTCGCGACTTTCATACCAAAGACGGCCAGCATTATTTCGACAAGGTCGCCGATGAAATGCCGCATCTCTCCCACCAGTCGCTCTTGCGCGTGAAGGCTCTCCTATCGAGCGTCTTAAATTTCGCGAAGCAGGAAGACGCGATCCGCGGGGCTAACCCCGTACAGGGGGTCAAGGTTGAGGGACGGCGCTATAAGCCGATCCGCCACGCCTACGCGCTTGAAGACATTCAAAGCATGGTCGCAAAGCTTTCGGAGCCCGCGCGCACCGTCGTCATGGTCGCGGCGTTCGCGGGCTTGCGTCTCTCGGAGATCCGAGGCTTGCGCTGGGAGGACTACACCGGCACCGAGTTGCGTGTGTCGCGCTCGGTCTGGCGCACACATGTCGGCCCGACCAAAACGGAAGAGAGCGGCGAGAATCCGGTTCCGGTAATTCCCATTTTGCGAAAAGCCCTGGATGAGCACCGGAAACGTTATACTGGTGATGGGTTTATCTTCGCCGGAGAGCGGCGGGGTACTCCCTTGCATCTCGACAATCTGGCTCGCCGTGCCATCACCCCGGTCATTGGGGATGCGTGGAAAGGCTGGCATAGTTTTCGACGGGGTCTCGGAACAAATCTTTATCGCCTCGGTGTGTCGCCGAAGGTGATTCAGGAGATCCTGCGGCACGCCGATGTATCCACTACGGAGACGCACTATATCGTTGTGGATCGCACCGAAACCAAGGTGGCGATGCAGAAATTGGAGAAGGCTGTGGGCAAGGAATGGGCAAAGGCCAAGAGACGTAAGGCGCGTAAGTAGTAGTAAAATAAACACAAGCCACCCTAGCTCAGTTGGTAGAGCGGCTGATTCGTAATCAGCAGGTCGCCGGTTCAACCCCGGCGGGTGGCTCCATCCTAAACCAAACATAATAAAATGGATTAGGTTTGGTCATCTGGATCGCCTCCGATGTGCCATCCCGCAAAACGTGTGCCCATAAGTGTGCCAAACTCGGGCCAGCAGGCAAAAACTGCTCTGGCAAACTCTAGACTCTGGCACGAGTGGCACACACGGGATTTTCAAAACGCCGCCATCGTAGAATGGATAACTAGTGACTCCGCGCAAACTCGTTCTGGGCGCCGCTGTTCTTTTCGCGGCGCTGTCTCCGCTGGCCGGACAGCAGCAGCCTTTCTCCGGAACTCCCCAACTGCTGGAATCCGTCGAGCGCCTCAACCAACTCGGCAGCGTTCTCATGATTGCCGCTCACCCGGATGACGAGCGCACCGGCGTGCTGGCCTATTTCGCCCGCGGCCGCCACATGCGCACCGCCTACCTGTCCGTCACCCGCGGCGAGGGCGGCCAGAACCTGATCGGCTCCGAGCGGGGCGCCGCGCTCGGCGTGATTCGCACGCAGGAACTGCTGGCCGCGCGCCAGATCGATGGCGCCGGGCAGTTCTTCACCCGCGCCATCGACTTCGGCTTCAGCAAAACCGCCGCCGAGACCATGCAAAAATGGGGCCACGACCGCATCCTCGGCGACATCGTTTGGGTTATTCGCAGCTACCGCCCCGACGTCATCATTCTGGTTTTCACCGGCGGCCCGCAGGATGGCCACGGCCACCACCAGGTCTCCGCCATGCTGGGAAAGGAAGCCTTCGCCGCCGCCGCCGATCCGGCGCGCTTCCCCGAGCAGCTCCAACATGTGAAGCCGTGGCAGGCCACCCGCATCGTGCACGCCTTGTGGAGTTTTGGGCCTCCGGGCGGTCGCGGGCCGCAGCCACCGCCAGGCGGCGAGAGGCCGCAGTCGCCGCACCTACCTCCCGCTGGCCACGTGGAAACCGGCGCCTACAATCCCGTGCTCGGCTATTCGTATGAGGAACTAGCCGTGCTCAGCCGCAGCATGCATCACAGCCAGGGTACTGGCGCCATGCGGCGGCCCGGCGCTTCCACCACCGAATTCGGTTTGCTGGCCGGCCAGCCCGCGCCCGCCGATCTGTTCGATGGCATCGATACGTCCTGGAACCGCTTGCCCGGCGGCGCACCGCTCGCGCCCATTCTCGCCGAGGCCATAAAATCGTTCGAACCGGAGCATCCGGAAAGGATCATCCCGTTGCTCGTGAAAGCCAGGCCGATCGTCGCCGCCATCGCCGATCCGCTGGCCCACGAAAAGCTTGTCGAACTTGATGAAGCGATCGCCGGCTGCGCTGGCATCTGGATCGACGCCCAGGCCCATGAACCCGAGGCCGTGCCGGGAAGGCCGCTCGCCATCACCGCCACCGTCCTCAATCGTTCGACCGAGCCCGTGGCACTCGCCAGCGCACGCATGGAAGGCATATGGGACCAGGAGCTGCCCGTGAAGCCGGCGCCGCTTGCATCCAACCAGCCAACCACAATCGAATTCAGCCGCGAGGTACCGCCCTCGCAACCCTATTCGCAGCCTTACTGGTTGCGCCAGCCTCCATCAGGCGACGTCTACACCGTGGAAGACCAGCGCCTGGTGGGCCTGGCCGACACGCCGCCAGTCGCGCATGTTCGCGTGCGGCTGCTGGTGGCCGGAGCGGCAATCGAACTGGTGCGGCCCGTCCAGTATCGTTATGCCAGCCGCGCCGAGGGCGAGCGCACGCGGCCTCTGGTGGTGGTTCCACCGGTCGCAGTCAACCTGCCGCAGCCCGTCGCCGTGTTCCCTTCCTCCGCCCCGCGCGCCATCCACGTGGTCGTCGAAGCGCGCGTGGACAAGGCCGCTGGAGAATTGCGCCTGGATGCGCCGCCGGGTTGGAAGGCGGAACCGGCCTCGCGCCATTTCGAGATCGCCGCGCGCGGCGGCGCCAGCGACCTGGCATTTACAGTGACGCCGCCGGCCGCCGAGGCAACCGCTGCGCTGCGCGCCGTGGCGACCGTCGCCGGTCGCGAAATCTCCAACGGCATCCAGGTCATTTCCTATCCGCACTTCCCCCCGCAGACGCTGTTTCCGCCGGCCGACATCAAGCTCGTGCGAGCCGATATCCAGGTCACTGCACGCCGCATCGGCTACATCATGGGCGCCGGCGACGAAATGCCGGAAGCCCTGCGCCAGTTGGGGCTGGAGGTCACCCTGCTTGAGCCCTCGGATCTCGAGCAGGCCGACCTCGCCCGCTTCGAGACAATCGTGGCCGGCGTGCGCGCTTACAACGTGCGCGCCGATGTCCGCGCCAATCAGCAGCGGCTGCTCGATTACGTCTCGGGCGGCGGCACTTACATCGTTCAGTACAACACCGGCGACCTCACGCTCAACCTGGGTCCCTATCCCATGACCGTACCGCCCGGCTCGCGCTACCGCGTCACCGTCGAGGAAGCCCCGGTAGTCTTTCCACACGCCGACAGCCCGCTGCTGCGCACGCCCAATCCGATTGCGGCCGGCGATTTCGAAGGCTGGGTGCAGGAGCGCGGCCTGTATTTCGCCTCCGATTGGGACAAGCGCTATCAAACCGTGCTAGCCTCCCAGGACCCCGGTGAAACCGCTCTGGAGGGCGGCGAACTCTGGACCCGCTACGGCAAAGGCGTCTACATTTTCACCGCCTACTCCTGGTTTCGCCAGTTGCCCGCCGGCGTCCCCGGCGCCTTCCGCCTCTTCGCCAATCTCATCAGCGCAAAATGATCGAGTGACCTTGCGGACAGGCGCCTATTCCTTCGCGGCTTCTTCCACGCTGGGATAGAAGGCGAAGACGCGGTCCAACTGGTTGACGCGGAAATTCTGCAGGATGTGGCCGGTGGCGCCGGCCATCCGCATCTCGCCGCCGGCGGCGACAATGCGGTTGTAGCCGGCGATCAGGTAACCGATGCCGGTCGAATCGAGCGCGGTCACGCCACTCAGGTCGATGATGACGGTACGCGTGCCGGCCCGCACCAACTCCTCCACGGCGGCGCCTATGCGGTCGGGCGCTTCACTGATCATGACCTTGCCCTGCAGGCGGATCACCGACATACCCGGAGCAATCGTCTCTTGCAAAATCTCCATCGATGGACCAGTCTAGCAGTGCGCGCGGCGGGTGAGAAGCGCGCATCCGTTCATCATCATGCTCAGCGCGGACCTGGGGCCGAGGCGGCGAACTCGTGGCCCTCGATCTCAGCGATCCTGGCGCGCATTTCCACCGTCACCGGCGACGGCCGGCCGCTCGAGTAATCGAGCATCACCAGCGTCGAATCCACCGCCGCTGCCAGTTCGTTATGTTTGTGGCTGACGATGCGGTGCTCCATGCGCACGCTGCTGTTGCCGATGCGCGTCACGCGCGCGCCCACGTGCACGGTGTCCGGGTAATTCAGCGGCAGCTTGTAATCGCAGTGGATGCTGGCCAGAATCGGGCCCACCCCTTGCGGCGGCAGCGGCAGCCACATGCCGACCCGCTCGAGGTATTCCACGCGCACGGTCTCGCACCAGCGCAGGTACACCAGGTTGTTGACGTGCCCGAAGGAATCCTGGTCTCCCCAAAGCACGGGGAGCATTGTCACCACTGGAAACCCGGCGAGAGATTCATGCTGATGCTTCATGATCTTGCCCGGCCGGAACTGCTGGCGCGGCCGAAAAATGGATTATCGCACGTTGGACCGGGTCCCGTTCGCGCCAAACACGCAAGGCGGCCACGCCGTGAAAAGCGGGGGGGGAACACTGGCCACGGATGAACACCGATAAACACCGATAGAAAACAAGATTCAAGAACAAGATTCTTTCTTATCTGTGTTTATCCGTGTTCATCCGTGGCTCAGAATCGTTTTCCCCTACACGTCGTAGTACAGCGCGAATTCGTACGGGTGCGGGCGCAGCCGTACCGCTTCGGCTTCGTTCTT
>Ga0187862_10000238_pt1 | contig 64355 bp, 58 predicted proteins | sample June2016WEW_10_1_FD_133003 | JGI IMG/M metagenome (GOLD analysis project Ga0187862, IMG submission 133003) | Peatland microbial communities from SPRUCE experiment site at the Marcell Experimental Forest, Minnesota, USA - June2016WEW_10_150 | ecosystem: Environmental > Terrestrial > Soil >... | reverse complement strand
GCTAAGGCGCGACTGATCGGCTGCTGCCAGTCCGTGCGCTGCCGACCGGGCGCCGCAGTCCGGGCGCCGCTAGCCGACGCGAGCGCGCCAGGCGTGATCAACTGGGCCGATTCCGGCGCCGAGCGGGAAGCCCCCGCCGATCGCGCCGGTGACGTACTCTTTGGCCGCTTCGACGGCCTTCGGCACGTCCCTGCCCAGCGCCAGCTGGCACGCGATGGCCGAGGCCAGCGTGCAGCCAGTGCCGTGGGTGTGGCGGCTGGCGATCCGCTGGCCGGGATATCGGAGCGTCTGCTGGCCGTCGAAGAGCAGGTCCACGGGCTGGCCGGGCAGGTGGCCGCCTTTCACCAGTACCCACTGCGGGCCCATCGCCCTGATGGCGCGGGCGGCCGCGAGCATCGCGGCCTCGTCCGTGATCGTCATCCCGGTGAGCAGCTCAGCCTCGAGCAGGTTCGGCGTGACCACGGTCGCGATCGGCAGCAGCCGTTCCCTGACCGCATCGAGCGTCCCGGCCGATAGCAGGCTGTCGCCGTGCTTGGAGACCGCGACAGGATCCACCACGATAGGCGCCGCGACCCCGCCGAGCACATCGCAGACCGTGCCGACGATGGCGGCCGAGGCCAGCATGCCGGTCTTGATGGCATCGGCGCCGATGTCGCCGAGGACTGAATCGAGCTGGGCCCGGACTGCCTCGGGCGGCAGCTCCCAGTACCCCTGCACGCCGACGGAATTCTGCGCGGTGACAGCGCAGACCACGGTCATGCCGTGCACGCCGAGCGCGAGCATGGTCTTGAGGTCGGCCTGGATTCCGGCCCCCCCGCCGGAATCCGAGCCGGCGATGGCGAGCACGCGCGGCGGGGTTTCCATGCGCTCCAGACTAAGACGCAGCCGTCATCGAGCGGTCCGGGGGCGGGCGGCCTGTGCTGCGCTGATTCGCGGCGGGTCACCTGAAGTGGCAGCTGACGCCGTCGAAAAGGCAGTCCGCCGGCCGGGCGGGCGGGCCATTGGCGATGATGAGGAACCTCGCGCTGTCCGCAGACGGCTGCCATTGCGGTCCCTGGCCGGACTGCCCCGCGGGGCCAGCCGGATCGGCAGCCGTGCCGCCATTCCCGCTGGCCGACGGCTGCCAGCTGGCACCGAACACGTGACTGATCCGGGCGCCGGGAATGGCGAAGGCCATCGTCCAGCCGGCGATGTCGTGATCAGCCTGCACGGTGATCAATGCCCCGAACGCTCCGCCCTGCTGCCATTGCAGGCGGAAGGTAATCTCCGCGCTAGCCGTCACTGAGCTGGGCCGGGGGGGCGCGGGCGGGGCCCGTCGGAGCGCGGGCTTCGGGGTCGCGATCTGCACGCCAGGCTTGGCGTTCGTCAGCGAGCCGGCCGTCGGCCCGGCCGGCGCGGGCGCGCACTGCTGCGGGCAGGCCGTCACGTAGTCAGGAGCAGGCGCGAAGCTGAGCACGGCGTGCGGGGCGCTCAGGAACAGCCCTGCGGCGATGACGACACCGGCGCCGGCCGCAAACCACGGGGTGACCAGCAGGCCCGGCACAATGTGCCCGCGGCCGCCGGGACGGCCAGTCGGCGTGTTATCCGGCGGCGAGCCACCTGGCCGGCTGACCGACTCGAGCGCTTTCTCGGCCGCCGCCACCGCAGTATCCACCGGGACGCGGCGATCGGGCTCATCGGCCTGACGCTGCGTCCTGTGCCTAGCCGGGAACGCTTTGCGATGACGGGGCATCAGGGGGTTTATATCAAGCAATGAGCCGCCGGGCTAGCTGGCAAATCTTCCCGCGATGAAGACTCGCGCCGATAAGTGCCCCGTCACCGGAAATGATCCCAGCCGCCGCGGCGATCCCAGCGGCGGGAGTCCGCCCAGACGCCCGCGCCCTCGCTGACGGTCCCGATCACGGTCCAGCCAGCCGGAGGCGGGCTGCCAGGCCGGAACGTGGCCGCCAGGGCATGGTCCTCGCCGCCGGCCAGCGCCCAGTCCGGCCAGCCGACGCCGAGCAGGGCCGCGACGCCGGCCAGCCGGTCGCGGTCAGGCAGCGATCCGGTGTCCACGTCGATGCGGACGCCGCTAGCGGCCGCCACATGCCCGAGATCCTGGACCAGGCCGTCACTGATGTCGATCATCGCCGTGGCTCCCGCGCGGGCGGCGAGCGGCCCGGCCGGGTAGTCCGGCTGCGGGCGCCGGTGCGCAGCCACGAACTCGGCCGCCGGCGCGGCCTGGCCGGGGTCGCGCACGGCCCGGTCTGCCAGGCCGGCAGACAGCAGCGCCAGCCCGGCCGCCGACCGGCCGACAGCGCCGGAGATCGCCAGCACATCGCCAGGCAGCGCGCCGCCCCTGGTCACCGGCGCCCGCCCGCCGAGATCGCCGAGGGCGGTAATCGCCAGCATGACGCTGTCGGCGCTGGTCACATCGCCTCCCACGATCGCGGCCCCGGCCCGCTGACACTCCGCCACCAGGCCGCGCACCACATCGAGCACCCAGGCGGCCGGCAGCGTCCCCGGCAGGGCCATCCCGACCAGCAGGGCCGTGGGAGCCGCTCCCATCGCCGCGACGTCGGCCAGGTTCTGCGCGGCGGCCTTCACTCCGATGTCCGCCGGGCCGGACCAGTCCCGCCGGAAATGGCGGCCCTCGATCAGCAGGTCGGTGGTGGCGACGACCCGCCCGTCGGCGGCCGGGATGACCGCCGCATCGTCGCCGACCCCGAGCACGCGGGCGTCGGCCGGCCGCGGCAGGAGCGCGTGCACGGCCGCGATCAGCCCGAACTCACCCAGCTCAGCGACGGTAATGACAGCCTCCACGCGGTCCGCCAGCACAGTCCATCCGCCAGCCCAGTCCATCCGCCAGCCCAGTCCATCCGCCAGCCCAGTCCGTGAGCCAGCTCAGTCCGTGAGCCAGCTCAGTCCGTGAGCCAACTCAGCTCACCGGCCCGGTATGCGGCGGCTGTGTCCCGGCCGGCCAAGGCTGCCCTCACCCCGGGGCCAGCCGGTCATGGCCGGTCACCGAGGCCATCTGCTGCCATATCGCCGCGCAGGCCGCTGGGTCACTAGGTGCCGCCGGGTCCCTACGGTAGCGTGGTCCATCACACACACGACCGTGGAGGACGACATGGTGCAGGCCTACATTCTCGTCCAGACGGAGGTCGGGAAGGCGGCAGATGTCGCGACCAGCATCAGCCAGATCACCGGCGTGACCCAGGCCGACGACGTGACCGGGCCGTATGACGTGATCGTCCGGGCCGAGGCTGACAACGTGGACCTCCTCGGCAAGCTCGTGGTCGCTCAGATCCAGGGTGTAGCGGGCATCACCAGGACGCTGACCTGCCCGATCGTCCATATCTAGCCCGGCGCCCGCGACCCGGCGACCTCGCGACCTCGCGACCTCGCGACCCGGCGACCTCGCGACCCCGCGACCCGGCGACCCCGCGACCCCGCGAGGCCAGGGTGCCGCGCCGCATGGCGCGATCGCGGGCGGCGACAGGCCCCGACGGGCTGCGGCCGCCAGGCCGGCCAGCGCTAGGCCCCGCGCGAGCGCCGCGCGCTGCCGGCCGCCAGCACCGCTGAGGTCCGCGGGCCCAGCCCGATGCCCGCGACGAGATCCAGGTCCGCTGGCGTGTCGACGTCCTGCCGCAGCCCGGCCAGGCCCGGCAGGCCCAGCTCGACAGCCCCGGCGGCCAGGTGCTGGTCCCGCGACCCCGGCCCGAACGCGGGCCGGAAGGCGGCGGCCGGCCCGGCCGCATACAACGTGGTCCCGGTGCCAGCGGCATCCGGCACGAACGACTCGGCCTGCGCCCCTGCCGCCGCCAGCGCGGCGGCCATCTCGTCCGGCCGCAGCGCGGGCAGATCACCCGCCAGCCCGGCCCTCCCCCGTCCCGGCCACCGCGCATCGGAGTAGGCCGCGCCGAATTCCAGCGCGGCGTTGAGCCCGGCGGCCGGCTGGTCCCTGACCACGATTGCGCCCAGGGCAGCCAGCGCGGCCCGCACGGTCTCGTCGTCGGTGACCACGATGACGGCGGCGACGGGCGGCGCGGCCAGCGCGGCCGCTGTCGTGTCGGCGGCCATGGCCAGGGCCAGCTCCGCCCGCCGGTCTCCGGCCAGCCCAGTGAGCCGGGACTTGGCACGGGCAAGTACCTTGACGGGGATCACCAGCGACCAGGCCGGCGGAGGAGCGGATGCCATGCATCTGATCCTCCCTCGACACCGCGTCGCGCAAGCAGGGAGACTGGCCCACATGAAAAAGCGGACGGCGCGGGAGCCGAAGGAGCGACCGATCCTGCACGCCGACGGCAGCTACTCGAACGGCTGGCGGAACGTCTCCAAGATCATCCTGCGGCCGGGCATCCGGACGCTGATGAAGCTGGACTGGATGGGCCAGGAGCACTTCCCCGCCGATGGCGGCCTGATCCTCGCCGTTAATCACCTCTCCTACATGGACATCCTCGCCGTCTCGCTCTTCACTGACAGCGCCGGCCGCTATCCGGTCTTCCTCGCGAAATCCTCGCTGTTCCGCATCCCGCTGCTCGGGCCGATCATCCTCAAGCTCGGCCAGCTGCCAGTCGAGCGGGGATCGGTGGAGGCGGGCGCGGTGCTCCGGGTGGCCGAGCAGGGCCTCAGGAGCGGCGCCTGCATGATCTTCTACCCGGAAGGCACGGTCACCAGGGACCCGGAACTGTGGCCGATGGTGGCCAAGACCGGGGTGGCGCGCCTCGCGCTCACCACTGGCGCCCCGGTCGTGCCGATCGCGCACTGGGGCGCGGAGCGGATCCTGCCCTACGGCAGCTTCGTGCCCAGGCTGGTGCCGCGCAGGAAAGTGCAGATCGTGGCCGGCCCGCCGGTTGACCTGTCCGAGTTCGCCGGGCTGCCGCTGACCACCCGGACACTCCGGGCCGCCACCGACAAGATCATGAAGAACGTGGCTGGCCTGCTCGGCGAGCTGCGCGGCCTGCCGCCGCCGGCCGAGCCCTACCATCCGGCGATCGCCCGCCGTAAGCTGCGCCAGGACCTGCGTGCTCTGCAGCAGACCAGCAGCGAAACGAAGCCCTCCCCCGACCCGGCGCCCGGAGCCACGCAGCTGTGAGGGCGGCTGTCATGGGGGCCGGCTCGTGGGGAACGACGTTCGCCCGCGTGCTGGGCGACGCCGGGACGCCGGTAACGCTGTGGTGCCGCAGGCCGAAGCTGGCCGGCACCATCAACGAGACCCGCCGCAATCCCGACTACCTGCCGGGCATCGAGCTCGGGCCGGCGCTGACGGCTACCTCGGATCCGGCTGAGGCACTGGCCGGGGCTGACCTGGCCGTCATCGCCGTGCCCGCGCAGACCGCGCGCGCGAACCTGGCCGGCTGGCTGCGCTGGCTGCCGCCCGGCGCCCTGCTCGTCAGCCTGATGAAGGGGATCGAGCTGGGCACCTGCAAGCGGATGAGCGAGGTAGTCGCCGAGGTGACCGGCGCCCCGGCCGGGCGCATCGCGGTCGTGTCCGGGCCGAACCTGGCCCCGGAGATCGCTGAGCGGCAGCCGGCGGCTGCCGTCGTGGCCTGCCCGGACGCGGAGGTAGCGGGCCAGCTCCAGCGGGCCTGTCACACGGCCTACTTCCGGCCGTACACCAATCCCGACGTGATCGGCTGCGAGCTCGGGGGGGCGGTCAAGAACGTGATCGCGATCGCCGTCGGTATCGCGGTGGGCATGGGACTCGGTGACAACACCCGGTCGATGCTGATCACCCGCGGCCTCGCGGAGATCGCCCGGCTCGGCTCCGCGCTCGGCGCCGAGCAGCTCACCTTCGCCGGCCTGGCCGGCCTCGGCGACCTGGTGGCCACCTGCTATTCACCGCTGTCGCGCAACCGGACCTTCGGCGAGAAGCTCGGCCGCGGCATGCCGCTCGCCGACGTCGCGGCGAGCACGACGCAGACGGCCGAGGGAGTGAAATCCTCGCAGTCCGTGCTGGAGCTGGCCAGGCGCAACGGGGTCGAGATGCCGATCACCGAGGTCATGGTGGGCGTCCTGCACGAAGGGCTTGCGGTCAGCGAGGCGGCCGTGATGCTGGCCAGCCGGTCGGCCAAGCCTGAGCGCTATGGTGCCTGACCAGCCCAGCGCTGATGACATGATCGCCGCAGCGGGTATTACCAACGCAGCGGAAACGTGAATGGCGGGACTGGAGGGATTCGTGAACGAGCAGCGCAAGATCAGGGTTGCGGTCGTGTTCGGCGGCAAGGGGCCCGAGCATGCCGTGTCCTGCATGGGCGGGGGCAACATGCTCGGCGCGATCGACCGGGCCAAGTACGACGTGGTCCCGATCGGCATCACCAGCGACGGCAGCTGGGTCCAGGTGGCCGACGACCCGGCCCGGCTTTCCATCACCGCGGGGCAGCTGCCGTCGGTCGAGGCGATCGCCGAGCCGGGCAGCGAGGTGGTCCCGTGGGCCAGCGGCGCGGGCCGCTCCGTCATCGCCAGCGCGCCCGGCCGGATCCCGCACCTGCTGGGCGAGGTGGATGTCGTGCTGCCGGTGCTGCACGGCCCGTTCGGCGAGGACGGCGCGATGCAGGGGCTGCTGGAGATGGCCGGGGTTCCCTACGTGGGCGCCGGGGTGCTGGCCAGCGCGGTCAGCATGGACAAGGAGTACATGAAGATCATCTTCCGGGCCAGGGGGTTGCCCGTAGGGCCGTACGTCGTGGTGCGCGAGCAGGACTGGCCGCCGGCGGCCGGGGAAAGCGCGGCAGCCGTCAACGAGCACAAGCGGGTACTGGATGACATCGCCGAATTCGGCTATCCGCTTTTCGTCAAGCCGGCCAGGGGCGGCTCGAGCATCGGCACATCCAGGGTCACCGATATCGGGCAGCTGCACGAGGCCATCGCGCTCGCCCGCCAGTACGACCCGAAGGTTCTCGTCGAGAAGGCGATCGGCGGCAGCGAGATCGAGGTATCCGTGCTGCAGGGCATCGACGGCGCGCCGCCGGACACGAGCGTTCCCGGCCAGCTGATGATTACCGGCGGCGAGGAGTTCTACGACTTCGAGGCCAAGTACATGGACTCGGCGAACAGCATGGCCATCCCCGCGCCCATCCCCGCCGAGCATGCCGGGGAGATACGCCGGCTCGCCGCGGCGGCGTTCGATGCGGTGTCCTGCGAGGGCCTGGCGCGGGTGGATTTCTTCTACACCCTGGACCGGCAGGTGCTGGTCAACGAGATCAACACGATCCCCGGCCTGTCGCCGTCCTCGTATTTCCAGAAACTCTGGGAGGCGAGTGGCCTGGCCTTCCCGCAGCTGATCGACCGGCTGCTCACCACCGCCCTGCGCAAGCGGCCTGGCCTGCGCTGAGCCAGCGGGATCTGCCTGCCCTGGTCCTGCCCGCGCCGGCGGGCGCCGCCGCTGGCGGCGCCCGCCGGCGCGCTCCCGCTATCTCCTCGCTGCGGCTGCCTTCTTCTCGCCGTTGACGAGCGCCTTGAAGTCCGCGCCGGCGCGGAACTTGGGTACCGAGGACTTCGGCACCTTGATCGCCGCCCCGGTGGCCGGATTACGCGCTGTCCGGGCCGGCCGTACGGTCTTCTCGAAGACGCCGAAGCCGGTAATTGACACCTTGTCGCCCTTAGCGACGGTATCCTGAATAGTGTCCAGTACGGCGTTGACAGCCTCGGTCGCGGTCTTCTTATCTCCCAGTCGCCCGGAAATTGCATCGATCAGGTCGCGCTTGTTCATGTCATCACTCCTGCGTTCCCCCAACGGGAGGTCGCGCGGACATGGCAGCCGAGTGCTCGCGACCTCTGATGTGCCTGAAATTAAGCGATCCAGCGCTGCCGCACAAATACCTTGGCGGAAAATCCTGCGTGTCGGCTTCTTTTCAGAGCGCTCGCAGCGGGATCCCAGCGCTCGCGCTAGGACGGAGAATTATCTTTTCGCCTTCTATGTGCGCTCTTTTCAGCGCACTCCCGGTCCAGCGCCGCAAGAAAGGCCTCCAGCCGGCGGCCTGCCGCCGCGGCGTCGGCGGCCGGGGACTTCAGCGCGTCGCAGACGGCCGCGAGCCGCCTATGCAGCCGCATTCTCGCCTCGGCCGGCAGGTCGGCGGCCGCCAGCCCCCGCTGCGCCGCCAGCAGCCGTGCCGCCAGCGCGCCGCGGCTGTCGTGCTCCCGGGCATCGGTCACCTGCACACCCCCTCAGCGCTCCCGCCGCGATGCTCCTGTCGTCGGACCGCTGCCTCCATGCTCACGCCTCAGTGCTCAGCCTCAGTCCTCAAACCCGAGTCCTCAAACCTCAGTCCTCAAACCTCAGTCCTCAAACCTCAGTGCTCAAACCTCAGTGCTCAAACCTCAGTGCTCAAACCTCAGTGCTCACCTGTCAGTGCCGCCTCAGGATCCCCGCGGAAAGTCCTTCTTGCCGGAACTATGTGGCCGGAACCCGGCCGCGCAGACGGCATGACGAGGGTGCCACATGACCGCCAGTGTCCTTATGGCACGGCTACTTCGGGCCTAACGTCCCTTCCCCTGCGGCGGGCCTGCCGGGCTACCCTGCAAAAGTCCGTCACGGGCCAGAAGGCCAGCGCCCGAGGGACTGCGGCACCAGTACGGTAAGCACTGGCGCTGCGGTCACGCTGACGGTCGCACGTCATCACCCACTGGCCAGCGAGCGAGGACTGTGCATGAAGGTAGCCGTAGTCAAAGAGGCCGCAGCGGGTGAGAGACGGGTTGCACTCGTGCCCGATGCCGTGCGCAAGCTTCGCGCCGCCGGCGTCGACGTGCTGGTCGAGACGGGCGCCGGCGCGGGCGCCTGGCTGTCCGACGACAGCTTCGCCGACGCTGGCGCCAGCATCGTCAGCCGGGATGAGGCGCTCTCTGCCGACGTCGTGCTGCTCGTCGGCAAGCCGGACAGCGAGACGATCACTAAGCTGCGCCGCGGGCAGGCCCTGATCGGGCTGCTCGCGCCGCTGACCGACCCCGATCTGGCCGCCAGGCTGGCAGCAGCGGGCGTCACCGCGATCAGCATGGACATGATCCCGAGAACGCTGCCGCGAGCGCAGCCGATGGACGCGCTGAGCTCGCAGGCGAACATCGGCGGCTACAAGGCCGCGCTGATCGCCGCGGACGCGTACGGGCGCTTCTTCCCGATGCTGATCACCGCCGCGGGCACCGCCCGGCCGGCCAGGGTCCTCGTGCTCGGTACCGGCGTCGCCGGCCTGCAGGCGATCGGCACGGCCCGCAGGCTCGGCGCCCTGGTGAGCGCCTACGACGTCCGCCCGGAGACCAGGACGGAGGTCGAGTCGCTCGGCGGCACGTTCATCGAGCTGAAGTCGGTCGGGTCCGCGTCCGGGGAAGGCGGTTACGCGCGGGCGCTGACCGAGGAGGAGCGCCAGGCCCAGCAGGACGAGCTGGCCGGCCACATCGCCCGGCACGATGTCGTGATCACGACAGCTCAGGTGCCCGGCCGCCGGCCACCGCTGCTGGTGACCGCGGACGCGCTCAAGGCGATGGCCGCCGGCTCGGTCGTGGTGGACATGGGCGCCAGCGACCTCGGCGGTAACGTGGCCGGCTCGCTGCCCGGCGAGACGATCGTCGAAGGCGGCGTGACCATCATCGGGCCCGCGAACCTGCCGTCCACGATGCCCAGCGCGGCATCGGCCATGTACGCGCGCAACATCAGCGCGCTGCTGCTGAACATGATCAAGGACGGAGCGCTCGCGATCGACCGCTCCGACGAGCTGCACGCCGGAGTGCTCATCACCCACGAGGGCCAGGTAGTTCACCCGGCTCTCGCCGGAAGCGACAGCGCTAGCGCCAGCTCGGCTGCGTCCGCCCCGGCTGAGACCGCTCCGCCCGCCCCGGCCGAGACCGCTCCGCCCGTTCAGGCCGGGACCGCTCCGCCCGTTCAGGCCGAGACCGCTGAGCCCGCCGCCCCGGCTGAAACCGCTGAAGGGACCGCTGATGTATGACCCGGCACTGCTTGTCGACCTGGCAATATTCGTGCTCAGCCTGTGGGTCGGCTTCGAGGTGATCAGCAAGGTCCCGGCCACCCTGCACACACCGCTGATGTCGGCGGCCAACTCGATCCACGGGATCGTGCTGGTGGGCGCCATGCTGATCGCCGTCACGGCCAATAACGCCGTGGGCTACATCCTGGCCTTCGTGGCCGCCGCCTTCGCCGCCATGAACGTGGTCGGCGGCTACGTCGTCACCGGCCGGATGCTCAAGATGTTCAGGAAGCGGCCCACCGTGCCAGCGCCGGACGCGCAGGCCGTCGCGGCCGCCAACGGCAGCCCCGAGGTGCGGCAGCCATGAGCACCCCCGATGCCTTCGACACCGTCATCCAGCTGATCTACGTACTCGCGGCCTCCTGCTTCGTGTTCGGCCTGCACCTGATGAACAACCCGGCCACGGCCCGGCGCGGCAACCAGGCCTCTACGGTCGGCATGATCATCGCGGTCGCGGCCACCCTCGCCGTCATCGTCCATGGCGGCGTGATCAGCGCGACCGGCTGGATCGTGCTGGCAGCAGGCGCCCTGGTCGGCGGCGCGGCCGGCCTCTACTCGGCCAGGACCGTCCAGATGACCGCCATGCCGCAGCTGGTCAGCCTCTTCAACGCGGTCGGTGGCGGCGCGGCCGCGCTGGTGGCGATCCACGACTACATGCAGGCGGGCAGCAGCGTCTCCGGCACCACCTCGGTCTTCATCCTGCTGGACGTGATCATCGGCTCGGTGACCTTCTCCGGCTCGATCATCGCGGCCGGGAAGCTGCAGGGCGTCATCACCTCCGCGCCGGTCACCTTCCCCGGCGCACGCTTCATCAACCTGGCGCTCGGCGTGATCGCGCTGGGGGTCGGCGGCTACATCATCGCCAGCCCCAGCCTCATCGGCCTGGTCGTCGTGCTGATCGCCGCCCTCGTGTTCGGCGTCTCCATGGTGATGCCCATCGGCGGCGCCGACATGCCGGTCGTCATCTCGCTGCTGAACGCGTTCACCGGCACGGCGGTCGCGATGGCCGGCTTCGTGATCGGCAACTGGGCCCTGATCATCGCTGGCGCGCTGGTCGGCGCATCCGGTGGCATCCTGACCAAGCTGATGGCCGACGCGATGAACAGGTCCATCCCCAACATCATCGTGGGCGGATTCGGCACCGGCGATGTCGCGGTGAGCGGCGGGCCGGGAGCGGGAGCCGGGGTGCGCGCGATCCAGGCCGACGATGCCGCCATCCAGCTCGCCTATGCCTCCAAGGTCATCATCGTTCCCGGCTACGGGCTGGCGGCCGCGCAGGCGCAGCACGGAGTGGCCGAGCTCGCGGACCTGCTGGAGTCACGCGGAGTGGATGTCAGCTACGCCATTCACCCGGTCGCGGGCCGGATGCCCGGGCACATGAACGTCCTGCTGGCCGAGGCCAACGTGCCCTATCCGCAGCTGAAGGAAATGGACGACATCAATCCCGAGTTCCCGCGCACCGACGTGGCGCTGGTCATCGGGGCCAACGACGTCACCAACCCGGCGGCCAGGCGGGCCGGAACGGCGATCTCCGGCATGCCGATCCTCGATGTCGACCAGGCTCACAGCATCATCGTGATCAAGCGGTCCATGGGCCACGGCTACGCGGGCATCGAGAACGAGCTCTACTTCGATCCCAAGACCAGCATGTACTTCGCGGACGCGAAGACGGCCCTGGCCGAGCTGACCAGCGCAGTCAAGACCCTGGTGGGCTAGCTATCTGGCAGCTGGCCCGGCCGTGGACGACGTGAGCGGGACGCTGCGCCAGCCTGAGCTGGCGCGCGGCCCGGTCGCGCCCGAGCACCTGGACGAGCCGGCTGCCAGCCGGTCCGCGGCGGATAGCCTGCGCCGGCGCCTGGATCTGCTGCCGGCCGGGCATCCCTCCTCGCCCTACGACGCGGACGGCAGGGCCCGGCCGCCGGTCGCCCGGTTACCCGAACTCGCTGCCGAGGAACCTGACGAGGACGAAGGCACCGGCCCGGACCATAGCCCTGACGACGCGGCGCGCCCGCTCACCGATTCCGAATGGTCCGAGCACGTCACCGAAATCCGCGCCAGCCTGGAAAAAGCCCACGCCAACGGCCTCGCCACAGACCATCAGTACACCATCGACGCAGGCGGAGAAGCATGGGTGCGAAGCCGCAGATTGGCGCACAAAACGATTCTGAATGACTTGTACCAAAGGCACTCAGCCGTTCCGTGTGAGCACAAAGCGATTGTCGCTGGCGGTCTGGGCGGGGCAGGCAAATCCACAGTGCTCGAGAAACATGCCAGCATTGACCGCTCTGAGTACCTGACGATTAATCCCGATGACATCAAGGAAGAGCTCGCCGCCCGCGGGCTCGTACCAGAGGTCGCCGGCCTATCGCCGATGGAGGCATCCGACCTGGTCCACGAAGAGACGTCCTACCTGGCCAAGCAGGTCGCCCTGCTGGCTCTCGCCGACGGCAAGAACGTCATCTGGGATATCACCATGTCGTCGCGGACATCGACCGAGCGGCGCATCACCGAGCTACGGGCAGCGGGGTACACGAGGATTGACGCAGTCTTCGTTGACATACCGGTCGAGACGAGCGTCCAGCGCGCGGACGCGCGGCACCGTGCCGGACACGATGAGTACCGTGCCGGGCATGGCCTCGGAGGCAGGTTCGTCCCGCACGACGTGATCCGCGCGCAGCAGGATTCACAGCTCGGCAGCGTCAACAGGAAGACGTTCGAGGATGTCAAGCACCGCTTCGATAGCTGGTCCAGGTACGACAACTCAGTTAACGGACGTGACGCGGTGCTCGTCGAGCAGAGCCGCGAAGACGGTCTGAGCGAGGAGGCCAAATGACGAGCAACGAAGTCACTGACTTGCTGGCAGCGCTGCGAGACGGCACGTTGAGCCTGGACGCCGTGGCGCAGCGGTTCCGGGATCGCTCCTGGCCGCGAACTAAGCCGCCAGCGGCCCGGACCTATCTTGAGCTAGCCGCCCGAGCGCAGCAGGATCCGGATCCATATGTTCCCGGATCCTTCGATGACGTCGCGGCGGCTTATCACCGCGGCGACATCACCGATGATCAGTACGACGCACTGGCCCAGGCAATGGCTGAGTCAAAGCGGGATGAGGACCCGGGCGGCTCGGCGGGTGACGGTCAGGCCGAGTGAGCGGGAAGCAGGCGTGATCGCATGATCTCGAAGACTTAGCTGGGCTATTTCCCCTTAAGTCTTCGAGATCATGGACGCTCAGCAGGGAGACAAGGAGACAGGGTGGCCGGTCGCCGGGTCGGGACCAAGACGTTCCTCGCCCAGCGGCCGGCTTCCCGCCGGGTTATGGTCGAGATCTGCCTGTCGTGCAATCGCCCGTCGCGGACGACGGCAGCCGGGAGATGCCCCTGAAGGGAGAACCGGCCGTGAGCACCGTAGATGCCAACGTGGAGATTGCCGAAGACCCGGTGAAGATCGCAGCAGATCCGGCCATCGCGGAGGGCCTGGAGCTATCGCAGGCGCGGGACGCGAGAGTCGGCGCCATGACGGTCCGCCGGCTGCTGCCGCTGCGGCTGCGCCGCAGCGTCGGGGCCTGGTGCTTCATCGACCACTACGGGCCAATGTCGGTGGACGGCGTCACCGGCATGCAGGTGCCGCCGCATCCGCACATCGGCCTGCAGACCGTGACGTGGCTGCTGGCCGGGAACGTGCTGCACCGCGACAGCCTGGGCAGCGAGCAGATGATCCGGCCCGGCCAGCTCAACCTGATGACCTCGGGGCGCGGCATCGCGCACGCGGAGGAGTCGCCAGCAGAGCACGATCCCCAGTTGCACGGCGTCCAGCTCTGGGTGGCGCTGCCGGACGCCAGCCGGCACGCTGACCCGGCGTTCGAGCACCACCAGCAGCTGCCGCAGGCCGCCCTGGGCCATTTCGAGATCACCGTGTTCCTCGGTGAACTGGCCGGCGAGCAGTCCCCGGCCACCGTCTTCTCCGGCATCCTCGGGGCCCAGCTGGCCGCACCCGGCCGCGATGCGCGCGGCTGGCTGCCGCTGGCGCCCGGCTATGAGCACGTGATCTTCGTGGCGGCCGGCTCGGCCGAGGTCGAGGGCACCTACCTGCAGCCTGGTCAGCTGCTGTACCTCGGCACGGGCCGCGAACGGGCCGCCGTGGCCGCTCCGGCGCGCAGCACGCTGCTGCTTCTCGGCGGCGTTCCGCTCGGGGAGCAGCTGCTGATGTGGTGGAACTTCGTCGCCCGCACCCCCGGCGAGATCGAGGCGGCCGCCGCCGACTGGCGCGCTGGCCGGTTCGGCGCGGTCGGCGGTTACCGCGGCGACCCGCTGCCCGCGCCGCCGCTGGACGCCGCGCGGCTGCGCCGCCGCAGTGACCGCCCGGGGTAGGGAGCGGGCCGCTAGGCAGAACTACTCAGGCCGGGATAGGTAGCAGGGCTCAGGCGCCGGCCGCGCCGCTGCCGGCATCCTGACCGCATGAGAACTGCACTGGATGCCAGGGAGCCCGGCCGATGAGCGGGTGGAAGATCGCCGGGATCGTCCTCGCGGCGATGCTGATCGGGGGAGGCCTGTTCATCGGCGGCGTGCTGGTGATCGTGCTCGTGGGCCTCAGCCGCTACGGGAGCAGCAAATGATCCGGCGGCTGCGGCCGGTCCGGCTGGCCGACCGTGGCGCGCTGGCCGCCCTGGTACTTCCGGCTGGCTACGTCGCCGTCCCGTACCTGGTCGGCATCTTCGCGGTGCGCGGGTCGCCGCGGCCCGCTGACCTGCTCCTGCTGGCCGGCCTCTACCTGAGCTTCATCGGCCGGATCCTGCTGAAGGACTTCCGCGATGTCCGCGGGGACGCGCTGTTCGGCAAGCGGATCTTCCTGGTCCGGCATGGCCGCCGGCGCACCTGCCAGTTCAGCGCGTGCTGCTGGCTGGCCGGCACCGGGGCCATCCTGGCCGCGGCGCGCCAGCCGACCGTCGCCCTGGTCGTGACCGAGGCCGGCTGCCTGGCCGCAGCCCTCATCGCCCTGCATGCCCTGTCCGCGGACCGGGGCCCGCGCCGGGACGAGGCGCTGATCTCGGCCATCGCCATCCTCGGCCGCGGGATGATGCTGATGCTGCTGGTCTGCCTGTCGATGCGGGCGGCGCACTGGCCTTCGATGCGCCAGGACGCCATGCTCGCCGGACTGTGCGTGGTCACCGCCGACCAGGGGCGAGCGGCAGGATGTGCTGGACGCGGTGACGGTAGGCGCGATCGGCTACTTGCTGAAGTCGACGCAGCTCAGCGAGCTGATTACGGCGGTCCGGATGGCCGCGTCCGGCCAGGCGGTGTTCACGCCGGGGCTGGCCGGCCTGGTGCTCGGCGAGTACCGGAGGCTGGCCGGCTCCGCCGCGGGCGCGGGAGGCGGGGCGGCCGGGCCGGCCGCGACGCCCGCTGGCAGGTCGCCGGCGCCGGTACTGACCGAGCGGGAGACCGAGATCCTGCGGCTGGTCGCGACCGGGCTGACGTATCCGCAGATCGCCGCCAGGCTGACGGTCTCGCCGCGGACAGTTCAGAATCACGTGCAGAACACGCTGAGCAAGCTGCAGCTGCACAACAAGGCCCAGCTCGTCCGCTACGCGCTGGAGCAGGGGGTCGGCGGCCCGGGATCGGGATGATCAGCCCGGGGCGGGGTAGCGACTGGGCAACGGGCTGCGGAAGGCAGCTATACCTAGTTAGCAGATCGATATAGTTTGCTGCCAACGGCCCGCTGCAGTAGGAGGAAAGCCGTGGCACTGCCGGACTTCTTCGTCGCTGGCGTCCCGAAGGCGGGCACCACAGCCCTGCACGTGGCCCTGGCCGGCCATCCCGCGCTCTACCTGTCGACGGTGAAGGAGCCGAAGTTCTTCCTGACCGACGGGCCGCCGCCGGCCCAGGGCGGCCCCGGCGACGCCAAGACCTACCGCGAGCACATCTGGCAGCTGGATGCCTACGAGGCACTCTTCGACCCCGCGCCGCCAGGCACGCTGCGCGGTGAGTCAACGCCGTTCTACCTCTACAGCCGCGCGGCACACCAGCGGATCAGGACTCTCATCCCGGCGGCCAGGCTGATAGTCGTACTGCGTGATCCGGTGGAGCGCGCGCACTCCAACTGGACGCACCTGTGGTCAGCGGGCCTCGACCCGGTCAGTGACTTCGTCCGGGCGTGCGCCGAGGAGGACCGCCGGATAGCCGCGGGCTGGGCTGACTTCTGGCACTACACCGCGCTCGGCAGGTACGGGGAGCAGCTACGGGACCTGTACTCGGTGTTCCCTCGCGAGCAGGTCCTGGTGCTCCGGTACCGGACGCTCATCGACCAGCCGGCCCGGACGCTGGACCAGATCTGCGCCTTCCTCGGCGTGACCGAGGGCGTGCTGACCGAGATGCCGCGGGAGAACGTCACTGCTCATCCGGATCCGTCCCTGCGGCACCGGGCCCTGGCCAGGGCGGTGCGAGCGGGCAGCGCGGTCACCGCCGCGCTGCCGCATCATGCCGAATCGGCGATGATGGATCACCTGGAGCGCATCCTGCAGCGGGACGCGGCCCCGCGCAAGCCCCTGACCTGGGAGGAACGGCAGGCGCTGATTCCCAGGTTCGAGGCCGACGTGCGGCTGCTCGAAGCCCTGACCGGGCAGGATTTCAGCGACTGGCTGATGCCGCGCGGCGACTCAGGCGGGCTGGTCGGAGCCAGGCCGTCCGGGCAGCGGCAGGCCCGCAACGGGCGGCCGCGCGATCTGTGACCGCGGGGCCAGCCACCGGCGGCCGATCGGGTCAGCGCAGCTCGGTGCGCAGGTCGTGTGATCCGTCCGGCTGCGTCAGCTCGTAGTACAGCCGGTACCGGCCGTCGCCGACGTCCACGATGGCGAGATAGCGAAGGCCGTACGGCGGCGCGGGTGACTGCGCGGCCGGCGCGGACCCGACGGCGGCCAGCGCGTCCGGAGCGGCTCCGGTGGCCACCCCGGTCCGCTCCTCGAAGTTCTCCGCCGCCGTCGCGCGCCCGTCGTAGTAGGCCAGCACGCCCGCCGGCGTGAACTGCACGGCGGTGACCCGCACTCCGCGCGCATCCCACTCAGCCGGCCGCGGCGCCAGCGCCGTGCCCTGCCAGGTCCAGTTCAGGCCATCGGGGCTGACCGCGTACTCGGTGGTCATCCGGTCCGTCTGCGCGGGGTCGCCGAGCGGGTGCACGGACGCCCACAGGTGCCACCGGCCTTCGTGATGGACGATCACCGGGTCCTTGACGGCACTCGCCTGACTGCCTGGCAGCACCACCGCCGCGGTCCGCGGGTCGAAAGCGCCGGGGTGCGCGGCCTCCAGGACCTCAACCCGCCAGTGCTTGGTGCCATGGGTGGCGCAGCTCAGGTACAGCCGCCAGTGGCCGGCCGGGGTCAGGACGAGGGACGGCCGCTCCAGCGACTCGGCGTCCATCTCGTCCTTGCCGATGGACAGGATGGGCTCGAAGTTCTCGCCGTCTGCCGAGCGGGCGATGACGACCGCGTAGCCACGGCCCTGCCCTGATGGCCGGCGCACCCGGTACGCCAGGAAGATCTCCTGCCCGTACCGGACCGCGCTCGGCGAGCCAGCCCACATCCCCGCGCCGCCCCCCGGCGGCGCGATGGCCACCACCGAGCCTTCCGGCCGCGGCGTCACGGTGGTCACTCGCGTATCAGCCTGTTCCCGGATCACACCGGAACAATAAGCCACGGTCAGCGCTGCCGGGACGATTGCCGGCTAGTCCAGCCAGAATTGCCGGCAATCCCGCTGCGCCGGGGCGGCTTATCGCGAGCGGTCAGGTCTCCCCGGCGCAGGCCCGGGCGCCACTCGAGGCCGATGCGCTCCGGGGAGCCGAGCCCGGCCTCGTTGAGGCCGGGCTCGAGCACGCCCGGTAGCTGATCCGGCGGTCTGGCCCCGCGCTCAGTGAGAGCTGCGGGCCGGCCCGCTGCTCTGCCAGGCCGAGGCACCGGCAAGCGTGGCGGCCTTGGTCTTCTCCCAGTGATGCCTGACGATCTCGGCTGGCGGCTGGTCCAGGGTGCCGAGCCACCGGCGCCCCGCCGACATGAGCGTCATGCTGCCGACCGCGAAGCCGGCCATGAGCAGGACAGTGCCCACGCCAATCAGCTCCGCGCCGAAGATCAGCGGCCCGGTGTTGAGCCTGACGCCGCCGGATGCCTGCTTGTACGCCATCTTGGTTGCCATCGCGCCTTCCCTGTCGTTCTGGAGATTTCCTCACTCCTTCCCCGGCACAGGCCAGCGGGCATCATCCCCCGCAGGTGATTGCGCGGCGCGGCGCAGCTGATGACCCGCGCCGCCGCGCCCGGCCGGCGGGCGGCCGGCTTTCCGAGGGGCGCGAGCAGCCACGGCCGGCCGAAGCGTCTACTTCCTGCGCAAGGTGATCTGGCTGGTGCCAGGCTTCACGGTGCAGCGATACCGGTCCGAGCTGCGAGCCCTGCACGACCGCATCGGCCGCGAGGGCTCGTTCACGGCCCGCGCCACCCGATTCCTCATCGAGGCCCGCAAGCCCGGATGACAACGGGGCCGGGCGGTCAGCCTTGCTCCTGCCCGGCCCGGCGGTGGGCCGGCTCGCGTCCCGGCGGCTGCTGCGGCCGCGGCCGGGCCGGCGCCGGGGGGATGGCACGAGCATGCGCCTTCCCGGCGGTGAGCCGCACCTGCGCGCCGTGGTGCAGAATCTGGATCGGCTCGCCCTCGGCCAGGGTGTAGGTGGCGGCGCCGTGGGCTACCTGGACATGAAGGCGCCTGCCCCGGATCAGGATGGTGAAGGCAAGCCTGGCGAGGTCCTCGGGCAGGCGCGGCGCGAAGCTGACGACGCCGTCGTGGTGGCGCAGGCCGCCGAGGCCGCAGACCAGGGCGACCCAGGTGCCGGCCAGGGAGGCGATGTGCATGCCGTCGCGGGTGTTGTGCTCCAGATCCTTCAGGTCCATCAGGGCGGCTTCACCCAGGTAGTCGTAGGCGAGATCCAGGTGCCCGACCTCGGCGGCCATGACCGCCTGAGTGCAGGCCGACAGCGAGGAGTCCCGCACGGTGAGCGCCTCGTAGTAGTCGAAGTTCCGCGCCTTCTGCTCGGCGGTGAAGGCATCGCCGCGCAGTTGCATGGCCAGCACCAGGTCGGCCTGCTTGACGACCTGCTTGCGGTACAGGTCGAAGTAGGGGAAGTGCAGCATCAGCGGGTACTGGCCGGGCGAGGTGTGAGCGAAGTCCCAGACCTGGTGCCGGGTGAACCTCTCGGCCTGCGGGTGCACGCCGAGCTGCTGGTCGTAAGGGATGGCCATCGCGGCGGCGGCGTCACGCCAGCCGGCGGCTTCCTCCGGGTCGATGCCGAGCTCGCGGGCCCGGCCGGGATACCGGCTGGCCGCGTCCGCGGCCGCGGCCAGGTTCTGCTGGGCCATCAGGTTGGTGTAGACGTTGTCGTCAGCGATGGCGCTGTACTCATCGGGGCCGGTGACTCCGTCGATGTGGAACTGTCCCTGCGCATCATGGTGGCCCAGGGAACGCCACAGCCGCGCGGTCTGGGTCAGCAGCTCCATGCCGGGCCCCTGCTCGAACGCCGTATCGCCGGTGGCATCCACATAGCGGAGCACCGCGGCGGCAATGTCCGCGTTGATGTGGACGGCGGCGGTGCTCGCGGGCCAGTAGCCCGAGGACGTGGGGCCGGCGATCGTCCGCCACGCGAAGGCCGCGCCCCGCAGGCCGAGCTGAGCGGCCCGCTCGACGGCCACCTGAAGGGTGCTGTGCCGCCACCGCAGGGCACTGGCCGCGGCGTCCGGCGTGGTCAGGGTAAGGACCGGCAGGATGAACGTCTCGGTATCCCAGAACGTGTGGCCGTCGTAGCCAGGCCCGGTCAGCCCCTTGGCCGGGATGGGGCGGTTCTCCCCGCGCGCTCCGGCCTGCAGCACGTGGAAAAGCCCGAACCGCACCGCCTGCTGCACCTCGGCGTCCCCGTCAACCTGCACGTCGGCGCGGTCCCAGAAATCGTCCAGGTACACGCGCTGCTCGGCCAGCAGGCCGTCCCAGCCTGTCTGCCGGGCGGCGCTCAGCGCGGCCAGCACCTGATCACGGACTCCGGTCAGCGACCGCTCGCCCGACCAGCCGCAGGCGACGAACTTGATCACGCGCAGCCGCTGCCCCGGCTGCAGGACCGAGGTGGCCGTGACCATGCCGCCATCGGGAAACAGCCGCGAGTCCGGCTGAGTGCCGCCCGGCCCGTCGATGAGATGATCCATCGCCGCGCCGACGCGCAGCCCGCTGCGCACGGTCCTGTGCACCAGGACCACGACGGTCCCGCCAGCATCCTGGTACTCGCTGGTCAGGGCCTGGTCCGTAACGGCGCCGCTGCGGGGGTCATCGCCCCGGGCCGGCAGCTGCTCGTTAGCGAGGAGCTCAGACTGAACCGAGATCCGTGCCGGGCCGTCGAGCGGCTCCACGTCGTAGCAGATCGCCCCCACCGCCCGCTGGGTGAACGACACGAGCCGGATGGAGGAGACCCGGACCGGGACGCCGGCCGGTGACACCCACTCGGTACGGCGGCGCAGCGTGCCCGCGCGGAAGTCGAGCAGTCGCTCATGCGCGCGCAGCTCGCCGTAGCGCACGTCGAACGGCTCATCATCGACGAACAGCCGGATCAGCTTGCCGTTGGTCACGTTGATGATCGCCTGCCCGGACTCCGGCTGGTCATAGGCGGCCTCGGCGACCGGCATCGGCCGCAGCTCGTAAACCCCGTTGAGGTACGTGCCCGGCAGGCCATGCGGCTCGCCCTCATCCAGGTTGCCGCGCCAGCCCAGGTGACCATTCGACAGCGCGAAGACCGACTCGGCCTGGGCCAGCAGATCCAGGTTCAGCGCGGTCTCCCGCAGGCACCACGGCTCGACCGTGAATTCCGGCTGGCGGATCACGCGCGGTCCGGCAGCTCGGCGAGATCCGCCACGACGATATCCGCCCCGTGCTCCTTCAGCGCCTCCGCCTGCCCGGTCCGGTCGACCCCGACCACGTAGCCGAATCCGCCGGCCCGGCCGGCTTCCACCCCGGCCAGCGCATCCTCGAAGACCGCCGCCCCGGCAGGCGCCGCGATGGCTATCGAGGGTGATCGCCCGTGAGCTGCCCCCGTGTCCCGCGCTCCCGTCACCATCCGTAGATCCGGGACGGGAGCTCGCGCATCGGCACCTCGTCCGGGCCGGGATAGCTAATCATCAGGACGATGTCGTCCGGGTCCCGCCCTTCGACCACCACGGCCGGGCCGGCCCGGCGGGTAGCACGGTGGGCCGAGCGCTCCGTCAGCGCCCGCTCGCACCGGTTCAGGTCGTCCTGCCCCGCCGCGGTCCAGACGACGTACTGGACGCCGACGGTCCCCAGCGCATGAGCGGCGCCGCTGCCCATGGCACGCAAGATCAGCTGCGTGCCTGCTGCGCTCGTCAGCAGGGCCGCGGTCGGGCTGCTATCAGCGACCTCCAGCCGGAGGACGTCGGCGTAGAAGTCCACCGACCTGCCCAGGTCGTGCACGAACATGACCACCGAGCCGAGCCGGGCACCCTGTGCCATCTGCTGACCTCCGATCCGCGCACTGCGCCGCCGCCACAACCTGCCGCTACCAGTCTCGCCTGCCGGCCGCCAGAATTTGCCCGGCTGCCGATCTGTGCCAGGACGGCAGCCGGTCGTGGCTGGCTCATCTGCTGACATGGCCGGCTAGCCCGTCCGGCCCATCGGGCCGCCCCCCGGCCGAGCGCCAGCGCAGGGTCCGGGCGAGCAGGATCTCGGCGCTGACCGGGAGCCAGCGGGTCCCCAGAAGTGCAGGTCAGCCGCCATCATGCGGTGAGCGGCGGCGAAGTTTAGCACCTGGCGGCCGTTTTGGGATTTTGTGCGCCGTTTAACTGATAAGCCGGGCAAGCCTCGTTAGGCTCGCCCAATGTCAGGCGCTCCGAAGGCCGCCCGCCCCCCGTGCGGCCTTCCCGGTGAGCGCGCACTATTCGGAAAGGAGCCCTTTGGGCCACCACAGTAAGCCATCACGCGTCCGGCTCCCGCATGGAGCAACGATTGCCGCCGCCCCCACGCTGGCTGGCGTGGCCGCGGCTTGTTTGCTGTCCCAGCAGGCCCCGGCGCTGGCAGCCGCCGGGCCAGCCGCGGAGCACACCGCGGTCCTGCCCGCTGCCTTCCAGCGGGGCCCGTCCGCGGCGCAGCTGCTGTCCGCTGCCCGGCAGGCAGCGCCGCGCAAGCGGGCAGCCGCCGCCGCTCCCGCCTCCTACACCGTCCGGCCGGGCGACTCGCTGTCCGCGATCGCCGGCCGCGTCTATCACGATGCGGCCGCGTGGCCGGTGCTCTACTGGGCCAACAAGACCCACGTCCGCTGGGCGGACGTCATTGAAGCCGGCCAGGTGCTGGCCGTTCCGGCCAAGCCCGCCCGGATACCCGACGCGCCCGCGCAGCTCGCGCCTCCGGTACCGGCGGCGCAGACTGCTGCTGACTACCAGCCGCGGCACGCGGTGCCAGCGCCAGCTCAGGCCGATCCAGCGCCGGCTCAGGCCGATCCCGCGCCGGCTCCGGTCCAGGCCGCTGCCGCCTCCTACTCGGGCGCTCCCGGCAGCTTCCAGGCCTGCGTCATATCGCGCGAGAGCGGCGGGGACCCGACCGCGGTGAACCCGAGCAGCGGCGCCGGCGGGCTGTACGGCTTCCTGCCCTCCACCTGGGCATCGCTGGGCTACTCCGGGCTGCCGGAGAACGCGCCCGTGGCCGAGCAGAACGCCGCGTTCGAGAAGCTCTACGCCGAGGACGGCACCTCGCCGTGGGGCGCCTACGACGGCTGCTAGCTGCGGCGGCCGAGATGGCCAGAGGCCCGGTGACCATGACTGGTCACCGGGCCTCTGGCTTCCCAGTCTCCCTGGTAGCCCCGACCGGATTTGAACCGGCGCTACCGCCTTGAGAGGGCGGCGTCCTGGGCCGCTAGACGACGGGGCCAGGCACTGTCCGAACCGGAAGGCCCGTGCTGGCTATCCGGTTCCAATCCTGAGGAGGATCCACTGAGGCGGGCGCCCCGAACTCCCTCAGGCGGGCGGAAACTGCCATCCCCAGCGGTGACCCAGGCTAGCGCACGACGGCGAGTCCCGCCAAACCCGGCCCGGGCCGCCGCCGGCCGTCCTGATCCTGGCCAGGCAGCGAAATGGACCCGGTGCCGCCCTCGCCATTCGCATAATCGCCGTCAAACGAGGTACCTGCGCCGCATGCTGACATTCATTGTCCTTATGATCGTCATCGGGCTCATCGTCGGCCTCATCGCACGGCTGCTCGTGCCGGGGCGCGACAACATCGGGATCCTGGCCACCATCCTGCTCGGCATCGTCGGCTCTTTCGTGGGCGGCTTCCTGGAGCAGCTGATCGAGTACCACAGGATCGAGAACCACCTGGCCACCGCCGGGATCATCGGCTCCATCCTCGGCGCGGTCGTCGTCCTGCTGATCCTGCGGGTCACCGGAACGGAGCGGGGCCGGACACGGCGCCGCCACCGCTGGATCTGATCGCCCGCTGGCAGCAAAAACGGGTCACCGCCACGGTGCCGCCTGCCTCAGGCAGCGGCTCCGCCGGTGACCCGAAGAAGCTGGGGTACCAGGACTCGAACCTAGACTAACGGGGCCAGAACCCGTCGGGCTGCCAATTACCCCATACCCCACCGGCGCGGACGTTGCCCGCGCGCCAGTGCAGTGTAGCCGAACCCGGCGGGCAGTGGCGAACGGCAGCCCGCATCAGGGCGATGCTGCCGCGGGCGGTCGGACCGGTCCTGGCGTACGGCCAGCTAGTCCTCGTCAGTCACCCTGTTGCTGAGCGTTCCGATGCCGGAAATGGTGACTGATACGTCATCGCCCGCCTGCAGCGGCCCGACACCAGCGGGGGTGCCGGTCAGCAGCACATCCCCCGGCAGCAGCGTCATCACCGCACTGACATAGCTGATCAGCACGCTGATGTCGTGCATCAGCAGGGAGGTGCGCGCGTTCTGCTTCACCTCGCCGTTCACGGTGGTGGTGAGCTCGAGGTCGGACGGGTCGAGGTCGGTCTCGATCCAGGGCCCGAGCGGGCAGAACGTGTCGAACCCCTTGGCCCTCGTCCACTGCCCGTCCCTGGCCTGCAGGTCGCGGGCAGTGACATCGTTGGCGCAGGCGTAGCCGAAGATGACATCCCTGGCCCGGCTCCGCGGGACGTGCCGGCACAGCCGGCCGATCACCACGGCCAGCTCGCCCTCGTAATCGACCCGCTCGGACAGCCTGACCGGGCGGACGACAGCATCCCCCGGCCCGATGACCGAGGTGGAGGGCTTCAGGAAGAGCAGCGGTTCGGCGGGCGGCTCGTTGCCGAGCTCGCGCGCGTGCTCGGCGTAGTTCCGGCCGACGGCGACGATCTTGCTGGGCAGCACCGGCGCGAGCAGGCGCACGTCGGCGACCGGGAACGTGCTGCCGGTGAGCCGGACATCGTCGCCCACGCCGAACGGATGACCGGCGATCTCGGCCACGCTCAGCCCGCCGGCCGGGCCCGCGGCCCGAGCGCCGTCCCCGCTCACCAGGCCGTAGCGCACCTCGTCGCCGTACGCAAACCTTGCGATGCGCATGCCGTGCTCCCCAGCGTCGCAGTCCTCACCTGGCAGCGGTCGCCCGTGCCACCCGGTTCGTGCCACCGGTTCGTGCCGCTCAAAGCGTACTGAGCCGCTACTGGAGGTAGTCCTCCACCTCGGTCTCCGGGCGCTCCTCGGCGCCGCCAGGGTCCACCCCGAACTCTCGCCGGGCCCGCCGCTGCCGCAGCAGATCCCAGTACTGGTCGAGCGCGATCTCGGCCGTCTTCAGCCGGGCCTGTTCCTCAGTGCTGGAAAGCTCACCCGCCGCTAGCTTCTGCCGGAGCTCGTGTTCGGTCTTGATCAGCTCGTCAATGCGGCCGAGGATCTGCTTGTCATCCATGCACATACCGTATGAGCCCGGCCGGGCCTCGCGCGCGCGCACCCCGCCTGGTGACCATTACGATCCGGTTGCCGGAACCGTTCCGTGCCCTGCGCCGCCCGCGGCCGGGGATCCGCCCTGGCACGTACGGTGTACGTTGAGCGTATGCAGCTGACCCGCGAGCGGATCGTGACCGCCGCCGTGGACCTGATCGAGCAGGCCGGGGCCGAGGCGGTATCGATGCGCCGGATCGCCGCCGAGCTGGGCTGCGGCGTCATGTCGCTGTACAACCACGTGCCAAGCAAGGCGGCGCTGCTCGACCACGTCGCCGACCGGGTGATGTCGGGCATCGACTTCAGCACCGTTCCCGGCGCCAGCTGGGAGGACCAGGTCCGGGCGCAGGCCCGGGCATTCCGCCAGATCGCGCGGGCCTACCCGCGATGCACGATGCTGGTGGTCGGGCGGCCTGCCACCTCACCGACACGGCTGCGGCCGGTCGAGCACGCGCTGGCCACGCTGCACGAGGCCGGTTTCGGCGGGACCGAGGCGGTGCAGATCGTGCGCGCCTTCGTGGCCTACATCATGGGGTCGCTGCTGCGCGAGGTGGGCGTCTCGCCGAGCCCGGGCCTCGCCGCGGGCGGAGCCGGCCAGAGCGCGGATGACTGCGCCCGGCCGCTGCCAGGCCCGCCCGGCTTCCCGCAGGTCAGCTACCTGGCCGCGGAGCTGACGCAGCAGGATCACGACGCCGACTTCGAGTTCGGGCTGGATCTGCTGGTGCACGCCGTCGCCGCGCTGCGGCCAGCTGACCAGCGCGGTTAGCCGCCGCACCGGTAGCACGGCCCCGGGCGGGGACGGCCCCGGGCGGGGACGGCCCCGGGCGGGGACGGCGCTGGGGGCGGGCACGGCCCGGCCGCTGCGCGGCGCGCTGACGGCGGGCCGGCCGCATTGACAGACGTACAACGTACGTGCTTGGCTCGGGCCAGCGGGACGTACGGCGTACGTAGGAGGCTCGGTTGGCCACGCATGACCTCTACACGACGGATCCCGTGCGGCCCGGCTGGGACGTGCCGATGTCCGGCGAATCACGATTCACCTGGGAGTACGACGAGGGCCGGGAGCGACTGCTCGCGCTGTACCAGAAGGGCAAGGACAAGCAGTGGGATGCCGTCAAGCGGATCGACTGGGAGCTGGATGTCGACCCCTGCGACGTGCTCGGCGTCCCCGACGAGTCGATGGCCATCTACGGCACCAGGTACTGGGACATGCTCGGACCGCAGAACATACGCGAGCTGCGCCGGCATAACGCATCCTGGCAGTTCTCCCAGTTCCTGCACGGCGAGCAGGGCGCGATGATCTGCGCGGCCCGGATCGTGGAGTCAGTGCCGGACCTTGACTCCAAGTTCTACGCGGCCACCCAGACGATGGACGAGGCGCGGCATGCAGAACTGTACGGCCGCTTCCTGCACGAGAAGATCGGGCTCGTCTACCCGATCAACGGCCAGCTGCAGGCGCTGCTCAGCGACACGCTGCGCGACTCGCGCTGGGACATGCCCTATCTCGGCATGCAGGTCCTGATCGAGGGCCTGGCGCTGGCCGCCTTCGGGGTACTGCGCGATATCACCACCAAGCCGCTGCCCCGGCAGATCCTCGCCTACGTGATGCAGGACGAGGCCAGGCACGTCGCGTTCGGGCGGATGGCGCTGCGCGACTACTACCGCCAGCTGACCGAGGCCGAGCTGCGCGAGCGCGAGGACTTCGTGATCGAGGGCTGTTACCTGATGCGGGACCGGCTGCGCGGTGATGAGATCTGGGACAACTTCGGCATCCCGCGGGCCGAGATCCGCGAGCTGACCGAGGGGTCGGATTACAACAAGGCATTCCGGTCCCTGCTGTTCAGCCGCCTGGTCCCGTGCGTCCGCGACATCGGGCTGTGGAGCGAGCGGCTGCAGCAGGCCTATGCCGAGATGGGCGTGCTCGACGCGGCCAGGGCAGACCTCGAGGCGCTCATGCGTGCCGATGAGGAGATCGCCGAGCGACTCGACGCCGAGCGATTCGCGGCCGAGGAAGCAGCCAGGGCGGCCGAGGTCGCCGCGGTCGTGGCTGAGGGCGCGGCTGGCTAGTCAGCCGCGCGGTGCCGGCCGCAGGCCTGCCGCCCCGGCGCCCGCGGCGATGCCGAGCGCAAGCAGCGCCGGGATCCCGAGTGCTGCCGTGAGCCCGACCGCGCTGGCCACGCCGCCGATCAGCACCGGTCCGCCGAGCAGGCCGGCGTACCCCATGCCGGCCACCCGCGCGATGCCGCCGGCCGGGCGAGCCGGATCGGCGTTCCCGGCCGCCGACAGCAGCTGGGGAAACGTGCACGACAGCCCCGCGCCGAAGACGGCGAAACCAGCGACCACGACCGCCGGGCTGTGACTCAGCAGCGCACCGGTCAGACCGGCCGCGGCCAGCAGGCCGCTGCCGCGCACCAGCACCGCGGGCCCGAACCGCAGCGCCAGCTTGTCGCCGGTGAGCCTGCCGAAGGCCATCGTGACCGAGAATGCCGCAAACCCCAGGGCCGCGAAGGCAGCCGACGTCCCCAGGTTGTCATGCAGGTAGACCGCGCTCCAGCTGTCGGCCGCGCCCTCGCCGAGCAGCGAGCACACGGCCAGCAGGCCGAGAAGCAAGAGCGGCGAGGCCCAGCGCAGTCCCGTACGGCTGACAGCGAGGCGGGAGACCCGGCCAGCCGAGGCGGCGGGACCGCCGGAATCAGCGGCCCGCTCATCCCCGGCCCGCTCATCCCCGGCCCGCTCATCCCCGGCCCGCTCATCCCCGGCCCGCTCGTCCCCGGCCCGCTGACCTCCGGCCGGCTCCCCGGGCGCCGGGGGCCGGCCGGGAATCAGCCAGCGCCCGGCCAGCAGCACAACCCCGGCCAGCGGCAGCCCGGCCAGCACGAAGTTGACCGCCGGGCTCACGCCCGCCCAGGCGCACAGTCCGCCCAGCAGCGAGCCGGCCAGCGCGCCGAAGCTGTAGCAGGCATGGAACGACGACATCAGCGGGCGGCCGAAGCGCTGCTGGACCTGCACGGCCTGGGAATTCATCGCCACGTCCATCAGGCCGCTGAGGCCGCCGAACGTGAACAGCGCGGCCATCAGCACCGGCAGGTCCGGGGCGAGGCCGGCCGCGATGGGCAGCAGCGCGGCACCGGTGCCGGCCGCGACGGCAGTGGCCCTGCTGCCGGCCCGGTCGATGACCCGGCTGGCCAGCGTCACCAGGGCGACGAGGCCGATCGGAGCGGCGAGCAGGGCCACGCCGAGCATGCCGTCGGACAGCTGCAGGCTGTGCTTGATAGCCGGAATCCTGGCTAGCCAGCCGCCGGATGCGAGGCCGAGTACGGCGAAGAAGGCCACCACCGCCACGCGCTGACGCCGCGGGCCGCGGGGGACCGCAGCGAGGCGCCCGCTGGTGCTGACCTCATCAGTCAGGCGGCCGGGGCAGGCGAGGGGGGCACCCCCGGCATTTCGGGACTCGATGACCTGGACAATACAAGGCGGGCAGCAGTCGCCGCGATCAAGCCAGCTCGCGGCAGGCACGACCACAGCCGGAAAGGACGCGCATGACCAGCGGCTACTCGGCGCTGACCGATCTGGAGTGCTCCCGGTGCGCGGCGCGCGCCGATGCGGCGAAGCTGCAGGGCACCTGCGCATGCGGCGCCCCGCTGCTGGCCAGGTACGACCTCGGCCGGGTGGCTGAGCTGGCCGGCCCCGGCGTTATCGCGGCCAGGCCCGGCTCGCTGTGGCGTTATCACGAGCTGCTCCCGGTGACCGGGCCTGCCGCGGTTGTGACCTTCGGCGAGGGCATGACGCCGCTGCTCGCCATGCCCCGGCTGGGCGCCGCGATCGGGCTGCCGGGCCTGCTGATGAAGGACGAGAGCCCGCTGCCGACGGCCACCTTCAAGGCACGCGGCGCCGCCGTCGGGGTGTCGCGTGCTGCCGAGCTCGGAGCCGCCGGGGTCGCCATGCCCACGAACGGCAACGCGGGCGCCGCCTGGGCGGCCTACTGCGCCAGGGCGGGGCTGCCCTGCCTGGTGGCCATGCCGGCGGACGCGCCCGAGATCACCAGGTCGGAATGCCAGGCGGTTGGCGCGCAGACCCGGCTGGTCGACGGCCTGATCGGCGATGCGGCGAAACTGGTCGGCGCCGAGCTGGACGGCCGGGACGGCTGGCAGGACGTCTCGACGCTGCGTGAGCCGTACCGGCTGGAGGGCAAGAAGACGATCGGCCTGGAGATCGCCGAGCAGCTGGGCTGGCGGGTCCCGGATGTCATCGTGTGCCCGGTCGGCGGCGGCGTCGGCCTGATCGGGATCTGGAAGGCGCTGCTGGAGCTGCGCGAGCTCGGCTGGATTGACCGGCCGCTGCCGCGCCTGGTGGCCGTGCAGTCAGCAGGCTGCGCGCCGGTGGTGCGGGCCTACGAGCACGGCTCGGCCGAGACGGAGCCGTGGCCGGATGCCAGCACCGTGGCCTTCGGCCTGACCGTTCCGGCCCCGCTGGGCGGCTTCCTGGTGCTGGACGCCGTCCGGTCCACCGGCGGGACCGCGGTGGCCGTGACCGACAGCGAGCTGCTGGCCGCGCAGCGGCAGGTGGCGCGGGCCGAGGGAACGTGGGTCTGTCCCGAGGGAGCGGCCTGCTTCGCCGGGGTCGCGCAGCTGCGCCAGTCCGGCTGGCTGGCCGGCAGCGACGAGGTAGTCGTGCTCAGCACCGGCGCCGGGCTGAAGTACCCGGAGACGATGCCGGGCGCCGGCGCGTGACCGGCCCAGCGTGACCGGCCCAGCGTGACCGGCCCAGCGTGACTGGCCCAGACTGACCGGCCCGGTGCGCGGCTGGCCGCGTCGGGCGCGCGGCTAGCCTGCCACGCGCTCGGCGATGTCGTCGCCGATTTCCGGGGTCGAGCGGGCCGCCCAGGCACCTTGGCGTTCCAGCAGGTCATCGGCGACCGCCTGCTCGATGCGGGCCGACTCGGCGGTCAGGCCGACGTGCTCGCACAGCATGGCCGCGGACAGGATGGCCGCGGTCGGATCGGCCTTCTGCTGGCCGGCGATATCGGGCGCGCTGCCGTGCACCGGCTCGAACATGCTCGGGGATGTCCGCTCGGGGTTGATGCTGGCGCCAGCGGCCAGGCCGATGCCGCCGGCCAGCGCAGCGCCGAGGGCGGCGAGTATGTCGCCGAACAGATTGTCCGTGAGGATCACGTCAAACCGGTCTGGCTGGGTGACGAAATAGTTCGAGGCCGCGTCCATGTGGCAGTACTCGGCCGTCACCTCGGGGAAGTCACCGGCCTGCGCCTCCAGGGTCCGCTGCCACAGGTCGCCCGCATAGGCGAGGACGTTGGCCTTATGCACGAGCGTGAGCTTGCGCTGCTGCCGCGCCTCGGCGCGCTGCAGCGCGTACCGGGTGACCCGGCCGACGCCGAAGGCCGTGTTGACGCTTTCCTGGGTGGCTACCTCGGCCGGCGTGCCCTTGCGGGTGAAGCCGCCGGCCTCGACGTAGGGGCCCTCCGTGCCCTCCCGGACGATCAGCATGTCGATCGACTCCGACCGCATGCCGGCCAGCGCTGACGCGACCCCCGGATACAGGCGGACCGGCCGGAGATTGACGTACTGGTCCAGCTCGAACCTGAGCCGGAGCACCAGGCCGCGCTCGAGCACGCCGCTTGGCACGCTCGGGTCGCCGACCGCACCGAGCATGATCGCGTCGTGCTCGCTGATCTCGGCGAGAACCGAGTCGGGCAGCATCTCGCCGCTGCGGTGCCAGCGCTCCGATCCGAGGTCATAGCTGGTCGTCTCGATCGCCGGGCCGGCCACCGCGACCCTCAGCACCTTGATCGCCTCAGCGACCACCTCCGGGCCGATGCCATCGCCGCCGATCACTGCTATCCGGATGCTGCGCGCCGCCACGGGAGTACCTTACTGGCCAGCCGGCGCCCGGTGCCAAGCCCGGCCAGCGTCAGGCGGCTACCCCTGCCCGGTTGGCTGCGCCACGGCGCCGCCGCTGACATTAACGGCATCCGGGACGAACTCACCGGCCAGCGCCAGCCGGACGGACTCCGCGACCTGGGTACCCGCCTTCTCCTGCGCCTCATGCGTGCTGGCCCCGAGGTGCGGCGTCACGACCACGTTCGGGAAGCTGAAGAGCGGGCTGTCCGTGCAGGGCTCCGTCGCGTAGACGTCCAGCGCCGCGCCGGCCACCCGGCCGTCAGTCAGCGCGTTCGCGAGCGCCTGCTCGTCCACGATCCCGCCGCGCGAGGCGTTAATGATCCTGACCTCGGGCTTGACCAGCCGTAGTGCCCGCTCGCCCAGGATCCCCGTCGTCTCGGCGTTGCGGGGCAGGTGCACCGTGATGAAATCAGACTCCGCGAGCAGCTCATCGAGGCTGACCAGGCGCACGCCGATGCCGGCGGCCGCGGCGGGCTCGATATAGGGGTCGTGGGCGATCACCGTCATGCCGAAGGCCGCGAGCCGCTGGGCGACCAGCGCGCCGATCTTGCCGAGGCCGAGGATGCCAGCGACCTTGCCCTGCAGCTCCACGCCGGTGAACAAGGCGCGCTTCCAGGCGCCGCCCTGCAGCGAGGCCATCGCCTGGGGGATGTTCCGCGCGAGGGCCAGGAGCAGCGCGACGGCGTGCTCCGCGGCGCTCACGATATTCGACCGCGGCGCGTTGACGACCATGACGCCGGCCCTGGTGGCCGCCTCGACGTCCACGTTGTCAAGGCCGACCCCGGCCCGCGCGACGACCCGCAGCCTGGGCGCGCGGGCGATGGCCTCAGCGTCGATCTTCGTGGCGCTGCGCACGATGACGGCGTCGGCATCGGCGAGAGCGGGCAGCAGCTTGCTCCGGTCGCTGCCGTCGGTATAGCGGATCTCGAAGCCGGATTCGAGCTCGGCGATGCCGGCCGGAGAGAGCTCCTCGGCAACAAGGACGATCGGTGCGGCCACGGGTCCTCCGTCAGCATGGGGCGGAACTGCAGTGTACCGGCGCCCCAGCCCGTCGCTCAGCTGGCCGGGGCCGGCGCCTCCGGCAGCGAGGCCGTCGCGTCGGGGGGCAGGGCATCCGCCGGGATGCCCCGCCCCGGCGCCGGCGCAGCCAGGAAGACGGCCGCCGCGGCGGCTGACCGGTCATCGCCGCGGCCCGCCCGGCGCAGCCGGTCCTCGCGGGCCAGCGCCGCCTCGATGCCCGTCGCCGCCATCGGCCTGGCGACCAGGTAGCCCTGGCCCCTGCTGCAGCCCATCGCCCTGAGCATCTCCAGCTGCTTCGGCTGCTCGATTCCCTCGGCCACGACCTCGATGCCGAGGCCATGGCCGACCCGGACAATGGTGCGGGTGAGCATCGCGAGCACGGCGTCGGTGCCCAGTCCGGCCACGAACGACGGGTCGATCTTGATGATGTCGACCGGCAGCTGGCGAAGGTAGGCCAGCGATGCGTAACCGGTGCCGAAGTCGTCAATCGCTAGCCGGATGCCACGGCGCCGGAGCCTGGCCAGGCCGGCCACGATCGAGTCCGCTCCCTCGATCAGCACGCGCTCGGCGACTTCCAGGATCAGCGCGGTGGCGGGCAGGCCGCTGTCGTCCAGCGCCGCCAGCACGGTGTCGGTGAAGCGCGACGCGCCGACCTGCCGGAGCGAGAAATTCACCGCGAGGCCGATCTCCCAGCCTGACTCCCGCCACCGGGCCACCTGCAGGCAGGCGTGCCGGAGCACCCGGTCCCCGAGCGGGACGATGAGCCCGGAATCCTCGGCCACGCCCAGGAACTCGCCCGGCGGCACCTGGCTGCCGTGCCGGGACCAGCGCACGAGCGCCTCCACCCCGGTGACCCGAGAGGTGTCGAGTTCCACGATGGGCTGGTACTCGATGCCGATGCTGCCCTCGGCGACGGCCGCACGCAGGTCGCTGGTGAGCTCCAGCCTGCGCACGACATCGGAGTGCATATGCGAGGCGAACACCTCGACCCGGCCGCCGCCGCTCGCCTTGGCCCTGGACATGGCCACATCCGCGTTGCGCAGCAGGTGCTCGGACTCAGCCGGGAGCGCGAGCGCCACCCCCACGCTCGCGGTGAGCGAGATATCGCGGTCGGCCACCCGGAACGGCTCAGCGGCGATGCCCCCGGCGAGGCGCTCGGCGACATCAACGATCTCCTGCGGGCTGATGCCGCTCTCGATCAGAACCGCGAACTCGTCCCCGCCCCAGCGGGCCACCGTGTCCTGCGGCGGCGCCACGGCCCGCAGCCGCAGCGCCGCCTGCGCCAGCAGCAGGTCAGCTGCGCCATGGCCGACCAGGTCGTTCACCGCCGTGAATCCGTCCAGGTCAACGAAGATCGCTCCGGCCTCGGCGGGCGGCTCGCTGCCCGGCTGGCCGGTCCTGGCCAGCAGGTCCTTGGCGCGCTCCTCGAGATAGGCGCGGTTCGGCAGCCCGGTCAGCCCGTCGTGGAAGGTCAGGTGCGTCACCTGCCGGCGCAGCGCCACCTGGTCGCTCACGTCCCGCGCGGTGATCAGCAGCCGCTCCGGTGCGCCGCGCTCCCGGTAAGGCGAGATCGCCGCCTCCACGTGCTGCCAGGTGCCGTCCGCCGACCGGACCCGGCAGGAGAGCCTGCCCGGCGCCGGTGACCCGCGGCCCGCGGCCCGCGCCGCGCGGATCGCGCCGGCCCGGTCTTCCGGGTGCAGCAGCGCGGATAGCTGAGTGCCGAGCAGGCTGGCCGGCGAGTACCCGTAATGCGACACAGCCGGGCTCACGTACCGGATGGTGCTGTCGATGTCACACAGCAGGACCGCGTCGCTGGTGCGGTCGGCCAGCTCGCGGAACTGCCGCCCCGACTCGCGCACATGCAGGGCGGCGGCACTGACCTGCCGCAGCAATCCGGCCAGGCGGACCGCCAGCAGGAGCACGGCAGCGCAGATGACGACCACGACGGCCGGAGCCAGGCTGGCGCCGGTCAGCGACCAGATGAGGGTGACCAGCGCGGCCGCTGCCACGCAGCCGGCGGCCGCCCAGACGGGGAGCTGCGGCTCGCTGCCCGGCATGTCCCGCTGGCCGGGCCGATCGCGCCGGCCCGCGTGATCGGGATCAGGGCGATCCGCCCCGGCGTGATCGGGCGCGGGCTGATCCGGGACCGCGGCAGCCTGGTCAGGTTGCTCCGCCTTGTTCCGCCTGGCCGCGGCGCCCAGCAGGACCGGAGTCGCCGCCAGCAGGCAGATGCTCGCCAGCCAGGCCACCAGCGGCCAGGTCCCCGGGTGCGTCCCGCTAGTCCTGGCCTGGACGGCCAGGAAGTCTCCCGCCGTGGCGGCCAGCAGCGCCAGGAAGGGGGGCAGCCCGATCCATCCGGCCCGGACCGCGACCACCAGGACGCCGCCGAGCACCACCAGGTCAGCAAGCGGGTGAATCAGGCCGACCGCGAAGGTCCCTGCCCCGACTTGCGCCGTTTCATAGGCGGGCCGGAGCACGGCCAGCCAGCCGAGGATGAACAGCGCCGCTGCCAGCAGGCAGGCGTCCGCGACCCGGGCCAGGCTGCCCTGGCTCAGCCCGCGCATGGCCGTCCCGGCGTGGCCGCGCTCCGCTTCCTCGGATTCGGCGCGGGTCAGCCGCCGTACTGCCGGGCGCCGGGCAGCCAGCCGCCGCGCCGCCTCGATCCGGCCGGGTGCCTGCCGCCCGGCCACCGGCCGCAGGGCCAGGCCGTCGCCAGGTGGCTCGGTCCGGTCCGGGGCGCTGGCCCCGGAGCCGAGACTGACCAGGCCCGCAACGAGGACCGGGAGCGCCAGCAAGCCGAGCAGGTCGGCGAGCGTCAGCGGACTGATCATGCCGGTGATCGGCCCGGTGTCGAGGTTGACGGCGATGAAGGCGGCGCCCCAGGCCGCGGCTGCCGCCGCCAGCCAGCGGCAGGCAGCCGAGCAGGCCGGGTAGCGCCGCGCGGCGCGCAGCAGCACGGCGACCGCGGCGGCGGCCGCGACCGATCCGGCTACCGTCCACAGAGCCGCCGCTGCGCTCATCGGGCGCCGCCGACCGCATCCGTGCGCACCTGTCCTCCTCCTTCGCGTCTTGCGTGGTGTGAGCGCGGCCATCGCGGGCGCTGGCTTGACTAATTCAGCAGTGCCCGCGGCTCCGCACTGAGCAACGGCAACGCACAGCCTGCCGTGTCCCGACCTACCGTCACGGGCAGCCTGATCGCGCAGAGGAGGACGCGTTCTCGCAATGCGATCTGGTCTTAACCCTACGTGCCTAAGGTCACGCTTCGATTGAGGAAGGGCGTACAGAGGGAGACAACTGAAGCGCCGGGATTAGCGGGACGGCAGTCACATCTGATGATTGCGGCCGGTTCAGGACCGGCCGCTGGCGGGCTGCCGCGAGCCCGGCACCGGGCCGATCCCGGGATAGACCGGGACGGCCTGCGGCAGCTGCCCGCGGCTTCGGAGCCATGCCACGGGGAAGTCAGCCGAGCCGCTCCATGATGAGCTCGCGGGCCCGCGTCGCGTCCGCCTGCCCCCTGGTCGCCTTCATCACGGCGCCGACGAGCACTCCGGCCGCGGCGGTCTTCCCGGACCGGATCTTGGCGACCACGTCGGGATTCGCGGCGATCGCGGCGTCCACCGCCGAGAGCAGCTCGCCGTCGTCGCTGACCACGGCGAGGGAGCGGGCCGCCACCACCTGGTCGGGGTCGCCCTCGCCCGCCAGCATGCCGTCCAGTGCCTGCCTGGCCAGCTTGTCATTGAGCGCGCCCGTCGCGACCAGCTCCGCGACCCTGGCGACCTGAGCCGGGGTGACGGGCAGCGCGGCCAGCTCGACGCCGGACTCGTTCGCGCGCCGCAGCAGCTCGCCGAGCCACCACTTGCGCGCGTCGGCGGGCGCGGCGCCGGCCGCCACCGTCTGCTCGACCAGGTCGATCGCCCCGGCGTGCCGCAAAGCGGCCATGTCGAGGTCGGGCAGCTCCCACTCGGCCTGCAGCCGGGCCCGGCGCGCGGCCGGCAGCTCCGGGAGAGCCGCGCGCAGTTCCTCGACCCAGTCCGGCGACGGCGCGACCGGCAGCAGGTCGGGCTCGGGGAAGTAGCGGTAGTCCTGCGCCTCTTCCTTGCTCCGGCCGGAGGTGGTGGTGCCCGTGTCCTCGTGCAGATGCCGGGTCTCCTGCACCACCTTCTGGCCCGCGTCCAGCACGGCTGCCTGCCGCTGGATCTCGAACCGGACCGCCCGCTCGACTGACCGCAGCGAGTTGACGTTCTTGGTCTCGGTCCGGGTGCCCCAGGCGGACGAGCCGGCCGGCGCGATCGAGACATTCACGTCGCAGCGCAGCGATCCCTCCTCCATCCGGACGTCCGAGACGCCCAGGGTCCGCAGCACGTCGCGCAGCTCGGTGACGTAGGCCCGCGCCACTTCCGGCGCCAGCGCGCCGGTGCCGGGCACTGGCTTGGTGACGACCTCGACCAGCGGGATCCCGGCCCGGTTGTAATCGAACAGTGAGTAATCAGCACCGTGGATCCGGCCGGTGGCGCCGCCGACGTGCAGCGACTTCCCGGTGTCCTCCTCCAGGTGCACGCGCTCGATGCCGACCCTGACGTGCTGGTCGCCGACGCTGACGTCGAGCCAGCCATCCGTGCAGAGCGGCTCGTCATACTGCGAGATCTGGTAATCCTTCGGCATGTCCGGATAGAAGTAGTTCTTCCGGGCGAACCGGCACCATGAGGCGATGCCGCAGTTCAGCGCCAGGCCGATCCGGATCGTGTACTCGATCGCCGCTACGTTCGTGACCGGCAGCGAGCCGGGCAGGCCCAGGCAGACCGGGCAGACGGCCGAGTTGGGCTCGGCACCGAAGCGAGTCGGGCAGCCGCAGAACATCTTGGCCGTGGTGCCCAGCTCCACGTGCGTCTCCAGCCCGATCACGGGCTCGTACCTGGCCACCGCGTCGTCGTAGGCCACCAGCGTGGCTGGCTCGGTCATGCTGTCCCACACCTCCCGCCCTGCTGCCGCCCCGCAGCCTCGTCCAGCGCGGCGATCCCGCTCGACTGCGCAAGCAGCGGGCCGCCCCAGTGCTGCTGCAGCGCCGCCTCGACGGCCGCGCCGACCCGGTAGAGCCGGTCATCGGCCAGCACCGGCGCCATGATCTGCAATCCCACCGGCAGGCCGTCCTCGGGCGCCAGCCCGCAGGGCACCGAGAGGGCCGCGTTGCCGGCCAGGTCGGACGGGATCGTGCAGAGGTCAGCCAGGTACATCGCCATCGGATCGTCGGCCCGCTCCCCGATCGGGAACGCCGTGGTCGGGGTGGTCGGCGAGACGAGCACGTCGGCCTGCTCGAACGCGGCGTCGAAGTCACGGATGATCAGCGTCCTGACCTGCTGGGCCTTGCCGTAGTACGCGTCGTAGTAGCCGCTGGACAGGGCGTAGGTGCCGAGCATAATCCGCCGCTTGACCTCGGCGCCGAACCCGGCCTCCCTGGTCAGCGACATGACCTCGTCGGCGCTGCGGGTGCCGTCGTCGCCGGCCCGGAGCCCGTAGCGCATGCCGTCGAACCTGGCCAGGTTGGATGAGGCCTCGCTCGGCGCGATCAGGTAGTAGGCCGGCAGCGCGTAGCGGAAGTGCGGGCAGGAGACCTCGACCACCTTGGCGCCCAGCGACTCCAGCAGCTCGACCGCCTGGCCGAACCTGGCCAGCACGCCCGGCTGGTAGCCCTCGCCGCCCAGCTCGGTCACCACGCCGACCCGCAGCCCGGCCACGTCGGCCTGCCGGGCGGCGGCCACCACCGGGGGCACCGGCGCGTCCACCGAGGTGGAGTCGCACGGGTCATGCCCGGAGATGGCCTCGTGCAGCAGCGCGGCATCGAGCACCGTCCGGGCCAGCGGGCCCGGCGTGTCCAGTGACGAGGCGAACGCCACCAGGCCGTACCGCGACGATCCGCCGTAGGTGGGCTTGACCCCGACGATGCCGCAGACCGCGGCCGGCTGGCGGATCGACCCGCCGGTGTCGGTCCCCATCGCGAGCGGGGCCTGGTACGCGGTGACCGCGGCCGCCGAGCCGCCGGACGAGCCGCCCGGCACCCGGCTGAGATCCCAGGGGTTGCGGGACGGGCCGAACGCGGAGTTCTCGGTGGACGAGCCCATCGCGAACTCATCCATGTTGGCCTTGCCCAGCAGCACGACGCCAGCCCGCCGGAGCCGCGCCGTCACGGTCGCATCGTAGGGCGGCTGCCAGCCCTCCAGGATGCGCGAGCCGCAGGTGGTCGGCATGTCCGCGGTCACGAAAACGTCCTTCAGCGCCAGCGGCACGCCGGCCAGCGGCCCCAGCGGATCCCCCGCTGCCCGGCTCGCGTCCACGGCAGCCGCGGCGGCCAGCGCGCTCTCCCCGGCGACGTGCAGGAATGCGTGCACCCGTGAGTCGGTGGCCGCGATCCGGTCCAGGTGCGCCCGGGTCACCTCGACGGCCGATATGGTGCGGTCGGCCAGGATCGCGCCCAGCTCGGCCGCGGTCAGCCTGGTCAGCTCGCTGCTCATGGGGTCAGTCCTCACCGAGGATGCGCGGCACCCTGAACCGGCTCTGCTCAGCCGCAGGCGCCTGGGACAGGGCCAGCCCGGCCGGCAGGCACGGCAGTAGCCTGTCCTCGCGGAACACGTTCACCCGGGGCACGGCATGAGTCGTCGGCGGGATCTCGTCGGCGGTGACTTCCTGGACCCGGGCTACCGCGGCGACGATCACGTCAAGCTGGCCGGCGAAGTGGTCGATTTCGTCCTCGGACAGCGCCAGCCTGGACAGCCTGGCCAGGTGCGCCACCTCGTCGCGGGTTATGGACATGAGGGCCATCCTAGAGGCCGGCCCGATGGCCAGCCGACGGCATTAACCCCGTCGTAACGCCGGGAGCTCAGGACAGCCAGCCGGCCGGCGGCTTGACCGGCTCCGGCGCCGGGGCCGGAACGACCGGCTGACGGTCGCCGGGGATCGGCATCCCGCCGTCGAGCGTCAGCCACGCCGTCGCCGAGGCCGCGTTGAGCGGCCTGCTGAAGAACCAGCCCTGGGCGGCGACGCAGCCCATCGCGTGCAGCGCGCTCGCGACCTCGGCCGACTCGACGCCCTCGGCGACCGAGCGGATGCCCAGGGCCCTGGCCAGGTCCACGATGGACTTCACGATCACCTCGTCGTCCGGCGAGTCGAGCAGCCGGCTGACGAACGAGGAGTCGATCTTCACTTCGCTGATGGGCAGCCGCTTGAGCCGCACCAGCGAGGAATAGCCAGTGCCGAAGTCATCGAGGCTCAGCGCGACGCCGAGCGCCGCGAGCGACTCCGCGGTCGCGACGGCGTGCGCCGGCTCGCTGGTGAGGACCCGCTCGTCGATTTCCAGCAGGATCGCGTCGGGCGGCAGGCCGTGCCGCTCCAGCCCGTACTCGATCGTCTCGGCAAGGCCGTTCCCGAGCAGGTCGCGGGCGGAGATGTTCAGCGAGACCTGAACGCGGACGCCGTCGTGCCACCAGGCCGCGGCCTGCGCGAGCGCCATGTCGATGACGCGCGCGGTCAGTTCGCGCATCAGGTACGACTGCTCGACCAGCGGGATGAACTCCCCCGGCGTCATCATCCCGCGCACCGGATGCTGCCAGCGCACCAGCGCCTCCATGCCGGCCGTAAGCCGCTCGCCGAGCAGCACCTTCGGCTGGAAGTGCAGTTCCAGCTCACCGCGGTCCAGCCCGCGGCGCAGGTCACCGAGCAGCGCGAGCCTGGCCGGGGAGTTGCGGTCGGAGTCCGCTACGTACCGCTCCACGCCGCTGCGGCGCTCCTTGGCCAGGTACATTGCCACGTCGGCGTGCTGCATCAGCTGCTCGAAGCTGGTCGCGTCGTCCGGGTAGAGCGCGATGCCCACGCTGGCCTCGATGTCGAACGACATTCCCTCCAGCCGGATCGGCTCAGCCAGCGCCGCCCGCAGCCGGACGGCGACCTCCCGCGCCGCGCTGGCTTCCTTCACCGAGGGCAGCAGGACGGCGAACTCATCGCCGCCGAGGCGCCCGACGATATCGCCGGGGCGCACGCTGTGCGTGAGCCGGTGCGCCACGATCCGCAGCAGCCGGTCGCCGACCGCGTGGCCCAGCGTGTCGTTGATCTCCTTGAAGCGGTCCAGGTCGAGCAGCAGGAATCCGGCCTTCGCGTGCGTGCCCGCGGCCTGCTGGAGCGCGTCGCCGGTCCGCCGGGTCAGCAGCTTGCGGTTGCACAGCCCGGTCAGCTCGTCATGATGTGCCTGATGCTCGCGCTGTACCGAGATCGCCGCGTTGATGTAGATCGCGGCCAGCGGGAAGCCGAACAGCAGCACCAGCAGCGCCGAGCTCGCCGCCATCACGATCGCGACCAGCGGCGCGGTCGCCAGCAGGACCAGGCTGACGAATCCCTGGTACGGCAGCGCCGCGCGCAGCGTCCTGATCACCGGCGTTCGTGCGTGCAGCGCGACAGCCGTGCCGACCAGGAGGAAGTTGACCGCGAAGTACACCAGCCCGGCCAGCATCACCGCGGGCAGGTCCCGGCCGACGATGTGCAGCGGATGGGCCGGTGATGGGTGCAGCCCGGCCGCCTGCATCGCCAGCCCGGCGGCGGTCATGGCGATCGTCACCTGGGCCGCGTTGAAGGCCACCCGGTGCAGCGCGCTCCGCTTGGCCAGGCCCACGGCCAGGGTGGCGACCGCCAGCAGCAGGACGCCGACGGGGAAGCCCCAGTACAGCATCGCGGCGAAGCCGAAGGTGAGCGAGGCTACGGGCGCCTCAGGGCCCGACCGTCCCGGCATGATGATCGGCCAGATCTCGCCCACCACGACGAGCATGGCGACCAGCCAGAACAGCGGGTGGCCCAGCAGGTAACGAGCCACGCCAGCCAGCCGCGTCATGTCCCAGGCGAACACAACAGCGCCGGCCGCGGTCACCGTGGTCAGGTGAATCCACAGCGGCGAACCGGCCCGCGGGCCGATGTCCCTGGTGTCGTTCGGATCCCTCATAGGCTTCCTCGTCGGGCAGCCGGTCTGATGCGCATGCGGGCGCCGGTGCTTATCCAGCGTACGGCGAAAACCGTACTTCCCGAAGCCAATTGCATACTATCTGTTACAACCGGTCAGGCGATCGCTGTCTAGCTACCATGCCGGCCTCCGTTCATGCGCTGCCGAAAGCTGCCGGTCCCTCTGAGAGCAACACGAGCAACCCTTCCTCGTCCAGTACCGGCACGCCGAGACTGGCCGCTTTATCGAGCTTGGAACCCGGATTCGCCCCGGCCACGACAAAGCTCGTCTTCTTCGACACCGACCCGGAGACCTTGCCGCCCCGCTCCTGCACGGCCTCGGCGGCCTCATCCCTGGTGCGGCCGGACAGCGTGCCGGTCAGCACCACCGTGACCCCGGCCAGGAGGCCCCCGGCGGTCCCGCCGTCCGCCCCGGCCGGGCGGGGCGCGCCGGTAAAGCCCGGCTGAGCCAGCTGGACGCCGGCCGCGCGCCACTTGTCCACGATCGCGCGATGCCAGTCCACGCCGAACCAGTCCCGCACCGACGCGGCGATCGTGGGCCCGACCTCGTCGACCTCGACCAGCTCATCGACCGACGCGGCGGCGATGGCGTCCACCGAGCCGAACGCGGCGGCCAGGGCCCGCGCGGCGGTCGGGCCCACGTGCCGGATGGACAGCGCGACCAGGATCCGCCAGAGCGGCCGGGTGCGCGCCTCCTCCAGGTTGCGCAGCAGTTTCCCCGCGTTGGCCGTGAGCGTGCCCTGCTTGCTGACGAAGAACGGGCTGCCCGCCAGCGCGGCGGCGGTCAGCGCGAAGATGTCACCCTCGTCCTGCACCAGGCCGCTGTCCAGCAGGGCCACCGCGGCCTCGTAACCGAGCACCTCGATGTCCAGCGCGCCCCGGCCCGCCAGGTGGAACAGCCGCTCGCGCAGCTGGGCCGGGCAGGACCGGGTGTTGGGGCAGCGCCAGTCGATCCCGCCGTCCTCCCTGACCAGCTCGGTGCCGCAGGCCGGGCAGGCCGCCGGGAAGTCGAACTCGCGCTCCGCCCCGGTCCGCAGGTCCGTGACCGGCCCGACGACCTCGGGAATCACGTCGCCGGCCTTGCGCAGCACCACCATGTCGCCGATCAGCACGCCCTTGCGCCTGACCTCGTCGGCGTTGTGCAGCGTCGCGTTCTCCACCGTGGAGCCGCTGACCTTGACCGGCTCCATCACGGCGAACGGCGTGACCCGGCCGGTGCGGCCCACGTTGACCCGGATGTCGAGCAGCCGGGTGGTGACCTCCTCCGGCGGGTACTTGTAGGCGATGGCCCAGCGCGGCGCCCGGCTGGTCGCCCCGAGCGCCCGCTGCACCTCCAGCGTGTCGATCTTGACGACGACGCCGTCGATCTCGTAAGCCGGGTCATGCCGGTGCTCGCCGTAATGGGTGATGAAGTCGCGCACCGCATCCAGGTCGTCCACGACCTGATAGCGGTCGCTGACCGGCAGTCCCCACTCGCGCAGCCGCCCGTACCAGCCCGACTGGGTGGCCGGCGCGGCCGGCGGGGCACCCGCGGCGCCCGGTACCGGCATGCCGCTGCCGCCGGTGTCCTCGCCGGGCACCGCCAGCCCGTGCACGATCAGGCTGAGCGGCCGGGTGGCGGTGACTCGCGGATCCTTCTGCCGTAGCGACCCGGCGGCCGAGTTCCGCGGGTTCGCGAACGGCGGCCGGCCGGCGCTCTCCAGCCGCTCGTTCAGCGCGTGGAACGCCGCCACCGGCAGGAACACCTCGCCGCGCACCTCCAGGGTGTCCGGCCAGCCGGACCCGGACAGCCGGGCGGGCACCGCGGCGATGGTCCTGACGTTCGGGGTCACGTCCTCGCCGGTCACCCCGTCTCCCCGGGTCGCCGCGCGGACCAGGAGACCGTCCCGGTAGACCAGCGCGATGGCCAGCCCGTCGATCTTCAGCTCGCACAGGTACGGGCCCGAGCCGCCGAGCCGCTCAGCCCGCGCGGCCCAGCTGTCCAGCTCCTCCGCCGAGAACGCGTTGTCCAGGCTGAGCAGCCGCTCCAGGTGCTGCACCGGGGCGAAATCGGTGGAGATCACGCTGCCGACCTTCTGGGTCGGTGAGTCAGGCGTGCGCAGCTGCGGATACTGCTCCTCCAGCGCGCGCAGCTCCCGCATCATCGTGTCGTACTCGGCGTCGGAGACCAGCGGCGAGTCCAGCACGTAGTACCGGTAGTTGTTCTCGGTGATCCCCGCGGCCAGCTCGGCATGCCGGTGCCGGACCGCCGGCTCCGGGTCGGGGCCGGGGTCAGCGGGCGCTGCCATCCCGGCTGGCTGCTCCGGCTCAGTCACCGCGCGCCCTCCTCGATCATCTCGGGCGCGATGCGCGCCGCCTCCCGGCAGTGCGCCAGTGCCGCGTGCGCGGCGGCCGGCGACAGCCCGGCCAGCCCGCAGGCTGGCGTGATCACCACCTGCCGGGCGAGGCCGCCGCGCGGCAGCCCGGTCCGGTGCCACAGCGTGACCACCGCCGACGCGGTCTGGCGCGGCGCAGGCGATTCCGGGGAAGGCATCCGTTTCGCGTCTGCGGTGGGCAGGGCGCCCGCCAGCAGTCCCATGCCGCCGTCCGCTGCCTCGGCGACCGTATCGATCTCGCTGCGCCGCAGCTGCTGAAGATCGAAGCTGGCCGCGCCCGCGCCCGCCTCCATCACCAGGCGAAACGGGAACTCCGGAGCGCAGCTGTGCAGCACCGTGAATGACCCGGCGGCGGCGAGCACATCGCGCAGGCGGCCCGCGGCGATGGCCGCATCGACCGGGCCTACCGCGGTCAGCCCGCTGGCTGACGGCACTCCGCCGGCCAGCACCCGGGGCAGGGCTGGCTCGTCCAGCTGCAGCACGACCGTCGCGGCCGGCAGCCGCCTGCGAACCTCAGCGACATGCGCGGCGGCGCCCTCGGCCAGCGAGGCGGTGAGGTCGGCGACCGCACCCGGATCGGTGAGGGCAGGCTCCATGCTGCGGCTCAGCTCCAGCGACGCCGCGAGCGTCCAGGGCCCGCAGACCTGGACCTTGAATGCGCCCTGGTAACCCTGGCCGGCTTCCTCGGCGGCGTCCAGGTCAGCGGACCGGAATCCGGCCGCGCGGCGCAGGTCGCGGCCGGGCCGGGCGGCGAGCTTCCAGCCCTGCGGCGTCGTCTCGGCCGACAGCCCGACGAGCAGCGCCGCGGTCCGGCCGATCATGTCGGCGCCCGCGCCGCGGCCGGGCAGCTCGGGCAGGTGCGGCAAGTCCGGCAGCTCGCCGAAGACCACGGCGCAGGCCTGCGCCGGATCATCACCCGGCATCGAGCCGATCCCGGTGGCGCTCCCGGCCGGCCACGGGAACGGGCTCGTGGCCGCGCTGTCCTGCGCGTTTCTTTCCTGCACGGTTCGATCCTGCACGGTGCTGAGCTTAGTGACGACCGGCGACATCATGCGCTGGTCATTGCCAGCGCCGGCAGGCCCGCGCCGCGGCGCGCCCCCGCGACGGCGCGGCGCGAGCTTGCTGTCCTAGCTCCTCGGCCCCTGGCTCCGCTCGTACCAGGGCAGCGCCTCTTCGGGGATCTCGGCGGCGACCTCGGGTACTTCCTGCCGGACGTACCGGCCGGCGATCAGGCGGGCCTGCTCGGCAGTGCCGCTCGGCGCCCGGTGCCGCAGGAAGGTCCTGTGCTTTTCTTCCTGGCGAGAGCCGACTGTCACGACAATGGCCGCGTAGAGGATCAGCAGGAATCCGGCAACGGTCACGAATGCGCCTATTCCGATGATCAGCGCCAGTAGTCCGTGGATGACCATGCCCCGAGCCCTCCTCACCCGGCACGGATACAGAGAGGCCTAAGGTCCTTGCGCACCCATGCACCCGGACTGCTAGGCTGAGCCCCATGGATCCTGCCGTTCGAGCCATCCCAACCTTCGGGATATACCCGATGGTCGCACCCTTGACCGGCAGATGCAATGGGATATCCCCATACATTGGCACAGTACATATGAACCCTACGGATCTATGCATTCCAGCTATAGGTATGGTTGGTATCTCCGGGATTTCTGGGAGGTCAGATGCCTGATCCGCTGTACCGGCAGATCGCCGAAGACCTGCGCCAGCAGATTGAGTCGGGTGAGCTGCCCCCCGGCAGCCAGCTGCGCACCGAGCTGGAGCTCAGAGAGCACTACGACGCGTCCAGGAACACCATCCGGGACGCCGTGAAACTGCTCATCACCCGCGGTCTCGTCGCGACAAGGCCAGGCCAGGGCACCTTCGTCGTCGACAAGATCGAGCCGTTCACCATCACTCTGGATATCAAGACCGGTTTCGGCGAGGGCGAAGACACCGCCTACGCCACCGAGGTAATAGCCGGGGAACGAACTCCCGCCGTTTCTGCTCCGCGCATCGAGATCCAGCCGGCGTCCATGGCTCCCGAGCTCGGGCTTGACGAAACTGCCATGGTGGTCAGCCGGCACCAGCAGCGCTTCATCGACGGCATCCCGTGGTCGCTGCAGACCAGCTTCTATCCGATGCACTTCGTCGAGCAGGGGGCCGGCCAGATCATCGTGGCCCGGGAGATGTCCGATGGGGTCGTGCGCTATCTCGAGGACGTCCTGAGCATCAAGCAGGCTGGCTGGCGCGACAAGATCACCGTGCGGGCTCCCGACCAGGTCGAGACCGCGTTCTTCCGGCTGCCCCAGGACGGCCGGGTGCCCGTCTTCGAAGTCCGCCGGACAGCCTTTCAGGAATCAGGCACGCCGCTTCGGGTGACAGTGACCACATTCCCGAGCGACCGGAACGAGTTCATCCTCACGTCCGGCGACGTTCCCGATAACGCACATCCAGGCGCCGATGACAACGCGCTGCCCGTTGAGGGCAGCGCCTGAAAACAAGCCGACGCCGGTATGGCGGCTCCATACCCGGCTCGCCACCGGCGATCGGCCGGGACGGCCTGACAGGACCAAAGATCACATGAGCATCCGTGGGCCAGGCGCTGAGCCGGCCCGCGGGAGGGGTGGCCACGGGAGGCGTCCCGCGGTTTGGCGCTAGCTGAGAGGAGGAGGTGTGATGGCAAAGAGATTTGGTCGCCCGTCGCTGCAGTACCGCTACGAGCACTACGACCCCTGCTGATCGGATGGATATGCGCTCCGGTCCTGGCCACGCTCACCTAGCGAGCTGACCGGTCCGGTTCAACGCCACCGGCGCTGGTTCTCAGCCTGAGCCACTGCACAGCGCCGGCGGCGGCGGGCAGCAACATATCGGCCTGCCGGGCGGCGGGTGACAGGAATGACGTAAGTGGCCGGTGCGACCGGCGTCGTGCCGCCTGACATGCTGCCGTCGGCTTCGTGACCAGGTGTAATGACGAGCGGACAGAGCCGATTACGAGTTAGGCCCGACGTTGCGGACGCCGCTCCGGCGTCTCCCGGGGCCAGCCGAAGGAGGCGCCATGGCCAGCCGTCATGCAAACCCCTCTGCGCAGTACCGCTACGAGCACTACGACCCCTGCGGGTGACAGTGACGCGGTCTGCGATCCGAGCCGGCGGATGACCGGTAGCAGTTCGGCGGCCTGACGGCCGAATATGTAGGTATGCCGCAATGGCCGTTACAACTGCGCCGCGCCGCTCTCGATCACCTCGATGACATCGTCCGGCTCTTCGATGAGGCTGCCTCGTGGCTCAGGAGCAAGAACACCGATCAGTGGGCCAGGCCATGGCCGAACCGGGCCAGCCGCGACAGCCGGATCCTGGCTTCGCTGCAGGAGGGCAAGTGCTGGATTGGCTGGGACCGCGGAATCGCCGCGGCGACGATCACCGCAGATCCCGACGAGGATCCCTACTGGTCTGGCAGCCGGCCGACTGAGCCGGCCGTCTACATCCATCGCCTGATCGTCGGCCGGGCCTACGCCGGGGCCGGGCTCGGCGCCGCGCTCATTGACTGGGCGGGCCGGACGGCTCGGCACGAGTACGGATCCCGCTGGATCCGGCTCAGCGCATGGACGACCAACGATCGCTTGCATGCGTATTACCTGAAGCAGGGCTTCTCCCTGTGCGGCTTTCACGCCGATGACGGGTACCCATCGGCGGCGCGCTTCCAGAAGCGCGCCGCTCTCGCCCGGCGGTCCGGATCGGGCTTGTTCATTGCGCCCGACCGGCTGGGCAGGTACTGCTGAGCGAGCCCGCGGCGCCCGCCCGTCCTGCTGCCTGGCGGGAACCCTATCGAGCGGCAGCGATCGTGCCGCTGCCCAGGACAACCTCGCCGGCGTAGAGCACGGCCGCCTGGCCCCTGGCGATGCCGCGGGCGGGCTCATGCAGCCTGATCTGCCAGCGATCGCCCTCCGGCCAGCAGGTGGCCGGCTGGGGCTCGCCGTGGGCGCGCAGCTGGACCAGGCAGCCGGCCGGGCCATCGGGCGGCGCGCAGCCTGACCAGACCGGGCGGGTGACCTCGATCGCGGTCACGTCCAGGCCGCTGGCCGGGCCGACGGTCACGGTGCCGGTGACCGGCTCGATGTCCAGCACGTAGCGCGGCCTGCCGTCAGCCGTCGGCCGGCTGATGCCGAGGCCCTTGCGCTGGCCGACCGTGAAGCCGTAGCTGCCGTCGTGGCTGCCCACCACCGTGCCATCCGGCTCGACGAGCTGGCCGGGAGCGCTGCCCAGATGACCGCGCAGGAACTTCCTGGTGTCCCCGTCGGCGATGAAGCAGACGTCGTGGCTGTCCGGCTTGCCGGCCACGCCGAGACCGCGCTCGGCCGCCTCCTTGCGCACCTGGTCCTTGGTCGAGCCGCCGAGCGGGAACATCGCCCGCTCCAGCTGCTCGCCGGTCAGGACGGCCAGCACGTAGGACTGATCCTTGGCCGCATCGACGCTGCGCACCAGGCGCCGCGGCCCGGCGGACGGCGGCGGCGGGTCGAGCCGGGCGTGATGGCCGGTGCAGACCGCGTCGAAGCCGAGCGCCACCGCCCGGTCGAGCACCGCGGCGAACTTGATCTTCTCGTTGCAGCGCAGGCACGGGTTCGGCGTGTTGCCGCGCGCGTACTCGTCGACGAAGTCGCGCACCACGTCCTGGTGGAACCGCTCGGCCATGTCCCAGACGTAGAACGGGATGCCGATCACGTCGGCGGCGCGGCGCGCATCCCGCGCGTCCTCCAGCGTGCAGCAGCCGCGCGCCCCGGTGCGGTAGGAGGACGGGTTCCGGGACAGGGCCAGATGCACCCCGGTGACGTCATGGCCGGCGTCGGCCGCCCTGGCCGCGGCGACGGCGGAGTCGACGCCGCCGGACATGGCGGCCAGAACGCGCAGAGTAGTCATCGCCAGCCAGGATATGCGCCTGCCAGCGCCCGGCCACCGGCCCGGCCGGCCCCAGTCAGGCAAACCCAGTCAGGCAAACCCGGTCAGGCAAACCCGGTCAGGCAAACCCGGTCAGGCAAACTCGGTCAGGCGGCCGGCTCTAGCCGGGTGCTGCGCCTACCGGGCGGCGCGCCGGGCGCGCTCCACCACCTCGGCGATGACCGCGCCGAGGGCGTCCACGTCGGCCTGCGTGCTGGAATGGCCGAGCGAGAACCGCAGCGACCCGCGGGCTCGCTCCTCCCTGGCGCCCATCGCGAGCAGCACGTGGCTGGGCTGGGCGACTCCGGCGGTGCACGCGGATCCGGTGGAGCAGGCGATGCCCCGGGCGTCCAGCAGCATCAGCAGGGCGTCGCCCTCGCAGCCGGGGAAGGAGAAATGGGCGTTGCCCGGCAGCCGGTCCGGGCCGGGCGGCGGACCGTTCAGTATCGCGTCGGGCACCGCGGCGAGCACCTGGCTGATCAGGTCATCGCGCAGCTCGGCTATCCGCTTGGACTCGCCCGCCCGGCGCATGGTGGCCAGCTGAACGGCGACCGCGAAGGCCCGGATCGCGGCAGCGTCCAGGGTGCCGGAACGGACATCACGCTCCTGCCCGCCGCCGTGCAGCACCGGGACTGGATCGGTGCCCCTGGCCAGCAGCAGGGCGCCGACGCCGACCGGACCGCCGATCTTGTGCGCGGTGATGGTCAGCGCCGTAGCGCCGGACGCGGCCAGCTCGACCGGAAGCTGGCCGGCCGCCTGGACGGCATCGCTATGGAACGGAATCCGGTAGTCGCGCACGACCTCGGCCAGCTCGGCAACGGGCTGCACCGTCCCGACCTCGTTGTTCGCCCACATCACGCTGACCAGGGCCACGCTGGCCGGGTCCCGCTCGATGGCCGTCCGCAGCGCCGCCGCGCCCAGGCGGCCGCTCGGCTCAACCGGGACCGGCTCGGCCTCGGCATGCTCGTGGCTGGCCAGCCAGGCCACGGTGTCGAGCACCGCATGGTGCTCGGTCGCCGTCGCCAGCACCCGCCGCCTGCGCGGATCCTCAGCCCGCCGGGCCCAGAACAGCCCCTTGACCGCCAGATTGTCAGCCTCTGTACCGCCGCTGGTGAAGACGACCTCGCTCGGCCTGGCTCCGTAGGCCTCGGCGATCTGCTCTCTGGATTCCTCGACGACACGGCGCGCCCGGCGCCCGGCATTGTGCAGCGATGAGGGATTGCCGACCCGGGCCAGTTCCTCGGTCATGGCCGCCAGGGCCTCGGGCAGCATGGGCGTGGTCGCCGCATGATCGAGGTAAACCGGGGAGCCCGGCTGATGCCAGGTCTTCGCGGGTGCCTGCGGGCGACCGCCAGCGCCGTCAGTGTCTGCCATGATGAGCCAAGCCTAGTCGTGATCGCCTGAGTCCGGCTGGCCGCGGCCGGGCTGGCCCGCCCGGCCGGCCGCTCAGCCCTCGGCGCGCTTCTGGATCCCCTCGATCAGCTGCGGGACAACCTTGAACAGGTCGCCGACCACGCCGAAGTCGGCCAGGTCGAAGATCGGCGCCTCTGGGTCCTTGTTGATGACCATGATGGTCTTGGCGGTCTGCATGCCGGCCCGGTGCTGAATGGCGCCGGAGATCCCGACCGCCACGTACAGCTGCGGCGAGACGGTCTTGCCGGTCTGCCCGACCTGGAACTGGTGCGGGTACCAGCCGGCGTCGGTGGCCGCGCGCGAGGCGCCGACGGCGGCGCCGAGCGAGTCGGCGAGCTTCTCGATCAGCGCGAAGTTCTCCCCCGCGCCCACCCCGCGGCCGCCGGAGACCACGATCGAGGCCTCGGTCAGCTCCGGCCGCTCGCTGCGCTCGGACACCACCCGGCCGGTGACCCGGGCTGACCGTCCGCTGTCGCTGATGGTGAAGCTGACCGGCTCGATCTCGGCCGCGCCCGGGGCCGGCTCCGGGGTGACGGCATTGGGGCGGACCGCGACGATGGGCTCGGTGGCGCGTGCCTTCGACTGGACGATGATCGAGCCACCGAAGATCTGCTGCTCGGCGACGAATCCGTCCGCCAGGCCGGTCACGTCGGTGAGCACGCCCCAGCCGGTCTTGACCGCGAGCCGGGCCGCGATCTCGCGTCCCTCGGTCGTGGACGGCAGCAGCACCGCTGCCGGATTCTTCTCGGCGACCAGCTGGGCCAGCAGCTCAGCCTTCGGGGCCACGACGTAGTCGTCAAAGTCCGGGTTGTCCGCGACATACAGCCTGGCCGCGCCGAACTCGGCCAGGCGGTTCCGGCTAGCTTCGGCACCGGGTCCCGCCCAGACCGCGGAGGGCTCGCCCAGCCCGCGGGCCAGGGTCAGCAGCTCGGTCGTGACCTTCTTGACGACCTCGCCGTCGTGGTCGGCCAGAACCAGGATCTCAGCCATGTGGGGCAGCCTTTCCGCCAGTGGCCTGTGCTCAGGTGAACTTGTTGCTCAGGAAAACTCTGCTCGGCCCGGCAGGGCCCGGGTAAGCCTCTGCTCAGATGAATTTGCGCGTGGCCAGGAACTCCGCCGCGCCATTGCCGCCATCGCCCTCGTCGGTGATGATCGTGCCCGCCTGCTTCGGCGGCCGCTTGGCGAAGCTGACCACCTCGGTGCCCGATGCGGCCAGCCCGGCCCGGGCCGGGTCGAACCCGATATCGGCCAGCGTGAGCGTCTCGACCGGCTTCTTCTTAGCCGCCATGATTCCCTTGAACGAGGGGTAGCGGGGCTCGTTGATCTTCTCCACCACGCTCAGCACAGCGGGCAGCGCGGCCTCGACCGTGTCATAGCCGTAGTCAGCCTGGCGGTGAATCGTGATCGCCGAGCCGTCGGTCTGCACCTGGCTCGCATACGACAGCTGCGGCACGCCGAGCCGCTCGGCCAGCATCGCGGCCATCAGTCCGGTCCGCGCGTCGGTCGACTCCGACCCGAGGATGACCAGGTCGAATCCGATCCGGCCGAGGACCTGCGCGAGCACCGCCGAGGTGACCAGCGCGTCTGACCCGTGCAGCGCCGGGTCGGACACGTGCACCGCCTTGTCCGCGCCCATCGACAGGGCCTTGCGGATGGTCTCGGCCGCCTTCTCCGGGCCCATGGACAGGATGGTGACCTCGCCGCCGTTGGCCTCCTGCAGCCGCAGGCCCTCCTCGATCGCGTACTCGTCCAGCTCGTTGGGCACGGCATCGGCCGCGTCGCGATCGACGGTGTTGTCGGCGGCCTGGAGCGTCCGCTCCGACCAGGTATCAGGAACCTGCTTCACACAGACGACGATGTTCATGAACGGCGGCCGACCTCCCTCTGCGGCAGCTGCGGCCCTCGCCCCAGCTGCGCGTGCCTATCTATGCGGCGCTTCACCATACGGCCCCGCGGCCCCCCGCCGCCCGGCGCCAGGGTAAAGCCTGCCAAATGCGCCAGCTCACGCCTACCCCCGGGTCGCCTGCGGCGGCTGGCCCGGTGCCAGCATGACCTGCCGCATATGTTACTCGCCAGTAAGACGGCGGCGGCCGACCCGGCCGGATGCCCGTGCGTCCCGCGCTGCGCCGCGCCCTCAGCCCGGGCGCCTCGCCGCGGGCCTCAGCCCCGCTGCTCGGCTGCCTCGACCACGTTCGCGAGCAGCATCGCCCTGGTCATCGGCCCGACGCCGCCGGGCATCGGCGCCAGGTAGCCGGCCACTTCGGCGACCGCCGGGTCGACATCACCGGTCAGGCCGGCCTCTGTCCGGGTAATGCCGACATCGAGCACGGCGGCGCCGGGCCTGACCATGTCCGGCGTGAGCAGGCCGGGCCGGCCGGCCGCGGCCACGACGATGTCGGCCTGGCTGGTATGCGCGGCCAGGTCCCTGGTACCGGTGTGGCACTGCGTGACGGTGGCGTTCTCGCTCTTGCGGGTCAGCACGAGCGCCAGCGACCGGCCCACGGTGATACCGCGCCCGATCACCGTCACGTCCGCCCCGGCGATCGGCACGTCGTAACGGCGCAGCAACTCGACGATGCCGTGCGGCGTGCACGGCAGCGGACCCGGCTCGCCCAGGACCAGCTTGCCCAGGTTAACCGGATGCAGCCCGTCCGCGTCCTTTGCCGGATCCATCAGGCTCAGCACCCGCTGGGCGTTCAGGCCGGCCGGCAGCGGCAGCTGGACGATGTACCCGGTGCAGGCCGGGTCGGCGTTCAGCTCGGCCACGGCCTCCTCGACCTGCTGCTGGCTGGCGTCGGCCGGCAGGTCGCGGCGGATGCTGACGATGCCGACCTGGGCGCAGTCACGGTGCTTCCCGGCCACATAGGACCGGCTGCCCGGATCGTCGCCGACCAGGATCGTGCCGAGGCCGGGCGTCCAGCCCGCCTCGGTGAGCTTGGCAACGCGGCTGGTCAGTTCGGCGCGGATGGCGGCAGCGGTGGCCTTGCCGTCCAGGATGGTCGCAGTCATCGTCCTCTATTCTGCCCGACGCCGCGCGCCCCCCGGCCGGCGGCGCCCGCGGCGCGGTGCCGCTCCCCGTCCTTCCTGCTGCGGGCCCGGCCGCCGCCCTGTTCGCGGCATGCTGGGTCAGGGCAGGGATGGCGAGCCGCCGCCGTGCATCGCATCCCGGCCGCCCACGTGCCCGGCAGCTGGCACGTTCCGGGCAGGAAGAGGAGGCAGATTCGATGGCACTCACCAATCTCGAGGTGATCTCGGTCCCGGTCCGCGACCCGGAGCGCGCGAGGCTCTTCTACGCCGGCGCGCTCGGCTTCACCGTCGAGATCGACAGCTTCGACGGGGGCATGCGCTGGCTCACGCTGAGGCCGCCCGGCAGCGGCACCGCGATCACGCTGGTCACCTGGTTCGAGACGATGCCGGCCGGCTCGCTGCGGGGCGCCGTGCTCGGCTGCGACAGCCTGGAGCAGACGCTGGCCGAGCTGGCCGGCCGGGGCGTTGCCTTCCTGGAGGACGAGATCCAGGAGGCCCCCTGGGGCCGGTGGAAGACCTTCGCCGACCCGGACGGCAACGCCTGGATCGTCCAGCAGACCAACCCGGACTTCGGCCGCGCCGGTTCGTGATCACGGCGGACTTGCGCCGCCGGTGGCGGCTAAGCCTCCGCGATCACCGAGAGCGCGGCTATGTCAGTGGTAGAAGTGGCGGACGCCGGTGAGGTAGAGGCTGATGCCGGCCGCCTCGGCCGCGGCGATCACGTCGTCGTCGCGGACCGAGCCGCCCGGCTCGGCCACCGCGCGCACGCCCGCGTCGGCCAGCACCTGGAGGCCGTCGGGGAACGGGAAGAACGCGTCACTCGCGGCCACCGAGCCGCTGGCCCGGTCGCCGGCCCGCGCGACGGCCAGCCTGGCCGCGTCCACCCGGTTCACCTGGCCCATGCCGATCCCGACGCTGGCCTGGCCGGCCGCGAGCAGGATCGCGTTGGACTTGACCGACCGGCAGGCGCGCCAGGCGAACCCCAGGTCGCGCAGGACCCCCGGGCTGGCCGCCGGGCCGGCCGCCAGCCGCCAGCCATCGGCCCGGTCACCGGGCTCGGCCACCCGGTCAGCCGTCTGCATCAGCAGGCCGCCGCTGACCGGCCTGGAGTCGATGGCCGCAGCGGAGCCGGGCGCCGCGCAGCGCAGCAGCCGCACGTTCTTCTTCCTGGTCAGGATGTCCAGGGCGGCCGGCTCGAAGTCCGGGGCGATGACTACCTCGGTGAAGATCTCCGCGATCTGCCCGGCCAGGTCCGCGGTCACCACGCCGTTGGCGGCGATCACCCCGCCGAACGCGGAGACCGGGTCGCAGGCGTGCGCCTTGCGATGCGCCTGCGCCAGGTCCTCGCCGATCGCGATGCCGCACGGGTTCGCGTGCTTCATGATCGCCACGCACGGCTCGGCGAAGTCGAAGGCCGCGCGCCTGGCCGCGTCGGCGTCGACGTAGTTGTTGTAGGACATGGCCTTGCCATGCAGCTGCTCGGCTGTGGCGATCCCGCCGCCGGCCCCGTCGCGGACGTACAGCGCGGCCCGCTGATGCGGGTTCTCGCCGTAGCGGAGCACGTCGCGGCGGGTCCAGAGCGCGCCGGTGACGTCCGGCCAGCCGCTGTCGCTGGCTACCTCGTCCGGCGCGTAGCTGGCCGCGAACCAGGAGGCGACCGCGGCGTCGTACGCGGCGGTGTGCGCGAAGGCCCTGGCCGCCAGGCGGCGCCGCTGCGGCAGCGTGAACCCGCCATCGCGCACCGCGGCGGCCACGTCCTGGTAGGAACCGGGGCTGGTGATGACCGCGACGGTGGCGTGGTTCTTGGCCCCGGCCCGGACCATCGCCGGTCCGCCGATGTCGATCTGCTCGACGCACTCCGCCGGATCCGCGCCGCTCGCCACCGTCTGCTCGAACGGGTAGAGATTCGAGACGAGTAGCTCGAACGGCTCAATACCCAGGTCAGAAAGCTGCCGCTGATGGCCGGGCAGATCGGTCTGCGCCAGCAGGCCGGCATGCACCGCCGGATGCAGGGTCTTGACCCGGCCGTCGAGGCACTCGGGGAAGCCGGTCAGCTGCTCCACCCTGGTCACCGGCACCCCGGCCGCCGCGATCACGGCCGCGGTACTGCCGGTGGAGACGATCTCGACGCCCGCCTCGTGCAGTGCCGTGGCCAGCTCAGCCAGCCCGGTCTTGTCGTAGACGCTGATCAGCGCCCGCCTGATCGTCACCTTGGTCACCGGCCGATCCTCACTTTCCGGCCCTGCACGGACCAGCCGCCCTGGACCATCCGGCCCACGGTCGATACCAGCAGCGAGCGTTCTGCCACCTTGATCCGCTCGTGCAGCGATTCCTCGTCATCGTCATCGTGCACCGGCACCGCTGCCTGGGCCACGATCGGGCCGCTGTCGGTGCCCGCGTCCACCAGGAACACGGTGCAGCCGGCCAGCTTCACGCCATGCGCCAGGGCGTCCCGCACCCCGTGCATGCCGGGAAACGACGGTAGCAAGGCGGGGTGCGTGTTGATCAGGCGGCCGCCGAACCGGCTCAGGAAATCGGCCCCGACCAGCTTCATGAATCCGGCCAGCACGACCAGGTCGGGCTGGTAGCCGGCGCAGTCGGCCGCCAGGGCCCGATCCCAGGCGGCGCGGTCGGTGAAGTCCTTGACCCGCCGGACGAAGGTGGGAATCCCCGCTGCCCGGGCCCGGTCGAGCGCGCCGATCCCGTCCCGGTCCGCGCCCACCGCCACCACGCGGGCGCCGAACGACTCGTCGGCGCAGGCGTCGATCAGAGCCTGCAGGTTCGTGCCCGTGCCGGAGACCAGGACGACCAGGCGTGATTGCATGGCGCCCACGATAAGGGCCGCCGCGACCATGACGGGCCAGCGCCGCGGCCGGCCGGGCTGGCTGCGGCGCGGTCCGCAGGACGGAGGGTCAGCTGGACAGGCCGGGACGCGCGGGCGGCAGGACGCTGCCGGGGGTGCCCGGCAGCGTCCGCCGCCCGCGCGCCTGGCGACGGGGCCTGATCAGGAAGTGAAGCCGCAGAGCGGGGTGGTCAGGAACCCGTAATCGCGGATCACCGATCCCCGGGCGCTGCTGCAGAACCAGCCCGTCTTGGAGAAGAATCCCGCCAGATTAGCCGGGATGTGGTTCGCCGTTCCCGCCGCGTACGGGACCACGTCATACAGGAACCGCTTGAAGGTCGGGGGGAATTTGCTGTCAATGACCGTCTTCGAGCCTGTTCCGCTAGTCGGGGCCTCGCCGTTGATCGAGCGGAGGATCAGCTTGCCGGTCTGGTTGCAGCCGAAATCGTTCTGGCCAGCGCCCGGCTTCTTCTTGCACGCCGGCGAGTGGTACTTGTCGGCGATGTAGGCTCCGGCCGAGAAGGGGAAGATGAGGTTGGCGCTGTCCGTGGAGAAAACCGGCGCGGTGCCCTCGTTCTCTTCCGGCGTCGTGGCGTTGACGCAGCTGCCCGGCGTGGTGACCCCGATCGCTCCCAGGAAGAACGACAGCGTCCCCGAGCCGGACTGCGGCAGGATCGGATCGATCGTGCCTGACTTCCCGCCGAGGTCAGCCCAGTTGTTCGCCGGATGGCCCCCGGTGGCCTGCACGGTGCAGCTGTAGATCTCCGTCAGCTGCTTGGCGGTCAGGTTCGCGGGGGCGTTGGTGACAGCGCTCGTCGCATAGGTGACAGCATCCCTGGCCAGGGTCACGAAGACGATGGACGTCTTGCCGGGATCGGTGGCCTTGCGCGGGCGCGAGGACCGCGAGAAGTCGAAGCACGGGTACGTCTTGCCCTTGTACTTGATCTTCTGCGTGGTCGTCAGGTCCGTGATGCCGGCGCTGGACCCGTCCGGGCGGACGGTCTTGCTGCTGCAGCCCGCCTTCGGCTTGATCAGGGTCGGCGTCGTGATGGTGGGGTCGCTGGGCGGCGTCGCGTCCCAGCTGTAGATGTAGGGGTGCGTAGCGTTGTGGGTCTTGTGCGCGGCGTTGTAGTCGACCGAGAGCTGGTCCAGCATGTTCTGGGTGGTGTCGGACCCGACGCCCACGATGTCGTACGGCAGCGGCGTCACCGGCTTGAGGTGCCCGTTGACCGGGTCGGCCAGGGCCGGGGCCATGGCCAGCGCGGACGCGACAGCCGCAACCGCGGACACCGCGACCAGATTCTTCAGAATGCGCACGCATCCTCCTAGACGTGTAAGCGCGGGGACCACCGATGCGAATGCCCGCACCGACCGGCCGGCAGGCCGACGCGCCCAGAATGCCTCGCACCCGAATCAGCGACAAGAAACGGAATGGGTTATCTACCCGAGAAGTAGGTGAACGATCCAGATCCGGGTAATGAAGCCCCAGCTGAGAGCTTTCACCGACCCGCTCAATAGATCCGGCGCCAACCATTTAAAAATAGGGCATAAACCTCGCGGCCGGGGAACAGCGCTTAAGAAAACGGCAGCCGCCGTTATCCGCGGAATACATCGCTGCCATGTCTGCCGTTAACGCTAGTGCCGTGCGCAGGTCACGATCGCTGAGCACCGGGGCGGACCCAGCCAGGGCGGACCACGGCGGGACTGGTGAGAACCGTGGCCCGGCTAGGGCAGCGCGGAAGGGCCGCCGCGACGACCTGCGGACCCGCCCCGCCGGGGCTGCGGCACGGCGCTCGCGTCGCTGGCCCACGGGTCGAGGTAGATCGTGTGCCCGCTGTCGTCCCTGCCGCGGCCCGGCAGCGGCCCGGGCATCCGGTCGGCCTGGCCATCCGGGCGCACGGACCGCAGGCTCGCACTGTCCGCAGGCCTCCCCCGGCTGCCCGCGCGATCGCCGCGGCCTGGCCCGTCCGGGCTGTCGTCACCGCCGGGCCCGCGATTACCGGCACTACCGCGTTCGGCCGGCCAGGCCCGCACGCCGACCCAGCCCGCCGCGTCCGTCCGGTCAGGCCGGGCCAGCCAGGACAGCCGGCCCAGTCCGCCCAGTCCGCCCAGTCCGCGCAGTCCGCCGCGTAGCATGAGCCAGTTGGCGACGCCGGCGGTCACGGCGGCGGCGACGCCCACCTCCAGCGCGGCAACCACCGCCACCTGCCAGGCCGACGGGCCGACGGCCGCGAGCCGCCCGCTGCCGAGAGGGCCGCCGGAAAAGGCGGCCGCCACTCCGAGCAGGCATCCGGTCACCCCGCCGCAGGCCAGCCCCCACAGCGGCGCCATCTCGGGCGAGGGCGTGGGCGCTGCCCGGATCATCAGCAGGCCGCCGGCGCAGCCGGCCAGGTACGGGAATGCGAGCACCAGGCCGGCCAGCCAGGCCGCCGTGCCGCTGTGCACGCCGGGAGGCAGCGCCGCCAGCATCGGGAAGGCAGGAAGCTGACCGAGGACTGTCCCGGTCGGCGCCACCACCGTGCCGGTCCCGATCGCAAAACCAGGTCCGACGATGAAGGAGACGGACCAGATCAGCGCGTTCGGCACGTAGGCCAGCTGGGCGAGCAGCAGCAGCGCGCCGCCTACCGCGTCCGGCGCCAGGCCGCGGCTGAGCGTGGCGAACTCAGTCAGGTGCGTCCCCAGCGCCACGGCGGCCAGCACCGCGCCGGCGATCACCAGGGCGGCGAGCGCGGTCCCGGCGCCGACGATGACCGACCGCGCCCGATCCGGCAGCAGATCGGTCAGCCGCGTCCAGGGAGCCAGCGCACGCGCGCCGCCCAGCCCGCCCGCCGTCAGCGCCAGCAGGAACCCGCAGACTCCGGCCTGCAGCACCGCCGGCGCCGCCTGCGGGGACTGACTCGCCAGGGCCAGCGTCATGGTCAGCAGCCCGTACGGCGCGGCGAGCGCGAGCGCGGCGTAGCCGACATGGCGCAGCCGGCTAACGCCGCCGGCCCGGACCACCCAGCGCCCGGCCCGCCACAGCAGCGCGCCGGGCAGCAGCGCCAGGCCCAGCGGCAGCATGCCGATCCGCACGCCGCCCCGCGAGGTAAAGCCGACGTGGTGCCCGATCAGCCAGAGCACGGCCGCGGCGCGCATCACGCTGGTGAGGCCGTCGCCCACGTGCGGCGCGGCTATCCACGCGGCTAGCACGAGCAGGGTCGCCACGGCCAGGCCGGCGCTGGCGGCCACGCAGGCCGCCATCGCGCCGGTGACCACCAGCGGGCGGGCGCTGCCCGGTGCCCCGTCCGGGCCGCTGCCGCCGGCGCCGGCTTGCCGCGCACCGGTGGCGGAACTAGTCATAAGACTCAAGCCTGGCAAGTTCGCGCCCATGCGGCCGGGAGGCGCGCCGCAGCGCCACCCGCTGATCAAGGAGGCCAGCGGGTCGGGGCCCGTTGAACAGGTCCGTTCAACGGGCTGCGGCGCGCCGCGCCCGGCGTCAGCCGGCCTGGATCAGCTCGCGGACCAGCCGGGCCGTCCCGCTCGGGGTCCGGCCGACCCGCACGCCGACCTTCTCCAGCGCTTCCTTCTTCGCCTGCGCGGTGCCGGACGAGCCCGAGATGATCGCGCCCGCGTGGCCCATCGTCTTGCCCTCGGGGGCGGTAAAGCCGGCCACGTAGGCGACCACGGGCTTCGACACGTTCTTCTCGATGAACGCGGCGGCGCGCTCCTCGGCGTCCCCGCCGATCTCGCCGATCATGACGATGACGTCGGTCTCCGGGTCATCCTCGAACGCTCGCAGGCAGTCAATGTGGGTGGTGCCGATGATCGGGTCCCCGCCGATCCCGACGGCGGTCGAGAAGCCGATGTCGCGCAGCTCGTACATCATCTGGTAGGTCAGCGTCCCGGACTTGGACACCAGCCCGATCCGGCCCTCGCTGCTGATGTCGGCCGGGATGATGCCCGCGTTGGACTTGCCGGGCGACGCGACGCCGGGGCAGTTAGGCCCGACGATCCTGGTCGTGTTCCCGGCCGCGCAGGCATGCGCCCAGAAGATGGCCGTGTCGTGCACCGGGATGCCCTCGGTGATCACGATCGCGAGCGGGATGCGCGCGTCGATCGCCTCGATCACGGCGTCCTTGGTGCCGGCCGGCGGGACGAAGACCACGGACACGTCCGCCCCGGTGGCCGCCATCGCGTCGGCCACGGTCCCGAACACCGGCACCTGCTCGCCGCCCAGCTCGATCGCCTGGCCGGCCTTGCGCGGGTTGGTGCCGCCGACCACGTTCGTCCCGGCGGTGATCATCCGGGCCCCGTGCTTGCGGCCCTCGGAGCCGGTGATGCCCTGGATGATGACCCGGCTGTCGCCGTTCAGGAAGATAGCCATCTCATGCTCCCGTCGCGGCCGAAGCGGCCAGCTCGGCGGCGCGCCGCGCCGCATCGTCCATCGTCGCCACCTGCTCCACCGTGGGCAGGCCGGCCTCCGCCAGGATCCTGCGCCCCTCGGCCGCGTTGTTGCCGTCCAGCCGCACCACGATCGGGTGCCGGACCGGCTCGCCGCGCCCGGCGAGCATCCCGATCGCCGAGACGATCCCGTTCGCGACCGCGTCGCAGGAGGTAATCCCGCCGAAGACGTTGACCAGGACGCTGCGCACGGACGGGTCGGACAGCACGATGTCGAGGCCGTCGGCCATCACCTCGGCCGAGGCGCCGCCGCCGATGTCCAGGAAGTTCGCGGGCCGCACGCCGCCGAACTCCTCGCCCGCGTAGGCGACGACGTCGAGGGTGGACATGACCAGGCCGGCGCCGTTGCCGATGATGCCGACCGCGCCGTCCAGCTTGACGTAGTTCAGGTGCTTCGCCTTGGCCCGCGCCTCCAGCGGGTCCGCGGCGGTCGGGTCGGCGAACTTCCCGAGGTCCTGCCGGAACGCCGCGTTGTCATCCAGCGTGACCTTGGCGTCCAGCGCGATCACCCGCCCGCTGCCGGTCAGCACCAGCGGGTTCACCTCGGTCAGGGTCGCGTCCGCGCCGGTGAAGACATCCCACAGCCGCTCGGCCAGCGCGGCCGCGCCGGCCAGCGCCTCCTCCGGCAGCCGTCCGGCCCGGACGATCTCGGCCGCCGTCGCCGCGTCCAGCCCGGTCAGCGGATCGACCGGGATCCGGGCCAGCGCGTCCGGGCTGGTCCGCGCCACCTCCTCGATCTCGACGCCGCCCTGCACCGAGCACATGGACAGGAAGCCGCGGTCGGCCCGGTCCAGCAGGAAGGACAGGTAGTACTCCTGCGCGATGTCGATGTCCTCGGCGACCAGGACCGAGTGCACGGTGTGGCCCTTGATGTCCATGCCGAGGATCTGCCGGGCCTTCACCTCGGCCTCGTCCGGGCCGCTGGCCAGCTTCACGCCGCCTGCCTTACCGCGGCCGCCTGCCTTCACCTGGGCCTTGATCACCACGCTCGGCTTCCCGGCGGCCGCGAACTCCTCCGCGATCGCCCGGGCCTCCTCGGCGGTCTGGGCAACCTTGCCCTGCTGAATCGGAACGCCGAAGGAGGCGAACAGCTCCTTCGCCTGGTACTCGAACAGGTCCACTCGGGTTCGTCCTTCGTGCTCGGCAATCGCTGGATGGGGGCGTCTGGCGGCTGCGCGCCTCTCCCGTCTGCGCTGGCAGCCTAGTGCGGGCCGGGCGATCGTCGGCGGCTGGGCCGGCCGTCCCGGCGGCGGCTGGCCCGGCCGGCTAGCCGACCGGCTCCTGGCTGCCGACGGCAGGCTCGTCGCGGCCGAGGGCGGAGCGCACCCAGTCCACGATCTCGGTCGTCGGCGCGCCGGGCGTGAAGATCCTGGCCACGCCCATGAGCTTCAGCTCGTCGATGTCAGCGTCGGGGATGATGCCGCCGCCGAACACGGTGATGTCGCCGGCTCCGCGCTCATGCAGCAGCTCGATGACCCGCCTGAACTGGGTCATGTGCGCCCCGGACAGCACCGACAGGCCGATGGCGTCGGCGTCCTCCTGCAGCGCGGCGGCCACGATCTGCTCGGGTGTCTGGTGCAGCCCGGTGTAGATGACCTCCACGCCGGCGTCGCGCAGGGCCCGGGCCACCACCTTGGCGCCGCGATCATGGCCATCCAGGCCCGGCTTGGCGATGATCACCCGGATGCTGCTCATAACGCTCCTCTGCCAGCGCGGACCCTGCGGGCGGCAAGGCTAGCCTCTCTTCCGAAGACTAGCCGCCGCCAGATCCGCGGCGACACCCGTGAACTGACCCGGCTACAGCTTCTCGATCGGGGCGTACCGGAGCACCAGGTGCTTGATCCCGTAGTCGCCACCGAAATCGATCTTCGCCTCGGGGTCGTCGCCGCGGCCCTCGACCGACAGCACCGTTCCCAGCCCGTAGGAGTCGTGCGTCACCCGGTCGCCTGGCTGCAGCGACGGCACATTCCGGTTGCCCAGCGCCTGCACGCCCGGCCGGCGGGCCAGCCGCTCGGCGGCCGGCGGCGCGGCCGCCGCCGCGTCCCGGCGCCAGTCGATCAGTTCAGCCGGCACCTCCGACAGGAACCTGGACTGCCGGTGAAACGCGGGCCTGCCGTACCAGGCGCGGGAGATTGCCCTGGTCAGGTACAGCCGCTCCCGCGCCCTGGTGATGCCGACGTAGGCGAGCCGGCGCTCCTCGGCCAGCTCGGTGTCGTCGTTGATCGAGCGCTCATGCGGGAAGACGTTCTCCTCCAGCCCGGTCAGGAAGACCACCGGGAACTCCAGCCCCTTGGCGGTGTGCAGGGTCATCAGCGTGACCATGCCGCCGTGGTCCTCGCCATCGGGCACCTGGTCGGCGTCGGCGACCAGCGACACCTGCTCGAGGAAATCGGCCAGCGTCCCGCCCGGGTGCGCGGCATCGAACTCACGCGCCACCGACACCAGCTCGGTCAGGTTCTCCACCCGGCTCGCGTCCTGCAGGTCGGACGAGGCCAGCAGCTCGGCCACGTAGCCGGTCCTGTCCAGCACCGCCTCAGCCAGGTCGCCGACCGGGCTGCCCGCCTCGGCGGCCGCCCGCAGCTCGCCGATCAGGTCGTTGAAGGCCTCGATCGCGCGCACCGACCGGGTGGCCAGGCCCGGCACGTCCTGCGGCCGGGCCAGCGCGGCGGCGAAGGTGATCCGCTCCCGGCTGGCGAACGCCGCCGCGTACTCCTCGGCCCGCTCGCCGATCCCGCGGCGGGGCGTGTTCAGCACCCGGCGCAGCGATACCTCGTCGCCGGGGTTGGCGATCAGCCGCAGGTAGCCGAGCAGGTCGCGGACCTCGCGCCGCTCGTAGAACCGGACCCCGCCGATCACCTTGTAGGGCAGCCCGGCGCGGATGAACACTTCCTCGAAGACACGGGACTGCGCGTTGGTCCGGTAGAACACCGCGACCTGGCCCGGCGTCGCCAGTCCCTCATCAGCGAGCCGGTCGACCTCCTCGGTCACGAAGGCGGCCTCGTCGTGCTCGCTGTCGGCCACGTAGCCGGTGATCGGCGGCCCGTCGCCCGCATCCGACCAGAGGTTCTTCGGCACCCGGCCGGGATTGCGGGATACCACGGCATTGGCGGCGGCCAGGATGTTCTGCGTGGAGCGGTAGTTCTGCTCGAGCAGGATCACCCGGGCGCCGGCGAAGTCGCGCTCGAACTCCTCGATGTTCCTGATCGTCGCGCCCCGGAAGGCGTAGATCGACTGGTCCGCGTCGCCCACCACGACCAGCTCGGCCGGCGGGATGAAGCCGGCCGGCGAGTCCGGGCCGGCTGCCGCCTGGCCGGCCGGGACCGAGGCCGGCGACAGGGCCAGCTCGCGAACCAGCACGTACTGCGCGTGGTTGGTGTCCTGGTACTCATCGACGAGCACGTGCCGGAACCTGCTCCGGTACTCGGCCGACACCTCGGGGAACGCCTGCAGCAGGCTGACCGTGACCATGATCAGGTCATCGAAGTCCATCGCGCCGGCCGCCATCAGCCGGCGCTGGTACTCGCCGTAGGCCTCGGCCAGTGCCTTCTCCCGGTAGCCGGTGGCACGGGCGGCCATCGTCTCGTAGTCGACCAGCTCGTTCTTGAGATTCGACACCTGGCTGATCATCGCGCGCGGCGGGAAGTACTTGGAGTCCAGGTCCAGCTCACGGCAGACCATCGCCATCAGCCGCTGCGAGTCGGCCTGGTCGTAGATGGAGAAGCCAGACGGGTAGCCGAACCGCCTGGCCTCACGGCGCAGGATCCGCACGCAGGCCGAGTGGAAGGTCGTCAGCCACATCGCCCGGGCCCGTGCGCCGGTCATCGCCGTCGCCCTGGCCGCCATCTCGCCGGCTGCCTTGTTGGTGAAGGTGATGGCGAGGATCTCGCCCGGCGCGACGTGCCGCTCCGCCAGCAGGTAGGCGATCCGGTGCGTGAGCACCCGGGTCTTGCCCGAGCCGGCCCCGGCCACGATCAGCAGCGGGCCGCCCTCGTGCACGACGGCGGCCCGCTGCTGCGGGTTCAGCCCGTCCAGGAGAGCGTCAGATCCAACGGCCATCGCGGTCACTCGCCTAGCCTAGGCGGTGCCGCCGACGCTCCGGGCGAAGGCGCGGGGCCCGGGGTGTGCGACACGAGCGTAGGGATCCTGGGAAGGCGCAGGTTGCGACTCTAATCTGGAAGTGACTAGACTTCCAGATTAGGAGGGTCCCGTGACTGAACCGTCCTTGCCCGAGCTGGAGCAGCAGCGGACGCGGCTGTATGCGCGGCTGGCCGCGACCGGGGACTTGCGGCCCGGCAGCATCAACGCCACCTACCGCAGGTGCGGCAAGCCGAACTGCGCCTGCGCGCAGCCGGGTCATCCCGGCCACGGGCCGCGGTGGCTGTGGACGCGGTCGGTCGGCGGCGGGACCCGCACCCGCCAGCTGTCGCCCGGCGAGCTGGACAAGGTCCGCGCGGAGCTGGCGGCCTATAAGGAGTTCGCCGCCCTCAGCGAGCAGATCGTGGAGG
>Ga0187862_10000227_pt1 | contig 65255 bp, 69 predicted proteins | sample June2016WEW_10_1_FD_133003 | JGI IMG/M metagenome (GOLD analysis project Ga0187862, IMG submission 133003) | Peatland microbial communities from SPRUCE experiment site at the Marcell Experimental Forest, Minnesota, USA - June2016WEW_10_150 | ecosystem: Environmental > Terrestrial > Soil >... | reverse complement strand
TCAGCGGAGCGTTAGCGTGTTGCATTCCGGGCCTTCCTTGAGGTCGTGAGCTTTGACACCCACAGCCTCTCGGTAGGCCCGGACCTACCTCACCGCGTTCGCAACGTCCCCGGGCACGTCAGCGCGCTCACGGGGATCGACGCCTCCAAGCGGCCAGTGGCGGACCACGCCGGGGAGCCAGCGGCCATCCTCCTCGCGCGTGAGGACGAAGCGGCTGATCGTCAGCTGGCCGCCCTCATGGTCGCCGTACAGCAGGTCGACGGTCAGGACCCCACCCGCTAGGAAGGCCTCGGGCAGGCCCTCGCGGAAGGGATCCTCGTGCTCGCGTATCGCCCCCTGCCAGAAACCGGTGTCGCCCGCTGGCACCTAAAGGTCACGTGTCTGCGGGCGATGCTCGGCCGGCTCGGCGTGCGGGGCGTCGATCTCCGGGCGTCGCGCCATGAAGCGCCAGGCTTGAAGGACTGCGAGACCGTTGCCGACGTTGCGAAGCGGGATCACGAAGTAGTAGCTCTCGCCGTCGCGCTCGACCGCGGCGGTGCCACCCTCGACGTGCACCATCCGCCCCTCTCCGAAGCGGACCGTCTCGGGCGGATCATTCGCGCGCGAGGGAGCGAGCACAGGTCGCAGGCCGAGCAAGAGCGCCCACTCGGCAATGGCGGTCGAACGCTCCGCGATGCGTGTCGAGCGCTGCCCGAACCGCACCGACGAGAACGTCGCAACGGCTAGCACGAGCGTGCCAAAAGCGGTCGCCAGGGAGGCAACCGTCGGCCAGTCGAGAGCCATGGGCACCGTCATTGAGTAGATGCTCTCGCCGGGAGCGGACAGTGTCGGCGAAACCGGGGCAACTCCATCAGGCTGCCTGCCCTGCCCGCGCCGCGCGGTAGCTGCACCGGCCTGACCGCTTCAGGCGTGATCCGGCAGCGCCGAAGGTTGCTCTCGGAACCCCTGCTCTGATTCCGCGACGAGCATCTTGGGGGCGATGCCGACTGCCCTGCAACGCGCGGAAAGCAGGCGCGCCTCGCGCAGCCAGCGAGACGCTCGAGGTGGACGACTCTGGCGTTCGACTACAGAGCAAACCGTTCGCACAAAGCCGCTCAGCGACCTTTCGCGAGCCAAGCGAACACCCCCGGCCGGAGTTTCGCCAGCATACGAGCGGAATTCAGACGGCCAGAGTTTAGGCCCACGAACGACCCTATGGGCCTAAATCTGGCACCCGTTCTGCAGACAATACACCTACACTACCCGCTGATTTGCAGGCATTTTCTGGATGGGCGCGGGTGGTTTCGAACCACCGACCTCTCACGTGTGAAGCGAGCGCTCTCCCACTGAGCTACGCGCCCTGGAGTGCTGAGTCTATTCGGCTGACGGTGGCGGTGAAGTCGAGGCCGTCGCGTGGGGTGTGGCCTCGTGGGCGGCCGGAGGCTGCGAGCGCGTAGCGCGCGTCGGGCAGACGCAGCACCCGGTCCACATGCTCGGCGCTGGGAACGGCGGGGCTCCTCGACGCGGAACGAGCCGTCCACTATTCACCACCCTGCCTCATCTTCGGCGGGATCCTGTCGATCATGGTTCTAGCTTTCCCAGGTCGACCCCATCCGCGGCAAAGCCGAGCCCGTCCGCGGCTTTCAGCGGTGGGCGTTGCCGATACCGACGCCATGCCGCCCGCCGACAGCTCATCTTCACCTCCCGCCGGCCCGCCTTCCGAGCCCCCGAACTCGGCTGACGAGGTCTTCGAGACCGAGCACCAGGAGCATCTCGATGCGGAGACCTTGGAGACCGTGCTGGAGTCGCTGCTGAGCCGCTACCCGCGGGCGCCGGTCGCCGCGCTCAAGCCGGATGGCGTCATGGTGGCCCTGCCGGAGTCGATCCGCCTGCTCGAGAATCCCGTGCTCGAGGCGCGCTCGGGCCTTGACCTCGTGGTGCACGAGGATCGCGTGAGGCTGCTGAGCACGTGGGATCAGGTGTTGGCGAAGGGCTCGGGTCGCTGTCTGGCGCATCTCGTCGAGCAGCCCGACGTCACGGTCGCGTTCTACGGGCTGGACCTGCGCGAGGCCCACGGTGTGGTGCTCGTGGTATTCACGCCGGCCGATGCTTCGAGCGGCGGCACCGAGGTGACGGTGCGCCGCGCACCCAAGCCGCCGCCGCGGTTCGCGACGATCGTCAAGGACGAGCGCAGCTTCGTCGTCGAGATCGATGGCGCGCTCACGCAGATCCTGGGGTGGACCGCCGAAGAGATGGTGGGCCATCGCTCGATCGAGTTCATACACCCCGACGATCACGCGCTCGCGATCGACAACTGGATGGAGATGCTCGCCTCGCCCGGCCCGGGACGCCGCGTGCGGCTGCGCCACCGGCGCCGCGATGGCTCGTGGGTGTGGTTCGAGGTGACCAACCACAACCTGCTCGACGACCCCGACCGCGCCTGCGTGGTGGCAGAGATCGTCGACATCTCGGAGGAGATGTCTGCGCAAGAGGAGCTCAGGGCGCGCGAGCAGCTGCTGGACCGCCTCGCCGAGGCGATCCCGCTCGGCCTCTTCCAGGTCGACGCGGCGGGTGAGATCGTCTACACCAACGACCGGCTGCACGAGATCCTCGGCGTGCAGCGCGTCGCGACCGTGCAGGAACAGCTGGAGGCCGTCGTCGAGGACGACCAGGCGGCGCTGCAGAGCGCCCTCGACGAGGTGCTCGGCGCTGGCCGTCATGCCGACGTCGAGGTCGAGCTGCGGCTGCCGTCGAACCATGAGCTGCGCTTCTGCAGCATCAGCCTGCGCGCCCTCACGCACGAGGACGGCACGATCAGCGGTGCGATCGCGTGCGTCGCCGACGTGACCGACAGCGCGCGCATGCGCGACGAGTTGAAGCGGCGCGCGACCTTCGATGAACTCACCGGCTGTCACAACCGCGCGTCGTTCATGCGGGCGCTGGAGGCGAACGTCACCGCGGTCGCGCCCGGCGGGGAGCGAGCGGTGATGTTCGTCGACCTGGACCGCTTCAAGGAGCTCAACGATCGCTACGGTCACGCCGCCGGCGATGAGCTGCTGCGCGTGCTCGGCGAGCGGCTGCGCGAGACCGTGCGAGGCAATGACCTCGTCGGCCGCGTTGGCGGCGACGAGTTCCTCGTGATGTGCCCCGAAGTCGGCGGCGCGGACGGCGCGATGCGGCTCGCCGAGCGGCTGGCCAGGACGCTGCACGAGCGCGTCCGCCTGACGGCCGGCAGCGTCTCGCCGCAGGTGAGCATCGGCGTGGCCTGGTCAGACGGCGACGACGTCGACGCCGACGCGCTGGTGGCGCAGGCGGACGCCGCCATGTATCAATCCAAGCGCCAGCGCAGCGGTCAGCCGCAGCTCGCGCCGGCGCTGCGCGAGCTCACCGTGCGCCGCGTGACGCCGCGCGCGCCGGCGCACATGCACCGCCGCAGCCGCGGCGGCTCGCCGCACGCATCGTCCTAGCCTGCGCGCTCGAACGGATTGGTGGACGTACAAGTAGCGTTCAGTCTTAGAGTGGCACTACAACCGATCCGCGCGACCGCACGCCCCCCACGCTCGAGCCCTGTGCCGTCGCGCCTTGTGACCTCCGGGCTGACTGAGCTTGCCGCGGGTGCGCTCAGCGGCTGGGTCTACACGGTCGCTCGCACCCAGCCGCAGCTCGCCGGTCGACTCGGCATCAAGAGCGCCGCGCGCGTGCGCCAGTGGCACCTGGACCTGGCCATGTTGGGGACCGCCACCGTCGCCTGCGGCCTCGCGCTGCCGGACGCGCCACCGATCCCCGCAGCCGCACTGGGCGTCGGCGCGTGGACGAACGCGATGGCGTTTCTGCCGCTCGCGTTCAAGCCGGACCTCGACGAGCACCCCGCATACGTGGCGTGTGCGGTGAGCTCGTTCGTGCTGACCACCGTCGGTTTCACCGGCATGGCCGCTGGAGCGGCACGGCGCCGCCGAAGGGCGCGCGCGTGAGCCAGACGCCCAGCTAGGCAACGAACGCGAGCTGCACCGCCAGCAGCGCCGCGATCGATGTCGCACAGAAGATGTGCTCGCGACAGATCGATCGCGCGAGCGCGCTCTGGCGCTCGATCGGCTCTCGGCGCGCGCCGAGCCGCACCGCGCTCGGCACCGTGCGGGCGCCGGCGAGCGCGATCGGCGGGACGGCGAGCGCGAGGGAGGCCCACGGGGCCCACGTAGGGCCGTCTCCGTGGACGATCTCGACGACGATCGCCGCGAGTGTGGCGAGCATCGCGAATGCGATCAGGCGGTTCATCGGCCGTGCGGCGGTGGTCACGCGCCCGTAGTAGCCGGCGATCGAAGCGAGCACCTCCTCGGACAGCTCGCGATCGTGGTGTCCGAGCACCTGCACGTCGAACATCAGGTCGAACCACAGCACCGCCAGCAGGAAGCCGGCGCCGGCGGTGACGAACGCGCTCATGACCCCAGCCGGACGGTGGCGTGCGGGTATAGACGGTCGTTGGCTTCGGAGTAGGTGCCGGCGAGGGCATCGACTTCGGACTGCGTGAGCGAGGTGCCGAATTCGGCGGCGCCGCCGAGCTTCTTGTAGCCGGCGAGCAGTCTCTTGCCGATCTGCGCGAGGCTGTAGTGGGCGTCGTAGACGCTCTCGATGTACAGGGCGACGTTCGCGTGGGCAAAGCGCGCGGCTGCCGGCGAGCCATGTTCGACCTGTTCAATCGCCGCTCCGATCAGTTGCCATCCACGCGTTGCGAGGAGGCTGTAGACGCGGAACACGCCAACGATGCTCGACCCCGGCCCTGTAACGGCCGCGGCTTGGTGTTCGTCGAGCACACCCGGCAGGGTGAGCGCGGCCGCGCGTTCGATTGCCGCACGAATCGCGGGGTGCGAGCTCGCGCCGGGGTCGGCCGGCAGGCCATGGGCGATCAGCGGCCACGCTGCCTTGGTGGCCGCTACCTCGCGGCGCACCGAGGGCTCACGTTCGGTGAGCGCGCGCGACACCACTACGAGATCGGCGCGCTGCAGTCGCTGGGACTGTGGGGTTGCGCCGCGGCTTGCGCCGCAGCCGCCGATCGCCAGCGCGGCGCCGCTGAGCATCAGCAGCGCGGCGGAGCGCACGATCGTCCGGGCTAGCCCGGCGCCATGCGGTGCGGTCTTGCGCGGGGCCGCCGTCGGCCTGCCTATGCGCCCAGCAGGTCGACCACGAACACGAGCGGTTCGTTCGGTGGAATCGTGGGCGGCGAGCCTTTGGCGCCGTAGGCGAGCGCGGCGGGGATCACCAGCTCACGCCGGCCACCCACTCTCATGCCCGGGATGCCTTTGGTCCAGCCGGGGATGACCGATTTGAGCGAGAACGTCGACGGTTCGTGCCGTAGCCAGGAGGCGTCGAACACCTTGCCGTTCTTGTACAGCACCCCCACGTAGTTGACCGTCACCGTGGCGCCGGCCTGGGCTTCGGTGCCTTTGCCGACTATGAGGTCTTTGGTCTCGAGTGTGCTCGGCGCCGGACCTGAGGGCACTGTGACGGTCGGCTCTTTGGAAAGCGGGCCGCTCGTCGGCGTCGTCGCCGCGAGCGCGCACGGCGTCGGGGTCCCCGACGGGCACTTCGTGCTCGTCGTGCTGCTCGTGCTTTCGCCGGCCTTGATCAGCGCGTTGTCGGCACTGTTCTCGTTGCCGACCGTGATCGTGCTCGAGCCGCCGGAGGAGCCACAGCCGGCGATCAGGATCGTCGCGCCGAGCGCTGCGGCGGCGAGCGTCGCACGGGAGCGGATGGTGGAGGGGGAGATCTTGAAGTAGGTCACGGCCGGGCAGCCTACCGGAACTCGGACGTTGCCGCGTGCGTTAGGATCGTTGCTGGACCGTGCTAGGCGGGGAGGTAGCGGTGCCCTGAATCCGCAATCCGCTCTAGCGGGGCTGAACTCCCCTCCGAGGGGTTCCGACCCCGGTTGCTCCGTTGCTCGGGGCGTCGATGGTTCGGGTCCCGCGCGGTGTCGGCTTGCGAACCAGGTCAGGTCCGGAAGGAAGCAGCCTTAAGCGATCACCGGCAGGCGCAGCGGGAGCTCCCGGACCGGAGTCGCGGGCGGCGACAGGCGCCGGGTGCCGGAGTCTCGACGAGGGGTGCACGGTCCATATGTCGCCGCGCGACGACGGGTGTATAGCCATGGTTATACGGTTGTGCTGCAAGGTGTATGTGCGCGGGGATGGTCAGACACACCGCTGAAAGATCAGCCACGAGCGGTTCGCGGCTGACTCGCTGAAGCCTGGCGGCACGCTCACCTTCTCGACGGGATCGAGCCGGTCGAGCACGTAGTCTTCTTCGACTTCCCTGCTGGCTGGGTCGACGTAGATGCCGGACGCGATGTGGCCGGCCTCGGGGCTGACGATGTTGCGCGGGCTGGTCTTGAGATACAGCGCGAGCAGTGGCACGGGCGCATGGTTGGGCACGCCGATCGGGCCGCAGCGCAGGTTGATGGCGTGGCTGCGCACGAGCGCGACGAGTTCGTCTTCGATGGTGTGCGTGTGTGCGAGTTTGTCCAGTTCTCGCTGCGCCGAGCGGTACTGCGAGGGGATGTAGGCGACCAGCGCGACGAGCACCAGCGCGCTGCCGGCCATCCACAAGCGCCGTCGCGGGTCGCCTCGCGCCAAGCACGTCCAGCCGAACGCGCCGGCGCCGCAGAAGATGGAGAGGATCGCCGCGGCGAGGAACGCGTAGCGGCTGTTGATGGGTAGGCCGACGGACGCGAACGCGGCGAACACGATGACCGCGATGACGCCGGCGACGGCGCCGAACAGCGCGCGGCGGCGCAGCCACAGCAGCGACAGCACGCCACCGAGTGCGGCGCCGAACAGCACGGGCGGACGCAGGATTTCGCCGATCCGCCTTGGGATGTACTCGGGCACCTTGGTGATGCCCGTCTCGCGGCCGAGCGCTTCGGCGGTGTGCCGGGTGTTGGTGAGCGACCACAGCGGATCGCCGGTGATGGCGAGGTCGCTGAGCACCCATAGGAGCGGTGCGGCTGCGGCGAGCAGCGTCAGGCGCAGGATCTGCTTGCGGGTGCGCGGTCGCCAGGACGCCCCTCCGCCGAGGCGTGCGTGCAGGGAGCCGGGCATCAGATCCATCAGGTACAGCCAGTAGAGCGCGGAGAACGCCCACGCCTCGGGGCGCAGCAGCCCCGCGAGTGCGAGCAGCACGAGCACGGGCGCGCCGGCCCTGCGCCGGCGCGACTCGACGAGCAGGGCGCTGAGCACGAGCAGCAGGTAGGGGAGGTCGACGTAGGCGCGCACGCCGTCGGAGAGGACGGGGACGCGCGTGAGGAAGATGAGTCCGGCGAGCGCGCCGGCGGCCCACCCGAACCATTGCGCGCCGAGCCGGTAGATGACCCAACCGCAGGCGGACAGCGCCAGGAAGCCGAGCGCGACGGTCATGTTCTCGGCGGCGTGCGGTCCGAGCGGCGCGAGCACGAGCCCGAGCGCCTCGATCAGCGGGTGCGGCGTGGGGGCGATGGGCACGCCGTAGGCGGGCGTGCTGCCGCGCGAGAGCTGTCCGCCCCAGGCGAGCGCGTAGAGCGTGTCGTAGTTGGCGAAGCCGACGCCGGCGATGACGCGCAGCAGCACGGCTCCGACGGCGATCGCGGGCACGGCTGCGAAGCGCCTGATCGAGGCGGTCATGGCGCGGACGCTATCCGCTCGAACGGCTTCTCCGGCGCCCCGGCGGGCGTGGGTAGACTCAGGCAACGGTGTCGGTAGACGAGCAGCCACAGGATCAGCAGCGCTCGCTTTACCGCCGGCACAGGCCGCGCACGTTCGCTGAGGTGGTGGGCCAAGAGCCGGTGGTGAGGACGCTGCGCAATGCGGTGGAGCGCGGCAAGGTGCACCACGCGTACCTGTTCGTGGGCTCGCGCGGGACGGGCAAGACGTCGATGGCGAAGATCCTGGCGGCGTGCTTGAACTGCGAGCGCGGCCCGACGATCGAGCCGTGCGGCGAGTGCGACTCGTGCGTGTCGATCGCGCGGGCGACGTCGCTTGACGTGATCGAGATGGATGCGGCGTCGAACAACTCGGTGGATGACATCCGCGAGCTGCGCGACAGCGTGGCGTACGCGCCGGTGAGCGGCAGGCGCAAGGTGTACATCCTGGACGAGGCGCACATGCTCTCGACGGCGGCGTGGAACGCGTTCCTGAAGACGCTCGAGGAGCCGCCGCCGAACACGGTGTTCGTGCTGGCGACAACGGAGGCCAGCAAGGTTCCCGCGACGGTGGTCGATCGCTGCCACCGCTTCGACTTCCACCGCCCGACGGTCGAGCAGATCGCGAGCGTCGTGCGCAGGGCGGCGCAGGCCGAGTCGATCGAGATCCCCCCGGCGGCGGTAGCGGCGCTGGCGCGCGCGGCGACGGGCAGCTTCCGCGACGCGCTGGGGACGCTGGAGCAGATCGTGACGTACAGCGGCGCGGAGATCGCGCTGGAGGATGTGCTGGCGGTGCTGGGCGTGGCCGATGCGAGGCTGCTGGAGGCGACCGTCGACGCGGTGGCGGCGGGCGATGCGGCCGCCGCGCTGCGGGCGCTGGAGGAGTGCGTGGAGCAGGGACGCGACGCCGCGTCGTTCGCGTCGGATCTGGAGGCGCGCGCGCGCGAGCTGCTGGTGGTGCAGATCCTCGGCGAGGTGCCGGCGGAGCTGTCGCTGACGCCGGAGGCGGACGCGGCGCTGAGCGAGCAGGCGCAGCGTGTGGATCACGCGACGGTGGTGCGCCTGCTGGACCTGCTGGGCGCGGCGATGGAGGGTGTGCGGGCGGGCGCGGACGCGCGCACGCGTCTGGAGCTGGCGCTGGTCAAGGCGGCGCGCCCGGAGACGGACGGCTCGGTCAGAGCGCTGCTGGCGCGGATCGAGCGGCTGGAGCGCGGGGACGCGCGTCCGGACCCGGCGCGTCCTGCGGCCCCGGCAGCGCCGGCAGCGATGCCAGTCACGGGCACGCCAACTGCGGCGACGCCCACTGTGGCCGTGCCGCCTGCGGCCGATCAGAGCGAGGAGGCTTCCGCGTCGAGCGAGGAGCCACCGTCGGCGCCCGAGCAGGCTCGCGCGGCGGTGCCGCGGGACATCGAGGCGGTGTACGCGCTGTGGCCGGCGGTGGTCGACCTGGTGCGCAGCGAGCACGCGCTGCTGGGGGCGGTAATCGGTGAAGCGCGCCCGGTGGCGGTGGACGGTGAGGAGCTGACGCTCGCGTACCCGTTCACGGCTGAGTTCTACAAGAAGAAGGCGGAAGACCCGGCGAACCGCGTGGCGGTGGGCGAGGCGCTGGGCGCGCTGGCAGGTGGACGCTGGCGGCTGCGCTACGAGTTGCGTGACGCGCCCGCGGGCGGCGAGCAGGAGGCCGCGCAGGAGCACTCCGAGGAGGAATGGATTGCGCGCTTCGTGGACGAGTTCGACGCGGAGGAGCTCATCGACCAGGAGGCTGCTCCACCGGGCGGCGCGAGCGGGCAAGAGGACGATGCGGGTGCGCGGGAAGACGATGAGCGCGGCGCACGGGCCGCGACGACGAGCAACGAGAAAGGCGCGTGATGGCCAAGCAGCCGCGGATGCCGAACATGCAGCAGATGATGCAGCAGGTCCAGAAGATGCAGAAGGACATGGAGCTCGCCCAGGAGCAGCTGCGCCACGAGGTCGTGGAGTCCTCGGCGGGAGGCGGCATGGTGACGGTGAAGGTGAGCGGTGACCTGCAGGTGCGCGAGGTCAAGATCGATCCATCGGCGGTGGACCCCGAGGACGTGGAGATCCTGGCGGACATGGTGCTGGCGGCGGTCAACGAGGCGCTGCGGATGGCGCAGGAGCTGGCGGAGCGCAAGCTCGGCGGTGCGACCGCTGGGCTCGATCTGGGCAGTCTCGGCGGGCTGGGCCTGCCGGGCCTGTGATGCGCCTGTGAGCACCTCCTACGCGCCACCGGTGCAGCGGCTGGTGACGGAGCTGTCGAAGCTGCCGGGCATCGGCAACCGCACGGCGCAGCGGCTGGCGTTTCACATCCTGCGCGCGTCGGGCGAGGACGCGAGCGCGCTGGCGGCGGCGATCGTCGAGGTGAAGGAGAAGATCGGGCTGTGCGAGGTGTGCTTCAACCTGACCGACGAGGCGCGCTGCCGCATCTGCGAGGACCCGCGCCGCGACCACGGGCTGATCTGCGTGGTGGAGGAGCCGAGCGACGTGATCCCGATGGAGCGCACGCACGAGTACCACGGCGTGTATCACGTGCTGGGCGGCGCGCTGTCGCCGATCGACGGCGTGGACCCGGAGGACCTCAAGCTCGCGGAGCTGTTCGCGCGCGTGGCGCCTGGCGGCACGGTGACGGAAGTGGTGCTGGCGACGAACCCGACCACCACGGGCGAAGCGACGGCGCTGCACGTGGCCGATGAGCTGCGCGCGCGCGCGCCGGAGGTCAAGGTCACGCGCCTGGCGAGCGGCCTGCCGGTGGGCTCGGACCTGGAGTACGCGGACGAGGTGACGCTGGGAAAGGCGTTCGCAGGCCGTCGCGCTGTGTGAAGGAGTGCGATCGTCCTGCATTGTTTCGGACGCATGCATGTGAAATAATGGACACATGAAGGACTTGACGTTGCTGGCTGAGGAGGTGGGCTTGAATGAGCGCACGCTGCGGCGGGCGATCAGCCAGGGAACGCTTCGCGGAACCAGGTCCACGCCGAGGAAGCTCGAGCTGCCGCTGCGCGAGCGCGAGTACGTTCGTCGCTCGTGGTGGCTGCTCTCCACGCTGCGTGAGGCATTGCGGACCGAGCCCAACGTTCGCTTCGCGCTGCTGTTCGGCTCGGCGGCGACCGCGACGGACACGCCAGACAGCGACGTCGATCTGCTCGTTGACCTGCGTGACGCGAGCTTTGAGCGGGTCGTTGATCTCGCTGCGAAGCTCACGGAGCTCGCTGGTCGTCGCGTCGACGTCGTCGAGCTCAGCGACGCGGAGGCCGACGCCTCGTTGCTTGCCGAGGCGGTTCGCGATGGGCGAGTGCTGGTCGATCGCGCGGAGCTGTGGCCGCAGTTGCGTCGGCGGCAGGCCGCGCTGCGTCGCCGCGGCCGCCAGGATGACGCTCAGCGTTTGGAGCGGGCTCTCGCTGGCATCGACCGTCTGCTGGCATCGTGAGCGATGCCGCGCCCGCGGAGCCGCGCGCGGTGGATCGGAGGCGCTGGCGGCGGGACATCGCGCGTCATCTCGAGGATTTCCCCCGCCAGTACGCCGCTCTGGAGCATGCAATGGCGGCATTCGGCGGCGACTTCGACCTGCGGCGCTTCAAGGAGGCTTTTGACACGGTTGACGACATGGATGCGTACAACCGCGTGCAGGCGGTTGAGCGTGCCCTGGGTCGTGTCCAGAACTTTGTCGCGGATCTGGCCCAGGCGGGTGTGAAGCTTGCGCAGTTGCCGCCTGCGACGGATGGCCACGGGCCTCCAACGCAGCAGGCGTTCGCCGCTCTCCGCGAAGCGGGGGCGATCGACGGCGAGTTGTGCCGGCGCTTGACGCGTGCGCAGAACGCGCGGACGATGATCGAGCACAGCTACGTGCAGACGCCGGCCGGCAACGTCCACCAAGCCGCGGGGCTGGTGCGTGAGACCGCCCGCGATTTCATCGCTCGCTATCGCAAGTGGGTAGAGCCATATCTCGAGGACGGCGCGAATCAGCGGCCGTAGGGGCGTGACTGGGCACGTGGGCCGCCACCCGCGACCCCCGCGTCAGATGACGACGCCGCGGCCGCCCTGCTCGACCGCTATGTCGCGGTGGGCCGTCAGCGCGGCTTCGAAGGCGTTGGGGTCATCGGGCGTGAGGAAGGGCCGCACGCGGTGGCCGGTGTCGAGGATGAAGCCGACCTTCTTGCGCGGCCGCTGGAGATCGAGGTTGGCCCAGTAGCGAGGATTGGCGGTGCCCCAGAGCCGCGCACGTCCGGTCAGCATGCCGGTGTTGACGCGGCGGATCGAGCGGATCGCCTCGTAGGGAATGCGCTTGCTGCCCCAGGGGACGTAGTAGCCGCTGATGCGCAGGCCATCGGCGGAGCACACGATGCGGGGGTCTTCGTAGTCGGCGGTCATGGTCGCCCTGCCTTTCGGGTCACGCTGTCGGTGCGTCCCGAGGTTCCTCGGCGACCGCGCGCTGACGACCGGCGAGCTGCGATCGGAGCTCCCGGACGTGCCGCCGGCGAGCCTCTACCGGCAGATCGGCGTGCTGGTCGCCAGCGGCGTGCTCGCGGTGGCTGCCGAACGCCGTGTGAGGGGCGCGGTGGAGCGCACCTACATGCTGCGCACGGCCGCGAGCACTATCTCTGACCGCGAGCTCGCCGAGATGACGCCCGAGGAGCACCGGGGCGCGTTCATGGCCTACATCGCGGGGCTGCTAGGCGACTTCGACCGCTACCTGGCCAAAGGCGACGTCGACCTGCGTCGCGACGGCGTCGGCTACCGCATCCTCGGCATGTGGCTCGACGACACCGAGTTCAACGAGCTCGCCCGCGACCTCGCCGCCGTCCTGCAGCCGCACCTGGCCAACACGCCCAGGTGCGGCCGCACGCGACGCATCCTCGGCACGGTCTTCCTCCCGGGCTGATCGCGGAGGAGCCGAGCAATCGCCACCGGCCCAATATCCTGCCCTGCGATGTCCTCCCTGATCGTGATGAAGTTCGGCGGCACGTCCGTGGCCGACGCTGAGCGCGTCAAGCGCGCGGCGCGACGGATCGTGGGCAAGCGCGAAGAAGGCCACGAGGTGGTGGCGGTGCTGTCGGCGCGCGGCAAGACGACGGACGAGCTGATCGCGATGGCGGAGGAGATCTCGGTGTCGCCGGACCCGCGCGAGATGGACATGCTGCTGTCGACCGGAGAGCGGATCTCGTGCGCGCTGTGCGCGATGGCGATCAATGATCTCGGCCACCGGGCGATCTCGCTGACGGGCTCGCAGGCTGGGATCTTGACTGATGAGTCGCACACGAAGGCGCTGATCGTGGACGTGCGCGCGGATCGCATCCGCGCGGCGCTGGAGGAGGACAACATCGTGCTGGTGGCGGGCTTCCAGGGCGTCTCGAGCAACGCCAGGAACGTCACGACGCTCGGCCGCGGTGGCTCGGACACGAGCGCGGTCGCGGTGGCGGCGGCGCTGAATGCCGAGGTGTGCGAGATCTACACGGACGTGGCGGGCGTGTACTCGGCCGACCCGCGGATCGTGCCGAACGCGCGCAAGCTGGAGACGGTGTCGTTTGAGGAGATGCTCGAGATGGCGGCGTCGGGCGCGGGTGTGCTGCAGCTGCGCTCGGTCGAGTACGCGCGCAACCACGGCGTGCGCATCCACTGCCGCTCCTCGTTCGACGAAGAGCCCGGTACCTTTGTGGTGGCGGAAGGAGACACGATGGAGCAGCCACTGATCACAGCGGTCACGCATTCGACCTCGGAAGCGCGGGTCACGCTCACGGGCGTGCCCGACGCGCCGGGCGCGGCGGCGCGCATCTTCGAGGCGCTGGCGCAGGTGAACATCAACGTGGACATGATCGTTCAGAACGAGCCCGTCGCCGCCGGCGGGCAGGCGGAGATCTCGTTCACGGTCCCGCGCGAGGATCTGCGCGTGGCGCGTGCGGCGCTCGAGCCGCTGACGGGCGAGGCGTTCGCGGAGATGACCACGCACGAGGATATGGGCAAGGTGTCGATCATCGGTGCGGGCATGCGATCGCACCCGGGTGTCGCGGCGAAGGTCTTCGGCGTGCTCGCGGGCGAGGGCGTGAACATCGACATGATCTCCACCTCGCCGATCAAGATCTCGTGCGTGATCGACCGCGACCGCGTCGAGCGGGCGGTCCAGGCCCTGCACAGCGCGTTCGAGCTGTCCGGCGAGGGCACCGTCAGCGTCGAATAGGCCGTCGGCGCAGTCGGCTCGCCGACAGGCGGCCGTCTGTCACAATTCCTGCTCATAGCTGCGCTTTTCTGGACTGTTCGAGGTTGATCGAGACATGCGTACCGTCAAAAGACCGCGTCGATATGTAGCCCGCCGCTGGCTGGTGCTGATGCGACCGTTCCTTCGCTACAGCTCTCCTCGCAACGCCTACGTGCTGCGAGGCGTGGGCAGCCGCATGGGGCCGGTCCTGCGCGCCGACCGCAGGCAGGCGCGGCGTCCGCTGGACGGCGTCGACAGGCGCCACGCGCGCGCGGCTTAGCTGTCGAGCGAGCGCTGCAGCGCCTCGAGCACGCGCACCACGCGCAGGCCGCTGTGGCCGTCGGAGCGGGGCGTCGCGCCGGTGCGCACGCACTCGACGAAGTGCTCGCACTCGATGCGCAGCGGCTCGAGGTTGGGGATGCGGGGGGAGAACGTGTCGCCCGAGCGCGCGATGTACTCGCCCCACGAGCGCGTGTCCTCGTCAAAGCCCTTGTCGTAGATCGTCAGCTTGCCCTCGATCAACATGTCGTCGAACGTGGCCATGCGCCGCGCGCCGACGACGGTGATGCGCCGCTCCTTGTGCGGATCGAGCCACGACAGGTGCAGGTGCGCGACGACGCTGGAGGGAAAGCGCAGGTAGCAGAAGACCACGTCCTGCACGCCCTCGCGCACGTAGCTCGCGCCGTGGGCGATGCACTCCTCGGGCTCTTCGCCGATCAGGTGCAGCGCGACCGACACGTCGTGCGCGCCGAGGCTCCACAGCGCGTTCTCGTCCTCTCGCAGCACACCGAGATTGAGGCGGTTGCCGTATATGTAAAACAGGCGGCCGAGCTCATCGGAGTCGACCAGCGCCTTCAGCCGCGTGACCGCGGGGTGGTACTCCAGCAGATGGCCGACCATCAGGATCTTGCCCGCCTGGGCTGCCGCCGCGACCGCGCGCTCGGCGTCGGCGGCGGTGGTGGCGAGCGGCTTCTCGACGAAGCAGTGCTTGCCGGCGTCCGCGACGGCGATCGCGAGCTCGGCGTGCGTGGGCACGGGCGTGGCCAGCACGACCGCGTCGAGCCGCTCGTCGGCGAGCAGATCCGCAAGCTCGGCGGTGGCGCGCGCGGTCGGGAACGCGCGCTCGAGCTTCGCGCGCGCGTGCTCGTCGGCGTCGCACAGCCACGCCAGCTCGCAGCCGGGAATCGCGGCGAAGTTGCGCGCGAGGTTGGGGCCCCAGTAGCCGAGGCCGACCACGCCGACCCGGACTGCTGGCTGTTCCTCGCTCATTGGCTGCTTACGGGCGCTGGGCTCATCGCGCCATAGTGTCCCCGATCGGGGTCACGCGACGGCGTCATCCAGCACGTTGACCTGCCGGACCACGCGACCGCCCCGCAACTCGGTGGACTGCACGATCACGTAGTCGAGCGCCTCGCCGGTCGTGCTCGCGCGATGGCTCAGGCGTGCGCGACGCACGACCCGCCCGGGCGCGGCTTCCGCGAGCGAGAGGTTCTCGATCGTGTTCTCGTCGAAGCGGTCGAGCACGCCGCGCCAGAACTCGAACACGGCCACGCGGCCCAACAGGAGATCGCCGTGATACAGCGGCGGCGGCGGGCCGTATTCGACGTCCGGGGCGAACAGCGCGAACACGACCTCCATGTCTCCCCGATTGAACGCGTCGCGGGCACGGTCGAAAGCGGACCGAAGTATGCGCCGCCGCAGCGACTCCGGCAGGCGCCCGACGGCCTGCGCGCCGCGCGCGGCCAGACGCGGCGCGCGCACCTCGAGGCGGTCGGCGAGCGGTCGCTGCTGATCGACCATCGACTCGCACCATACTGCCCGCTGTGAGCGACGGCGTAGAGCACCTCAAGGCGGGTCAGCTGGGCACGGTGGATGTGACGGCCTCGACGGTCGCCAACATCGGGCCGGGAATCGACTTCTACTTCGCCTTCGGGGTGATCGCCGTGACCGCCGGCGTGGCCGCTCCGCTGACGATTCTCGCGGCCGGCGTGGCCGTCGTCCTACTCGCCTTCACGGTGGCCGAGTTCACCAAGGCGGAGCCGTCGGCGGGTAGCTTCATCACCTACGTCGAGACCTCGCTCGGAGCGCGGGCCGGTGTCGCCACGGCGCTGCTGGTGGCGGTTGGCTACTCGGTGGCGATAGCGGGGGTATTCACGATGTCGGGCGGCATGGTGAGTCTCACGCTCGCCCATTACACGTCGTGGCAGCCACCGTGGGAGCCGCTGACGCTCGTGCTGACCGTCGGCGCGATCTGGTTGACGGCACGCGGCGTCCGGCTTTCGACCAGGGCGGTGGGCCTCGCTGTCATGCTGCAGGTGGCGGTCATGGTGGTCGTCTGCGTGATCGTGCTGATCGACCGGCGCGCGCACCTCTCGGGTGTGCCTTTCTCCTGGTCGCACCTCACCGGCGGGCTCGCTGGCATGTCCGCAGGCTTCCCGCTCGCGCTTTACATGTTCATCGGCTGGGAGAACGGTCCGGCGCTCGCCGAGGAGGCGCGCGATCCGAGGCGCACGATCCCGAGAGCGCTTTACATCTCGATCGCGATCGGTACCGCGCTGTTCGTGTTCTTCGCCTACGCGACCGTGACCGGCTTCAACTACGACGTGTCCTCGATTGGCCGCTCGTCGGTGCCGTTCCTGACGGTGGCGGATCAGCATCTCGGCGGGGCAGCCGTGCTGGCGTGGGTCGCGGGGATCGTCTCCGTGCTCGCGACGCTCGTCTCCGGCGCGAACTCTCAAGCGCGCATGCTGTTCGACGGCGGCCGGTCGGGGCTGCTGCCCGGATGGCTCGGCCAGGTGCGTGCACCGCGCGACGCGCCGGTGAATGCCTTGCTGGTGATGGCCGGCGTCGGCCTCGGGATCATCGGAGTCTGGTGGGGGATTCACCTGATCGGCGCGGACACGGGATCGACGAACCCTGTCGGTCTCTACGCCGAGTGCTCGACGATGGGCACGATTGTGATCCTGTTCGTCTACTTCCTGACGACGCTGGCTCTGCCGTTCTTCATGTGGCGTCGCCACAGACAGACGTTCTCGCTGCTGCGGCACGTGGGCATCCCGATCCTGGGGTCCGTGACCCTGATCGTGCCGTTCGTCGAGCTATGCAAGCCAGGGCAGCCGGCGCCTTATAGCGACTTCCCATACGTCGCGCTGGCAATCGTCGCCATGGCGACCGCGATCGCCGGCATCGTCGTGCGGCGGCACCCGTCGACCGGCTCGAGCGAGGGGACGACATTCTCCGGATAGCAGCTCCTCACAGCGTCTCGATCGTACTCACAGCGTCTCGATCGCCGCGACGCAGCGCTTGGCGGCGTGCCCGTCGCCGTAGAGCGCGGGACGCGCGGCCGGCGGCCGGCGCTCGAGCGCCGCGAGCGCCGCGCTCGTATCGAGGTCGACGAGCGTGTTCCAGCCGGCGTCGACGGTCTCCAGCCACTCGGTGTTGGCGCGCAGCGTCACGCACGGCACGCCGGCGAGGTACGCCTCCTTCTGCACACCGCCCGAGTCGGTCAGCACGGCTCGCGCCTGACACAGAAGCGCGCTGAACTCGACGTAGCCGAGCGGCTCGCTCAACGTCAGCCGATCATTGGCCTGCAGCCCGGCGAGCAGGCCCGCGTCAAGCAGGCGTGCGCGCGTGCGCGGGTGCACCGGGAACAGCACCGGCGCGGGCAGCGCTTCGATCAGCGCCACGAGCGCGCGCAGGCGCTCGGGGGCATCGACGTTGCCCGCACGGTGGGCCGTCAGCAGCAGGTAGGAGCCGGGGGTCAGCCCGTACGCGGCCGGGACCGCGGCGTTGGCCCGGGCGGCAGGCTGCCAGCGCAGGGCGACGTCGATCATCACGTCCCCGACCATCACCGCGCGCCCGGACAGCGACTCAGCGCGGAGGTTCTCGACGGCGAGCTGTGAGGAGCACAGCAGCAGCGTCGCGAGATGGTCCGTGAGCACGCGATTGAGCTCCTCGGGCATCGCGCGATCGAACGAGCGCATGCCCGCCTCGACGTGCACGACCGGGATCCCCGCCTGCGCCGCGGCGAGCGCGCCGGCGAGCGTCGAGTTGGTGTCGCCGTAGACGAGCACCGCGTCGGGCTGGGCGTGCGCGAGCAGCGGCTCGAGCGCGGCGAGCATGCGCGAGGTCTGCGACGTGTTCGAGCCGCCGCCGATCGCCAGCTCGCGGTCCGGGCGCTCGAGCCCGAGCTCGGTGAAGAACACGCGCGAGAGCGAGTCGTCGTAGTGCTGGCCGGTGTGCACGAGGATCTCCTCGTGGCGCTCGCGCAGCGGTCCCGACACCGCGGCGGCCTTGATGAACTGCGGCCGGTTGCCGACGACGGTGAGGATCCGCACGCCGGTAGCGTAGTCATCGACCCGACGTGCACGGCGCGCGTGTATGGTTGGCGCGTGAGCACGGTGCAAGGGAAGGTGGCGCTGATCACGGGCGGCGCCTGCGGCGTCGGCGCGGCGACGGCTGCGCAACTGGTCGCTCGTGGCGCAAAGGTCGTGCTCGTCGATCTCGACGCGGAGCCGTTGCGCGAGCTCGTGGCGCGCCTTGGCGAGGACAGCGCGACGTCGATTACCGGCGACGTCACCGAGCTTGCGGACATGCAGGCCGCGGTCGCCCACGCCGTCGAGCGCTTCGGCGGCGTAGACGTGGTGGTGGCGAATGCCGGGATCGCGAGCTACGGCTCGGTCCACGTCGTCGACCCGGCGATGTTTCGCCGCGTGATCGACGTCAACATCACGGGCGTGTTTCACACAGTCCGGGCGGCGCTCGCTCAGATCGAGCGGCGGCGGGGCTACATCCTCGTGGTCTCCTCCGAGGCGGCGTACGCGGCGGCGCCGGGTCTCGCGGCGTACAACGCCAGCAAGGCCGGCGTCGAGCATTTCGCGAACGCGCTGCGCCTGGAGGTCGGCTACAAGGGCGTCGCGGTCGGCAGCGCGCACATGTCGTGGATCGACACGCCGATGGTGCGGGACGCCAAGCAGGACCTGGCGGCGTTTCGCGAGATGCTGGAGTCGCTGCCGGGGCCGCTGGGCGCGACGACCTCCGTCGAGGAGTGCGCCGCGGCGTTCGTCGACGGCATCGAAAAGCGCGCCAAGCGGGTCAACGTGCCGGGCTGGGTCGGCTTGCTGCGCTGGCTGAAGCCGGTCTTGACCTCGGGGCTGTTCGCGCTGCTGTCCAGGCGCGACGCCAAGCGGATCATGCCGCTGATGGACGAGGAGGTCGCGCGCCTCGGGCGCTCGGCGAGCGCGCGCGTGAGGATCACCGGTGTCGCTCACGGCGAGCTGGCCGAGGCCGAGCCAGTCGCGGCCGACGCCTAGCGCGCGCCCCGCTGCTCTACGCCGCGGCGGCGACCACGGACGTCGACCAGTCGATCACCGACGTCGGCTTCACCACGTGGCGGCCGAGCCCGAGCTCCTTGGGATCGAGCCCGAGCGCGAGTCCGACGAGCTGCGGCAGGTGCAGCACCGGCATTTTCAGGTCGCGCCCGACGGCCTTCTCGGCGAGCGGCTGCTGCAGGTCGAGGTTCAGGTGGCACAGCGGGCACGGCGTGACGAGGCAGTCGGCGTCGGCGTCGACGGCGTCGCCGAGGTGGCGCCCGGCCTGCTTGAGCGAGGCTTCCTTGTTCATCGTGATGATCGGGAAGCCGCAGCACTTGCGCATGCCGGCGTACTCGATGACGGTGCCGCCGAGCGCGTCGATCACCTGGTCGAGGTAGTGATCGCGCGGGTGCTCTGAGTCGATGCCCAGGCGCTCGCGCGGACGCACGATGTAGCAGCCATAGAAGGGGCCCACCTTGAGGTTCGTGAGCGGCCGCTTGACGCGTGCGCGCAGGCTGTCGAGGCCGATCTCCTCGACCAGCAGCCACAGGAAGTTCTTGTTGGTGAGGCCCTTCTCGTACGTGAGGCCCTCGCCGGCGAGCGTCGTGTTGACGTGCGCGCGGTACTCGGCGTTTGCGTCCAGGCGCTCCTGGCACTCGCTCTGCGCGCCCTGACACGTCGAGCAGATGTTCATCATCAGCTCCGCGCCGTCGACCTGCTGGGCGAGCGCGAAGGTGCGCGCGTTGAGCGTGTCCGCGAGCTCCTGGTTGTGCTCGGCGATCACGCCCGCGCCGGTGCAGCAGGCGCGGTCGAGCTCGACCAGCTCGATGTCCAGCAGCGGCGCGACCTTGGCCATCGAGCCGTGCAGCTCGGGAGTGAAGCCGCGGCTGACGCAGCCGGGCCAGTAGGCGACCTTCATCAGTTGGCGCTCCCTTCGGGGCTCGTCGGGTCCGCGGCGGTCTCGCCGCCGTCGGCGCCCGCACCGGCAGCGACGGCGACGGGTGTCGCGTCTTCGTCCTCGCCGGCGATGTACAGGTTCAGCTCGTAGCGCTCGGGGCGGCTCTCGATCTTGTCGTAGATGGCCTGCACGGCCTTGAGGTCGGCGCTGGGGATCTTGTGCCCGAACACCGCGATCTTGGGATTGAGCTTGCCGCGCAGAAGCCCCTTGAGGATCACGGGAAAGGAGCCCAGAAGCTCCTTGCCCGCTGCGGGCGTGAACTTGGCAAACCACGAGTTGCCGCCATAGGAGCGCGGGATCAGCTCGGCCTCGTGGAGCAGGCCGTAGTTGCGCACGAGTCCTGTCACGGCGGCCTCGTGGCGCTCGCCGTTGTTCTGGTCGACGATGTGGTGGTCGCCGATGGCGATGCGCCGCAGGCGCATGATCTGGCCCATCGGGTTGACGTCCTTGGGGCATGCCTGCACGCACTTGAAGCAGTGGGTGCAGTCGAAGATGCCCTGTGGATCTTCGGAGAGGTCGAGCAGGCGCTCGCGCTGCTGGTCGTCGCGCGGGTCGCCGACGAAGCGGTAGGCCTTGGCGAGCGCCGCCGGGCCGATGAAGCCGGGGTCGACCTCCATCGCCAGGCAGTCCGAGACGCACGCGCCGCACTGGATGCAGGCCATCGTCTGCGTGACGTCGACCATCGACTCTTTCGAGACCAGGTACTCGCGCTCGGGCACCGGCTGCTTGGCCAGCAGCCACGGCGTCACGCGCTGGATCTTCTTCCAGTGGACCGCGTCCATGTCGACGATCAGGTCCTTGATCACGGGCATGTTGCCCATCGGCTCGATCTCGATCACGCCGTTCTCGGCGCTGGCCTTGGCGGCGTCGAGGTGCGTGTGGCAGGCGAGCGCGGGTTCGCCGTTGACGCGGATGCCGCATGAGCCGCAGATCGCCTGCCGGCATGAGCAGCGCACGCCGATCGAGCCGTCGAAGCGATCTTTGGCCTGCAGGATCGCCTCGAGCACCGAGCGGTGCGGCTCGAGCTCGATCGTGTGCTCATCCCAGTAGGGCGCGTCGCCGGATTCGGGGTCATAGCGGCGCAGCCTCAGCTTGAACTGCTCCGGCGGGCGATCGTGCACTTCGGCCATCAGTATTTCCTCTCCTCGGGCTCCCACTGGGTGATCGTGACCGGTGAGTAGGTGATTGCGGGGGATCCATCCTCGCCGAGCGAGACGTCTATGTGCTTGAGCCACTCGCCGTCGTTGCGCTCGGGGTAGTCGGTGCGGAACTGCGCGCCGCGGGACTCCTTGCGCTCGAGCGCGGCCACGACGGTGGTCTCGGCGCAGTCGACCATGTAGCCGAGCTCGATCGCGCCGAGCACGTCCTGGTTGAAGACGGTGCCGCGGTCGTCGATCCACGCGTTCTCGGACTCCTCGCGCAGGCGTCCGATCGTCTCGAGCGCAGCTTGCAGCCCGGCCTCGTCGCGGAACACAGCGGCGTGGCGGTTCATCGTTTCGCCGAGCTCGCTCTTGATCTCGGACACGCGCCTGCCCTCGCGCGGGCGGGCGATGATCGCGTCGATGCGCGCGGCATCTTCGAGCAGCTGTGCGTTCGCGTCGACGCTCGGCATGCCCATGCTGGCGGCGCGTTTGGCGGCGTGTTCGCCTGAGCGCCGGCCGAAGATGAGCGTGTCCAGCAGCGAGTTGGCGCCGAGCCGGTTGCCGCCGTGGACCGACACGCACGCTACCTCGCCGGCCGCGTACAGCCCGTCGATCGGCGTGCGCCCGTCGACGTCGGTCTTGACGCCGCCCATGATGTAGTGCTGACCGGGGCGGATCATGATCGGTTCGCGCGTGATGTCGACGCCGGCGAAGTCCTTGCCGAGGTTGACGATCTCGCGCAGCGCCTCGAGCGTGCGCTTGCGCGGCACGACGGTGATGTCGAGGTAGATGCCGGCGCCGTTCGGGCCGACGCCGCGCCCCTCGTTGATCTCGATCTGCTCGGCGCGCGAGACGACGTCGCGCGAGGCGAGCTCCATCTTGTTGGGCGCGGATTTCTCCATGAAGCGTTCGCCGTTCGCGTTGAGCAGGTGCGCGCCCTCGCCGCGCGCGCCCTCGGTGATCAGGATGCCGGTCTCGACCAGGCACGTGGGGTGGTACTGGACCATCTCCATGTCCATCAGCGGCGCGCCCGCGCGGTAGGCCATCGCGATGCCGTCGCCGGTGACGATCAGGCCGTTGGTCGTCGGCTTGTACGCCTGTCCGGCGCCGCCGCACGCGAGGATCACGTTCTTGGCGGTGAACGCCTCCATGCGCCCGCTGCGCACATCGCGCGCGATCGCGCCGCAGCAGTTGCCGGCGTCGTCGCGCAGCAGCGAGGTCGTGAACCACTCCTCGTAGCGCGCGACCGTCTCGTGATGCTTGAGCAGCTGCTCGTAGAGCACGTGCAGCAGCGCCTGGCCGGTGATGTCGGCGACGTAGGCGGTGCGCTTCATCGAGGCGCCGCCGAACGCGCGCAGGTCCATCTCGCCCTTGTCGTTGCGGTGGAACGTCACGCCCATGTGCTCGAGGTCCATGACCTCGGCGGGCGCCTCCGAGCACATCACTTCGATCGCGTCCTGGTCGCCGAGGAAGTCCGAGCCCTTGACCGTGTCATACGCGTGCGAGTGCCAGTCGTCGTCGACGCTGATCGCCGCGTTGATGCCGCCGGCGGCGGCGACCGAGTGCGAGCGCACCGGGTGCACCTTGCTCATGATCGCCACGCTCGCTCCGTCCTCTGCGGCCGCCAGTGCCGCGCGCTGGCCGGCTAGGCCGGCCCCGATGATCAAGACGTCGTGTGCTGGCATGGCTCCCTGGGGTCGCTTTCGGGGAAGGGAAGGAGGGGATTGCGGACTGAGAGGGGGAAGGACTGCGCCCGGGACTCTATAACGAGCGGCCCGCCGGGCGGTCGGCGATCCCCACTGCGCCGGGCGCACGCGGACCTTCGGGCCGTCGCGCGAGCCTCAGGTGGCGGGTCGCGCGGACTGCGCGGGGCGCAGCGCGTTGCGTACCTGCGCGAGCGTGACGACGCCCTGCAGCACGCCGTCCTTGTCGACGGCGACCATCGCCCCCAGCCGGCCCATGCCTTCGGCGCCGAGCAGCGATGCCAGCGGCGCCTCCTCGCCGATGCGCACTGGCATGTCCTCCTCGAGCACGTCGAGGACGGGCAGCGCCGGGCGTCCGGCGGCGATCTCGCTGTCGACGCGCTGCTGGCGCACGACGCCGAGGAAGTGGCGGGCGGGGTCGACGACCGCGAACCAGGCCCAGCGGTAGCGCAGGAAGAACTGCTCCTGCGCGTCCAGCAGCGTCACCTCGGCGGGGATCGTGACGGGCTCGCGGTCCATGATGTCGCCGACGGTGACGTTCTGGATGCGACGTCCGAGCGTGCCCTGCAGCACGGCGGCGCCGGCGGCCTGGTAGAGGATGAACGCGAGCAGCATCGTCAGCAGCCCCAAGAACGATTCGTCGCTGGCGAACACCCACAGCCCGAACAGCCCGACGAGCAGCGCGAACGCCTGCCCCGAGCGTCCGGCGGCCTGCGTCGCGCGGTTGCGATCGCCGGTGCTCCACCAGATCGCCGCCCGCGCGATGCGCCCGCCGTCGAGCGGGAACGCGGGGATGATGTTGAACACGAACAGCAGCGCGTTGACGAAGCCGAGCCAGCCGAGCAGCGCGAGCGCCGGGGAGGTCTTGAGGCTTTCGCGCGCGAGCGCCACGTCGGAGACGGTGCCGCCGGTCGCGATCAGGGCGATCGCCCCGAGGCAGACGGCGAACAGCGTCAGCGTCATAGCCGGTCCCGCCGCCGCGATCTTGAATTCCTCGCCGGCGCTCGCCGGCTCGCGGCGCATCTGCGAGAGCCCGCCGAAGGCCCACAGGTCGATGCCGACGACGGGGATGCCCAGGCGCCGCGCGACGAGCGCGTGCCCGAGCTCGTGCAGGATCAGCGACGCGAAGTAGCCGAGCGCGCCTGCCACCGCGATCACGTAGGCGGTCGTCTGCGAGCCGCTCATGACCTTGGGGAAGTATTCGTGCGAGAGCCAGTAGATCAGCACGAACAGCACGACGAACCAGCTGGCGCTCACGCCGACGCGGATGCCGAAGATGCGTACGAGCTGCATGTTCCTGCGCAGAGGCATGATCTCAATGGTAGGCCCGGGAAGGGCTGGGGCCTGGCTCGCCCTGGATCCTCAGACGTGTGGTCGAGACCGAGCGATGCTCAGACGCTTGGTCGAGACCGGGCGATGATGCCCTGGAAGTCGACGCCCGCGGGCAGCGTGCCGTACTCGAGGCCACCGTCGCCAGCCAGGCGCGAGCCGCAGAAAGCGTCCGCGACCGCGGCCGGTGCGCTGCGCACGAGCAGCGAGCCCTGCAGGCACAGTGCCATGCCTTCGACCACGCGCCGAGCGCGCTGCTCGAGCGTGGCCGGGTCGCTGAACTGCGCCTTGAGCCTGGCGACGCCCGCGTCGAGCTGCGCGTTGGCGCCGTGCGCCTGCTCGACCTCCTCGAAGAACACCTCCAGCGAGCGCGGCGAGCGCGTCAGCGCGCGCAGCACGTCGAGGCTCATGACGTTGCCCGAGCCCTCCCAGATCGACGCGAGCGGCGCCTCGCGGTACAGGCGCGGCATGCCCGATTCCTCGACGTAGCCGGCGCCGCCGAGGCACTCGAGCGACTCGAACGCGTGGTTGGGCGCGCGCTTGCAGGTCCAGAACTTGCCGACGGCGGTGGCCAGGCGCTTGAACAGCTGCGCGTCGCTCTCGTTTTGTGATGGGTGGGCACCGAAATCAACGTCGGCGTGCGCCTCGTCGTACGCGCGCGCCAGGCGCATCGCCAGCGCGGTCGTGGCCTCCGACTCCAGGCACAGGTCCGCGAGCACGTTGCGCATCAGCGGCTGGTCGATCAGCGTCTTGCCGAACGCGCTGCGGTGCGCGGTGTGGTGCAGCGCGCTGACGACGCCCGAGCGCATGCCGGCGGCAGCGCCGATCACGCAGTCGAGGCGCGTGTGGCCGACCATCTCGATGATCGTCGGCACGCCGCGGCCGGGCTCGCCGACCATCCGCGCCCACGCCCCGTGCAGCTCGATCTCAGATGACGCGTTGGAGTGGTTGCCGAGCTTGTCCTTCAGACGCTGGATGTGAAACGCGTTGCGCGTGCCGTCGGGCAGGATGCGCGGCAGCAGGAAGCACGACAGGCCGTCGTCGGTCTGCGCGAGCACGAGGAACATGTCGGACATCGGCGCCGAGCAGAACCACTTGTGCCCGACGAGCGTGTACTCGGCGCCCGCTCCGCCCCCGTTTATAGGCGTCGCGACGGTGGTGTTGGCGCGCACGTCCGAGCCGCCCTGCTTCTCGGTCATCGCCATGCCGGCGATCGCGGAGCCCTTCTCGGATGCGGGGATCAGGCGCGGGTCATACGTGGTGGCGGTGACGAGCGGCTCCCACTCGGCGGCGAGCTCGGCCTGCGCGCGCAGCGCGGGCACGACGGCGAACGTCATCGTGATCGGGCAGCAGAAGCCGGCCTCGGCCTGCATCGCGGTCATGTACAGCGCCGCGCGCGCTGTGTGCGCGAACGGCTCCTCGCTGGTCCACGGCAGCGAGTGCAGCTCGTGCTCGACGCCCAGCTTCATCAGCTGGTGCCACGCGGGGTGGAACTCGACCTCGTCGATGCGGTGCCCGTAGCGGTCGAACGTGCGCAGGACGGGCTTGTTCTCGTTGGCCAGGCGGCCCCACTCCTGCTGCGGCCCGCCCGCTGCGCCGACGAAGCGTCCGAGCGCGGACGCCCGCTCGCTGACCCAGCCGGCGCCCTCGCGCTCGACCGCCTCGACCAGCGGCAGGTTGCTCGCGAACACGTCCAAGTCCTGCAGCGGCGGCACCTGGTTGAAGACCGTGTGCGTCTGCCACGGCGCGCCCTCGATCGCTGCTCCCGACATCGTGCTTGCCATCACATGACAGTGAAGCAGAGAGTAGGCTGCCGCGCCATGCTCAAGGCGGGCACCTCCCGGCGGGCGTGGCTCGCGACGATTGCGCTGGTGCTCGCGCTGATGGCGCTCTCGATCGGACCCGCGGGCTCGTTCGCGCGGCCCGCTGTCTCCCGTGCGCGCAGCGCGGCGAGGGAAAACCTGCCGAACGCGTTCGAACCGCAGCAGCCGCGACTCGCGTACCTGACCGAGACGGCCACGTCCACGCCGAAGGTGTGGCTCGCGTCGGCCAGCGGGGGCGAAGCGAAACTGCTCGGGCCGGGGCAGCAGCCGCTGCTGGCGCCGAACGGGCAGTCGGTGGCGGTGTCGCTGTTCGGCACCGCGCCCGGCGTCGACGAACACGGTCCGTCGATCGGCATCTACCCCGCGTCGGGCGCTGCGGTCGCGGACTACCTGAACCTCGAAACCTCGACGGCGACGCCGCTTGCATGGTCGCCGGACTCGCGTTACCTGGCGATCTACATGCAGTCCAACCAGACCGTCGAAATCGCGGCCGGCTCGAGCTTGGATGTGATCGACACGCAGAGCGGAACGGTCAAGACGATCGCGCAGGGCGCGATCTACGGCGCGAGCTTCGCGCGCGACGGCAGCGACAGGCTCGTGTTCGCGCTGTCGCACTCACTGTCGCCGTCAGCGTCGACGAACCTGTACGAGAGCGAAGCTGACGGCGCCGGCGTGCACCGCATCACCAGCGACGGGCGCAGCCTGGAGCCGCTGTGGGGGCCAACGTACATCGCGTATGACCGCGAGCGCATGCGCCACCTGTCGCCGGAATACCAGATCTGGCTGGCGACGCCGGCAGGCGTGCGCGTGCGCAAGCTCACGCACATCCACGTGGGCGCGCTCGTGCAGGGACTGGTGCCGCTCGCGTTCTCCGCCGGCGGCAGCAGGCTGCTGGCCGAGTTCGAGGGCCAGGACACCAGCGCCGCGTACGCGGTGAACGTCGTCACCGGTCGCGTGCACAGCGTGACCGTCCACGGCCAGATGGTGCAGGGCGCGGGCATCTCCAGCGACGGCAGCACGCTGCTGCTCGACGAAGGCTCGTTCGAGCAGCCGCCCTCGCACGGCCGGATCGTGACGGTCCCGTTCGCAGGCGGGCGCCCCAAGGTGCTCGTAGCGCACGGTGCGCAGGCCAGCTGGAACGACTGACGCGCGGGGCGCAAGCGCCCGGGCGATAGCATCGGCCGCCCCATCCCCACGGAGGATCGGCGCACCCCCCCATGCAGGCCCGGCGCCTCCGGCCCCAGACACAACAAGGATTCCCCATGGCCAAGATCAAGGTGAAGAACCCCGTCGTCGAGCTCGACGGCGATGAGATGACACGGATCATCTGGTCGTTCATCAAGGAGCAGCTGATCGTCCCCTACCTGGACGTGCAGCTGGAGTACTACGACCTCGGCATCGAGCACCGCGACGCCACCGGCGATCAGGTCACGGTGGACGCGGCGGAAGCGATCAAGCGTCATGGCGTCGGCGTCAAGTGCGCGACGATCACGCCCGACGAGGCGCGTGTGAAGGAGTTCGGGCTGAAGGAGATGTACCGCTCGCCCAACGGCACGATTCGCAACATCCTCGGCGGGGTGATCTTCCGCGAGCCGATCGTGATCGCCAACGTGCCGCGGCTGGTGCCCGGCTGGACCAAGCCGATCGTGATCGGCCGTCACGCGTTCGGCGATCAGTACCGCGCCACCGACATGCTCGTTCCCGGCGCGGGCAAGCTGACGCTCGCGTTCACGCCCGCCGACGGCAGCCAGCCGATCGAGCTCGACGTGTACGACTTTCCGAGCGCGGGCATCGCGATGGCGATGTACAACCTCGACGACTCGATCCGCGACTTCGCGCGCGCCTCGCTCCGATACGGCCTGGAGCGCGGCTACCCGGTGTACATGTCGACCAAGAACACGATCCTCAAACGCTACGACGGGCGCTTCAAAGATATCTTCGAAGAGGTGTACGACAGCGAGTTCAAGACCGATTTCGAGGCTGCCGGCATCACCTATGAGCACCGGCTGATCGACGACATGGTCGCCTCCGCGCTGAAGTGGGAGGGCGGCTATGTGTGGGCGTGCAAGAACTACGACGGCGACGTGCAGTCCGACACCGTCGCGCAGGGCTTCGGCTCGCTGGGGCTGATGACCAGCGTGCTGATGACCGCCGACGGCAAGACCGTCGAGGCAGAGGCCGCGCACGGCACCGTCACTCGTCACTATCGCCTGCATCAGCAGGGCAAGCCGACGTCGACCAACCCGATCGCGTCGATCTTCGCGTGGACGCGCGGCCTGTCTGCGCGTGGGCGCATGGACGACACGCCCGAGGTGTCGCGCTTCGCTGAGACACTCGAGCGCGTGTGTATCGAGACGGTCGAAAGCGGCAAGATGACCAAGGACCTGGCACTGCTCGTCGGTCCTGACGAGCCATGGCAGACCACGCAGGAGTTCCTCGCTTCGATCGACGAGAACCTTCAAAAGGAGATGAGCTTGTGAGCAATCCAGTACGAGTCACAGTCACCGGCGCGGCCGGACAGATCGGCTACAGCATCCTGTTTCGCATCGCCAGCGGACAGCTGCTCGGCCCCGACCAGCCGGTCGACCTGCGCCTGCTGGAGATCCCGCAGGCGATGGGTGCGCTCGAGGGCGTGGCGATGGAGCTCGTCGACTGCGCGTTTCCGCTGCTCGCGAACCTCGACCTGCACGACAACCCTGACGATGCGTTCGACGGCGTCAACATCGCGCTGCTCGTCGGCTCACGCCCGCGCACCAAGGGCATGGAGCGCGCCGAGCTGCTCAGCGAGAATGGCAAGATCTTCACGGTGCAGGGCAAGGCTCTCAACGACAACGCGGCCGCGGACCTGAAAGTGCTGGTCGTGGGCAACCCCGCAAACACCAACTGCCTGATCGCCATGAACCACGCGCCCGACATCCCGCGCGAGCGCTTCACAGCGATGCTGCGCCTTGACCACAACCGCGCGATCGCACAGCTCGCCAACAAGCTCGCCGTGCCCGTCACCGACGTCTCGCAAATGGGTGTCTGGGGCAATCACTCGCCGACCATGTACCCCGATCTGTTCCACGCGAAGGTTGGCGGGCAGGTGGCAGCCGACGCCGTCGACGACCAGGCATGGATTGAAAACGACTTCCTGCCCAACGTCGGCAAACGCGGTGCCGCGATCATCGAGGCGCGCGGCTCCTCCTCGGCGGCTAGTGCGGCGAACGCCGCGATCGATCACGTGCGCGACTGGGTCGCCGGCACGAACGGCGGCTGGGTGTCGATGGGCATCGCCTCCGACGGCTCGTACGACGTCCCCGAGGGCCTGATCAGCGGCTTCCCGTGCACGTGCGAGAACGGCGAGCACAAGATCGTTCAAGGGCTCGACCTCGACGCCTTCTCGCGCGAGAAGATCGACGCCTCGATCGCCGAGCTGGTCAGTGAGCGCGACACGGTGTCGGGCCAGGGCCTGATCTAGACGCGCGAGAGCCGGCTCAGCCTGCATTCTCGATCCCCCAGCAACAAGGGCTCGACAAAGAAAGCGGGGCGTGATCGCAAGGATCACGCCCCTCAACTTCAACTCACCGAGATTTCGCTAGAGACGAGAAGGAGTCCAGCATTTCGGGGAGGGTAAGGGCGACGAGACTAGCCCTTCGGGTACCAGCCGCGGCCTTTCTTCTCTACCTTGTTTTCCTGCTCGAGCCCAGGAAGCACGCGGTACAGGTAGTTCTGCTTGATGCCCATCTTGGCGGCCAGCTCGGGGATCGTGATGCCGGGCTGTCCCTGCACGAACGAACGCGCCTCGGCCGCGCGAGTGCCGCTGCCTTTGCGTCGTCCTGCACGCCTTTTGGCGGGGCGACCGGGTTTAGCCGGCGCTTTCGCTGCCGCCGCTTTGGGCGCTGCTGCGACGGCTGCTTTTGCGGCTTTTTTGCGGGTGCTGGAGCCACGCGGACGTCCCGGTCCGCGGCGGCGGGTGACGGTTGCGGTGGCGGCTGATGTGGCGTCGGATGCGGCCGATCCGATCACGCCCGCGAGCGCCGTCGCGGCGGCCTCGAGGCGCTGGAACTCGTCCACCAGGGGTTTGAGCTCCTTCAGCCGGCTTGTGATCTCTTGGCGCTTCTCATCAAGGAAGTCGGTCACGATTTGAGTCCTCTTCACTAGTGTCGATGTGGGTAGTCACATCACTTATTTGGTTCACCTTACACTAGTCGTGTCCGTTTCCCCGCTCTAGGTGTGCACGGAGACGTTCAAGTGTGCGCATCGCCTCCCGCTCTGGCATGCCGCCTACGAGCGCGCGGCTGACCAGTGCTCCGACCGGTCCCAGCGGCGGCCGGAATTCGTTGCGGTAGTCAAAACGCGTGCCGCCGTCCTCGGCGCGCAGGATGTATTCGCTGTGCGCGTGCGAGCGCGCCGGACCGCGACCCTCCCACACTGCGCGCTCGGCCGGGCGGCAGTCGGTGAGCGTCCAGTGAACCTCCAGGCTCACCCCGCGCATGTGGATCTGCTGATCCATCGTGTATCCGACGCGTGGCGGGCCGTCGTCGGCGTGCACGAGCTTGCGGTGAATCGTGACCCAGTCGCCCAGGCAGGCCGGGTCCATGACCAGCTTCCACACATCGGCCGGCGGCACTGCGATGCGAATCGAGGCGGTTACGAGGCTCATCGGGCGGCCAGTGGCTCGTACTGCTCCCACTCGGCCAGAGCATGTTCGACGGCCGCCTCGAACGAGTGCAGTCGCACGCCCAGCAGCTCCGCGGCATGGTGCTCCGCCGGCAGCAGATCGTCCCGCAGGCTCTCCATCAGCGGCACCACCAGCGCTGGGTCCTCACCGGCGATCGCCGCCGCCAGGCGCGCTGTCACGCCTGTCATTTTCACTCCGAGCGTGACCGTCGGGCGATTGACGAGCATCACCTCGGCGATGGTGCTCAGCATTTCGCCATAGGTGAGCACGTCCGGGCCGCCAACGTCGAGGGAGTGGCGCGGGGGCTGCGCGGTGGCGCATGCGGCCAGCATCGCGATGACATCGCGCGCGTCGATTGGTCGGGTGCGCAAGCTCTGCCAGGCGGGCAGCGCGAGCACGGGCAGGCGCTCGAGCAGGTGCACCAGCAGACGGAATGAGCGCGAGCGCGCGCCGATGATGATCGACGCGCGCAGCGCCAGCGAATCGGGGACCGCCTCGAGCAGCACGTGCTCCACCCGCTCACGACTGGCCAGATGGCGCGAGATCCGCGCCCGTGCCGCCGCGCCGGTGCGGGCCGCAGGCGCGCTGCCGAGCGGCACGAGACCGCCGAGGTACACGATCCTGCGAACGCCCGCGCGCGTAGCCGCGGCGGCGAAGTTCTCGGCTGCGAGACGCTCGCGCTCCGGGAACGGCGAGTCGTCGGCGAGCGAGCGCTCCATCGAATGGATCAGGTAATACGCGACCTCCACGCCGGCGAGCGCCGGCTGCAGGCCATCTGCGCTCAGCACGTCGGCGCGCACCACCTCCACCTCGCCGCGCTGCTCGGGCTGGCACGTCCGAGCGAGCGCGTCGCGCACCCGCTGCGGATCTCGGCCGAGCGCGCGGACGGCGTGCCCGTCGGCGCACAGCCGGGGGACGAGCAGCGAGCCCACGAAGCCGCTCGCGCCGGTGACGAGGATGCGCATCTACGCAAATGATGACGCGGTCGCGCCGCGCGCGCCGGGAACTCTCGGAAAGTGCGGCGTGAACGGCCCGATTGTCACAGGAACGTGACCGATTGCGGGCTATTTCCGGGGTAAGAGGATTTGTCTGCGATTTGCGGGGTGCGCCTTCCTCGCCCCTTGAGCGGGCTGCCGAATGCTGCTTTGATCGCGGCCGTCCCGTTCAATCGACTCGCCCCCGGGGGTATCTGCTGGTGCAGGCAATGCAGACTAAACGAGCGCCCAAGCGCGCGGCGCGCAAAGTGAGCTGTGAGGAGTGCTACTTCCGGGTAAACCTGCTGTGCGCGCTCGATCTCGCCGAGCCGTGCTCGACCTTTCGACCCAACGACGCGCAGCTCAAACCGCCGCAGCAACTGCGCTTCGTGTTTCGCCAGGAGCGGCGCACGCGCGCCGCGTGGGCGTTTCCGTCCGCCCAGGAGCAGGCTGCTCTGCACGCCTAGCCAGGCATACCGCCTGGCCGGGAGGGGTATATTGGTGCCAGACCTGCAAGCTTTCGGCATAGGTGGTGGCCACAATGGCAGCGAAAGGCAAAATCGGTAAGGCTGGCGAGGCCGCGCGCGCGGCGCACGACAGCCGGTATCTGCAGCGGCTGATGGAAGACGAGGATCTGCGCAGCAATCTCCTTTCGGCATACGCCGCAGCACGCAGCGCCTACGGGCGTATGAGCAACGGCAAGCCCGCGACCCAGGCGCTGTTCGAGGACCGCAAGCTCCAGCAGGAGCTCACAGACGCGGCCAACGCGCTGCGTCAGGCCGCCAGCTCGCTGCGCGAGCCGCCCAAGGCCGCACGGCGCCGCCGCGGAGTCGGAGTCGGACGCTCGCTGCTGTTGCTCGCGGTCGGGTCCGTGCTCGCGCTCGCGCTCAGCGAGAGCCTGCGCTCGAAGGTGCTCGACCTTCTGTTCGGGGCGGAGGAGGAGTTCGACTACAGCCCCACCACCGCTCCTGAGACGCCCGCGCCCGCGGGTGTTGCAGGCAGCTGAGCAGCTCGCCCGCCACCAAGACGATGAGCATGGACGCAGCTGTCATGGAGGACCGTGACGTCGCCGCCGGCGCCGGTTCGCAGACGCGCCAGAGCGAGCCCCGGGCCCGCTCGCTCTCGGGCGAGAAGGCGCGCAGGATCATCGATGCGATGCGACGCAGCGTTGCGCGGCGGGGAACCGCCGCGTCGACGTTCGACCATGTCTCGCGCGAGGCCGGCGTGTCGCGGGGTCTGTTGCACTACTACTTCGGCACCAAGGAGCAGCTGCTCGCCGAGGCCGTCAGACGCGACTGCGAGCTGCGCCTGGAGCGGCTCGAGCGCCAGCTGTCAACGGCCAAGAGCGCTGATGACTTCATCGACCTGATGGCCCAGAACCTGAAGGAGACCGTGCGCGAAGACCCGGACTTCGTGACACTCGTGTTCGAGCTGTTCACCCTCTCGCGGCGCAACGCAGACATCGCCGTCGAGTACGCCGGGTTGATGCGCAGCACCCGCGAACACGTGGCTGGGATGCTCGCCGCCGCGCAGCGCGAAGGCGTGCTGCGGTTGCACGCCGAGCCTGAGGCGGTCGCCGAGGTGCTGTTCTCACTCGGCGACGGACTCGCGCTGCGCATGCTCACCGAGCCCAAGCGCGACTTCGCCCACACGATCCACGCCGGCATCACGTGCGCGCGAGCGTTGCTCACCGATTAGCCGGCCCACCGATCGTATGACCGCTCAATTGACGCTCCTATAATCGGCAGCCCGATGCCGATCTACGAGTACAGGCGCCCGGACGGCACCACGTTCGAGCTCCAGCAGTCCTTCAGCGACGAGCCGCTCGTCGTCGACCCCGACACGGGTGTGCCGGTGGAGCGCGTGCTGCATGCTCCGGCTGTTCACTTCAAGGGCAAAGGTTTTTACAACACCGACTACGGCACGCGCAACCGCCAGCGGGAGACCGCCGCCGCTGCCGCCCAGAAGTCCTCCTCGGAGAAGTCCTCGTCAGAGAAGTCCTCGTCGGGCAAGTCCTCCTCGGACAAGCCCTCCGCCGACAAGTCTTCCGGGGGGTCGTCCGACTCCTCCTCTTCCTCCTCGTCCTCGTCATCCTCCTCGGACGGCAAGAGCGGGAAGAGCGACGGCAAGCCCGTGGCCGCCAAGAGCTGAGCTCAGCCGCTCATGAAGCGGGCGACGTCCGCCTTGCGCGCTTCTTCTGAGATCGTCAGGCCTTCTTCGCCGCTGGGCAGCGTCACCTGGCCGGTTGGCTTGAGCACGCGCGTCGGCGGTGTCCCCGTGACTGCAAGCGCGGCGAACATGCCCATCAGTTCCACGCCGCTCATGTCCGAGATGATCGCCGGCGGGGCGTGCCACGCGATCCACGGCAGGCGCAGGAAGCTCGACGGCGACAGCAGCTGGTTCTTCATGTCTGTGAACAGCGCTTGCTGGTGTTCCTCGCGCTGGATGTCCGTCTCGTTGGGCGCGCACAGGTTCTCACGCGTGCGCGCCAGCGCGAGCGCCTGCTTGCCGTCGAGGTGATGTGTGCCGGCGCTCAGCCGCAGCGTGAAGCCGCCGTTCGCGAAGCCGCCGTCGAGCTTGGAGATGATGCACCCGCCCGTGTACGTGACGCCGCCCATCGCTTCGATCAGCTGCGGGAAGTTTTCGAAGTTGACTTCCACCACGTGATTGATGGGTATCCCGAGCCAATTCTTGATCACCGACGCCGACTCAGCCGGGCCGCCGAACTCGTGCGCGGCGTTGATCTTCTGCAGGCCATGCCCGGGAATTTCGATGACGGTGTCGCGTGGGATCGACAGGCGCGCGGCGTGCCCACCGCCGGTGCGGATCAGCATGATCGTGTCCGAGCGCCCGAAGCCGGTGGTTTCGGCTCCCGGTTCCTTGCTGTTCTTCTGGCGCCTGTCCGAGCCGAGCACGAGGATGTTGTTGACCGACGTCAGCGGATAGCCCGCGGGATCGAGCACGCTCGCGACGTTCGACGGCAGCGACGTGCGCTCGAAGTGCGAGCTGAGGAGGAACAGGATCAGCGACAGCGCCAGCCAGGCGAACACGAGCGCGACCAGCCCGAGCGCGATGCGCTTGGGTCTCGCCCAGCGCCGCCAGCCTCCGTGCGCGAGGCCACCGCTCGAGCCGCCCGCGCGGCCGCCGCCCGCCTGCGCGCCGCCCCGCCGCGCGCTGCCCGGGCGCCCGCGCGTGGGCGTGGCCGGCAGGCGTCCGGGCGGCCGCAGCTCGTCGTCGCGACGGGGCGACAGGCGCGGGCGGGCGCGGTAGCGCGTGTAGCGCGGAGGCTCGGAGCGGTCGTTGGCCATCGACAGGACCCTATATTTGCGAGATGACCACCACGGAGGCGCCGGTCGGTCGGCTGGTCATATGCCCGACCCCAATCGGCAACCTCGAGGATGTCACGCTGCGCGTGCTGGCAACGCTGCGCGATGCCGACGTGGTGGCCTGCGAGGACACCCGCCACACCAGGGTACTGCTTGATCGCCACGGCATCTCCGCACGCCTGCTGAGCTTGCACGAGCACAACGAACGCGCGCGCGCAGCCGAGCTCGTCACACGCATCGGCCAGGGTGCGGTCGTGGCGCTCGTGTCCGACGCGGGCATGCCGCTGGTCTCCGATCCCGGCTTCGCGCTCGTGCGCGAGTGCCTCGCGGCGGGTCTCGCGGTCGAGGTGCTGCCAGGCCCCAGCGCTGTGCTGACCGCGCTCGTCGCCTCCGGCCTGCCGGCCGAGCGCTGGCGCTTCGTGGGGTTCCTGCCGCGCAAGAGCGCTGAGCTGGTGGCGTTGCTGGCGAGCGCCACCGAGACGCTGGTGGCGTTCGAGTCGCCTCGACGCCTGGCCGGCACGCTCGAGCTGCTCGCCGCGCAGGACGCGGCACGGGCAGTGGCGGTGTGCCGGGAGTTGACCAAGCTGCATGAGGAGGTTCGCCGCGGGTCGGCCGCCGAGCTGGCCGAGCACTACCGACAGGCTCCCGCGCGGGGAGAGGTGGTGCTCGTGGTCGGCGCGACTTCCGCAGAGCGAGCGTCGTTGCGTGACGCGCTGGCGGCGCTGCACGACCTGATCAACGCTGGCGCCAAGGCACGGCCGGCGGCTGCGGCGGTGGCGAAGCTGACGGGGCTGCGTGCGAATGAGCTGTATCGCGAAGTCACACGCAAAGAGCCGGCCACTACACGTTAGGTGTCGAATCGTGTAGCATGGGGTCAATGGATCAGGTGAGTACCCGCTTGAACGTGACCTTGGACTCCGAGCACGCCGCAAAGCTGTCCATGTTGGCTGCGCGCACGCATGTCCAGGAGGGGACCCTGGCGCGCTCGTTGCTGTCGAGTGCGCTCGACGAGGCCGACCCCGACCCGCGCACGATCACCGCACTGCTCGACGGCATCCCGGGCGCTTTCGAGGAAGCCCAGCTGGGCTTGAGGCAGGGCAGGGAAGGCAAGACCGTCCCGCTCGATGAGCTCCGGTCGAAATAAGCAGTGTGGCGCACGTCGATCTGAGCCTCGCCGCGATCGAGCGACTCGATCGGATGATCGTGACGCACAGCCTGCCTGTCGACACACGGGAGCGCGTGCAACGATCACTGCGTGTGCTCGAGCGGTTTGCATCAATTGGACGCCAGCTCGATGAGCGGTGGGGAGATCTTCGCTTCATCGTGGGGCCATGGCGTTGGCTGCTGCTCGTCTACGTGTACGAGGAGCCGGTGGGTCGGGTGCTCGTGGTCACGATTCAGGATGCCCGCGCATCCACATCGGTGACGAATCTGATCGCACCCCAGTAGCGTGGATCGCGCATGTCCTTCTACGTGACCACCCCCATCTACTACGTCAACGCGGCGCCGCATCTCGGGCACGCGTACACGACGATCGCCGCCGACGTGATGGCCCGCCATCATCGCCAGCGCGGCGAGGAGGTGTTCTTCCTGACGGGCACCGACGAGCACGGCGAGCCGGTTGCGGACGCGGCGCACGCGCTCGGCATCGAGCCGCAGGAGCTCGCCGACCGCAACGCCGAGCGCTTCAAGGCGCTGGCGCCGCAGCTGCACGCGAGCAACGACTTCTTCATCCGCACGACCGACCCGCAGCACGAAGCGATGGTCAAGCGGGTGCTCTCACGGGTGCGCGAGAACGGCTACGTCTATGAAGGGACCTACGAAGGCTGGTACTGCCCGCGCTGCGCGGACTTCAAGGCGGAGAACGAAATCGGCGAGGACAGGCGCTGCCCGATCCACCACATCGAGCTGACGCGCGAGCAGGAGGACAACTACTTCTTCAAGCTGTCCGCCTTCCAGGAGCGCCTCCAGGAGCTGTACGCCGAGCGCGAGGACTTCGTGATGCCGCGCACGCGCTACAACGAGGCGCTGTCGTTCATCCGCTCTGGTCTGCGTGACGTGCCGCTGACGCGCCACAAGCTGACGTGGGGCGTGCAGGTGCCGTGGGATCCCGAGCACGTGTTCTACGTGTGGTTCGACGCGCTGCTCAACTACTACACGGCGCTCTCCTACGCGCCCGCCCCGGACGGGATGCCGGTGTCGGGTGGCGCGACGGGGCCGGATGGCGCGCTCGCGCCGGGCGGCGATCTGACGGCGAGCTTCTGGCCGGCCACGTACCACCTGATCGGCAAGGACATCCTGCGCTTCCACGCCGTGTACTGGCCGGCGCTGCTGATGGCCGCCGAGCTCGAGCTGCCGGAGCACGTGTTCGTGCATGGCTTCCTGCTGATGGACGGCGAGAAGATGAGCAAGTCGCTTGGCAACGTGCTCGATCCGTTTGCAGTGATCGAGCGCTACGGCCCAGACGCGCTGCGCTTCTATCTGTTGCGCGACGTTCCCTTTGGCCAGGACGGGTCGGTCTCGACTGCGTCGTTCGAGCTGCGCTACGAGAGCGAGCTCGCCAACGAGCTCGGCAATCTCGCCAGCCGCACGATCGCGATGGTGCATCGCTACCGCGACGGCGTGCCGCAGGCGCGCACGCCCGACCCGGAGCTCGACGGCGAATTCGCCGGCCTCGCGGCGGAGGTGCGAGCGCTGGTAGACCGCGCCGAGCTGACCACGGCGCTGGACGCGATCTGGCAGCGCGTGCGACGGCTCAACCGCTACGTCGAGGAGCACGCGCCGTGGCAGCTGGCCAAGGACGACGCACGCGCGGAGGAGCTCGACAGCGTGCTCTCGACGCTGGTGGCGGGGCTGCGCGTGCTCGCGCTGCTGCTGCACCCCTACATACCCGACAGCACCGACAAGCTGCTGGCCGCGCTCGGCTGCGAGGACCGCTCGCTGGCGGGCGCGCGCTGGGACTCGACGCAGGCGCTCGGCCGGTCGATCGGGCGGCTCGAGTCGCTGTTCCCCAAGTCCTCATGAGCGGTCGGGCCCATCAGCTGACCGCCCGCCCGCGCCGCCGGTGATCGATTCCCACACCCATCTGCACCTGTGCGAAGAGCCGACCGCGCAGCTGGTCGCGGAGGCAGATGCGGCGGGCGTGACACGCATGCTGACGGTCGGCATCGACGGGGTCTCTTGCCGTGCTGCGCTTGCGGTAGCGGAGGACTTCCCGCAGGTGTACGCGGCGGTCGGACGCCACCCGAACGCGGCCAAGGGCTTCGACGACGCAGACCTGGCCGAGCTGCGGGCGCTGGCGGCGCACGAGCGCTGCGCGGCGATCGGCGAGACGGGCCTTGACTTCTATCGCGACAGCGCGCCGCCGCGCGCCGACCAGCAGCGCGCGTTCGCGGCGCAGATCGAGCTCGCCCGCGAGACCGGCAAGCCGCTGGTGATCCACACGCGCGCGGCCGCGCAGGACACGCTCGATCAGCTCGCAGCCGAAGCGGACGGGGTGAGCGTCGTGATGCACTGCTTCTCGATGCCCGACCGCGTGGACGAGTGCGTGCGCCGCGGCTACGCGATCTCGTTCGCGGGCAACGTCACGTACAAGAACGCCGCCGATCTCGCGGACGCCGCGCGGCGGGTTCCCGAGGAGGCGCTGCTGGTCGAGACGGACGCCCCGTACCTGACGCCGCAGGCGGTTCGCAAGGAACGCAACAGGCCCGCGTTCGTCGTGCACACGGCGGCCTTCGTGGCTGAGCTGCGCGGCATCGGCGTCGAGCAGCTGGGCGCGGCCGTGACGCGCAACGCGGCGCGCGTGTTCGGCTGGGCATGAGCGCCGTGGCCGAGGGCCCCGTCCAGCCGAGCGCGCCGTCCGACGGCCCCGTGCAGCCAAGCCTGCGGCGGATGCGCCGCTTCGGCGTGCGCCCCGACCGCGACCTCGGCCAGAACTTCCTGATCGACTCGAACATCCTCGGCGTGATCGGCCGCGCGGCCGCGCTCGAGCCGAGCGACGTCGTGCTGGAGGTGGGCGGTGGCCTGGGGGTGCTCTCGGAGTACCTCGCTGCGCGGGCTGCGCATGTGCACGTGGTCGAGATCGACGAGCGTCTGCGCGAGGCGCTGCTCGACGCGACCGACGCACACACGAACGTCACGGTGCACTGGGCTGACGCGATGACGCTCGACCTCGCCGCGCTGCAGCCGGCGCCTGGCAAGGTCGTCGCGAACCTGCCCTACGGCGTCGCCGCGAGCGTGCTGCTGCGCAGCATCGAGCAGTTGCCGAGCGTGTCCGTGTGGGTGGCGATGGTGCAGCGCGAGGTCGGCGAGCGGCTGGCGGCGCGGTCGGGCGGCGGCGCGTACGGCGTGCCGTCGGTGCTCGCGCAGCTGGCGTGCGAGGTGGAGGTGCTGCGGGCGATCCCGCGCACTGTGTTCTACCCGGTGCCGAACGTCGACTCGGTGCTCGTCGGCATGCGCCGGCGGACGGCGCGCGCGGGCGGAGCAGGGGATGTGGGCGGGGACGCCGCCGGTGCGGGCGCTGAGCCGGAGGGCGTGTCGCCCGCGCTGCGCGCGCTGGTCGCCGGAGCGTTCGCGCATCGACGCAAGACGCTGTCGAGCTCGCTCGGTCTGGCGGGCGGGTCGAGATCCCTCCCACCCCGCTCGCGCGAGCAGGTGCGCGAGGCGCTGGTGCGGTTGGGCCACCCCGCGGACGTGCGCGCGGAGCGCCTGTCCCCCGAGGACTTCCGCGCGCTTGCGCGCCTGCTGGAGCTATGAGCGGCGCTCGCGCCGGGCCTGGCCGCGGCCGCGGCGCTGGCTACAGCTCGCTCGCCCCTGGTGTGCACCGCGCGCTGGCGCCGGCGAAGATCAACCTGGGGCTGTTCCTCGGGCCGGTCAGGGACAGCGACGGCAGGCACGAGCTGGTGAGCGTGATGCAGTCGATCTCGCTGGCCGACGAGGTGACGCTCGAAGCAGCGCCGGCGGGTAGCGACACCGACGAGGTCGTCTGCCCGGGTGTGTTGATCGCGGACGGCGAGAACCTCGCGGCGACGGCTCTGCGCGCGTTCCGAGCGAGCACCGGCTGGCGTGCGCCGCCGCTGCGACTGAGCATCGTCAAGCGGATCCCCGTCGCCGCCGGCCTGGGGGGAGGCTCGGCTGACGCCGCGGCTGCGCTGCGCCTGGCCAGGCACGCGTCGGGGCTTGGCGACGAGCAGCTGTTGCGCACACTTGGCGCGCAGCTCGGGGCTGACGTGCCCGCGCAGATATCGCCGGGGCGCTGGCTGACGACGGGCGCGGGCGAGCGACTGCAGGAGTTGCCGCCGTGGCGATCGCGGTTCGGCGTGCTCGTGCTGCCGCTGGCCGCGGCGCTGTCGACGGCGGCCGTGTACGCCGAGGCAGACCGGCTCGCGCTGGGGCGCACGCGCGCCGTGCTGGAGGAGCGTCGCGGGGAGCTGCTGGCGGCGCTCGCGCACGGCGCTTCGCTGCCGGCGGCCACGGAGCTGCTGCACAACGATCTGCAGCGCGCTGCGGTGTCGCTGTGCCCGCAGATCGCAGATGCGCTCATGCAAGCCCGCGAGGCGGGTGCGGAGCTGGCGCTCGTCAGCGGCTCTGGCCCGACCGTGTTGGGCCTGTTTGGACCGACCCAGTTCGCGCACGCCGGGCGCGCGCCCGAGGGCGCGCTGGTGCTGGCGCAAGCGGCAGCTGCCAGCCTGGCGAGCCGGGAGCCGGCGCCGATCCTTGCCGCACCGGTGGACGGCACGTTCGCGCGGGCCGTGACGCTCGGCACGGGCAAACGACGTCTGCGTGCGTAACAATCCCGGGAGCATCCAATGAGCAGGTCGCAAATCAACGAGCTGGTGGCGGCGGGCGCCGGAGTGATCAGCGTCGTGCTGTTCGCTGGGCTGATCCTCGTGCCGGCGTGGTCGTCCTACACGCGCCTGTGGGAGCGGCTGGCCGCGACCGTGCTGTCGCTGTACGTGCTGGCGGTGCTCGTCGGTGCCGGGGTGGTCGGCGCGCTTGCTGCCGTCTACCTCTGGGGCTGACCGGCGTGTCAGATCTCGCGGCGCTGGACGCGATCACTGAGGCGGTCGAGTCAGGAGCCGGCCTGCCCGAGGTGGTGCGCGCGGCTGCAAGAGCGCTCGAGGCGAGTCTCGCGGTGACCGACGCGTGGGGCGCCACGCTGGCGGTCGCGGCCCGCTCGCCCGCGGAGGAGCGCTCGCTGCTGTCGCAGGGCGAGGGCGTCATAAGCGCGCCGCTGCGCGTGGCCGACACAGTGGTCGGCACGCTGCACATGCGCGTCAAGACCGAGCCGAGCGAGTCGATGCGTCGCCTGCTGCTGACGATCATCGCCTCCGAGGTCGAGCGGGTGCGGGCGCCCGAGCGCGTCTCGGAAACGGCCACCGCGGACTTCCTGCGCGCGGTTCTCGGCCGTGAGCTGACCGACGGCGACGAGCTGCTCGCGCGCGCCAAGGAGCTTTCGCTGGCGATCGAGGACGGCGCGAGCATGCTCGTCGCGCGCGCCCACCCGCAGTCGCCTACCGACGAGGGCTGGCGCGGACGCGTGCGCGCGGTCGCCGAGCGTGGTGCGCGGGCGGTGGCGAGCCGCTCGATCGCGGCGCTGTCCGACCGCGAGGGGATTCCCGGCGCGGAGGTGCTGGTGCTGGTGCCCGGCGGCGATGAGGCCACGGCGGCGCGCGCGGCGGAGGCGGTGCTGAACGAGATGGAAGCGAGCCTCGCGGGGTACACGTTCGCGCTCGGGCGCAGCCGCGTCACCGCCGAGCCCGCGGAGCTGCCGCGCGCCGCCAGCGAGGCGCTGCTCGCGGCGAACGTCGCGCAGGGCTCCTCCGATGGAGCCGCGCTGGCCTTCGATCAGACGGGCGCCTACCGGCTGCTGCTGTCGGCGATGAGCGAGAACCCGAGCGAGCTGCAGCGGTTCTACGCCGAGACGGTCGAGCCGCTGGTGGCCTACGACGAGCAGTACGAGACCGAGCTCGTGCGCACGCTGGAGACGTTCCTGGAGGCCGACGGCAACGTCGCGGGCACGGCCCAGCGGCTGTTCACCCATCGCCACACGATCTACTACCGCCTGGAGCGCGTGCGCGAGCTGTCCGGGCTGGACGTCAGCTCGAGCGACGGGCGCGAGAAGCTCAGCCTGGGCCTCAAGTCGATGCGCGTGCTGGGGATCGCCTCGGCCGGCGGTCCCGCGTCTGAGGCCGGCGCCGAAGCCGGGCGTGTGCCCAGGCGCTCGAACCGGCGGACGTAGCCTCGGGGTGGCTCTGGGCGAGCTGTGACCCTCCCGACGGAGACCGTATAACTATGGTTCTACGGTCTGCGCGGCAGGACTGTCAGAAGCGCGCGCCGAACTCGATCACGTAGGTGGCGCCGCGACCGTGCGTGCGCAGGATCGCCGGCACCGCGGGCGTGGCCGCGACGCCGGCGTCGCGGTACTCGCCGCTGAGCATGATTTCGCGGTGCGGGGGCGACGCCATCCATTCGGCGACGATATGCGCGGGGGTCGTATAGGCGCCGGTGCCCCACGCGATGTTCTGTCCGACGGCGACCTCCGCGGCGTGCGCCCGGTAGCGGGTGACCTTGACCAGCGACATCGGCGTCTGTCCCGACGGTCCGACGTCGGCGAAGTAGTCCCCGCGCACCATGCTCGCCACCTGGCTGACCGCCACGCGGCGCAGTTCGCGGTTGGCATGCAGCGGTCGCAGCCCGCGCGCGGCGCGCTGCTCGTTGACCAGGCACAGCGTCGCCGCGTCGACCGCGGGCACGTTCGTGGCGCTGGGATCCAGGTTCGCGCCCGGGCATGCAGAGGCGCTGGCGGCCGCCCCCGCGGTGTCCGCCGCGAACGCGCCCACGCACGCCAGCAGCGCCCCGGTCAGCACAGCTCCCAGCTTGCGCCCGCATCTTGTCGTCGCTTCCGGCAAGTGGGCGAATACTTGCAGGAGCCGTGGATGGGCGCGTTGCCGCAGTGTTACCAGGGGCCATCGGCGGCACCCTGTTGGCATCTGTGCGGGCCGAGGGGCTGCCGTCCGGCTGCCGTCCGCTCTTGTTGGCGGAGGTCTGCGCCGAAAACGTGCGCTCGTGCGGCACCCGGCCGGCTGGATCACCTGCGACGATGTGGGCCGTTGGGGAGTGGGGTAATCGGCAGCCCGGGAGACTTTGGCTCTTCAAGTCCTGGTTCAAGTCCAGGCTCCCCAGTAAGGGCCCAGCGCTACTCCCGAGGCGGCGCGCGGCCACTGGAATAGCATTGTTCGGGTGAGCGCCCCGATCGTTGTGATCCTCGCTGCGGGACAGGGGACGCGCATGCGCTCGAAGACGCCGAAGGTGCTGCACGAGCTGTGCGGGCTGCCGATGGTGCTGTGGCCGGTGCGCGCGGCGCGGGAGGCGGGAGCGGGCAGGGTGGTGGTGGTGGATTCGCCGGCGCGGGCGCTGGCTGAGCTGCTGCCCGACGGCGTGGAGCTGGCGGTGCAGGCGCAGCCGAACGGCACGGGCGGCGCTGTGCAGGCGGCGATGGCGATGCTCGAAGCTGCGGGCGGGCCGGCGCTCGAGCCGACGGCGCCGGTGGTGGTGCTGAGCGGGGACGTGCCGCTGGTGAGCGCGGAGGCGATCGGCGACCTGATCGACGCGCACCGCGCGAGCGGCGCGCAGGCGACGATGGCGACGACGGTGCTCGAGGACCCGACGGGGTATGGGCGCGTGGTGCGCGACGCGGACGGCGCGGTGCAGCGGGTGGTGGAGACGAAGCGGCCGGGCGACGCGACGCAGGCGGAGCGCGAGATCCGCGAGGTGAACACGGGCATCTTCGTGTTTGCGGCGCACGCGCTGAGCGCGACGCTGCCGCGGCTGAGCGCGGACAACGCGCAGGGCGAGCTGTACCTGCCGCAGGCGCTCGACCTGCTGCGGGCAGGCGGCGCGGCGATTGCGGCGCACGTGGTGCAGGACGAGCGCCTGGTGCTGCAGATCAACGATCGTGTGGCGCTCGCACAGGTGCGCAAGCTCGCGCAGGCGGCGATCCATGAGCGCCACATGCGCGCGGGCGTGACGATCGTCGACCCGGACGCGACGGTGATCGACGTCGACGTGCAGATCGGGCAGGACACGGTGATCGAGCCGTTCAGCACGATCCGCGGCGACACGCGGATCGGGCGCGGCTGCAGCGTGCGCCACTCCTACCTGCTCGACTGCGTGCTCGAGGACGGCGCCGGCGTCGGGCCGTTCGGCTTTCTGCGGCCGGGGACGGTGCTGCGCGAGGGCTCAAGGGTGGGGACGTTCGTGGAGGTCAAGAACTCCGACGTGGGCGCCGGCGCGAAGATCCCGCACCTGTCGTACATCGGCGACGCGGACGTCGGCGAGCGCACGAACCTGGGCGCGGCGACGATCACCGCCAACTACGACGGCCGCGCCAAGCACCGAACGACCGTCGGCCGGGGGGTGCGCACGGGCGTGGACACGACGCTGGTGGCGCCGGTGAGCGTCGGCGACGACGCGTACACGGGCGCCGGGTCGGTGATCACCGATGACGTGCCGGCGGGCGCGCTCGGCATCGCGCGAGCGCGCCAGAAGAACGTCGAGGGCTACGCCGAGCGCCGCTCGGGCGAGGGGGCGGCAGGCGCCGGCGAGGGCGGCGATGCGGGGGGATCACGATCGGGATGACCGATCGCAGCGCGCCGTTTACACTGCCTGGTGAGATGAGTGCGATCGACACGCGCACCGACTACTCGCGGGCGAGCCTGCCGATCGATTACAACAAGCGCCTGATGCTGTTCAGCGGGCGCGCCAACCCGCAGCTGGCGACCGACATCGCGGACAAGCTGGGGGTGGACCTGGGGCCGGTCGAGCTGAAGACGTTCTCCGGCGGTGAGGTGTACTGCCGCTACGAGGACTCGATCCGCGGGGCGGACGTGTTCATCGTGCAGCCCACCAGCGGCAACCCGCAGGCGGGGGTCACGGCGAACGACTCGCTGATGGAGCTGCTGTTCATGATCGACGCCGCCGTGGGCGCGTCGGCTCACAGGGTGATCGCGGTGACGCCGTGGTTCGGCTACTCGCGCCAGGACAAGAAGTCGGCGCCGCGGGAGCCGATCTCCGCGCGGCTGGTGGCGCGCATGCTGGAGGCGGCGGGCGCGGACAGGGTGCTGACGATGGACCTGCACGCGGGCCAGATCCAGGGGTTCTTCCAGATTCCCGTGGACCACATGACGGCGCTGTTCATGCTCACGCAGTACTTCACCGACCTCGGCCTGCCCGACCTGGTGGTCGTGGCGCCGGACGCGGGCCGGGTCAAGCTGAACAAGAACTTCGCGTCCAAGATCGGCGCCGAGCTGGCGATCCTCGACAAGGAGCGCCCGGCGCAGCAGGTCGCCGAGATCGGCTACGTGATCGGTGACGTCAAAGGCAGGACGGCGGTGATCGTGGACGACATGATCGACACCGCCGGCACGCTCAAGGCGGCCGCCAAGACTGTCATGGAGGAAGGCGCTGCGCGCGTGTACGCGGCAGCTACGCACGCGGTGTTCTCCGGCGACGCGTTCGAGAACCTGGCCGAGTCGGGGCTCGAGCAGATCGTGGTCACGGACACGATCCCGATCGCGACGAGTCGCCCGGACAACGTTCGCGTGCTGCCGTGCGCGGAGCTGCTGGCCGACTCGATCCGCCGCATCTTCGTCGACGACTCCGTCAGCGAGGTCTTCGGCGGCGAGAATCAGTTGTTTTGAGAGATCGTTACAGGTTGTAATGATTACGAGGTGTAACGATCTCCGGGCGGCACATGTGCCGCCCGGCGGGACGCGCATGCGCGTCCCGGGCAGGGTCACATGTGACCCTGCCGTCATCATCCCCACACGATGTCCTCCACGATCGCGACTCCTGCGGCGGGCGCGCGCGGTCCGCGCGAGTGGTGGCAGCGGCTGCCGTCGCGGCGCCGCAGGATGCTGCGCGTGCTGTTTGCGGTGGCTGTGCTGCTGGTGCTCGTCGTCAGCGTGCTGCTCGCGCGGTTCCTGACGGTCGAGAACGCCGAACGCAGCGACGATCTGGCGCTCGTGCAGGCGGAGGCGAAGGGAAGCGTGGCGGGCATGCTCGAGCAGCTCAGCGGCTGCCGCGCCAGTCGTTCGTGTGTGGCCAGCGCGACCGCCGACGCCAGCAACCCCCGTCTGCGCCGCTCGGGAGCCGTGAAGATCCTGCAGCTCGAATCACCGACCGCGTACTCGCTGTCCGGCGCCACCGGCAAGACGCGCCTGGCGTGGACGGTGATCGGCACGCTGCCGGTGGTGCAGTGCGTGGACGTGCGCCGCACCGGCAACTTCCTGTCAGGCATCCACGTGCATCTGCTCGGGATCAGCGCGCCGATCGCAGGCGAAGGGCGATGCACGAAGCCGTCGGCGATCGAAAGAGAAGAAGAAGAAGAAACGAGGGCGGCAGAACGATGAACGGCGATTGCTAGAGTCTGCAGTCGCTCATGGCCAGCACCACCACCAAGCTCAACGTCAACAGCCGCGACGCCGCCGGCTCGCGCGCCGCGCGCCGCCTGCGCCGCAGCGGGCGCGTGCCCGGGGTGCTGTACGGCGGCGGCGCCGAGCCGCTGGGCTTCGACGCAGACGAGCGCGAGCTGCGCCACGCGCTCGCCGGCGCCGGCGCGGTGCTCGATCTGAGCGTCGACGGCAAGAAAGGCACGCCGGTCGTCCTCAAGGAGGCGCAGCGCCACCCCGTGCGGGGCGAGACCGTGCACGTGGACCTGCTGCGCGTCAACCTCAACGAGGCGATCAGCGCGGTCGTGCCGCTCGAGCTCACCGGCATCGACGACGCCCCCGGCGTCAAGGAAGGCGGCGTGCTCGAGCAGATCACGCGCGAGCTGGGCGTCGAAGCGCTGCCGACGGCGATCCCCGAGTCGATCGTGCACGAGGTCGGCGAGATGCAGATCGGCGAGACGATCCTGCTCGGCGCGCTGGCCGCGCCCGAGGGCGTGAAGCTGCTCGACGACCTCGAGGAGACCGTCATCGCAACGCTGTCGCCGCCCCGCCTGCAGAGCGAAACCGCCGAAGAGATCGAAGCCGAGACAGAAGTCGTCGGCGAGGGCGGCGCCCAGGCGCAGGACGCCGGCGAGGGCTCCTCGGGCGAGGAGTAAGCCGCGCTGCGACGCCCGTTCGGCGGTGGCCGTGGAGGTGGTGGCGGCGCAGGAGTCGCTGACTGGCTGATCGTCGGGCTGGGCAACCCCGGCCGCGAGTATGCGGGTACGCGGCACAACATCGGCTTTGTGGTCGCTGAGGCGCTCGTCGAGCGCTGGGGGCTGGGGAAGGCCAAGGACCGCTTCCGCGGACGCATCGCCGAAGGCCGCGTGCGCGCCGGCGCGCCAGGCGCGTCGCCCGGCGGCCCCGCCCCGCGAGTGGCGGTGCTGTGCCCGCAGACGTACATGAACGACGCAGGGCGCTCCGTCGGTCCGGCGCGCGGCGCGTTGAAGCTGCCTCTGGAGCGCGTGCTGGTCGTGCACGATGAGATCGACTTGCCGTTCGGTGACGTGCGCACGCGTCTGGGCGGCGGCCTCGCAGGGCACAACGGGCTGAAGTCGCTCAAGCGCGAGCTCGGCGGCGCGGACTTCATGCGCGTGCGCGTCGGCGTCGGGCGCCCGGACTCGACCGACCCCGAGATCGTGTCCGCGTACGTGCTCGGACGCTTCCGCGAGAGCGACGCGCAGGTGGCGGAGCTGGTCGAGCGCGCGGTCGAGCAGGCCGAGCGCGTCGTGCTCGGGGACGACGTCGCCGGGGGCACCGCCGGCGGCGCCGCGCCCGGAGAGGCGCTGTGATGGCCACCGGCACAGGCGGCGCGCTGCGCTCGCTGCTGGGGCTCGCGCAGGACGACGAGTCGACGCTGCGGCTCGCGCGCGACGGCGGCCACGCGTTCGTGTCGGGCTCGCTGCGAGCGTACGTGATCGCCGCGCTCGCCGAGATCGACGCCGACGCGCGCGCGCGCCCGACGCTGGTGGTCGTCGGCGACGACCGCGCGGCGCGCGACCTCGCAGGCGACCTCGGCGCGTGGCTGGCGCCGCGGCGCGTGCGCTACTACCCGTCCAGGGGCGTCGCCTACGAGTCGCACCTCGTGCCGCCCGCGCATCTCGTGGGACTGCGCGTAGCTGCGCTCGACGCGCTGCTCGGCGCCGGCGCGGGTGCCGGCGGTGGGGGCACCACGGGGGGCGCCGGCGGAGGTGGCGCTGACGCGGAGCCCCCGGTGGTGGTGGTGAGCGCGGTGGCGCTGTCGGAGAAGGTGCCAGACCCGCAGCTGCGCCCGCACTCGTTCACCCTGCGCGTGGGCGAGCTGCTCGACCTCGACGAGTGCGCCGCGGAGCTCGTCAGCGCCGGCTACGAGCGCACCGACCAGGTCGAGGAGCGCGGGCAGTTCGCGCTGCGCGGCGGCCTGCTGGACGTATTCCCCGCGACCGAGGAGCGCGCTGTGCGCGTGGACATGTTCGACGTGGAGATCGAGTCGCTGCGCTGGTTCTCGACGTTCACGCAGCGCTCGCTCGGCGAGGCTCAGGAAGTCGAGATCGCGCCCGCCGCCGAGCTCGCGCTCGAGCACCGCGAGCTGGCCGAGATCGCGGCGGCCACCGGCGCCTTCGCCGGCGCCGGAGGCGAGGGCGAGGACGCCGAGCGTCCGGACATCGCCCAGCTGCTGCCCGTCGAGCGCTTTGGCGCGCTGCTCGACCTCGTCGGCACGGACACAGAGCTGATCGTGGCCGCCGAGGAGGATCTGGAGCCGGTGCTGAACGACATGTGGAGCGACGTGTGCGCGGCGTTCGGCGACGAGGACGCGCACCACCTGCACGTGAGCCCGCAGAGCATCCGCTCGACGCTCGCGCAGCGCGCTCGCATCTGGCTGTCGGGGCTGTCGAGCGGCCAGCAGATCGAGCTTCGCGCGCAGTCCGCGGACACGGCGGCACGCTCGCTGGGCGAGGCAGAGCCGGAGCTGGAGAGGCTCGTGCGCTCCGGCTACAGGACTGTCGTCGCGTTTCCCCGGCGCGGCGAGGGCGAGCGCGCCGCTTACAACCTCGGCAGGCTCAAAGCGACGTGGCTGGGCGAGGGCGGCGAGGGCGACGGCGATGGCGGCGCGGGACGCTCGGCGATCGGCTTCCAGCCGCTGGAGCCGTCGCTGCGCTTCGCGACGGCGTCGCTGCGCGAGGGCTTCGTCGCTCCGCAGCTGAAGCTCGCCGTGTACCCCGAGCACCGGCTGCTGCGGCGCCGGCGCGCGGAGCGTCCAGGCACCGGCGCCGGCCGCCACGGCGGCGTCGGCGGCGCCCGGCGCGGTGCGCTGCGCTCGTTCACGGAACTGCGCACCGGCGACATCGTCGTGCACGAGGACCACGGCGTCGCGCGCTTCGCCGGCTTCGAGACGCGCACCGTGGCGGACGTCACGCGCGACTACCTGTACCTCGAATACCAGGGCGATGACCGCGTGTTCGTGCCCACCGACCAGCTCGCGAAGATCTCGCGCTACGTCGGCGCGGGCGCCGGCGCGCATCCGCCGCTGAGCAAGCTCGGCGGCACGCGCTGGGAGACGATGAAGGCGCGCGCGCGGCGCGCCGCGCAGGAGCTCGCGGGCGAGCTGCTGAGCCTGTACGCCGAGCGCAAACGCCGCAGCGGCCACGCGTTCGGCCCCGACTCCGACTGGCAGCGCGAGTTCGAGGAGCGCTTCCCGTTCACCGAGACGCCCGACCAGCGCGACGCGATCGAGCTGGTCAAGGCCGACATGGAAGCGCCGCGGCCGATGGACAGGCTGATCTGCGGCGACGTCGGCTACGGCAAGACCGAGGTCGCGCTGCGCGCCGCGTTCAAGGCGGCGGAGGAGGGCAAGCAGGTGCTGATGCTGGTGCCGACCACGATCCTCGCGCAGCAGCACTTCGGCACGTTCGCCGAGCGGCTCGCCGACTACCCGTTCACGCTCGAGCACGTCTCGCGCTTTCGCACCGCCGCCGAGCAGAAAGCCGCGATCAAGGGCTTCGCCGAGGGACGCGTGGACATCCTCATCGGCACCCACCGCGTGCTCTCGCGCGACGTGCGCGCCAAGGACCTCGGCCTGCTGATCGTGGACGAGGAGCAGCGCTTCGGCGTCAAGCAGAAGGAGCTGCTGCGCCAGCTCAAGCTGAAGGTCGACGTGATCTCCATGTCAGCGACGCCGATCCCGCGCACGCTGCAGATGTCGCTGGCCGGCCTGCGCGACATCTCCGTGATCGAGACCCCGCCCGAGGGGCGCCGGCCGGTGCGCACGTATGTGGGCGAGTACGAGGAGGAGCTCGTCAAGCGCGCGATCACGCGCGAGCACGAGCGCGGCGGGCAGGCGTTCTTCATGCACAACCGCGTCGAGTCGATCGACGAGACCGCGGAGCGGCTGCGCGCGCTGTGCCCGGGCGTGCGCTTCGCCGTCGCGCACGGCCAGATGGGCGAGGGCGAGCTCGAGGCGGTGATGATGGACTACCTGCGCGGCGGCGCCGACGTGCTCGTGTGCACGTCGATCATCGAGTCCGGCATCGACATCCCGCAGGCGAACACGCTGATCGTCGAGCACGCCGACAGCTTCGGCCTCGCGCAGCTCTACCAGATACGCGGCCGCGTCGGGCGCAGCCGCGAGCGCGCGTACGCGTATCTGCTGTACGACTCCGCTGCAGCGCTCACACCCGAAGCGGCGCAGCGGCTGTCGGCGCTGTCGGACTACACCGAGCTGGGCGCCGGCTTCAAGATCGCGATGCGCGACCTCGAGATCCGCGGCGCGGGCAACCTGCTCGGCGACGAGCAGTCCGGGCACGTCGCCGCGCTGGGCTTCGAGCTGTACATGCAGATGCTCGACGAAGCTGTCGCCGCGGCCGAGCCGGAGCTCGAAGGCGAGGCGCTGCCGGAGCCGGTGCGGCTGGACGTCAACGTCGACGCGTACGTGCCCGCCGACTACGTCCCCTACGAGCAGGCCAAGATCGAGGTCCACCGTCGCGTGGCGGGTGCGCTCGAGGTGGCGGACGTGGAGCGCCTGCGCGAGGAGCTGGAGGATCGCTTCGGACCGCTGCCGGAGCCGGTCGAGAACCTGCTGGCGCTGCAGCGCGCGCGCATCAAGTTCGGTCAGGCGGGAGCGCGCACTGTGAGCTTCCACGGCGATCGCCTCGCGGTCGTGCCGATCGAGCTCGACTCGACCCGCGCACGACGTCTGCGCGAGGAGCTGCCCGAGGCGCTGTACGAATCAGGTCGCTCACAGGTGTCGGTGCGCGTTCCGAAGGACGGGACCGAGCGCTTCCCCAGCGTGGTGAAGGCCGCAGACGTGCTGCTGGCGATCATGCGCGAGGCCGCTTAGGAACTCATTAAGCAGCCGTTATGCACCGTTCAGCGCATTTCCGCTAAAGTGCCCGCGTCGTGACAAAGACTCTCAGGTCCCTATCGGCGCTTGGCGCCGTTTTGTTTGCCCTCGTCGGCATCTCCGCGTGCGGCGGCATCCCCGGCGACGCGGTCGTGCAGGTCGGCGGCACGTCGATCACGAAGACGGCGTTCGACCACTGGATGGAAGTCGCGTCGGCCTCCAACAAAGTCGCCGGCTCGACCGAAAAGACGGTCGTACCCGAACCGCCGAACTACACCGCGTGCGTCGCACACCTGAAAGCGACTGCGCCCGCGCCCGCCAAAGGCCAGGCCCCGCCGACGGAAGCGAAGCTGAAGTCCGAGTGCGGGGTTCAGTACAAAGCGCTGCAGACCGAGGTGCTCGGCTTCCTGATCTCCTCGCAGTGGGTGATTGGCGAAGCTGGCTCGCTGGGCGTGAAGCTGAGCGACGCGGAAGTCCACAAGGAATTCACGAAAATCAAGACCTCGCAGTTCCCGAAAGCGTCTGAATTCGAAAAATTCCTGGCCACCTCGGGCCAGACGGTCTCCGATCTGCTGTTGCGCGTCAAGCTGAACCTGCTCTCACAGAAAATCCAGAAGCAGGTCGTCAAGGAAAAGGGCAAGGTCACGCAGGCGCAGATCGCGAAGTACTACGAAGAAAACAAGTCCAGGTACGGCACGCCGGAAAAGCGCAACGTGAGGATCATCCTCACCAAGACCGAAGCCGCCGCCGCGAGCGCCAAGAAGGAAGTCGAATCGGGCAAGAGCTTTGCCAGCGTCGCCGGCAAGGTCTCGATCGACCCGACGAGCAAGGCCAACGGCGGGCTGCTCAAGGAAGTGGTCAAAGGCGAGGAGGAGAAGGCGCTCGACACGGCGATCTTCTCCGCCGCCAAGAACGTGCTCGGCGGTCCCGTCAAGACGCCGTTCGGCTACTACGTCTACGAAGTCGTGAGCGTCACCGCCGGCACGCAGGAACCGCTGTCGAAGGTGCAGGCGACGATCAAGCAGCAGCTGATCGCCACCGGACAGCAGACCGCGCTCAGCAAGTTCGTCAAAGAATTCAAAAAGAAGTGGATGGGCAAAACCGAATGCCGCTCCGGCTTCGTGGTCGCCGACTGCAAGTCCTACAAAGCGCCCAAGAGCAGCGGCACGGCGAAATCCGCCACCGAATAGACACCGCGCTCGCATGAGCGAGATCGACCGAATCCACGCTCGTCAGATCCTCGACAGCCGCGGCAACCCCACGGTCGAGGTCGAAGTGGCGCTGCGCTCTGGCGCGCACGGCCGCGCCGCGGTGCCCTCGGGCGCGTCAACGGGCGAGTTCGAGGCGACGGAGCTGCGCGACGGCGGTCAGCCGTGGGGCGGCAAGGGCGTCTCGCGCGCCGTCGCAAACGTCGACGGCGAGATCGCGCAGGCGCTCGCCGGCGCGGACGCCGCCGATCAGCAGGCGCTGGACAGGGCGCTGATCGAGCTCGACGGCACGCCCAACAAGTCGCGCCTGGGCGCGAACGCGATCCTGGGAGTGTCGCTGGCGGCGGCCCAGGCGCAGGCTGCCGAGCAGGGCCTGCCGCTGTGGCGCTACCTCGGCGGGCCGGACGCCGTCGTCCTGCCGGTGCCGATGATGAACGTGCTCAACGGCGGCGCGCACGCCGACAACAAGGTCGACTTCCAGGAGTTCATGATCGTCCCGTGCGGCGCGAGCACGTTCTCGCAGTGCCTGCGCATGGGCGCCGAGGTGTACCACGCGCTCAAAGGCACGCTGCACGAGCGCGGGCTCGGGACTGCCGTAGGCGACGAGGGCGGCTTCGCGCCGGACCTCGGCTCCAACGAGGAGGCGCTGCAGATGCTCGTCGCCGGCATCGAGGCGGCCGGATACCGCCCGGGCGAGGATCTGGCGATCGCGCTCGACCCGGCCGCGAGCGAGATCTACCGGGATGGCGGCTACGTGCTCGAGAGCGAGGGGCGCACGCTGAGCGCGGCCGAGTTCACGGACTACTGGAGCGACCTCGTGGCGCGCTACCCGATCGTGTCGCTGGAGGACGGCATGGACGAGGAGGACTGGGACGGCTGGCGGCTGCTGACCGAGCGGTTGGGCTCGAGCGTGCAGCTCGTCGGCGATGACATCTTCGTGACCAACACCGAGCGGCTGCGCCGCGGCATCGACGCCGGCGTGGCGAACTCGATCCTGATCAAGGTCAACCAGATCGGGACGCTGACGGAGACGCTGCAGGCGATCGCGATGGCCCGCGAGGCGGGCTACACGGCGGTGATCAGCCACCGCTCGGGCGAGACCGAGGATGTGACGATCGCCGACCTCGCGGTCGCCACCGGCTGCGGGCAGATCAAGACCGGCGCGCCCTCGCGCTCGGAGCGGGTGGCCAAGTACAACCAGCTGCTGCGCATCGAGGAGCAGCTGGGGGCAGACGCCCGCTTCCCCGGGCGCAGCGCGTTTCGCTCAGGCTGAGAGCGTCGCTCGGGCCGCTCGGGCCGCTCGGGCCGCTCGGGCTGCTCGGGCCGCTCGGGCCGAGACCCGCCGCGCGGCGGCTGTATAGCCATCGCTATACGGGATCGTGTCCGGCTGCCCTCTGTCACCGGCAGGAGGTTCGCGGATGGCCGCGAAACCAAGTAGTCATGCCTGCGATCTCGGCAGCTCGTCCCGGCGCGAGCCGCACCCTCGCAGCGCGCGTGCGTTGGGATCGGGTGGGGCGTGTGGCGATGCTGTGTGTGCTGGTGGCGCTCGTGTACCTGTATGCGAGCGCGGGGGTGCACATGTTCTCGACATGGCGTCAGTCGCACCGCGACGACGCTGCGGTGGCGAGCATGGAACGGGAACACAGGGCGCTGGTGCGTCAACGTGAAGCGCTCACCGGCGCGGGCACGTTGGAAACAGAGGCTCGCCAGTTGGGGATGATGAAGAGTGGCGAGCAGCCGTACGTGATCAGTGGCCTGCCAGACAACTGACCTCCTGCCGCTGCTAGCCTCGGCGCGTGTCGTTCGAGACGGCGATCTACCAGTGGCAACAGGGCGAGCGCCGGCTGGCGGCTGCGCCCGCGGAGCGACGGGCGCTGCTCGAGCGCGTGACCGACGCCCTGGTGGCGGAGCTGCGCCGGCGCCTGGGCGGGCGCTTCTCGGCGGACGAGCTCGTGGACCTGTACGAACAGGGCGCCGCGTGGTGCCTGCAGATCGCGATGAAGCTCGCGCCGCAGGAGCCGTGGGCGTGGGAGGCCGGCCTGGTCGTGGACGCGGCCTTCGCCAGATACCTGCGCGAGGCCGCAGACTTCGCCGGCGGCCGCAGGACGCTGTCAGAGGCGTAGCAGCGCCGCTATGCGGCGTCCGACTCGTCGCTGCCGCTGCGACGGATGACTATGCGGTCCTCTTCGACTTCGACCTCCACGGGCCGGTGGCCGGCCCAATGCTCGGCGTAGATTGGGTTGTCCTGGATGGCTGGGTCGAGCCACAGGCCGTAGCCCTCCTCGCCGTGATCGAACGTGCCCTCCAGGGGGCCTGTGTTGCGTGCTCCCGAACGCCGACCGCGTCCGCCACGACGGCTGCGGCGGCGGGTGCGCGTGCCGCTGGCGCCCTCGGACTCCTCGCTGTCCTCCTCGCCCTCGTCGCCCGCCGCCTCGGCTTCGGCCCTGGCGCGCTCGGCCTCGGCTTCGGCTGCTTCGAGCTCGGCGGCTATCAGCGCGTCGTCCTCGGCGCGCAGGTCGATCTCCTCGGGATAGTCGCCGGCGCCGCCGGCGCCCTCGGTGGACTCATCGTCGCTGACGAGCTCGTTCTGACGCTTGAACTGCTCGATGTCGCGAACGGTGACCTCCAGTTGATGGGCGACCCAGGCGTCGGTGCGCCCCTGGCGCACCCAGGCACGGATCTGGTTGAGGTGCGGGCGCAGAGATTTCCGGGGCATGGACGGTCCGGGAGACTAGCGCAACGGCTCGCGCGGCGCGGCGGGCACGCATCGCGGCGCCCGCGCGGGCGACCGTGGAAGCGGTCGAGGAGATTGGTATCGCGTTCCCCCGGCGCTGTGACTATGCTTGGCGTTCCGGCGGTTTGGGGTTGCGCCGGGTCGCCAATCGGCAAAGAGGAAGGTGCACCCAAATGCTGGTTCTGACACGCAAGTCCAACCAGAGCATCATGATCGGGGACGAGATCGAGGTCTCCGTGCTTTCGGTCATGGGCGAGAAGGTGCGCATCGGTATTCAGGCGCCGCAGCGGGTGCCCGTGTTTCGCAAGGAGATCTACCTCGAGATCCATCGCGAAACCGGCGCGCCTGCGCCGGCCAAGGACAGCGCAGCGCCCGGGCAGGCGACGGGCGTCGACGCGTCGCTGCACGAGCTCGGCGACGGCACCTAGACCCGACGGCGCCCGTGGCGCGGCTCGCCGGCGCAGGCCGGCCGACGCGCAGCCGAACCTCAGCCGAGCAGCAGATACAGCGTGCGAAACATCACGACCGTGACCACAGCGGCGGTCAGGATGAGCGTGAGCACGAGCAGCGCGAAGCGCACGGAGCCGCGCTTGTGACGGCGCTCGAGATCGCGCTTGAACGCGCGCTGCTCGGTGGTGCGGCGCAGCGAGTCGCGCCGGCGGCGGTCGAGCGAGGCCTCCTTGACGAAGGCTCGCTCCCACTCCGCGAGGCTCTGGCGCATCTTCATCGCTGGCCCTCGGCTAGGAGCTGACGGGCGCGATGGCGCGCTCGTACACGGCGACGAAACGCAGGTAGTTCTCGGCGATCTTGCGCGCGCCGGCGGAGCGCTCGATCTTGCCGTCGACGTAGGCCTTGAGCGGGTCCCACCAGATCGAGCGGCCGATCGCGAAGCCGATGTAGCCGTCGACGGGTGCAGCGGCTGTGAGCCACTGGTCGACCTTGGCGTCGTCGGCGCCGCGCCCGAGCACAACGCACTTGACGTCGTCGCGGCCGCCGGTTCGTGTCTGAGCGACCAGCATTTCGCAGTCCGAGCGCTGGTCGACGCCCTCGATCTTCCAGATGTCGACGACGATGCCGGCGTCCTGGATCTCGGCGATGGCGCGTCGCATGAGCTCGGGTCGCAGCTCGGCGTCGTAACGGTCGCTGTCACCGCCGACGGACTGCAGCTGCGCGTCCTCGGCGGGCACGAGCAGCTCGAACAGGAACTTGCGCTCGTGCTGCTTCAGCCAGTCGCTGAGGCGCAGCAACTTGGCGAGCTGCTCGCGGTTGGCGTCTTGGTCGCCGTCCGGGTTGTAGCGGACGAGCACCTTGGTGTAGTCGGGGTTGAAGCGTTCGATGTGCTTGCCGAAGTCATCGCCGTACTGGAAGTCGAACATGTTCTGCCCTGAGCGCTCGGCGGGCATCGCGAGCTTCAGCCCCCGCTCGTGCGCCTCGGCGGGCACGGTGGAGCCGAACTGCTCGTCGACGAGCACGCCCGTGACGGACGGGTCGGCGCCTGCGCCGACCGCCTGCAGCATGCCCTCGAAGATCAGGTGCTTGGCGTCGGCGATGATGGCTGTCTGCTCGGAGTCCGGCTCGCCCTCGATCCCGAAGAACTTCTTCTGGAAGGAGCCGCGATGGTCGAACGCGAGGATGTAGAGCTTCGTGTCGGTTCCGGGGTTCATGCGACTGAGTATTCCAGAGGCGCGCGGGCTGCGGTCGAGAGGTCCTTAGAATGGATCGACGATGACCTCCGGAGCTGACCTGTTCGTGGTGTGCAAGCAGTGCGGCTCGGAGGTGAGCCCGTACATCACCGAGTGCCCCTACTGCGGCACGCGACTGCGCCGGCGCGCGCCCAAGCTGCCGCCGGCAAACGCGCCCACCCGCAGCACGCTGCGCGGCCGCGCGCGCTCGCTGCTGACACGCTCCAAGCCGGCGCCCGCGGGCGGCCGCACGCGTGCGAGCACGCGTCATCGGCCCAGTCGCTGGGCGGCGGAGCGGCCGTACGCGACGATCGCGCTGGTGGCGGTGAGCTGCGTGATCTGGGTCGTTGCGCACGCCGAACCGGTGCTGTATCTGCACACGGCGCTCGCCGGTCCGCTGCGTGGCGACTGGTGGAAGCTGTTCACGAACGGGTTCGCGTACGTGGACGGCGTGTACGCGTTCGTGGCGATCCTGACGATCGCGATCTTCGGCTGGCTGCTGGAGCGCCGCCATGGCCCGGCGGCGGTGCTGGCGCTGTTCTTCGGCGCGAGCGCGACCGGCGCGCTGGCGGCGCTCGCGGTGTATCCGTTTCCGGAAGTCAGCGGCGGCAACGCGGCGGCGCTGGCGCTGCTGGCGGCGTGGGCGGCCCCCGACCTGGAGACGGCCCGTGCGGGCGGCTATCGCGAGGGCGACCTGCTGGGAGCGGGCGCGCTGGCTGCGTTGCTGCTGGCACTGCCGTTCGCACGGCCGGAGGCGAGTTGGCTGGCTGGGGTCGTCGGCGGACTGCTCGGTCTGGCGTTCGGGCTGGGCGCGCACCGGCTTGGCAAGGCGGAGGCGTAGGACCCGCGCACGCGTGCGTCCTATGATGCTCACGCGATGACGATGACCAACGCTGTGGTGCTGATCGAGGCCGAGCGCGATGCGTTGTCGAGCCTCGGCGGCGCGCTCGCGGACATCGACGGCGTGGCCGAGGCGTACTCGGTTACCGGCGAGTGGGACTTCGTGGCGATCGTGCGCGTGCCGGACCACGAGCAGCTGGCAGATGTCGTGACCGGCCAGATCGGCGGTCTGCCGGGCGTGTCGCGCACGCAGACGATGGTCGCGTTCGCGGCGTACTCGCGCCACGACCTCGAATCGCTGTTCTCGATTGGGGAATGATCGCCTGAGCGCGATGGCGGCGGTGATGAAGCCCGAGTACGGCCCGACCCTCGGGCGGCTGCTGGCTCCTCGCTGGCATGCCGCCACGAGGCTTGCGCGCGTGGCGGTGGTCCTCGCGGGCGTGGGCTTCCTCGCGGCGCTGGCGGCCATCGGGCTGACGCTCGCGAACGCGACGTACTCGCATGGCGGCCCTGTGCCGTTCAGCTTCAGCTACAGGGACCTGTACCGCGTGGCCCCCGACCCGGGCGGCTATGTGAAGGTGCAGGGCCGCTGGCCGGACGGCGCGCTGAAGTACTCCTACGCGGTTGATCCGCTGACGCTGCCCGCGTACTCCGGGGAACTGGGTGCCGAGATGCCGCTGTACGCGACGAGCTTCATCCACACGCTCAGCGGGCGCTATCTCGGCTTTGAACTGCGCGGAGAGGGCAAGACGCGCATCAGCAACACCCTCACGGGCTACCAGGTGCTGTTCACGGCGGAGGTGGAAGGCCAGCGGATGTTCGGCCGGGACGTGATGCTGCTACCCCAGCGGGCTGGCGTGCGCGAAGGCGTGGTGGTGGGGATGCTGACCTCGCCGACCGCCAGCGCGCAGATCGCCTCGCCGATGGAAGTCGGTGAGACGGGCGTGCTGCTGCGACCGCTGAAGTCGTTCGCGTTCGGCTAGCGCGAGCGACGCTCGCCACGGCCGCCGGTGCGGTCGCTGTGGCGGCTGGCGCGGGCCATGGCGCGGTCATCGCCGAGCTTGCCGGCGGCCGGAGCTTCGGTGCCTCCGGTCCCGGGCGCGACGATCACCTGGGAGGTGGCGGCGCCGGTTTCAGCGGAGGATTCGTCGTCGGCGCCGGCCGTCGCGTTCTGCGTCGGCGCAGGCGGTGTTTCGACGGTGGTTGTGGTCGTTGTTGTTGTTGTTGTTGTTGTCGTCGTCGTCGTCGGTGTGGAGGGCGTGGTCGTGCCCGCCAGCGTGCTCGTGCTCGGCGTCGTGGTGGTTGCGGTGCCGGGCGTCGTGGACGGGACGGTGGTGGCGGCGGCGGGCAGTTCGGTGGTCTGCGTGGTGACTTCGCTGACGGGCGGCGTGACGGCCGGCTTGGCGGGCGGGGCGGTCACGGCTCCGGTGCTGGCGATCGGCACGGTGGGAGACGGGGGCGTGGGGGCGGAGGGAGCGACCTTGATGCGCTTGGTGTGGCGCGCGTTGCGACGGGCGAGCGCGACGGGCGTGGGGCTGGCTGGGGTCCCGGCGCTGACCGGCTGGAGCGCCTGATGCACGACGAGCGGTTCGCTCGCGTAGTGATTGGCGGCGACGCTCGCGGAGGCGAGCACGTGCGGATGGTGGTGCACGACGACGGCGTTGTCGGTGGCGACGGCGCCGGCGGTGACGATCGCGGCTACGGCGAGCCCGGCGACGGCCTTGGTGGCCAGCGCTCCGGCGCCGGCGGTCATGATGCCTCCGGCGACGCCCCCGCCGCCCGCCGCTGCGCTGGCTCCGGCGCTGGCGGTTGCGGTGGCGCCGACGGCGCCGGCGCCACCTGCCACGTGCGCTCCGCCGGCCGATGCGGTCGAGCCGAGCTTTGCGAGCAGCAGCTTCTTGACGAGCAGCAGCGGGCCGACAGGCATGATCAGCGCGAGCGCGTGGTTGTTGTCCTTGAGCTGCTTGCGGAAGAACGCGCAACGCTCGCAGTCACGGACGTGCCGGCGGGCGGGCGTGCTGAGCTTGGCCAGGCCCTCGGCGACCTCGCCGAGCTCGAGGCGGACTTCATCGCAGCTGAGCTTGCGTGCCTCGGCGGCCTCCGCGAGCGAGATGCGTGCGCGCACGAGCAGCGACTTGACCGACGGCACCGTGGTTTCCATGGCGTGGGCGATCTGCTCGTAGGAGAGCGCGTCGATCTCGCGCAGCAGCAGCGCCGTGCGCTGGGTCTCCGGCAGGTGGTGGACGTCCTCGATCAGCTCGCGGAAGCTCTCGCGGCGTATGACCTTGTCGCCCGTGGAGATGCCCCCTTCGGCGAAGTGCACGTCCATCGAGTCCACGCCGATGGCGGAGGCGCGGCGCAGGTGGTTGAGCGAGCGGTTGCGCGCGATCCGGTACAGCCACGGGCGCACGTTGATGTCGCGCTCGTCAGCGAGGACGGCGTTGAAGGCCGCGGCGAACACCTCCTGCAGCACGTCCTCGGCGTCCTCGCGCGAGGCGAGCATGTGCCGGCAGAAGGACAGCAGGCGCGTCTGGTAGCGCGCGCAGAGGACCTCGAACGCGGCGTGCTGGCCGCGGCGCGTGAGCGCGATCAGGCGCTCATCCGACTGCAGGCGCAGCAAAGCCGACGGACCGCGAAGGCCCGGAATGCTGCTCGGATGTGTGAGAGCGGAGACCTCCATAGACAGTCCGACAGCTGCTGTCGCTACCAATGACACGGTAGCAGCGCAAAAGTTGCGGGTTAACGCGTAGTTCCCCGCGTTTGCGGGCGTCAAACCCCCCGCCCTGGCCGCCGCGCTGCGGGTGGCGACGCCTTCCATACACTGGCGCGGCCCGGGTGGCGAAATAGGTATACGTAATCGACTTAAAATCGATGGCCCCTGTCGAGGGGCGTGCGGGTTCGAATCCCGCCCCGGGCATGTCCGGCGCGCGGCAAAGCGGATAGAGTCGCGATCCCATGTCGACGCCGAGCGTGCAGGAGACGAGCACCTTCCACGGCGGGCGCCTGGTGGCCAGACGCCTGAAGGCGCACGGCGTGAGCAAGCTGTTCACGCTCTCGGGCGGGCACCTGTTCTCGATCTACGACGGCTGTCGCGAGGAGGGCATCGAGATCGTCGACGTGCGCCACGAGTCGACGGCGGCGTTCGCGGCGGAGGGTTGGGCGAAGGTGACGCGCGAACCGGGCGTGTGCGCGCTGACGGCGGGGCCGGGCGTGACGAACGGGATGAGCGCGATCGCCTCGGCGCAGGCGAACCACTCGCCGATGATCGTGCTGGGTGGCCGTGCGCCGGCGCTGCGCTGGGGGCAGGGCTCGCTGCAGGAGATCGACCACGTGCCGTTCGTACGGCCGCTGACGCGGCTGGCGGTGACGGCGCAGAGCACGGAGGAGATCCCGGGCCTGGTGGACGACGCGTTCGCGGCGGCGTGTGCGCCGCACGGTGGGCCTGCGTTCGTGGACTTCCCGCTGGACTACGTCTTTATGGAGGCGGCCGAGCCGGAGAGTGAGTACCGCCCGCCGCTCGCCGGCGCGGGCGTCGGCGGCAGGGGCGCCTCGGGCGAGGCGCTGGAGCGGGCGGCGGCGCTGCTGGCGGCGGCTGAGCGCCCGGTGATCATGGCGGGCACGGACCTGTACTGGGCGCACGGCGAGCAGGCGCTGCTGGAGCTGGCGCACACGCTGCGCATCCCGGTGTTCTTGAACGGGCTCGCGCGTGGATGCGTGGCGGCGGATGACGAGCTGTTCTTCTCGCGGGTGCGCTCGCAGGCGTTGAAGGGCGCGGACGTGGCGCTGGTGGTGGGTGTGCCGATGGACTTCCGCCTGGGCTTTGGCGCGTCGTTCGGCGAGGAAACGGAGATCGTCGTGGTCGACGCGGCTGAACCGGAGCGCGATCACCCGCGTGCTGTGGCCGCCGAGTGCTACGGGTCGATCGGCGAGACCCTGACCGATCTGCGCGCCGGCGCGGGAGCGAAGGCGCTGGCGAGCGAGAGCTGGATCGCGGAGCTGCGCGCGGCGGAGAGCGAGCGTCGCGAGGGGGAGCGCGTAGAGCGCGAGGATGATCGCGGACCGCTGCATCCGATGCGGCTTTACGCGGAGCTCGCGGGTGTGCTCGAGCGCGACGCGATCGTGATCGGCGACGGCGGTGACTTCGTGTCCTACGCAGGGCGCGTGGTCGACAGCTACCAGCCTGGCTGCTGGCTCGACCCGGGGCCGTTCGGCTGCCTGGGGACGGGCTCGGGGTATGCGCTCGCGGCGAAGCTCGCGCATCCGGAGCGCCAGGTGGTGCTGCTGGTCGGCGACGGCGCGTTCGGGTTCTCGGGGATGGAGTTCGACACGCTCGCGCGCCACGGCGTGAACGTGGTGGGCGTGATGGGCAACAACGGCATCTGGGCGCTCGAGAAGCACCCGATGGAGTTCCTGTACGGGTACTCGGTCGCGGCGGATCTGCGGCCGGGGACGCGCTACGACCAGATGGTTCAGGCGCTGGGCGGCCACGGAGAGCTGGTGGAGCGCCCGGCGGATCTGCGCGCGGCGCTCGAACGCGCGTTTACGGCGGGCGTGCCCGCGCTCGTGAACGTGCTCACGGATCCGACGGTCGTATACCCGCGCAAGTCGAACCTGGCCTGAGCGCGAACCTCGCCTGAGCGCGAACCTCGCCCGAGCGCGAACGTCGCTTGAGCGCCGCTGGCGCCGCTACGGCGTGCTCGCCAGCTGCAGCGCGCCCCCGTACAGGATGTCGTGCTCGGAGACCTCGACCTGCTCGAGCTCGAACGCGCTCATCGACTCCTCGAGCAGGATCATGCCGGCGACGATCGTGGGGGCGCGGTCAGGGCTCAGGCCGACGACCTCGCGGCGCTGCTGTTCGCTCATGTCCGCCAGGCGCGCGAGCAGCATTTCGACGGTTGCGAGCTGCAGCTGGTAGCCGTGCACGCGTGCTGGGTCATAGGGATCGAGCTCCTGGTCGATCGACGCGGCTGAGGTGGCAGTGCCGGCGACCGCGATGCCGTGCGTGACAGGGGCGCGCTCGTCGGCTGGCAGCCCGTCGAGCAGCGTCGCGCGGACGTCGAGCGCGAGCGCGTGCAGCTCGTCGGGCGTGGGTGGGTCGGAGTGGATGTGGCGCTCGCTCATGCGCACCACGCCCGCGTGCAGCGAGGCGTGGAAGCCCGCGCTGCGCCCGACGCCGACGACGAACTCGGTCGAGCCGCCGCCGATGTCGATCACAACGATCGGCTCCTCCGTGGCCGAGGCGGGTCGGCCGGACATCGCGCCCAGGAACGTCAGCTGTGCCTCTTCCTCGCCGCTCAGCACGCGCGCGTCGAGGCCGAAGTCGTCGCGCACGCGGGCGGCGAAGTCGGCGCCGTTGGCCGCGTCGCGCACTGCAGACGTGAGCACCGCGAGGTTGGCGCTCGCGCCGTGCTGGTCGATCAGGGCGCGGTAGGCGGCGAGCGTGCTGAACACGCGTTCGATCGCCTCGTCGGCAAGCGATCCGGTCGCGTCCACGCCGTGGCCGAGGCGGGTCACGGTTGAGCGGCGCTCCAGCTCCTGCACCGACCCCGTTTGCGGATCGACGTCCGCCACGAGCAGGCGGGTGGAGTTGGTTCCGATGTCGACCACAGCTACGCGCATCGGCGGGATGCTAGAGGGGCGGGGGTGGCTGGCGAGGAACCGGCTCGGATCGGCGCGAGGCGCGGCGAGGCGGCGGCGAGTAGGGCGCTCACGGCGACAGGCTGGTCACTTGTGCGGTTCTTTGCTAGAACATAAGGAGCGACGCGGGGTGGAGCAGTCTGGTAGCTCGTCGGGCTCATAACCCGAAGGTCGCGGGTTCGAATCCCGCCCCCGCTATGCGAAGAAGCCCCGCTCCGGCGGGGTTTTTTCGTGGGACGATCTGCCCGTTAGCCCGGACGTTCGTACCAATTTCGTACCAATTTGTAGCTTAGTGCCGTCGCCGGCAGCAGGAGCCATTCTCAGTGGATCAGAGCGTCGAGGATCAGCTCGGGCAGTGCGTCCAGCGCTATATCGAGCGTGGCTTCGATTGGGACCGCGAGTTGCGAGTTGTTGACGTCGAGTGCGGCGATCCATAGCTCGGGGTCGTAGCGGGCGATGCTCGACAGGCCGAAGAGCAACACCCACCACAACATCAGCGGGGAGAGCGCGTCCTTGCCGCCAGCGCGCGGGAGTAGTAGACGCGTGCCGAGCCTCCTGTAATCGGGAGCGATCGCGTTCAAGTGCTGTGCGCGAACGCGCACATTCGTCGGAACATCGGGCCAGCAGAACACGGGCAGGAATCCCACCGGGCTCAGCTGGGTCACGAGCGAGTCCTCGCGCATACCTTGGGTGTGCCTCATGTAGGCACCCACTGCGGTGGGATAGTCGCCGAGGTATTGAAGGAGCGTCTCCAGGTCGGCGTCGGGCGGCAGACCATCGATCAGCAACTCCAGTGGTCGCATGTCGGCGAGCATCTGGTGGGCGGGGTCGAACATGGGGCGGAAGACACGCAGGGGACGCTTCCAAGTCCCATCTTCGAGCGGCGGCTGCGGCAACGGCGCCATGAGCTCAGGTATCGCGGCCCACGCGGCCCCCAACTCCAACGCCGAGCTGAGCTGGCCTGATCCGGTGGCCTCGGCCACCGGCGAAGGATTGCCGTCGCGTCTCGGGTGCTTGCTCGCCGTCAGGCTTGACGACGCGACGGAGCAGTCCGGCTGACCGGTCCGCTGGCGCGGGTGCTTTCAGGCCATGCCCGGACAAGCGCCACGGGCCATCGAGGCGGGCGGCGGCTATTGCTCGGCCGGCCTGACTGACTGCATAGAACAGGAGCAGCGGAGACGCGGCCGGTCCGACATCGGCTGCCGCGCGCATGAGCTGCTCGGCCTGCTCAAGCGCAGACACGAACACGTCCGCACGCTCGCCCTCGACGCGCGCCGGCGGCCGTGCTCGCAACACGCGGATTCGCTGCCATGCCAACATCTCCGACGACGATACGCTGGCGGCCGGTGAGCCGCTTGTCCTGACCCCTTTCGTCCAACCCGGCCGCCAGTGTTCGTCTAGTTATACGTGCGCCACAATGCCTGCATGGCGCGAAGGCGACAGTTTGATCTCGCAAAGGGCGCAGTGCCTGTCTGTGCGGGGTCAATGCGCAGCTCCAATGTCGCGTGCTGCCTCTGTGACTGCTTCACGCAGTCGCTCGAACGTCGGCTGAAATCCGGCGAACGTCAGGTCCGCAAACGGCGACTTGCGCGCGGCAACTGCTCGCGCAAACTCCATCTTCGACAGCCCGACGGACCTCCCCTCGTGAGGATGTCCGGATCGTCGTGGAACTTTGGCGGCGGTCCTCACGGTTTGACGGTCAGACGGTAACGGGCTCGCGGGTCTCCTGCCGCTTGGGGTTCTCTGGTGAAGCGGCGAGGGCATGGCGT
>Ga0187862_10000224_pt1 | contig 65800 bp, 53 predicted proteins | sample June2016WEW_10_1_FD_133003 | JGI IMG/M metagenome (GOLD analysis project Ga0187862, IMG submission 133003) | Peatland microbial communities from SPRUCE experiment site at the Marcell Experimental Forest, Minnesota, USA - June2016WEW_10_150 | ecosystem: Environmental > Terrestrial > Soil >... | reverse complement strand
CTCACAAGAGGTCGGGCGTGGACTAGGCGCATTTTGTGAGGGACCGTCGCACAGCGGGGACACGCAACGAAGTGAGTGTCCGCCCTCACAAGAGGTCGGGCGTGGACTAGGCGCATTTTGTGACGGACCGGCGCACAGCGGGGACACGCAACGAAGTGAGTGTCCGGAAGGCCGAAGACCGCGACCTGGAAGAGAAACACCGGCTGAAGGTGATCAAAGGCGGGGTATGCTGACGAGGTCATGGGAGGGTATCATGAAAAGGGTCTTCACACACTTTGAGGAAAACGACTTGAAGGAATTCGAGCCCGAGGCCAAGGTGGGGATCATCGCCACGGTGGATCCGGAAGGACTTCCGCACATCACCCTGATCACGTCGCTGCAGGCGAAATCGGTGGACCGGCTCATCTGGGGCCAGTTCTGCGAAGGACTCAGCAAGCAGCACGTGAAGACCAACCCCAAGACCGGCTTCCTCATCATGACCATGGACCGGAGCCTGTGGCGCGGAAAGGCCCGGTGGACCCATGAAACGCAGCACGGCGAAGACTATGATATGCTCAATCTGAAGCCCATGTTCCGCTACAACGCCTATACGGGCATCTATACCGTGCACTACATGGATCTCGTGGAGACCTACGGAAGAGAGAATCTCCCTCTTGTCAGGATAACGTGCGCATCGATCCTGACGAGGATCGCAAAATCCGTTTCGTTGACCGGACGGCCGGACAGGATCTTAAACCCCTGGACGGAGAAGCTGTTCAACAGGCTCGACACCGTCAAGTTCCTCTCCTATGTCGGATCGGACGGCTTCCCCGCGCTCATCCCGCTCATCCCGTGCCAGGCTTCGGACAGCAGGAGGCTCGCCTTTTCCCCCGTTGCCTATTCTTCCGAGCTGAAGGCCTTGGAGAAAGGAATGCATATCGCCATATTCGGGCTCACCCTCGACATGGAGGACGTGCTGGTGAGAGGCGTCTTCACCGGGTACGACAAATTCAGGGGCATAACGCTCGGCTGTGCGGATATCGACTGGGTGTACAACTCCATGCCTCCGAAGCAGGGCCGGATTTATCCGCAGGAAGGCATGAAGCCGGTAACGAGCTTTTGAAACCTTCACCGGGCCACGAGAAGTGCTTGATCTTCCGTGAGAAGTAGCGATGGGAAGGGCGTTTTCGGAAACTAACTGAAGTACAACCCCCCGTTCACATTGATCGTCTGTCCGGTTATGTAGCCATTTCGGGCCAACATGAGGACCGCGTCGGCCACTTCTTCAACCTTCCCGAAGCGGCCGACTGGAATGCGGTCGGGTTTTGTCTCGATCTTCCGGATCATATCGGTCTCAATTAACGCTGGAGCAACGGTATTGACCGTAATTCCATCCTTTATCAACTGTACGGCATAGGAGTGTGAAAGGCCCCACAGTCCGGCCTTCGACGCAACATAGGGCGGGGCGGTAATCCCGCCGGTTTGAGCTGCAGTCGAGGAGATATTTATGATCCTTCCCCAATGCAACTCGCGCATTCCCTGAAAAACTGCCTGAGTGATCAGGAATGCCGACTTGAGATTTACCGCTAGCACCCTGTCCCAATCCTGCTCGGTGATCTCGTTGAGACTTTTTCGAATGGAAATCCCGGCATTGTTCACAAGGATCTGGATTCGCCCGAGCTCGCGCTCGACTGTGCGGATCATCTCTGAGATTTGCGAAGAATTCGATACATCCGCTTGAACCAGGATGCCCCGTTGCCCGGTCTCTCGAACCAGGGCCAAGGTCTCCAGGGCCTCTTTCTCACGGGCGTAGTAATTGACGGCAACGCATGAACCCGCTCCTGCAAGTGCTGCCGCAACAGCACGCCCGATGCCTCTGCTGGCTCCTGTAACCAGCGCCGTTTTGCCACTAAGATCGTCCATGTCTGTTTCCTTTTCTGCGATAGGGCTTCGGCCGCTTCCGGAGGCTGCTTATTTTTCGATTGTAGAAGAAAATTGGTTACTTGACGCTGTCACTTTATCCCAGTTCCTTGTGTTCGAGGAGCGGTCGGGCCTTCTCCATTACCAGGTCGTACTGTGTTTTGGTGAAATCGTTCCAGACCGCATCGTTCGACGTCTGAATCTTTTTCACTTCCTCCACCATGTTCGGATCGACGAAATCCATCCGGCCGAGCGCCACGGCTTGTTCGGTCATAACCGTCATGCCGTAGGCGCACATCTTGATGGTTTCATTCATCGTCTGGCTGAGAGCGGCGAGAAGTGCTGCACCCTTGAGTCCCCCGGCCTGGGAGTTGATGATGACGATGGCTCGCTGCTGAATCGGCCGCGTAACTTTGAGAAACGCGTCCAGCATAATGCTGATGGCGTTTATAGCTTTATATGTTACGGCCAGTTCGCCGATCTGGACTTCAGTCAGCTTATAGCCGTCCTTGGAAGCCCGGAATTCCTGAGTGGTTGTCTGCAGGGCTACTTCTCTTTGGTCATCGGTGGACATCAGTTCGGTCCGCCTCTGCATGAGTTTGGAGTATTCCTCGGAGCCCAGAGTGGATTTTCCTTCAGGAAAAGGTTTACCTTCCTCGAGGAGTTTTTCGAGCTCTTCGTTTTCCTTGAGTTTCTGTTCGATCTCGGCCAGTTCTTTGCGGCAGACGTCGAAGTCTTCTCTTGCCTTCTGTGCCTCTTCCCGATACCGGATGATATCGTTTCCGAGCTGCTTGAAATATTGGTCGGCTTCCACTTTGGATTCGGCCAGCAAGGTTTTCTGGACCTGTATCCGGTCGGCCGACTTTTGGGTGACATCCCATTGCTGGCGCAAAAGATCCGGCAGGATTTCAAGAATGTCTGTTTCAATTTCATGCTCGATCGATTTCTTGGCTCTGTCGCTAAAAAAGGGAATATGCGCCGACGCCAGCTTTTGCTTGAAGTCGGCCCCACTGCCGGCCTGGCGCGTGGCCAGAGCGCCTAAGACTTGCGACCATTTCTTCTGGAGATCGTCATTTTCCGCCAGCAGATCGTGAATGGCGATTCCCAGGCCCCTGAATACTTTCAAATAGTTCTGGCTGGCCTCGGTCATCTGGGCCGTGGTTTTGCGCGCTTCGATGTCGGTCGCAGTCTCCTGGCTGAAAACAGACTTGATTTCATCTACCGACATGTCCTTGGCCTTTTCCATCTGACCGATGGAAAGCGGGACGAGAGTCAATGCTTTGATTTCTGCAGGTTGGCTTTGCTGTTCCATTCTTCAAAACCTCCATTGATTTTGAGCAGGTTTAACCCTGTTTGATTGTCTGGTCGATGCTGCTCACCGCCACCAGTGTTTTCTCGATGGCTGTCGCCGTCGACGACAGAGTGAGCTGAATTTGATCCATGATTTCCTTCTGCCTGCCGGGATCGGCTTCGGCTTCTGCAATGGAAGCGTCCAGTGATTCGAGAGTGGCCTGGATGGTCTCTATGCCGTTTCGGATGATCGGTTGATTGCCCACCATTCCTTCAAGCCGATGAAGAGTAGACTTTTTTTCGGTCAGCATCTTCTCAAGCCCTTTTTCGCCGTCCGCTATGCGTTTTTCCAGGGTCCGGACCTCCAGTGCCAGGGAATTAGGGTCCTTGGTTTTAATGAAAGTCCTGGCTCGGCGGTATTTTTTGGCAAACTCGGCCGCCCCTTCCAGGTAATCCCGTACAAATCCGCTGTAGGCTTTGAGAATCTCAGCCACCACGGGACTGTTTTCGGCATCATAATGGACAAGCCGGCCGCCGGTATCCAAAATGGAGCGCAATTGCATCGTCAGCTCATCCGCCATGCCGGTCTCTGCCGTCAGCTTTTTGAGCGGCTCATCTTTAGCCGCTTCGGCTGCTGCTCTGGTTTCATCCGCCGCCTTGACATCTTTTTCCGTGCTGTCTTTAAGACCGGTTTGTACGGCCCAGAATGCCAAAGCTGCTCCGGCGATCAATACGATTGTGCTGAATGCCGGGCTTCGCAACACAACGGCTATAATCACTGCCGCTATCATGATAACGACAGGCTTCAAAAAAATCTCTTTTGGAATTTTCTTCGATTCCATATTCTCCCGCTCCCCTCTCTCAGTTTCTGGAAAGAAGAATTTGCCGCAAGACGTCGAGCGATTCCTGTATGCCCTGATCGCTCCAGTTTCGCCGGCGCATCGTTTCGAAATACTCTGCAGTTAGATCCGAAGACATAATGATGGCCTTGAGTGCCTCCTGGCAGGTTGGCTCCTTGCCGAACCAGTCGCCGAAGATGCTCTGTCCCTTGCGAGACAGTTCATCGAGCGATGTTCCGAGGTTTCCCAGAACATCCTGGAATTTCTTTCTGGCATCCGCTGCATGCTTTTTCAATTTCTCCACGCCGTCTTCCATCCGGACATCTTCCAAGCCCTTGAGAAGTTCGATGACTCTTTCCCTGAGCTCATCGATCTCGCTACTCAGCGTTTCGGCAGGCTCGCCGCCTTCCAGCCGGGCTATCACGCGGTCCACGAGCTCTCGGAGTTTCCTGGCTTCTTCCAGTAAAATGGATTTCCTTTCCTTCGATTCTGACATTTGCTTTTCCTCTTGATTGAGTCGCAGGCTACATGGAGTTGGCAATGAAAATCGCCACGCTGATTTCGATGCAGGCCGCGAAAACAGCTACAGCCTCATTGCGCTGTTTGTCCATTTCGTCCGCATAAGAAACCCTGGGCATAAATATCTTTCGGGCCAGAGCCTTGAAAACGAAAAGCGCCAGGAGGCCCAAGGCGAGATAGATGCCAAATCCCTGAAGTCCCGGGACCCATCCGGTAAATGGCCCGATGATGCTCGCCCTCAAAATAATAGAGATGGCGATCAATATCCCGGCAACATCGACTCCTTCGGCAATATTACCTTTAATTTCGATCTCCTCCTGAATATTGCGTCTTGAAATTGCCGCTTCCAAATAAAAGGTGATGACCAGGGCTGTTTGACCGAGGGCAAAAAACACGCCCGCCGCCCAAAGGCCCCCGCCCTCTCCGGTAAAGGCGCCATTCATTATTATGCCGGTGCCGACAAAAGTAGAAAATTCCACGGCCCCCACGGCCACATTACCCTTGGCTGCAGCCTCGTCGTTATTGACTTTGCGGAGGATTATCCTCTTGTTGACCTCAAAAGTTATGAAAAGTAGAATCACGATCATGACCGTGCCTTGAAAAAAATTCCACAAATCGATCGTGATCTTCGGCGATCTGCCGGAAAGAATGCCGGCAAGAGCCAGAAACAGGCCCAGACATATCCCTGACTTTCTAAGCCCGACAGCCAGATTGCTCTCCAGGAGCATTGCCTTGTCCTCATCAAAAGGCGCGCGCTTGTCGTCGGCCAGTTTGACCAACCACACCACCAGTATCCCCAATAATGGATAAACAGCCATCTGAAGCACTATGTACCAGAAATCCACTCCGATCTCCTTTCGTTCGTTAGTGTCCATCCTGAAACACCGATTAAAACTCCACGCCCCGCGTAGTTTCTGTTCGGAAAAGAGAGATTTTTCGTCCTGGCGCGTACAGTTTAGCGCCCCGCCATTTCCGGATTGCCCAGCGCCGCACCGAAAGGTGCAAGGAAATCGATGGGTTGCGCGGAGGCGCACATTGGTACCGCCTCGCGGAGCGTCGAGATCGGCGATCGAGCCCGCCTAATCCTCTGCGGCCACCGCCGAACAATCTCGACGCTATCCCTGACCTGTCCATGACCTGAGGCGTGGCGGTCCCACCGCCCCAGGGCGGAAAAGGACCCTTTCCGGACGGAAACTCGTTAGTGTTGGCTATTCGAACCTGTGCGGCACAAATGGGCTCAGGTTATTGGTGACAATAGTCTGCGATTCCCGGATGCCCATGCCGGCGCTGTTGCCGCCGATCACCCAGCAGCCAAGTATCGGATAGTTTCCGTCGAAACAGGGAATAGGGGCCATGGCTTGGTAAATGTAGCCCTCTTCCCCATAAGTACCGGAAGTATGAAACCCTTCTTTCCCTTCATGGTATATCGTAACGTTGGCTCCCTCCCTGGAAAGCAGAGGTTTTCTCACAAATTCTTTCATCCCCCTCGGTCCATCGAAATAGGCTTCGAGAAGATTAGGATGCCCGGGGTTGAGTTCCCAGAGCACAGGAAGAATCCCTTTGCTTGAAAGAATGAGCTTCCATATGGGTTCGATCCAGTTCATCTTATCGAACGTTTGTATCAGGTATTGCCCGTACTTGTCTGCCAGAAGCCACTCCCACGGATAGAGTTTGAAAATGTTTTCAATAGTGATGTCATCCAAAGTGGTGAATCGGGTGAACGGTTCGAGCCCCAGGCCGATATCAGCGATGAAAATCAACTCTGCCTTGATTCCGGCATCAATGGCCGTATCCGTAAGATAGGTGGTGGTGACCAGGTCTTCCATGCTGTCAGCGACACAAGTCAGATAGAGTTTACTGCCCTCTTCCCACCGCCGGAATATTTTCGGCCAGCATTCCAGGAGTTTTTCATGGATGGAATTAAATTGATCTGATCCTGTATCGAAGACTTCCTGAAGCCAGAACCACTGGATGACACTTGCTTCGAGCAATGCCGTCGGCGTGTCGGCGTTGTATTCCAACATGCCGGGTGGGTTGACCCCGTCATAAGCCAGGTCGAACCGGCCATAAAGCGTGGGTTCCTTTTTCGCCCAGGATTTTTTGATAAGCGGGATGGCCTCTTCCGAAATGCCAAGTTGCGCGAAACGATTATTGTCGATGACGTACTGGACAGCTTTCATGGCCAGTTGATGAAGATCATTGGCTGCATCGTCGAGAACATCGATTTGTTGAGAGTTAAACAGGTAATAGGCGCTTTCGTTCCAGTAAGCGCCGTCAGGATTATGATGATAAAGCAATCCCGATGCTTCCACCTTGGTTTGCCAGTTTTCGCGGGGTTGGATTTTTATTCTCTTCATATAACCTGTTCCTTTCTCGACGCTATCCCTGATCTGTCCATGACCAGAGGCGGTTTAGCCGGAAGTTCTCTCCTTATCCTCCGATCCCGCCACCACCATGAGCGCCGGCACTGCCGCCAAAACCACCTCTGCCTACTGACCCGCCAAAAAAACCTGAGCCGCCGGAAGGACTTCCGCCTGGCGAGCCGACTCCGGGTGAAGCCGAAAATCGGCCGCCCCCGTAGCTTCCAGAACCTGAATAGCCACGCGGCGCAGCATAACTGCCGCCACTGACCACGCTCCCCGGACTGTATCCGCCGCCGCCCCAGTACCAGAAAAATATACCGGGACCGCCTCCGCCATAATATCGCCTGTTTTCATCGTTCAGGCACTTTTCTTCACTGACTACCTTGCCGGTGTTGTCTACACATCGCCTCCTCTGAGCCGAATCATCACAACCGGTCATGGTTGCCACGAGGCTCAACATAGCCACGCCCAGAACAATTTCCTGTGACTTTCTTATTTTTCTCCTTCTTGTCCGGGTCACTGTCGACCTCCCTATAACCGGAATTGATCGTCTGAAATACGCATGTCGCCTATCGGCAACTTTTTCAAGGGTATGGTATTATTGATTATTTTCAGCGAGACACCATATTCTGCTCATGCCGATTTGTCAAACAATTTTCCATTTGCAATATTTTTGTTGAAAATTAAGTTCAAATTCCCTTAATTAGCAATTCCATCTACACATTGCATGAATAATCTGATCCTTAATTATTCATTGTTAAAGATTTCTATACGATTACAATTGATTTTAATGGATTGACAATAAGTACCTTACCTAAATCGATATAGGTTTTTTGAACTTCGAGGTATTCAGGAGCAGATATGGATGATTATATGAACACATAAAATGTCCCGTACAGAACTTGGCAGAGATTTGGCGGAACATGTTATCTTTTTAATAGAATACAAAGTCTCCGGGAAAAAAAAGGACGTCCCAAAACATCCCGATTACCGGGAGCAGCAATGCAGAAAACTCGATCAAATAGATCCTGGAGCGGCTTAGACCAGTGTCCATCCGGAAACCCGGATGAACGTAGGAGAATTTCACCTTATCAACGTAGGAGAATTTCACCTTATAAGACACTAGCAGTTTTCGATTCGGATTCTTTGACGTCAAAAAAGGCATTTTTCGTCCTGGCGCGTACAGTTTGGCGCCCCGCCATTTCCGGATTGCCCAGCGCCGCACCGAAAGGTGCGCGTACAGTTTGGCGCCCCGCCATTTCCGGATTGCCCAGCGCCGCACCGAAAGGTGCAAGGAAAGAGCTTGCCCTGAGCCCTGCGAAGGGAGGGGTTGCGCGGAGGCGTACCTATGTACCGCCTCGCGGAGCGTCGAGACCCTGCCTGTGCCACCGCCGAAGGCCAATTTCGACGCTATCCCTGACCTGTCCATGACCAGAGGCGGGGCGGTCCAACCGCCCAAGGGCGGAAAAGGACCCTTTCCGGACGGAAACTAGACTAATATTGTTCAAATTCATGTGATTGCTGCAGCTCACCAGTTTATCTGCCGGCTTTTTAAAAGATCCTGTGCAGCTTTACAGCCTAATTTAGCCGATGTCTTCAGGTCCTCAGAACTCTGTTTTTTGTCGCCAAGGCTGCTATATGAAACTGACCGGTTAAAATAAGCCTCTGCCAATTCAGGGTTGATGTCGATTGCTCTGTTATAATCCTCAATCGCCTGCTTTTGATTGCCGACGGAAGCATAGATAGTCCCTCGGTTATAATAAGCTTTTGCATCTTTTGGAACGATCTCTATCGCTCTGCCATAATCTATAATTGCCTGTTTTTGGTTACCGATGGCCACATAAGCATTCCCACGGTTAATATAAGCCTTTGCATATCCAGGATCGATCTCTATCGCTCTGTCATAATCCTCAATAGCCTGCTTTTGCTTGCCGAAGATAGCATAGACAGTTCCCTTGTTATAATACGCTTCTGCGATTCTTGGGTCGATTTCTATTGTTTTCTCATAATCAGCGATTGCCTTATCGTAGTTACCAATTACTGCGTAAGTATCCCCTCGGTTGAGATAAGCCCTTGCATATTCGGGATAGATATCTATAGCTTTGTTATAATCTATAATAGCTTCCTTATACATACCATGTATATGATATACAGTGCCTCTTTGACGGTAGGCAATGTAATTATCATTTGTAACTTTTAGAGCGTGCTCAAACAGCGTCATGCTGTCCCGCCAATATTTCACCTGAGTCCATGTGACGATAAAACAGCATGCAATGCTCATCACTGACAATGCAAGCAGTGCGTATTTCCGGTAGCTCCATTTTTTTATTAAATCCGGAATACCCCACGCCACAATGATGAGTATCCCGATCATGGGTATATATGTATACCGGTCTGCCCTGCCAAAACCACCGATTTGGACTATTCCTATTACAGGTACCAGAGTACCGGTAAACCACAGCCATCCAAAGGCCAGGTAGGGAAATGTCTTGACCTGCTTGATGACAGCTACGGTTACTGCGCAAAGCAGAAGACCTGCTGCCGCAGCCTCCCATAGCGGCCATAGGCCGGGGTGAGGATAAAAAACGGCAAGATTGGTCGGCCAGATAATCTTTTCGATGTAGATGACGTAGGAAACGAGGGAGTTAGGAATCCAAACTTTCGATGAATAATGCTTGACCGCTTCCCCTTCGGAAATATAGGTCAAAACGCTAAAGACAGGAATCAGGGCAAAGAATGGGATTTTTTCAATGAATAGACGGCGAAATACCGCCCAATCATGTTTATGTTCCGCAAGTTTTGCCGACGCGCGTGCAAGAGCTTTTTCCTCATTCGCGGACACCGGTTCATCCCGCTCCACCCCGGTTTCCGGTAAAGCCTCCTTTCGCTCGAAGCGCTTCAAGGGCCAGTAGTCCATAAGGAGCATCACAAAGGGCAGGGTCACGAGCATCGGTTTTGCCATCAAACCCAGGATGAAGAGTGCGACAACTGCCAGATAGCTCTTAAGCCGCGGATGGTCAACATAACGGATATACGCGACCATGGTCAGCATCCAGAACAAAGTGGAAAGGACGTCCTTGCGCTCGGCCACCCAGGCAACGGACTCAACGTGGAGAGGGTGAAGGGCGAACAGGGCCGCCACGAAAGCGCTCTTCCAGGGTGCTTTGGTCGTTCGGTTGAGGATGAAAAAGAGTAGCAGCGTATTTGCAATATGCAATAAAAGGCTGGTCAGGTGATGTCCATGCGGGTTTAATCCGAAGAGTTGGACGTCGAGCATATGGGAAGCCATTGTCAGCGGATGCCAGAAATTGGCATAGGTGGTGGTCAAGGCCCACACAATAGCCTTCCCTGTGAGGCCGTTCATGATATGAGTGTTTTTAGTTACGTATAGTGGATCATCGAGGTTAACGAAGTCGCACAGGGTCACCTGCCAAAACGCTGCGAGAGTAGCAACAGTCAAGAAAATATAAATCATCAAAATCTTATTCTTTGACATATCCGCCTTGCATGGCAATAGCCAGTATCATCCTGTGGTATAAAGGATCCCGAACCGGAATGAAGCATCAATTTGTGCACTATGCATCCGAACCCCATTTTCGGGCCGGATTCTGCCCCAAAAACTTCTGGAAAAAACTAACAGGCTGTTGAAAAAAGAGAGTGTCGGTCGGAAAAATTTTGAAAGTGGCTCATACTCTCATCATTCCGGCGTTTTTCGACGCCAAAAGAGCCGGAATCCAGGCTTTCCCGCAACCTATTGATGTTAAAGCTAAAACCACTGGACCCCGGCCTTCGCCGGGGTTACGAGTGCGTGGATTCTTCTCTATTTCTTTGAAATTGCTCTCTTTTTCATCAGCCTACTAAAGCCCGCAAAACCATACAGTTTCGAAAACGAAGATGCAAGTGATAGGCCAATGAGACTGGTTTTTGCAACTTCAGGACACACCTCCTTCCCCGCAGTTGACAGCCTTGTTTCCCGCCCACCCGGCTGGCCTCAGGCAAAAACTCCACGCTCCTCGATATGAGCAAGGGAAAAAGCCGGCGCAACATGGAAGTGCCCCACGCTCCGCGAGGCATGGTAGACCACTTTCGCGCCAACCTTTACAAGCATAATCCAGGTTGAATGCTGCCGAGGAGGAGCTGAAAAGCATACACGCGGCGATAGGCGCAGGTCTGGAAAACGGGACTTTGCGGCCGGTAGTGGGAAAGACATTGCCCCTGGCTGGGGCGCCGGAGTCTCACCGGGCCGTCATTGAATCAAGCGCCTACGGGAAAATAGTCCTCATTCCCTGAGCCCCGGCCGGGTATTCAGCCCGGCTTCCGGCAGATCTGTCGTGAGCCCGGGCAAAACCCGGCACATATCCAGAGGGAGGCGCTTCCCGCCCCGGTCAACCTGTCCTGAACCGCTCTTGCCCGGGTAATATTTCCGGGGCCGCCAACAAGCGTCGGCGCGCATTCCGGCAGCTTTTCCGCAAGCACCTCAGCCATTCTCACCGTTACAGCAGAACCCCTGCTAACCGGGCGAGAGTAAGAGGCTTTCCAATAGGACATTTTTATCCCCCCCCTTCCGTCCTTTCGTGGTCACTTATTCCTCTTTGCCAGCCACCGGGTAGGACAATATTATCACATATCTCCTAAAAACATGTCCACAACACGATTCTCCCCTTATCCATAGTCGTAAGTTAGGACAATGTATTACAAAATCCGATAATTGATTGAGATTTAATACCCACTACGCGATTACCGCTACCAATTTGATTTTACATAATTTTCCCCAATCCCGTAAGCCCGCACATTTTGCTTGGCATAAAGCTTGCTTTGTAGGGTCGCAGCTACTGCGATTCTTGGCGTTTCGAATCAACCATTTTTTTCCAAGGCGCCCGGCCATTCCGAAGGGGGCGCCCCGCAACTGCTATTAAGCGCGAAAACCCCGGAACAAAGGAGGTAACGCCGTTCCGCCAACAAATCAGGCGCTGTGGGGCGTCAGTCCGGTTAGTCCCGGGCGCCGGGATTTTTTCACTCTGGCATTACATGTCCGGGTTGCTGTCAACGCACTGAGACGTCGCCAATAATCGAGTATTTCTAACGGTTTTGAAAAAAGGGAAAAAAGAGGGTCCCTTACACCAGACAGGCAAGGGTTTCGCCAATAGCAGCAAATAACGGTGGAGTAGAACGGGAGGAATAATTGCGCGATCCGCAGCAAAAGGCAAGTCACTCAATCAACCCGTGCAACTCGTGAGCGCCAGGGAGATTCATAATGAGGAAACTGCTTAGCGGTGCCGCGATTGCTTTTCTGGCGATCTTCACGGCGGCTCTTGTATGCGCGCCCTCGGCGGCGGCAGCCGTCACGCTTGAAGGCACAGGCACCCTCACTTTCGTCAGCGGTACGGCAGCCATACCTACCATAATAACGGCTCCAGGCGCGACGATCTCACTTACCCAGGTACTGAATGGCGCGCCTCCCTATAACACTTACACCGGCACTCTTACGTATACACTTCCCCCCGGCGCTGTCTTAACCACGGTCGAAATCTCTGCTCTCAGGGGGCTTGATGAAAAAGAAGTCTTCCACATCTTCGGTATCATAGCGGCGGCAGATTCGAACGGCTCAGCCACACATGTAGTCGCGGAAGGCAATCTTGGCTTTTTGGGGGATATCGGTACACTCCAAAAGGGGTTTGGCATTCGTGGCTACATACTGGATGGGACTGCCACGAGCTTCCAGGGAGCATTTTTCAAGTCTCCACAACAATAAAGTTAGTCTCATGAAACGAATTCTCCTCCCGGAAAATCATAAAAAACGGTTTTTTTATCGCCGCTTATCGCTTCACCTTATCACCTCACCATCTTGGCTGCTTGGGTGAGGAGGACCTGAGATGGGCAGAGCAAATCTTTCAAAGCATCTGGACGCACTGTTCATTTTCATCGGTGTTATCTGTCTATTCTCTGTATTTCTATTGGCCTCCGAAGGAGCGTCACTTGCCACTGTAAACTGGAACGCGACGGGCGCCCTCGTCACGGGACGTTACTCTCACACGGCCACACTGCTTGCCACCGGCCAGGTGCTCGTGGCCGGGGGGGAAAACTTCAAAGCCATCGCTCTTTCCAGCTCTGAGATCTACAATCCGTCTACAGGAGCGTGGAAGAAGACGGGCTCCCTCGCCACCGGACGCTACTATCACACGGCCACCCTGCTTCTCAGCGGCCATGTGCTCGTGGCCGGGGGGTTGGACATCAACGGCGACGCTATTTCCGACTGTGAGATATACAATCCCTCTACCGGAGCGTGGACCTCGACGGGCCCCCTCGCCACCGGACGTTACTATCACACGGCCACTCTGCTTCCAGGCGGCCAGGTGCTCGTGGCCGGCGGGTTGGACATCAACAGCAATGTTCTTTCCGTCTGTGAAATTTACGATCCGTCCACCGGGGTGTGGACCTCTACGGGGAGCCTCGCTGTTGCGCGTTCAGAGCACACGGCCACCCTGCTTGCCAACGGCCGGGTGCTCGCGGCCGGGGGAGAAGCCGCCACCGTTCTTCCCAGCGCTGAGATCTATGATCCGGTCGCCGGAGCGTGGACCGAAACGGCAAAACTCGGCACAGGGCGGTACTCCCACACGGCCACCCTGCTTACCGATGGCACTGTGCTCGTGGCCGGGGGAACAGACATTGCCGCCAACGTTCTTTCCGACTGTGAGATTTACAATCCGGCTGACGGAGTGTGGACGACGACGTTTGGCCTCGACACTTCCCGTGCAAATCACACGGCTACCCTGCTTACTAACGGAACTGTACTCGTGGCCGGGGGGTTGGATAACGGCCTCAACGCTCTTGCCGACTCTGAAACATACGATCCGGTTGCCGCAGCGTGGACGGAGACTGGTCCCCTCTCCACCGGGCGTTCCTATCACACGGCCACCTTGATTTCTTCCGGCGGCGAGGTGCTCGTAACCGGGGGCGAAGACATCAACGGAGACGCTGTTTCCGCCAGTGAGACTTACAGCTCCGCCGCCGCCGCTGTGCCCGGGGCCCCTACAGGGGTGGGCGCAACGCCAGGCGACACACTGGCGACAGTCAGCTTCACGGCACCCGCTTCAACAGGTGGCACCGCCATCATCTACTACACTGTTACTTCGAACCCCGGCGGCATAGCAGCCATGGGAGCGGCAAGTCCGGTAACGGTGAAGGGGCTGACCGACGGCACCGCCTATACATTCACGGTAACCGCCACCAACGCGGTCGGTACCGGTCCGGCTTCGCATGCCTCCAACAGCGTAAATCCAGGCGCGGCTCCGGGTCCGCCGACAGCAGTATCGGCGACCGCCGGCAACGCCCAGGCAACGGTCAGCTTTAAGCTGCCGTCAAGTCCAGGGAGTCAGATATCGGTTTGCACCGTGACATCGAGTCCCGGCGGCATAACAGCCACAGGTGCGGGAAGCCCCATAACAGTGTCAGGCCTGACCAACGGCACTGCCTATACGTTCACGGTAACCGCCACCAACGCGACCGGGATCGGCCCGCCCTCGAGTCCTTCCAACAGCGTAACGCCTGCCACAAACCCCGGCACGCCGACGGGGGTAACAGCCCAGGGGGGCAACGCCGGTGCATCGGTCAGCTTCACGCCCCCCGCTTCAAACGGCGGCCTCACCATTACCTCCTATACCGTGACAGCGTATATTGGGACAGTCGCAGGCGTAACGGCTACAGGTACGGGAAGCCCCATAACGGTGTCAGGCCTTACCAACGGCACTGCCTATACATTCACCGTAACGGCGGCCAATGCGGTCGGGAACGGTCCGGCCTCGCGTCCCTCCAATAGCGTAACGCCCGGCACAGTTCCGGGCGCGCCTACAGCAGTAACGGCGACGGCCGGCAACGCCAGTGCATCGGTCAGCTTCACCCCCCCCGCAGTAAACGGCGGTTTCGCCATTACCTCCTACACTGTGACTTCCAGCGGCGGACAAACAGCCTCAGGTGCGGCAAGCCCCATAACCGTTACCGGCCTGACCAACGGCACTGCCTATACGTTCACCGTAGAGGCGACTAACACGACGGGGGCAGGTCTGCCCTCGAGTCCTTCCAATAGCGTGACGCCTGCCACAAACCCCGGCGCGCCGACGGGGGTTACGGCAGCGCCAGGCAACACCCAGGCAACGGTCAGCTTCACGCCCCCGGCTTCTACCGGCGGCGGCGCCATTACTTCCTACAAGGTGACTTCCAGCGGCGGACAAACAGCCTCAGGTGCGGCAAGCCCCATAACCGTTACAGGCCTGACCAACGGCACAGCCTATACTTTTACTGTAACGGCGATCAACTGGGTTGGTCCGGGTGCGGCCTCGGCTCCATCCAACAGCGTGACGCCCGGCATAGTTCCAGGCGCTCCGACAGCAGTAACCGCAACGGCCGGCAACGCCCAGGCAACTGTCAGCTTCACGCCCCCGGCTCCTGACGGCGGCACCGCCATTACCTCCTACACAGTAACATCCAGCGGCGGACAAACAGCCTCAGGGGCGGCAAGCCCCATAACCGTTACCGGCCTGGCCAACGGCACTGCCTACACGTTTACGGTAACAGCGGCCAATGCGACCGGGACCGGGACCGCCTCGGGTCCCTCAAACAGCGTAACGCCTGACACAGTCCCCGGCGCGCCGACAGCAGTAACGGCAACGGCCGCCAACGCCCAGGCAAGGGTGACCTTCACGCCCCCGGCCCCTAACGGCGGCAGCGCCATTACCTCCTACACCGTGACATCCAGCGGCGGACAAACAGCCTCAGGGGCGGCAAGCCCCATAATAGTGTCAGGACTTACTGACGGTACCGCCTACACGTTCACCGTAACGGCGGTCAACTCGGTTGGGCCGGGTCCGGCCTCGGGTCCCTCAAACAGCGTAACGCCTGACACAATCCCCGGCATGCCGACAGGGGTTACGGCAGCGGCAGGCAACACCCAGGCATTGGTCAGCTTCACGGCCCCGGCTTCTAACGGCGGAAGCGCCATTACCTCCTATACCGTGACATCGTATATTGGGTCAGTCGAAGGCGTAACGGCCACAGGTACGGGAAGCCCCATACCGGTTACGGGCCTGACCAACGGCCATGCCTATACTTTCACGGTAACGGCCGCCAACGCGGTCGGGCCGGGTCCGGCCTCGGTGGCCTCCAGCCCCGTAATTCCAGCCACACTCCCGGGCGCGCCGATAGGTGTAGCGGCAAAAGCCGGCAACGCCCAGGCAATTGTCGGCTTCACGGCCCCGGCTTCTGATGGTGGAAGCGGCATTACTTCCTATACAGTGACATCCAGCGGCGGACAGACAGCCTCAGGGACAGGAAGTCCGATAACGGTGACGGGCCTGAGCGACGGCACTGCTTATACATTCACGGTAACCGCCTTCAACGCGGCCGGGAACGGTCCGCCTTCAGCACCTTCTAAAAGCGTAACGCCTCTCGGACCTCCGGATGCGCCCGCAGAAGTAACGGCGTCTGCCGGCAACGCAATGGCGATGGTCAGCTTCAAGGTCCCTGCTGCAAACGGCAGCCCCATAACGGCCTACACCGTGACCTCCGGCAGCATAAAAGTCAATGGCACAAAAAGCCCGATAACCGTCAAAGGGCTGGCCAACGGAATAGATTATGAATTCATGGTGACGGCGACAAACAAGATGGGGACCAGTCCGGTAAGTGCTTCCAACCCGGTAATGCCAACCACTGTGCCGGGCGCGCCTGCAAAGGTGACTGCAACGCCCGGAGCGCCAGGCAGCAACCAGGCAACGGTCAGTTTCACGACCCCGGCTTCAAACGGCAGCGCCATAACGGGATACACTGTCACGTCGAAGCCCGGCGGCATAAAAGCCACCGGGACAACCAGCCCCATAACAGTGCCAGGTCTGGCCGACGGCGTTGCCTATACATTCACGGTAACTGCTGCCAACTCGGATGGGACTGGTAAGGCGTCAGCGCCCTCCAACAGCGTAACCCCTTACACAGTGCCCGGCGCGCCCATGCATGTAACGGCAAAAGCCGGCAAAGGCGAGGCAACGGTCAGCTTCACGGCCCCGGCAAACGGTGGCAGCGCCATTACCTCTTACACCGTGACATCCCCTGACGACAGCTCGATCAGCGTAACTGGCAAATCCAGCCCGATAACGGTAAAGGGTCTGGCCAGCGGAACCTCCTATACATTCACGGTAACTGCGGCAAACAAGGCTGGGCCAGGTCCGGCCTCGGATGCCTCCAACAGCGTAAAGGCCGAGTAGTCAGAAGGGTGGACAAAAGCCCAAACGCCTCGCCGGGCGTGGAGATCGGGCACAAAAGACTGGGCCGCCACATGACCAAATGCTCCTCGATGATTTTGACCGGGGATGGACCATGCATACGACAGAACTGACAAAAAGCGATTTCTTGAAACCATATCCAAAAACTCTCAAAGGGGGCGATTTCTTGTCACCTCAGATTATCGGCAGATTGTGGAGGAGGACCTGAAATGACTAGATCAAATTTTTCAAAACATCTGTACGGACTTTTTATTTTCATCTGCGTCATCAGTCTATTCCATGTTTTTTCATTGGCCGCTGAAGGCTCCTCACTTGCCAAATCGGCCGCCGGCGCCAGGGCAAAGGCCGACGCCGGCTCATCCGGTTCGGCCTGGGCAACGACGGGAAGCCTCAACCTTGCGCGTTATGACCACACGGCCACTCAGCTCCAGGACGGCACGGTGCTCGTTGCCGGCGGGTATGACTACTCCCAGGGAGATATTATTTCAACCTGTGAGATCTACAATCCTTCCAGCGGCGCTTGGACCCAGGCGGCAGTCCTCAACACTTCGCGTTACCTTCACACTGCCACCCTGCTTAATGACCACACTGTGCTCGTGATCGGGGGGACCTCTGACGGAAGCACCGGTCTTACCGAATGTGAGATATACAGTCCAAAAAACGGGGGATCGTGGACCACGGTGGGAAGCCTCACCACCGGGCGTTTCTCTCACACGGCCACCCTGCTTAATGACGGCACCGTGCTCGTCGCCGGAGGGCTGGAAAGCACCGACAGCCCTACTTCCGACTGTGAGATATACAATCCCTCTACCCAAACGTGGAGCCCTGTGGGAAGCCTCGCCACCGCGCGTTCCCTCCACACGGCCACCCTGCTTAATGACGGCACTGTGCTCGTGGCCGGGGGTCTGGACAGCAGCGACAAGACAACTGCTCTCTGCGAGATTTACAATCCGGTCGCCACCCCCACCCCGGGGTGGACGACTACGGGTCCCCTCGCCGCCGAGCGTTCCCATCACACGGCCACCCTGCTTCAAAACGGCCAGGTTCTCGTGGCCGGGGGGTTTGGCACCGATGTGTTCGACCCTCTTATCGACTCTGAGATCTACGATCCGGTTAACAAAAACTGGACCGAGACGGCGGGCGGCGGCCTCAACAGTGCGCGTTTCGCCCACACGGCCACCCTGCTCCCCGACGGCACCGTGCTCGTAGCCGGGGGGACCGGTTACGACGGGGATGATCTTAACTCGTGCGAGATCTACGAGCCGTCTACCGGAGGTTGGAACCAGACGTTTCCCCTCCTTGCTGCACGTGCCTATTATACGGCCACCTTTCTTTCCGTTTCCGGCTACAACACCGTGCTCGTGGCCGGAGGGCTTGACGGAACCACCGTTCTTGCCGAATCTGAGATCTTCACTCCGAATACCTCCACTTCGGCGCCCAGCCCGCCGACAATTACAGGGGTAACACCCGGCAGCGGCCTGGCAACCGTGAACTTCACGATCCCCGCTTCAACCGGCGGCAGCCCCATCACCTCCTACACCGCAACTCCGAGCCCTGGCACTGTACCACCAGTCACAGTTCCGGGTAGCTCCGTAACCTCCATAACGGTGTCGGGCCTGACCAACGGCACTTCCTATACGTTCACCGTAACGGCGGCCAACGCGATCGGGACCAGTTCGCCTTCAGCGCAGTCCAGCCCCGTAACGCCCGCCGCAAAGCCGGACCCGCCGACAGGTGTAACGGCGACGCCCTACAACGCCAGTGCATCGGTCAGCTTCAACCCCCCGGCTTCAAACGGCGGCAGCGCCATTACCTTGTATACAGTTACATCGTATATTGGGACAGTGGCAACCGTAACGGCTACAGGCACGGTGAGCCCCATAACGGTCTCGGGCCTGCTCAACGCCACTCCCTACACATTCACCGTAACGGCGACCAACGCGATCGGGAGTACGGCCTCGAGTCAGTCCAGCCCCGTAACTCCATACACGATCCCCGGCGCGCCGACAATCACAACGGTAACGCCCGGCAACGCACAGGCAATCGTAAACTTCACGGCCCCCGCTACAAACGGCAGCGCCATTACCTCCTACACCGCAACATCGAACCCTGGCAACGTAGCCGTCACAGTTGCGGGTAGCTCCGTAACCTCCATAACGGTGTCAGGCCTGACCAACGCCACTTCCTACACATTCACCGTAACCGCTACCAACGCGGCCGGTCAAGGTCCGGCGTCGGCGCCCTCCAGCCTCGTAACCCCATACACGGTCCCCGGCGCGCCGACAGGCGTAACGGCGCAGCCGGGCAACGCCAGTGCATCGGTCAGCTTCACTTACCCCGCTTCAAACGGCAACTCCATTACCTCCTACACCGTGACGTCCAACCCCGGAGGTAAGACAGCTTCTGGGGCAACCTGCCCCATAACGGTGTCGGGCCTGACCAACGGCACTTCCTATACATTCACCGCAATCGCTGCCAACGCGGCCGGGCAAAGTCTGGCGTCAACGGCCTCCAACCCTGTAACGCCTGACGTGCTCCCGGGCGCGCCGACAAAAGTAACCGCAACGGCCGGCAACGGTGAGGCGACGGTCAGCTTCAAGGCCCCGGCTCCAAATGGCGGCAGCGCCATAACTGGCTATACCGTAACTCCGAGCCCTGGCACCGTATCACCAGTAACAGTTGCGGGTAGCTCCGTAACCTCCATAACAGTGTTAGGCCTGACCAACGGCACCGCCTACACATTCACGGTAACCGCCGCCAACGAGGCTGGCAGCGGTCCGGCCTCGGGTTCCTCAAACTCCGTAACTCCCGAGTCTGCCCCCACAGCGCCCGGTGCACCGGCAGCAGTAGCGGCCGTTGCAGGCAACGCCATGGCAACGGTGAACATCACCCCGGGTCTAACCGGCGGTATGCCCATAACGGCCTACACCGTAACCTCGAGCCCCGGCAACATAAAAGTTAAAGGCACTTCAAGCCAGATAACCGTCAAAGGGCTGGTCAACGGGACACAGTATACATTCATGGTGGCGGCGACAAACAAGGTGGGGACCGGTCCGGGAATTTCTTCCAACTCGGTAACTCCCTCCACTGTGCCGGCCGCGCCTACAAAGGTAACCGCAACGCCCGGAGCGCCAAGCACCAACCAGGCGACGGTCAGTTTCACGGCCCCTGCTTCAAACGGCAGCCCCATAACGGGCTACACTGTGACATCGAAGCCCGGCGGCATAACGGCCACGGGGACAGCCAGCCCGATAACAGTGTCAGGCCTGACTTTCGGCACTGCCTATACATTTACGGTAACGGCGACCAACACGGATGGGACTGGTAAGGCGTCAGCGGCCTCCAACAGCGCAACCCCTTACACAGTGCCCGGCCCGCCTGTAAATGTAACGGCAAAAGCCGGCAACGCCGAGGCAACTGTCAGCTTCAAGGCCCCGGCTTCAAACGGCAGCGCCATTACCTCCTACACCGTGACATCCCCTGAGGACAGCTCGATCAGCGTAACTGGCAAATCCAGCCCGATAACGGTGAAGGGTCTGACCACCGGGACGTCCTATACATTCACGGTAACTGCGACAAACAAGGCTGGGACCGGTGCACAATCAATTGCTTCCGGTCTGATAACGGCCAAGTAGACAAAGGGTCGGCAAAAGCGAAGCACATCAAAGCCTGCCCTGGACTTGATCCACGGTCCAGGGCAGGCTCTCTACATAGGCCGGTTGTCATCGATAAATTCGGTGACGGCCGGCCCACGTGTGACGAAAAAACTTCTCAAAAGGGATTTCACGTCTTGAAGGCCGCACGCCGGGGAATCGGTCCCAGCTCATTTTGCGCCGCATTCCGGGAGCGCCGGCAAAAATGTTCCCCGTGCTGAAAAGTGATGAATCGGTCATTGCATTTGTATTACAACGTTCTTATATGTTCCCTTAGTAGGTTCGGAAAACCTGAACCGAAGCACAAACCGGGGCTGAGATTTTCGTTGCAGCACTTCGAATGCCGTCAATACCAGAGAAAAAATTTTATCCTTTACCGAGTAACACTGTTCCACCTTTACGATCAGAAGACGGCCGCCCTCAGGAGATCTGCATGGAACCTTTGGAGAGCGAACTTCTATCCCGCTGCCTGGTGGGCCAAAACCCCGCCTTCCTGGCAGAAATCCATAAAATCCCGCAAATAGCCAAATGCGGGGCCTGTGTCCTGATATCAGGGGAAACCGGCACGGGGAAAGGAGTTTGTGCAGGGCTGATCCATCGCCTGGGCGAGAGAGCAGACTGGCCGCTGGTGGCCATAAACTGCGGGGCACTGCCGCCGGAACTGGCCGAAAATGAGCTGTTCGGCCATAAGCATGGAGCTTTTACCGGGGCCAGGGCCGTCAAGAAGGGTCTGATCGGCGAGGCGGAAGGGGGCTCCCTTTTTCTTGATGAAATCGACAGCTTGCCCTATTCCGCACAGGTCAAGCTGCTTCGTTTTCTCCAGGAAAAAACGTATCGGCCATTGGGGTCTACAAAGGAATGCCACTCTGACGTGAGAATCATTGCAACTTTCGGCGCGGCGCCTGAAGAGGTTCTGGCTTCCGGTAGAATCCGCCGCGATCTCTATTACCGCATCAACGTCCTCCAACTCAGACTTCCTCCATTGAGGAAACGGCGCGAAGACATCCCTCTTTTGGCCGCTCATTTCCTGAGAACGCATTTGCACGGGTCCGGCAAACGCATCGAGGGCTTTTCGCTGCAAGCCGTGCAGAAGCTCCTTTTTTACGACTGGCCCGGGAATGTGAGGGAGTTGGCGCACGTGATTGAGCGTGCCGTAGCGCATTTGCAAAACGGGACGGTCCGTGCCTGCGATATAGCGCTTCCGGAGGTGGCGCCCTTCGAGCCTCTTAAGGATGCCAAGGAGAGATTCGTTGTGGATTTTGAAAGGCGCTACATTCAGCAGATGCTCTCGCTTTCCCGGGGCAATATCTCCGAGGCGGCCAGGGCCTCCAGCAAGCATCGGCGCGCATTCTGGCAGCTTATCCGAAAGCACCGCATCGATACCCACCTTTACAGCGGGACCCCCGGTCATAGACCGGGCATGAGCGGCTTTTCACTGTAAGCCTTCAGGGAACCCCCACCAGGTTTCCGTCCTTGGTTTCCGGATGCCCCCTTGTAAGTGAAATAAAGGTCTGCCCTGATCTTCTCGACAATATGCAGGAAGTTAAGCAGGATGAGTATTCAATAGGACATTTTTATCCCGCCTCCCTCGTCCTTTTGGGTTCACTTATTCCCCTTTGCCGCCCATCGGGTAGGACATTATTATCCAATATCTCTAAAACACGCCTGCAATACAGAAGAGATCCTCTCTTATCCATAAATTACATTAAAACAGTATCTTATATACAAATCAGGAATAATTAGGTTTTGATATATAATATATGATTATTTCTATTAGTCCGATTTTAATTATCTTTTCCAATCCAGTCAGTCTGCGCATTTTACTTGGCATAAAGCTTGCTCTATAAGCCTGCAGTTATTGCTATTCTTGGTGTATCGAATCAACCATTTTTTCCAAGGCGCCCGGCCATTCAAAAGGGGGGCGCCACGCGAGTCCGATTAAGCGCGAAAAACCCATCGGAAAGGAGGTGAGGCCGTCCCGCCAAGCAATCAGGTATTGTGGGCGTCAGTCCGGTTAGTCCTGGCGCCAGGATTTTTTCGATCATCATATGGAAAGAGAGGGTTAACAGATGAAGAGGGGATTGTTTGTAGCGATTGCTTTGCTCTTTAGTATCGGTATGGTTTCGGCTGCCATGGCGCAACCGAATCCAGTCGGCAACACAAACCAGCAGGGAAGTGTGCTGATCTTCCCGAAAATCGACGTGACGGGCGCAACGGACACCCTGGTCAGCCTCAGCAACGGCAACGATGAGGCGGTCGAAGTAGAGTGCTACTGGGTTGACTCCCTGCAGGTCCCACACGATTTCATGTTTTCGCTCACCGCCAACCAGCCCATCGTATTCTCCGCGAGGACCGGGCTGTGTCTTGAGACACCTATTGCAGTCACGATTCCTCCTTTTCCCACCAACAACTCGACGATAGGGGAACTCAAGTGCTGGGCGACGGATGCCGCAGGCATGAATCAGATTTCCTGGAACTTTCTCACAGGATCCGCCAAGGTGGTAAACATCGAGTACTACACCGCTTATGAGTACAATGCCTGGGCTTTCCAGGCCATAGCTGCCACCACCTTCCCAACACTTACTGACGTTGGCACCGGCGGCACCATTAACCTGGATGGCGTTAACTTTGAAGCATGCCCGCAGTACTTTTTGGGCAACTTCTTTGCTACGGGATCGGAATACGGTTTCTTCAAGAATACCGAGCTTACCCTGATACCCTGCATTGAAGATCTGCGAGAGGAACGCACCCCCACTTATACAAAGGCCATTTTCGACATCTGGAACGAGAATGAGGTTGAGTTTTCGGGCGACACCCAATGCGTAAAATGCTTTTTTGACGGATGGCTGAGTGTGATCTCGCCTGATTTCAGCTTCTGCAACCTCGATTCGGCCGCGGCCCGTTTCCGCACTTATGGCCAGACGAATGCGGTATGCCCTGGCGGTCCTCAGGTCAACACTCCGTTCGTCGGTCTGCTTGTCGAAAAACTGGATTTTAGCTTCGGCGAAGAAACCACCGGCCTCGGCCCCGCGTGCGCTCTTACGGCTTCGACCGGGTTCGGAGCAGGCATTGCCAACACTGCAGCTACAGGCGTTGGCGTGATCAAATGGGATATTTCCCAGGCGCCTGTATCAGCGAAAAAGAAAGCTAAGAAGTAATCCAGCAGGCAACGACTCTTTCATCGGGGGAGTGAGGAGATGCTGCTTTGCTCCCCCTTTCAGTAATTCTCAAAAAGCTCGGATCAATTAGAGGAAACAGAAATGAAGAAGCTGCTTGCGATCTTTGCGGGATTTTGTCTGACAATGATAAGCCTGCATGGAGAGCCCTCATGTTTGGCGCAGGCGGATCAGGGTCTGAAGGAGCGCGCGCAAGCCTTCTGGGACGCGCGGGTTCGGGAGGACTGGGCCGTTTTGTACCGGTACCAGCCGGGCGCCGATAAAAGCCAGGCAGCCTTGGACCAGTTCACCGCATTCAGTAAAAAGAACGCCTCCTTTCGCTTTCTGTCTTTTGAACTGAGGCATACGGAAACGGCGGGGGACCTTGGATGGGTGAAGGTGGCCAGCACGGCCCAGGTTACGGGAGTTTCCAATGTGCCTCCCTCAACAACGGAGACCTGGCAGCTCTGGGAAAAGATAGACGGCAATTGGTTCCCCTCACCGCCCACTCGGCGTGACGAGGTGCCGACGCGTCCTCCCAGCATGAGGCCGGCAGCGGATGAAGCCGCGCTCACGAAACGGGTCAACGACTTTTGGGAAGCAATGGAAAAGGAACAGTGGGCTCTGCTTTACACGTACTGCGATCCTGAATTCCGGAAAGCTGTTTCACAGGAAGAGTTTCTGCAGAAAAAGACCCGCTATATCTATGTGACCCATTCGGTGGATTGGGCTGAGGTCACCGGTGACCTGGGAAAGGTGAAGGTCACTTGCCTCATTCGGCCCAATGATCCGAATATGTCCAAGGTAGAACCGAAAGACGACTCGAGTGTCGAAGACTGGACCAAAATCGAAGGGGTCTGGTACAAATCGATACCGAAAAGCAGTTATCAGGGGGGATAATAATCATGGGTCAGCCGAAACGAATCCTGAAGCGCCTGCTTCTTTTGGCCGCAATCCTCATCTTGCTGTGTGCACCATACATCTTCACGAGCGCAGGCGTCTCACAGGGCACTGACGGCGCGAACCTTCAATTCGGACTTTCCGCTTCGGGCCTGCCTGATAAAGGTATGTGGAAAACTACTCCGGCGGTCGCCGACATCAACAAGCACGGCCTCATGGCCCTGGCTGTCAATCCCCGTCTCGGCAAAGGGGCCCAGGTGTTTTTGAAAAACGGCGCAGGGGAATGGGTGAATTCCTCGCAGGGACTCGAAATGGATACTTCGTGCGGCGGAGGCGTCGCCTTCGGAGATCTAAACAACGATGGCTGTGCGGATCTTGTCGTCGCGGACCACTGCTCGGGCGTCCACGTTTATCTCGGGGATTGCAAGGGTAACTGGAAACAGGTTGTGAAAGGACTGGCCCCGGCCGCGGCCCATCCTGACACTGGCAAAACCCGGGAGTTCCTTTCCGGGGCCGAAGATGTCGCGATTGGGGATGTGAATGAAGACGGTTGTCCTGACCTGGTCGCAGGCTCCTCTGACAGGGGCGGGTTGACAGTCTATCTGGGAGATTGCTCCGGAGTGAACTGGAAAGAGTCGCCCGCCGAAGGCCTGCCCAGCGCAAAGAGTCCAGGCCCCGACGATAACCACGAGGGGGGATGGGCGACTCGGGTCCGCCTGGTCGATATCAACAAGGACGGCCATCTCGACATTGTGGCATCCTATTATAAAGGTCCAAGAGTCTGGTTGGGAGACGGAAAGGGAAACTGGAAACCCTCCTCGGTCGGTTTGCCTGAACCCTCGATTTACGGCCTGTACAGGGGCATTGCAGTGGGCGATGTGAACGAGGACGGTCTTCTGGATATCGTGGCGGCCAACCAGGCCAACGGCCTCGAAGTCTACCTCCAAAAGCCTGACGGGTCCTGGCAGGCCACACCCGATGTGTTTCCCCGGTTGCAGGGCGGCGCCCTGGCGGTGGACCTGGCTGACCTGGACAAAGACGGACATCTCGACCTGGTTGTGGGCGGCCGGCTGAAACATGACCTCGGCAGCGCTTACGGCCTTTATGTTCTTAAGGGCGATGGAAAAGGCGGGTTTAAATATGAAGAAGCAACCGGGCTTCCCTCCACGGGACTGTCTGTGGTCTGGGGCGTAACGGCCGTCGATGTGAATGGAAGCGGATTGCCCGATATTATTGCAGCCACCGGAGGCGTAGTGCCCGGGGGTGAAAACCTGACTACCGCCGCCGCTAGCCAGTCGAAGTACCGCAGTGCTGCGGTTGCTGCTGCGCCGCCGGTGGTCCCTGAGACCCAGCTTCCGAGAATGCAGCTTTGGAGCAACCAGAGCGCCAAAAAATGAGTGACCGGACAAAGCTGTAGAGCGAAGTATCTCGAGCGGCAGGACGAATATTCTCGATTGACGCTGATAGGGCCTCGACGGCGGATATATGCAGAGTGGGCCTCAACCGCTGCTTCTCAGCGGGGCCGGGCTTATCAACGAGTCAGTGCCAGGGGCGAATGCGTCAAGAGGAGGGGCAACACATGCGTAAGGTCTTCTTATTTTCGGTCTTGGTCTCGATCGTGCTCGCCGTCGCATTCATCCCGAATGCGTCCGCTCAGAACGTCTACTATGGTTTCACGTACACGGCGTGTATCGACAATTCGACACAGGTCATGCGTCTGTTCGTAAACCAAAATCCCGACCCGCCCTGCTCAGCGACCGAAACCCTAGTCTCATGGACACAGCCCCTGCAGGCGACGGCGGGGCTCGCCTGGCAAAGTACGTGGTCCGACACTTTTTCATATAATCAAAACGATATGGTAAGCTTCGGCGGTGCAATCTATGCCTGCCTCACCGCCAACACGAACCAGGAACCCGACACCAGTCCCTCGAACTGGCGGCTTCTCGCCCAGGCCGGCAATCAGGGGTCACAGGGCGTGGCCGGCCCCACCGGTCCTGCCGGCCCCACGGGTGCAACAGGTCCAGCCGGTCCTGCGGGCCCCACGGGTGCAACGGGTTCAACCGGCGCTCAGGGATCGCCGGGAGCTGACGGCGCTCAGGGACCCGCCGGTCCCGCTGGCCCCACGGGTTCAACAGGCCCAGCCGGACCGCAGGGTTCGATAGGGCTGACAGGGCTTACCGGCGCCACCGGTCCTAAAGGCGATACAGGCGCCACCGGTCCCGCTGGCCCCACGGGTTCAACAGGCCCAGCCGGATCGCAGGGTCCGATAGGGCTGACAGGGCTTACCGGCGCAACCGGTCCTAAAGGCGATACAGGCGCAACAGGTCCAGTCGGACCGCAGGGCCTGATAGGGCTTACTGGCGCAACCGGTCCTGCCGGCCCCACGGGTGCAACAGGTTCAACCGGTCCTAAAGGCGATACGGGCGCAGCCGGCGCACAGGGTTCTCAGGGACCTGCCGGGCTCACATGGCTAAGTACGTGGTCCAACTCTGCTTCATATCAGCCAAGCAATGCTGTCAGCTTTGGCGGGTCCAGCTATGTGTGCACCACAGCCAACACGAACAAGGAACCCGACCTCAATGCTGCGAACTGGCAGCTTCTCGCCCAGGTTGGCGCTCAGGGAGCGACAGGGCTGACAGGCGCCACCGGCGCCACCGGCCCCACGGGTGCAACAGGCCCAGTCGGACCGCTGGGCCCGATAGGGCCTACCGGCGCCACCGGTCCTCAAGGAGTGCAGGGCCCCGTTGGCCCAATCGGACCGCTGGGACCGACAGGTCCTCAGGGAGTGCAGGGGACCACCGGCACACAAGGTCCCCAAGGGCCTCCGGGGGCCATGCAGGTCTTTGATGCGAATGGCCAGTTCCTGGGCTACCTCTTGAGCATAAGCTCCTACACTGAATACGAGAACTATCAGCCTCTCGGAACGGGTTACAAGTGGGATATCTATGTGCCCGGACTTAACAAGGTCGTCCCCATTGTTCAGCAATCCGGGCAAGTCGCAACCTCTTTCTATGATCTGCTGTTTTACAACAATGATTGCACCGGCCCGATGTATTCGTGGAATACCAGTACGGTTTTTCAGCTCACCGATGGAGGAGTTAACCACTATTATTGTGGCAGCGGGTCGAGCGAAACGATGGGATATGGATCAGCGTTGCAATCGCAGGAGGTGGACGGCACATGCGAGCAAATCACCTCTCTGTGGCGACAGGTTCCGGTTTTTCTGGCAGTTGAAATCCCTGCAGCCAATATCCCGTTCACTTTGCCTGTAGCTTTGCCAATGAGCCTCGTGGGTCAGTAAACGACACGAAAGGCGTGGTTTGGGAGTATCGCAGGAAGGTCCGGTAAAAAGTGCGAGAGAAGGAAAGGCAAATGCCGAAAGCCGAAAAGAGCGCAAATTCACAGCATCGGGAGTTGAGGGTCCGGATACTCTTCGTACTCGGATGCTTGGGGCTTCTGCTTTTTCTGCTGTCCGGGCTCTCACGGCACTTTGATTGGATCGGCGCTCCGTTCAGCCGCATTCTAAGCGAAGGTCCGGCCAACGCGGGATCTTGGCCGCCTTTGTGGGCCATCGGAGCAGCATTCTACTCGGTCGTAATTCTGTCGATTTACAGGATGCAAGGTTTTACGGCGCCCATTGTGTCCGGCGCTGTGGGCCTGAGCTTGGGCCTCCTGCTGCAAAAAACCGCGTGCCCCCTCCATCTTGTCAACCTCTTTCTCCTGCTCTCGATTGGCGCTGTGTGCTTCGAAAAAAACAGGGCGCCCCAAATTCTTCTGACTTTATTTCTGCTGTTTGGGGCGGCTTTCGTCCCCGGGCGCGGCATGCCGGCGGCAGCGCCCCCGCCGGCTCGAGTCGCGGCGGAGGCGGCTGGAGAGGCCATTCTTGTGGATGACCTGGAAGCTCCTTTGGCCATGCGGATTCACGAATTGGAGGAAAGCATTTATCAACTGAAAAAACAGCGCCTGGATCAGATGATCGACAAGATTGTCCTGCAAAAGGAAGCGGAGCGGAACGGAATGACCGCGATGCAACTTATCGATAACAGGATTCTGTCCAAAGGGGTCGAGGTAACCCCGGAGGAAATCGAGCGGTACTATGAGGAGAACCGGCAAAAGTGGTCTCAGTCGAAGAAGTCGCAAGAAGAGGTGAAAGAAGAAATTGGGAATTTGTTGGGGCAGCAAAAAGGCTACCGGAAAGTCATGGATTATGCCGCTGCCCACTACGCTGATTACGGTGTGGCTGTTTATCTGAAGGAGCCTCCGCTTCCAAACCTGCGGACCAGTATCGATGGAGGCGTCTCCAGGGGTCCTCAAAACGCGCCGGTTACCATTATCGAGTTTTCCGATTATCAGTGCCCCGCATGCAAAAAGAGCCGTGAAACCGTTAAGGCCGCCCAGTCCGTTTACTCCGGCAAGGTGCTCTGGGTTTTCAAGGACTTCCCGCTGCATCGGAGCGAAGCATCCCTGCGCGCCGCTGAAGCCGCGAGATGCGCGAATGAGCAGGGCAAGTTCTGGGATTACCAGGATTCCCTGTTCTCCGGCGCCGGTGAGCCGGGCCGCGATCTGCTCGTTGAATACGCGAGCAAATTGGGGCTGAATACGGAAGCCTTCTCGAGTTGCCTGGCAAGCGGGAAGTACCGGTCTACGATCGAACAGGATTTCCAGGAGGGATGGCGCGCCGGAATCAACTCGACCCCCTCTTTAGCTATAAACGGCAAGGTAATCAGTGGAGCAGTCTCTTTTGAAACGCTCGACACTATCATCAGGCGGGAATTGGAGAAGAACACGCATGCCGGTTAGGGCCGAGGCAATGAATTTGCAAACCGCGCCCGATATCGATCTGCAATCGGGCATGCAGCCTTCCGTGATTCAGCAGGCTTGCGAGCTCATTCTACCGGGGGATGAGCCGTGAAACTGCCGGATGTATTGCTTATTGACCTGGGCAAGAGGGAGACCTTCAGCGCCGTTCTAAGGGAAGCGATGCAATCTTCATCCATTATGCGGGTTCATGTTCTGAAAAGCTCCTTTGAAGCCTTCGAGTCTGGGGGTGTCGAAACGTCCTTAGTCCGCCTGGCGTCGTTTTTCGACCCGGACCTGATTGTACTGATCTTGCCCGCAGGCCGGTTGAAAAACGCCGGCTTCCGCTTGTCACAACCAAACAGGTCTGGTTACATCCCTCTGGTTTCAATCGATATTCCCCGGTTTTTCGGCATACTGATGATTGTGAAAGCCAACGCTCCGGCGGAGCTTCTCGAAGCGACCGACGGAGAGGGCATCATGTCCGTTATGTGGTCCGCTATAGACAATTACCCCCTTTCCGCCTTCAAGGCGAGCGCTCGTGAGGATTTGAAGCCGGCTTCTCTGATCGGAAGAAATCCCGTGTTTGTGCACCAGCTTGATAAAGTTTCACGGGCCGCCGTGTGTAATTCGGGCGTACTGATCGAGGGGGAGCCGGGAACGGGCAGGAACACCTTTGCGCGCAGAATACATTTGATTGGCAACCGCGCGGGAAAACCCCTGGTGCGTGTCGACTGCAGGGTAATTCCACCGGATTTGGCTGAAAAAGAACTCTTCGGGCTGGTAACCAGGGACGACCGGGGGGTGGTGCTCTCAACAAGGGGACTTATCCAGAAAGCCCAGGGCGGGACCCTCTTCCTTGAGGAAATCGACAGGCTCCCTCCATCTGCGCAGATTAGACTTCTCCACCTGCTCCGCAATAGGGTTTTTAGGCCGCTCGGGGCCAAAAGCGAAAGACCGGCCGATGTACGCCTGATAGCGTCGTTGGGAAACAGCGCCGAGGACTCGATGCGAAACGGCAAACTCCGGCGGGACTTCTATTATGCCCTTAGCGTTATCTCGATCAAACTTCCTGCCCTTCGGGAACGGCGCGAGGATATACCCCCGCTGGCCCGGCATTTTTTGAACGGTTACCGTGCAAAATTCCGGACAAGGGCAGCCTCCTTTTCAGAGGAGGTTTTGCGTCGATTTGCTTTCTATGACTGGCCCGGAAATATTAGGGAGCTGAAGCACTCGGTCGAGCGCGCTGCCTCCCGCTCGAGGACCTCTGTCATCCGCGAGATCGACGTCTGCACGCCTTGCGGGAATGACCCTCCGGAGTCACTTCAAGAGGCGAAACAAAGATTCATAAGCAGGCTTGGACGAAAGGCTGTCCATGAGAAATACCTTGTATTTTGAGAATGCGTGTCATCCAGCCGCTGGGGCACAGATGGCGGCGATGATCCTTTGGCGGTCCGGCCCTGCTTAGCGGTCACAGGTCCGCTGGGCGGACCTTGATCCGGGTAAGGGCTGTTCTATCCTTTTAGACGAAGCAGGCTCCTCTTAGAGAAGAAGTGCGTTCGGGGCGTTGGAGCTGTCTTCCGGGTGATATGAGCCATGGGAAAAGATACTATCTACAGTATGAGGATGACCGGAAAGGTTCGCGACGCTTTGAGGAAAGCAGCCAGCCTGGAGCACCGGACGATGGCCTCGCTTCTGGACAAGATCATAGCCGATTACCTCGAAAAACGGGGATACACCGTCGGCAGGACCCTTACTCAGGAGCGGCGCAAACACCCTCGGGTAAGCACCGCCTTGCCGGCAGTAACCTACTATAAGGCCGGGGATATTTCTTCTGTTCCTTTTTCTTGCGTGGTGTTGGACCTTTCATTGGGTGGCGCTCTAGTCGCCTATCCCAGAGGCTCGGAGATCAAGGACACCTCGATTGGGGAAATGCCCAACTTCAGCCTCTGTTTCGAACTGCCCAGGAGCAAAGAGGAGGTTCGCTTCAGATGCGATCTTCGCCGCGTCTTTAACATTGATAACGGCCTGAAGATCGGAGCGGCGTTTATGGATTCGAACGAGGGCTATTTGCAAAGGCTTGGATCTTATCTGGCATAGTGATACGGAGCGAAGGGCGCGATGGCCTCAAACTCCCGATTGCGTAAGATTATTTTACAATTCTTTACAAGAGAGCTAAGCAGATGAAAAGATAGTTATTATTTATGTTTTCCATCCTTTCACAACGTTTGCTACTGTCGGAAAAGTTTACAAAAAACAGATTCCGCGTAGTGCGGTCGATGAGTATTTGTTAATTTAAAACAACGACTTGCGACACAAAGCTCATTCTCGCACGGTTCTTGCTAACCTTTGGAGCTAGGTTTGCAGTGATTTCGAACAGAACCTATCGTACATGCACCACCTGATGGAGAAGCGATCCGGCAATGGGAGTTTTGGCTTTCCCTCGGTTAGCGTCGGCAAGATATCATCGCCCTTTTACTCATTTATCAGATTTTCTTACTTACTTGCAGAGTTCGATGAGGGGGCATGGCGAAGCGCTTGTGTTTTTTTTTAACGTGTACGTATTACAGATGGCTGGCTTCGCGCTGCATTTGATGTGCCTTAAACAGCCAGGCGACAAGTCAAATCGGGGTGCAAACCACGGATGCCCCGACAGGCGCCGGCGGTTCCTCGAAAGTGTCCAGGCAATTTCTCCCGCACTGGTTTTCGCTGGGCACTGGAAAATCGAGAAGTGAAGATGAAGGATACCGCAAAATTGGAAATCATTGGGGAAAGCCCTGCTTTTCTCGAGATTGTTGCAAGTCTTCCGCAAATCGCACAATCTAATTCCTCGGTGCTGATAGTGGGAGACACCGGGACAGGTAAAGAGGTAATCGCGCGGAGAATTCATCAGCTCAGTCCACGAAAGAACTGTCCGTTTGTGCCTATCAATTGCGGAGCGATTCCCGGGGAGCTTGCCGAAAACGAACTATTCGGTCATAAGGGCGGGGCGTTCACAGGAGCTATCCCATTTAAGAGTGGACTGATCGCCGAGAGTGAAGGAGGCACATTATTCCTCGACGAAATCGACAGCTTCTCCCCCGTCGTGCAGGTAAAACTTTTGCGGTTCCTCGAGGAGAAGACCTACCGGGCGCTGGGCGACACTCAAGAGCGGCACACTGATGTGCGGGTCATCGCGGCGCTAAACGTCGACCCCGATGAGGTGGTCAAATCAGGCCGATTGCGTTTGGACCTCTATTACAGGCTCAACGTATTCAGGGTCAACCTACCGGCCTTATGCGAGCGGGTCGAAGACATACCGCTCTTGGCTGCTCATTTCTTGCGGAAGATTTCCCGTGGTATGGGAAAAGAGATAAAGGGATTTTCTCAAGCGGCCATTGACAAACTTATCACCCACGACTGGCCCGGCAATGTGAGGGAGCTGGAAAATGCGGTCGAACGGGCAGCGGTCTTTTGTAATTCAGAAATAGTCGGGGATGAGCATATAATTTTAGCTCGTTTTCTGATGGAAGAGGGGGAGGCGTCGTTTCAGGAAACTAAATCACGTTTGGTTCGGCAGTTTGAAATCGAATATATAGAAAAGCTCCTGCTGGCTTATAGCGGCAATGTCACGAAGGCGGCCGCGGCGGCGAAGAAGGACCCCAGAGCTTTTCGCCATTTGATTCAAAAATACGGCATTGATGTAAGCCGTTTCAATTCCAGCCATTCACCGCTCTTTGACTCTTCGTGTTTAGCAGAGTGTTGAAGAAAGACGCAAGCTAAGAAAAAATCGACGAGAAGCTCCCAATTTCCTCGCTACCGCCCAAATCCGGCATCACCCCATCTTGTTGTCGACAACTTGCCTCAAAAAACACTGGACCCCGGCTTCCCGGCCGGGTGAGCTTTGGTGGCCTGAGTATCTCCGAATTTTCGGGACGCTGCGCCAGAGCACTGGCGCCTCCAGGCGCCCGCCCTGCCGGCCGCACACCCCAAAAAAGGCAGAGCCGTTTCCGGCCCTGCCTTAAGCTGATGAAGAGGGGATAGTTCTTCATTCCGCTCAACTAATTATCGTCGCAACACGGAAAAAAAGTAAATAATGATTTTAACTGGGTGAAAGCCCTCTGCGTATGGCGCAAAAGATTCAAGCGGAGCACCTCGAAGGTACCCCGCTTGAGTTTGCCGGTAGCGTCCCCAGCCGGATTTGAACCGGCGTCGCCGGCGTGAAAGGCCGGTGTCCTGGACCGGACTAGACGATGGGGACATTGAAGAGCCAGGACCTATCTAATCTCCGTTCGGAAACTGCTGGTGTCTCATCCTGGGTTTCCGGACGGAAACTATCTAACGGAGCCCCGGGTTATGTCAACAGGATTATTGGCCGTACTGGCCGGCAGGCGGCCCGTAGGGCTTGAGCCCCAAGTTACTACTTCTAGCACTCGGGCAGCCTGCTGTCAAGCTGCAGCGCACAAAGCCCCGCGGTAAATTTGTTCTCCTTCGAGGCATCAATCGGTAAATGATGAAAAGGAGCCATGGCTATGGTGGTTCGTACATAAAGACCCTTTTGCGTGATACAAAGAACGCCGCCCTGGAAGGCGGCGCTCTATCGGACCATCTTGGTCCGTCATCCATTATGGCTTCACTCATCACTCGTCCTGCCGCCAGCGAAAATGATGCGGCAGGAACGGGCAGGAGGGAAAGCCGGCTCCTGAGAGAACCGGCTATGCATAAGGATTTTTTTATGGGCCGTGCTGGATTCGAACCGGCGACTCTCTGCTTAAAAGGCAGATACTCTACCTCCTGAGTTAACGGCCCCCTTGCCTTGCATCAGACCGTTCTTAGTAGCATTCTTCCTCGTTTCATGTCAACATAAAGAGTTGGTCAGTCTCGGTGTGATTGAAAGACCCTGTAACTGTGACGTTAACCATTATCTCGGGGAGAAGAGCAAGATGAAAAAAATCACTCTGGGTCCCCAGACCCTTGTTTATCCGATGCCTGCCTTTCTTGTAGGCGCCAATGTCGGCGAAAAGCCCAACTTCATGACTGCCGCCTGGAGCGGGATAGCGGCCAGCACGCCTCCTATGATCACCGTGGCTCTTCAGCATCACCGGTACACCCTGAAAGGAATAAGGGAAAATGGTGCATTTTCAGTGAACGTGCCAAGCGCAGAACTTGCCGGTGAAACCGACTACTGTGGCCTGGTCTCGGGGACCACAAAGGCGGACAAGGTAAAAGACTGCAATTTCACTATATTCTATGGGAAACTGAAAAATGCTCCCTTGATCGAACAGTGCCCGCTCAACCTGGAATGCAAGGTAGTCCATATTCTTACCCTCGGCTCGCATGCCCTCGTGATCGCTCAGATCGAGGAGGTCCACGTATCAGAAGATTGCATGACCGACGGCCAGCCCGATCCTGCAAAAATCGACCCACTCATGTACGTGACAGGCGCGAATAAAGCCTACTTCAGGATCGGCGAAAAAATCGGACCTGCCTTTAAAATCGGAATGGAGATCAGGAAATCGAAGTCTTGATTACTTTAGGCCATTTATCCGCCAAAATGTAATCTCGGAGGCAGTTCATCATGTCCCCGCGGGACACCCTGGACCATGAAAAGAACTGTGGGCTCAGCGAAGCCCACCAGGTCTTTCGAAACAGTGCGCTGAATTCTTCGGAACGAGTGATCTCCAAACGGGAAGTGGAGCGATTTGAACCCGGAGAAATCGAACTGGTGGTCTTCGATCCGGGCGGAACTGTGAAATGAGACACGGGTGGTCCGGGGCGGAATTTATCCCCGGGTTTATCCCCACCCGTGTCAGCCCTTTGCGGCCCGTAGGGGGGTTTATCCCCGCCCTGGGGTTTATTCCCGCCCGAAAAGAGGGAAGCCGCTTTTGCTCCCTGCTCCTTGCTCCTTGCTCCCTGCTCCCTGCTCCCTGCTCCTTGCTCCCTGCTTGTTTTACTAAGTCTCTTTCTGCAGAATCACGACCTCAATCTGGCCTTCCAGCGCCTTTTTAAATTTCTTGGCATCGTCCTCCGAGCCGACTATTGCGCCATAGTGCATCGGGATCGCGATCTTCGGGTTGATTGCCTTTGCCGCCTCTATAGCTTCATCAGCGGTCATGACATAAGTTCCTGAAACGGGCAGAAACGCGATATCCACGTCAAGCTGCTTCATCTCGGGAATAAAATCGGTGTCCCCCGCGTGATAATAGCGGACACCATCCAGTTTGAAGACAAAAGAGAGCATACCTGCGGCTTTGGGATGGAAGTCCTTGTTGGTGTTGTAGGCCGGCCCGACTTCGATCTCAACGCCCTTGACGCTCAGCGTGGCGCCGGGGGCCACTACCTTTATTTCGCCCTTGAGTTTCTTGGCCGAAGCCGCATCGGTCACTATGACGGAATCTTTTTTCTGGATTTTGGCCACGTCTTCGGGTGAGTTATGATCGAAATGATCATGGCTGATCAGGATAAGGTCAGCGGGCTTTGTGACCGAAATCTGGAAGGGATCGACCTGAACCACCGTACTTCCGTCGATGCGGATCGCATCGTGGCCAAGCCAGTGTATTTTTTTCACCGCTTCTTTAAGGTCCATGCTTTCCTCCTTTTGCTGTTTTGGGTAGTCAGTTGCACAACCTTGAACTCAAACCGGGTAAAGAAATTCGCTAAAAACTCTGCTTATAATATAGGAGTTCTGTTCAGGAATCCAGATGATGGATTGCCGCTTGCACCCTATTTCCTTTTTGGGTTAATGTAGGCACGAGAGGTATCCAGGTATCCAACATCCAGCATCCAGAACTTTTTAGCCGGATTTCGCAGTGATTCAGCGCTTTTTGAAAAGGCTTTTGAACGATCGGCTAAGGGATTTCGAAATTGCCCATCATGCCGAATTCCCGGCTCAGCCGCCGATTTTCGGGAAGCTCTCTTCTCCGCTTCCCCACCCCATCGAAGACGCGCTGCTCATGCTCGGCATATCAGCTCTTTACAATCACCAGACACTGGCGCTCGAGCACATCAGATCGGGTCGGCATACCGTTGTGTCCACGCCGACATCGAGCGGAAAATCCCTCATATACAATCTGGCCGTTGCCGAGGCGCTGATCGAAGACCCAGGCCGGCGCGCTCTCTACCTTTTTCCGATCAAGGCGCTTGCCCGCGACCAGTTGGACTCGCTGCAAAAGTTCTTTGCCGCCCTTCCGGGCCCTGAAGGGGATTGCCCCCTTACATCGTGCATCTACGACGGAGACACCACCCCATACCAGAGGGCCAAGATCCGGCAATGCCACCCCCATGTTCTTTTAACCAACCCGGATATGCTCCATTACGCTCTGCTGGCTTTCCACCATAAATGGGAGGAATTCTGGAAAAGACTTCGATATGTGATCATTGACGAAATGCACACCTACCGCGGGATTTTTGGGAGCCATGTCGCCCAGGTCTTCCGAAGGCTCAGAAGGATTTGCCGCTACTACGGGAGCAGCCCCAAGTTCATTTTGCTTTCCGCTACCATCGGGAACCCGGACGAACTTGCGGGGCGTCTTACGGGAGTTCACCGGGACGAGATAGCGGTTGTAAGCGGAGTGAGTGGAGCGCCGCAGGCAAAGCGGCACTTCGTCTTCCTGCGCCCGGCGGAAAGCAGGATTGGCCACTCGGCGGGCACCGCCGCGCGCCTTATAGTCCAGGCGGCTAAAGCGGGTCTCAAGACGATCGCCTTTACCCAGTCCAGGAAGTTGACCGAACTGGTTCACATGAGCGTGATCGAGATGGACCGAGGGCTCCGGAACAAGGTGAGCTCGTACAGGGCCGGATTTTTGCCCGAGGAGAGGCGAGGTATCGAACAGAAGCTTGCCGGCGGAACTCTTTGCGCGGTCATATCGACAAGCGCCCTGGAGCTTGGGATCGACATAGGCGGGCTTGACCTGTGTATTCTTGTCGGCTATCCGGGCACCGTCATGACCACCTGGCAGCGGGGGGGACGTGTTGGAAGAAGCGGGCGTGAATCGGCCATAGTTCTGATCCCTGACCAGGATGCGCTCGATCAGTACATCGTGAACCACCCCGGCCGATTCCTCGAAAGTCAGTATGAGAACGCGGTAATAGACCCGTTCAATTCCGAAATCCTCAAGGCCCATCTTCCGTGCGCGGCGGCTGAGCTGCCAATATGTTCATCCGATGACGATTTTTTTGAAGAAAAGTTCTCAAAAGCGCTAAACGAGCTTACTTTATGCGGACGCCTGCTTCAGACCTTGGAGGGCGACCAGTGGATATGCGTCACCAGCGGACCACACCGCCTCATAGATATACGCTCCGTCGGCCCCTCATATACGATCACCACGGCCAGCAACGGCCGGACCTCGACGCTGGGGAAAAACGAAGGGATTCGGGCACTCAAGGAATGCCATCCCGGGGCGATCTACCTGCACCGGGGCGAAACCTACTCGGTCGAATCGCTCGATCTCGAAAAGAAGTTGATCCACGTGGCCCCGGCTAACGTTCCCCTTTTTACGCGCGCTGTCGGCAACAAGGAAACCGAAATACTGGAGAGGCTGGCCTCCAAACCCGCAGGGAACTTCATCATCCGGATGGGCCGTCTGCGGGTTACCGAGAATATAACGGCCTATGAGGTTCGACGGCTTTTCTCTCACGCTCTTATTTCGAAAAACCCGCTCGACCTTCCACCACAGACCTTCGAAACGGTCGGCTTCTGGATCGAAATTGAACCGATCCTTGAAACCAAAGTCAGGAAAGCAGGCCTCGATTTCATGGGAGGAATTCACGCTATCGAGCATGCGCTGATCAGCATGTTTCCTCTTTTTGCCGTATGCGATCGCAATGACATTGGCGGGATTTCGATTCCGAGGCATCCGCAGATCGAAAAGGGCGCCATATTTGTCTACGACGGCTATCCGGGGGGAATCGGGCTGGCCGCGCGCGGATATGACATAATCCTGCCCCTGATCGAAAGGACAAAAGAGCTTATCGCATCCTGCAACTGCTCGCAAGGATGCCCGGCGTGCATCCACTCGCCCAAGTGCGGCTCCGGAAACAAACCGCTGGATAAAGCGGCCGCGCTCGAGCTTCTGAGATATCTTTCCGCTGAAAAGAACCTGGGGGACAACAGCATCGAATGTGAAACGACGGCCCCCCGGGTCTACTGTGCTCCCGCCAAAGAGGGACCTTGCCGGGACTTCCGGATAGGTTTCTTCGACCTCGAAACCCAGAAGCTGGCGGAAGAGGTAGGCGGATGGCAAAATACACACCTGATGGGTGTATCTGTCGCCGTTCTCTATGAGGTCCCGGCCGATATATTCAAGGTATACCGTGAGCATGAAATCCAGGGACTCATCGAAGACCTCAAAGGGCTCGACCTCATTGTCGGATTCAACATCTCCCGTTTCGATTACCGTGTCCTGCGCGCCTACACGCCCTTCGACCTGGAGCGGCTTCCCACGTTTGACATCCTGGGTGAGATTCACAAAGGACTGGGTTTTCGCCTGAGCCTGGGACACCTCGCAGAAAGAACTCTCGGTCGCCCGAAAGGAGGGGACGGCCTCCAGGCCGTCAGGTGGTTCCGCCAGGGCGAGTGGGAAAATCTCATAACCTATTGCACCGAAGACGTTATCATCACGCGCGATCTTTTTTACCATGGTCTGGAGAAGGGATATCTCGTATACAGGGATAAGAGCTGCCGCCTGCTGCGGATTGGGACTCCTTGGAAAATAGATGATCTGGTTTTCGCCGGGAATCGAAGAACCACCCATGAAAACAGATGAACACGGTGTTTCCATCCGGGGTTCAAATGTCCATTCGGGGAGTGACTTTTCAGGTGTGTTTGTTTATGTTTTGCATTAACCGTGTACTCGGCAAAAGGGTGCTTTAAGAACGAAAGGCAAAAGGCCCTGAGCGCCGAATCGATGTCTTGTTGAGCCGAAAGACGCCAGATGGGAAGCCATGACAATAGTCTTGAGCCTGATGAACCGGGGCAGCACTTGTATCATACGCCACCCGACAAGGAGTGGTACGCTGTCTACGTGCAGGTAAATCACGAAAAGGAACTCGTGAAAAGGCTGGAACAGAAGGAAGTGGGCTGCTTTCTTCCACTCATGGAAACCTGGAGTAAGAGGCGGGACCGCAGGAAAAAAATACAGCTTCCCATGTTCCCCGGCTATGTTTTCGTTCACGTAATGCTGGATAGCTCGGCGCACCTCACTATCGTCAAGACACCTGGAGCACTCAGCCTTCTGCACAACTCCGAAGGCCCTCTGTCAATTCCCTCCTATCAGATCGAAAACCTTCGGACCGTTGTCAACTCAATCCAACCGCTCGAAATCCATCCTTATCTGAAACAGGGCGATTGGGTCCAGGTTGTGCGCGGACCTCTTGCCGGATGCATCGGTATTCTCAACAGGGTGGACCCCCAAAAAGGCAGGCTGATCGTAAGTGTAGACATAATCAAGAAATCGGTAAGCGTCGAACTCGACTTGGAGGACGTCGAGCCTACCCTCCCGCCCTCTTTCACTTAATACCGGTTATGAAGCTTTTTCTGCTCACTCATCGCGGAGCGATGTCTATGCCCCATTCTTCTTAATCCCAAGGGTTTTCATTTTCCTGTGGAGATGGGTCCTTTCCAGCCCTACGCTGACGGCGGTCAGGGAGACGTTCCAGCCGTTTTCTTCCAGCTTTCTCATCAGGTAGTCGCGTTCGAAACATGAGCGCGCCTCTTCCATGGTCTGGCAGTGAAAGTAGGACGTTTCGCCATTTTCTTTCTGGAGGACATTTCTAAAATCCGGGGGCAGGTCGCCCGGCCCGATTTCATGGCCCGGCGTCATGATAATGAGTCTTTCGATGAAATTTCTAAGCTCCCGGATGTTACCCGGCCAGGAATACTCCTGTAGAATGGGATAGATGCGCGCATCGATCTTTTTTTTGCCAAGTGCGCTCTCGCTTGCGATCTCATCGGCGAAATTTTCTACCAGCAAGGGGATGTCATCGAGCCGGTCCCTGAGAGGCGGCACAAAGATCGGAATCACGTTGAGCCGATAATAGAGGTCCTGCCGGAACCTTCCCAGCTCTATCTCCTTCTGCAGGTCTTTATTGGTTGCAGCGACGATCCTCACATCCACTTCCACCGGGTGAGAGCCTCCAACCCGCTCGAAAACCTGCTCCTGGATTATTCGAAGGATTTTGGCCTGCGTCCGGTTGCTCATGTCGCCGATCTCGTCAAGGAAGAGCGTACCACCGTTTGCCGAGTCGAATTTGCCCTTTCGCTTTTCATAGGCGCCGGTGAAAGCGCCTTTCTCATGGCCGAAAAGCTCGCTTTCGATCAACTCGTCCGGAATCGCGGCGCAATTTACCTCTATCATCGGACGCGTGCTGCGGCGGCTCAGAAGATGCATCATCCGGGCAGCCAGTTCCTTGCCAGTGCCGTTTTCCCCCGTAATGAGCACGGTCGCATTGGTGGGGGCGGCGCGCCCAATCTGGTCGCGAAGATTGGTAACGGCCGCGCTTTCACCTATTATACTGCGGTCTGATTTCTTGCGCAGCAGGCGGTTTTCTTCTTCCAACCGGGAAAACTCGATGGCGTTTTGAATCGAAACCAGCACACGTTCGATCGAGAGCGGCTTTTCTATGAAATCGAAAGCGCCCATCCGGGTGGCCTTTACTGCGGTTTCTATGCTGCCGTGGCCGGAGATGATCATTACGGGAATGAGCGGATAGAGCTTTTTTATCTCGTCAAGCACAGTTATGCCGTCTACCCCCGGCATCCATATATCAAGGACGATGAGGTCCGGCGGGTCTTTCTTAGCCTTCTCCAGCCCTTGCTCGCCGGAGGACGCCAGGATCACTTCATAGCCCTCGTCCTCCAAAATTCCGCTAAGGGACTGCAGAATGCTCACTTCATCATCCACGATCAGTATCTTCTGCTTCATCTGTTTCCCCCCTAGCCGGGCAATTCCACCGTGAACACAGTCCCGCGCGGCTCGTTTCCACGCACACGGATGAAGCCGTTATGGTCGGCGATAATGCTCGATACTATGGCAAGCCCGAGACCGGTCCCCTTTTCTTTTGTCGAATAGTATGGTTCAAAAACTCTCTGCCTGTTTTCGAGCGCAATCCCGTGCCCGGTATCGGCGCACTCCAGCCGGGCGATCTTCAGCGCCGAGTCGTACGAAAGCCGGATCGATATTTCTCCTGCTTCCCCGCCGATGGCATGCACGGAGTTTTCGAGCAGGTTGATCATCACCTGCCTGAATTGATCGCGGTCAAGCCGAAGCGCAGGCATATCATCGTCTTTTTCCAGGTGAAATGAAATGCTGCTGAAGTTGTGCCTGTACAGGCCAAGCCCCTCCTCGACAATCTCGCAAAGGCTGCATGGCTCCAGCTTCGCCCGGGGCAGCCGCGCAAACCGGGAGAACTCGTTCACCAGGCTCTTCATGTGATTGACCTGCTGGATTATTGTGCTCGTGCATTCGTCAAAAACCGAACCGTCACTCTCGGCCAGCGCAGGATATTTGCGCCTCAGTCTTTGGGCAGAAAGCTGAATGGGGGTCAGAGGATTTTTGATCTCGTGCGCAATCCGGCGGGCCACCTCGCGCCATGCCGCCATGCGCTGAGCCTTTTCCAGTTCGGTGAAATCGTCCAGCACTGCGACTATACCCATGAATTGGTCATGGTCGTCGCGCAGCACCGATACCTTTATAAAAAGCGACATGGGCACCCCGGCCACTTTGACTTGGGCAGGCCGTTCGAGATATGCATGGCGGCCTTCCTTATAGCTGGTAATAAAGGCTTTTACGATCTCCATTTGGGATTGGTCGAGAAAGTCAGTGTAATGCTTGCCTTTTGCCTCATCTGCCCTGACTCCGAAAAGTACCTCAACCGAATTATTTATCGTAGTGATTTTGCCTTCGGCATCCACGCTTACCACTCCGGCTGCTATATTCTTGAGCACTACCTCCATGTAGCGCCGGCGGTCTTCAAGTTCGATATTTGTGCTCTGAAGTGCGTTGTAAGCCCGGTCCAGCTTCTTGCGGCCCTCGCTCAGGTCCCCGATCATATTGTTGAACGAAGCCATAAGCATCCCGATTTCATCTTGCCTGTCGGGGTCCAAACGCACATCGAGATCTCCGTCTGCTATTTGTTGGGTTGCTGTAAGAAGCTTCTGGATAGGTCCTGTAAGGTTCTTGGCTAGAAAGAAACCGAACCAGACCGCTGCAAATATCGCCAGCATCGTAACGATCGAGAAGGTGATGAAATGGCTCTTCTTCAGTGGCGAGTGAAGCATCTTGAGCTGCAGATAATTATCATATCCCGCAGTAATAGATGCCAGTTGGCGGGCAAGCTCTCCGGGAAGGAACCGCAGGACTATAAGGGCCGACTCGTCCCCTGTCAGGGGCTGTAGAGAGATACGCGCGGCTATGGCCTGCTGCACGCCCGTTGGAAAACTGATGATTTTGGAAGTTGTGCCGCTCTCCTTCTGAAAACTGCTTGTCAGCAGGGCCGTGTCGATTTCCTGGGCGGCATTCTGTCTGAAGCTCCACCGCAGATCTCCGGAAGAGTTGAACACATAAGCGGCGTCGATTCTGGCGGCGAAAAGGAACCCGATACCCGACTCCAGACGGGCCGTATCTTTTGGCTCGGTTATCATCCGGGCGGCTTCGGGAACCATAGCGCGGCATTCGGAGACAAGATTGGTCCTTTCCCGCTCGACGTATTGCCTTGCGAGCAGAACCGAGTTCTCCAGCGACGCCTGGACGCTGGAGCTAAACCAGTGATCCAGACTCGAGAAGATAAACTGGCTGGCGAACCAGAAAAGAGGTACTGCGGGAATGAGCGTGAGGGCAACGGAGGCGGCGACCAGCCTTGTTTTGAGCTTGGAGCCGAGGATGTTTCTTTTCCTCTCGAAGATAAGCTTTACAAAGTTGCGCAGGACTAGATAGGCCAGCAGCAAAAGAAGCAGAACGTTCAGATTGATGAACACGACAAGCAGGATGTTGCCGAAAAGGGGCGCCTCTGATGAAGGCTTGAAAAACCACCCCTGCACCAACCCCATCGTCAGGATAACGATGAAAGCCCCACAGACGAGAGTTCGTTCCCAGAAACGGCGTTTTTGACCCGATTTAGTATCCGAAGTGCTCATGGCTTTCTTCAGTAAAGAAATTCGACCGTGTACCATTCGGTCTCGAAATCCCAGAGAGACACCCAAAAAAGAACGTATCTGAAAAACAGTGGAAGCTCCACTTTTGAAAGCTCGGCTTTTACCCTCAGATAATACTCCTGGTCCCTGTCGAGCCGGCGCGTAGGCATTACTGGAAGGTTCTTCACCGTGCTCATCCATTTTTTTGCTTCGTCGAAGCTCCTGGTCACCAGAGTTTTTTGGGGGTCCTCCGGCAGATCCACCTGAAATTCATTGTTCAGGCGGTTGTATCTGATTGTATGCCGAAGGATACAATCGGCGATCTTTGAAGTTAAAAGCAGCGATGGCTTCTCCACAGTCACTATAATTCTGAAGGTTGTGGGGACCCCATCGAGAATTGCCTCTTCCATGTCGGAATTAAAGCAATCGATCAGGCGAAAACTAGCCTCCAGGTCCTTTCCTTTCTTTTCAATTTCGATGTTTGAAATCTCCGCTTTATTGGGCGCGGAAACGCAAATGCGAGGAAATGCAGTCGATACTGCAAGAAAAAAAAGGAAGAAAAATTTCCTGTTGACCCAGGATTTCACGTCATTTCCGCAAACATACCGGGCAGCACCGCCGGCGCAGGATTCCAGCCGCAATAGATTAGACTCTCTCAGGGTTTTTTAAGGAATTCTAGCGGACCGACCGGCCGAATACAAGCGAAATGAGGAAACCTTAGCCGCCCTTTGCAGCTACTCCCGGACGTGAGAGACAATTTGACAAGGCTGAACGGAATGTTTTATAAGTATAGTTCATGCTCCATCCGGAAACCCGGATGAACGTAGGGGAAATTCCCGGGGCAGCAGAGGCGTACCCGCCTATTTTGATGAGAGGAGCAAGCTGATGAGCGCCAATATTGTTGAAGTTACAGACAGCAGTTTCGAGCAGGAGGTACTTCAGTGCGATTTACCCGTTCTGGTAGATTTCTGGGCTCCCTGGTGCGGTCCCTGTCGTGCTATCGCCCCCGTTGTTGAAGAACTTTCGGTCGATTACGTTACAAAGCTCAAGGTGGTAAAGTGCAACGTGGACGATAACCCGAAAGTGCCGGGCAAATATGGAATTCGCGCCATCCCTACTCTCATCATTTTCAAGGGCGGCAATGTGAGCGAGCAGATCACCGGGGCTGTCGCAAAATCTCAAATTACTGCGGCAATCAATAAGGCTGTGGGTTAGATGCCCTCCATTCGCCCCCTGTAGGCGAGTGCCGATTCCCTCCGAAAATGTCTTCGCGAGTCTATGGCAGACAGGTTCACGATACGATCGTTATTGGCGGCCGGCTGGATTGACGGCCGGTCTTTATGCCGCGCGGGCGCCCCTGAATGCGGTGCTTTTCGAAAAGATTTCATTTATTCTTTGTAATGTGATAAATAAAGGACCGCAATGTTGCGGGTTGATGGCTCGGACATGCGGAGTTTGAAGCGGGGGTCTTTGTCGGAATAAAATCCAGGAATGATCTACGGAGTTTTTATGACTTGTATTGCCGGTCGCTCTAAGCTGGTTCTTCGCCCGTTGGGCCTCATCCTTTTTCTTGTTGCTCTTTCGGCCTTCAGCGGGTGCAGCAGCCTCAGCAATCTAAAACAGTTCTACTTCGGCGACCTTTTCTCGAAGAAAGCGTCGACAATCGACAAGACTGCCGAACAGCTCGCACTCTCGGGCATGGCGAATCTCGAGAAAAAAGAATATTCCAAAGCGGCAGAGGACTTTAAGAAGCTCAAGGAACACTACCCTTACAGCAAATACGCGATCCTTGCCGAATTGAAGCTCGGCGACGCTAACTTCGCTGCGCGGAAATACAACGAAGCGGCGTTGAGCTACGAGGAATTCGTTCGCCTTCATCCACGAAACGAAGTGATCCCCTATGTCCTTTACCAGGTTGGAATGAGCCATTTTCTCACTTTCACTACCGTTGACCGGGACCCTGAAGAGACCAAGACGGCACAACAGGCCTTCGAAAAGGTAATCCAGAATTTCCCCCAATCGGAATACGCGGCAAAATCCAAACAGCAGATAGTCGAGTGCAAAAAGCGCATCATCTCCCATATGTTCAGCGTGGCCAGGCATTACTATATTAATAAGTACTACGCTGCCGCAAAAACACGGCTGGATACCATGGTACAGACATATCCCCAGTCGGTTGCCGAGCTTGGGTACGGGACCACTGTGGAAAAGATGCTTGCCAAATGTGACAAGGAAGTGGCAAAGGGAGAAAGGAAACCTGATTTCTGGACGCGGCATGGATTCTAGTTTGAAAAAATCTGGGCAGGCGGGTTGATTTTGGCTCGGCTCAGTGCCTATAATTAATTCCTGGTGTGTGTGAAACTTGTTGACAAACGGGACTGCTTTCCTACATGTTTGCTTGGGAGCCTGCCTTTTTACCCCCGGACCGTTACAGGCGAAGATTGAGCAGAAAAATTATCGGCTTGAGTCGATGACCGGTAATTTCCATTCCCGAATACCTGTGTACCGTGTCCTCCGGAATAACTGCGACGTCTTTTAATAAGAAAGAAAAATCAGATTCTTAAATATCTTTACTGGAGAACAACCCATGCCTGACGCATCAGTAAACTCAGCCGATACCGCCAATAGCAGGGATTCCATGCGCGACCGGCGCAACGAGATGAACTTGGTCGAGCTGAAAAACAAAAACATCCGGGAACTCATGGCCATATCAAAGGCCTACAACATCGATGGGGCAAGCTCCATGCGAAAGCAGGAGTTGATCTTCGCGCTCCTTCAAGCCCAAGCGGAAATGAGCGGCCTCATCTACGGTGAAGGTGTGCTGGAGATCCTCCCCGATGGCTTCGGATTTCTAAGAAGTCAGAACTATAACTACCTGCCCGGGCCTGATGACATCTATGTTTCGCCCTCGCAGATACGCAGGTTCAACCTGCGCACCGGAGACAGCATTTCCGGGCAGATCAGGCCCCCCAAGGACAACGAACGCTACTTTGCCCTGCTCAAGGTGGAATCGGTCAACTATGAGGACCCTGAGATTGCGCGGGACAAAATCCTTTTCGACAACTTGACCCCTCTTTATCCAGACCGCAGAATCAATCTCGAGTCGGACCCCGACAACCTGTCCACGAGGGTCATGGACCTGCTGACGCCGATCGGCTCCGGGCAGCGAGGGCTTATCGTGGCCCAGCCCAGGACCGGGAAGACCATGCTTCTTCAGAACATCGCCAACGCAACTGCGGCCAACCACAAGGACGCATACCTCATTGTGCTGCTGATCGACGAGCGGCCCGAGGAAGTCACGGACATGCAGAGAAACGTCCGTGCCGAAGTTGTGAGCTCGACCTTCGACGAGCCCCCCCAGCGGCATGTGCAGGTTGCCGAAATGGTGATCGAGAAAGCCAAGCGCCTCGTCGAACATAAAAAAGACGTGGTCATTCTCCTCGACAGCATTACCCGGCTGGCCCGTGCCTACAATAGCGTGGTACCCCCCAGCGGCAAGATCCTCTCCGGCGGTCTTGACTCCAACGCTCTCCATCGCCCGAAGCGATTCTTCGGGGCCGCGCGAAACGTCGAACAGGGAGGAAGCCTCACAATTATCGCCACTGCGCTCATCGATACTGGAAGCCGCATGGATGAAGTCATCTTTGAAGAATTCAAGGGCACCGGCAACATGGAAATCGTTCTCGACCGCAAGCTCGCCGACCGGCGCATTTTCCCGGCAATCGACATAAACAAGTCCGGCACGCGAAAAGAGGAATTACTTATTGCGCCCGATGACCTGAATCGCATCTGGATTCTACGAAAGCTCCTGTCGCCTCTAAATCCTATAGACGCCATGGAGTTTCTCCTCGATAAAATGCAAGGCACGAAGAACAATGCCGAGTTCCTGGCCTCGATGAACAGGTAGGATAAGGCTGGAGGTTGGGATACGAACAGGGGTTAACACGCAATCGGGAGGCAGGGTGATCGGGAGACAAGTGAAATGAAGCCATCGCATGCCTTTACTACCGCGTCACGCTCTCACCCGTTATCCCTCATGTAGTCACCGCCCCATCCCTTCTCGCTGCCGGCCGCCGGTTCCGGCTCCGCCATCATTGTTCCTTACTCTGCAGTCTGAAGGCGATGTTCGCCTTAAACCGATTGAAAAATCCGGGAATTGATGTATAATGTGTCGTTTTAGCATTCAGCCGATCAAGGAAGGAAAATTGATGAAGGAAAACATTCATCCCCAGTATTTTCAGACGGTAATTAAATGCGCCTGCGGCAACGAAATCCCCACAGGTTCCACCAAAAAGGAAATCCGGGTGGAAATATGCTCAAAGTGTCACCCTTTCTACACCGGAAAACAGAAGCTGGTCGATTCGGCCGGACGCATTGAAAGATTCCGCCGAAAGTATGAAAAATACCAGAAACCCGAGGGCAAGGAGTAGTGTTCGAAAGACTGGAAAGCGTAGTCCAGAAATTTCAGAAGCTCGAAGAGGAACTCGGCAACCCGGATCTGCTGAGCAATCAGAAAGAATACCAGCAGGTTGCAAAGGAGCGCTCCGATCTCGCTCAGATAGTGGAGAGATACTCGCACTATAAAAAGTTGAAAGAACAGGCGCAGGAAAACCAGGCTCTATTTGAGCGGGAAGAAGACCCGGAGATGCGAGAACTGATCCGGGATGAGATTGTCGACCTGAAAGATCGACTCGGCGCGGCAGAAAACGAACTCAAGCTCATGTTGGCCCCTAAAGACCCCAATGACGACAGGAATGTTATCCTGGAAATCCGGGCGGGGACTGGAGGCGAGGAGGCGGCTCTTTTCGTTGCGGACCTTTTCCGGATGTATTCACGCTACGCTGAAATCCGAAGGTGGAAAGTCGAAATCCTGGATTCAAACCCGACAGGTATCGGGGGGTTCAAGGAAATAATCGCCTCAATGAACGGCAAGGGCGCTTATAGCAGGCTGAAGTTCGAGCGCGGGGTACACCGTGTGCAGCGAATCCCCGTCACTGAGAGCCAGGGCAGGATTCACACGTCCGCTGTCACTGTTGCCGTGCTCCCCGAGGCCGAGGAAGTCGACGTCTTAATAGACCCCAACGACCTCCGCGTGGATGTGTTCCGTTCCTCGGGCCCGGGAGGCCAGAGCGTCAATACGACCGATTCGGCCGTTCGCATAACTCACGTACCGACAGGCTTGGTTGTAATCTGCCAGGACGAAAAGTCGCAACACAAAAACAAGGCCAAGGCGTTAAAGGTGCTCCGCGCGCGTCTACTCGACTCCATGCAGCGCGAACAGGAAGCCAAAATCGCCCAGGATCGTAAGATCCAGGTCGGAACGGGAGACCGAAGCGAAAGAATCCGCACCTACAACTTTCCCCAAAACCGGGTCTCGGACCACCGGATAAATCTGACCCTCTATAAACTGGACGTAATACTGACCGGAATCCTCGACGAACTCATAGACCCCCTCAATAACTATTTCCAGGCCGAAGCCCTCAAAGGCGCTGCGTAAGGGGTACCCGACCCCAGCAGGAACATCGGATGATTTAAGATACTTTGGCAGGCGTAAATCTTGGCGGACTGGATCTTAGTTTATCCAGGCTTGTCCTGCGCGCATCCCCCCTTTTGCGTTAACTCCCGGCGCGCGCACCTTTTTCTTCTCAATTACGCATTTCACCATTGCCGCGATCTCGGCGCCCGCCAGAGCGTCCTTTAGAACGAAGTGGTCCGCCCCGTATTCTTCAGCGATTTTGCGGTATTCGGGAAGATCGTAGCTGGTGAAGATGCTTATCACTACGTCCGGGTGGAGGTCCTTGATCTCGCGTGTCAACTCGAGTCCGTTCTTTCCCGGCAGGCGGATGTCCATGAAGACGATGTCAGGTGAAGTTTGATCGATTTTTGCGAGAGCATCGGACCCGTCAACAGATTCGTAGACCAAGAGCGAGGGTATGTACATCTTCAGGATTTCTTTGAAGGAACGTCTAAAAAAATCGTTGTTTTCCACGATAAGAACTGATGGCATTGGCTGCCTCCTCTCCCCTTTTTTGCCCCCCCCAGGCATACTATCATACGCAGCATACGCTTTCTCGCACACAACCATATTACGGTAAATACATGGTTTCATGTATTTGTTTGGTTCAAAAACATTATATTCCTAACTTCCAGCGCTCATCACCCCATACGGGAAGGTCCCGAATTTTGATTTCGCAAACCGGCGTTAACCTGAAAACGTAGAAATTACGGTAGGATAAAAAAAGAAGCCGAGATTGACTTTAGAGTTCCATTTGCTATACTGGGCTTGGGAGGGGTTTCCATCCCGTTTCCGTTGAGAAGACTTCTTGAAAAGGGGAATCCTTTGCGCCAGACAAAATTCATATTCATCACCGGTGGAGTTTTATCCTCGCTTGGCAAAGGTCTCGCAGCCGCCTCTATCGGGGCGTTGATGGAGAGCAGAGGCCTTCGCGTTTCGATGCTAAAGCTTGATCCTTATATCAACGTGGATCCAGGGACCATGAATCCTTTTCAGCACGGGGAAGTCTTCGTTACCGATGATGGAGCTGAAACGGACCTGGACCTGGGGCACTATGAGCGGTTCACTCATGCGCAACTGGGCAAGAAAAACAACTATACTTCGGGCGGCATCTACTATTCGGTTATAATGAAGGAGAGGCGCGGAGAGTATCTGGGGGGGACCGTACAGGTTATCCCGCACATTACGGACGAGATCAAGTCTTGCATCCGCGGGTCCGCCGATCACGTGGACGTGGTCATAGTTGAAATCGGCGGGACTGTCGGAGATATTGAGAGTCTGCCGTTTCTTGAAGCAATCCGCCAGTTCCGAAACGACGTTAGCAGGGAAAACGCCATTTACATTCACGTGACGCTCGTGCCGTATCTGCCGACCTCCGGCGAAGTTAAGACCAAACCCACTCAACACAGCGTAAAGGAGCTGCGCGGCATCGGTATTCAACCCGATATCCTGCTATGCAGGACCGAGAAGCAGCTCTCCGCCGAGATAAAAGGCAAAATCGCACATTTCTGCAACGTGGATACAGATGGCGTCATAACGGCCAAAGACGTCGAGTGCATCTACGAGGTTCCCCTGCTCTTCCACGAGGAAGGGCTGGATGAAAAGATCGTGAAGCTTCTCAATATCTGGACGCGGGCTCCCGTTCTCGATGACTGGGAGAAGCTGGTTGGCGCTATCAAAAATCCGCTGTTCAATGTTCGAATAGCGATTGTCGGGAAATATATCGACCTTAAGGAATCCTACAAGAGCCTCAATGAGGCGCTAGTGCACGGGGCTGCAGCCCACGGAGTGAAGCTCCAACTTGATTACGTGGATTCGGAGAACGTGGAAAAAGATGGTGGAGAGGCGCTGATCGAAGGCGCCGATGGGGTTTTGGTGCCCGGCGGCTTTGGCCAGCGGGGAGTCGAGGGCAAGATCAAAGCGATCCGGTATGCACGTGAGAACAAAATCCCATTTCTGGGCATCTGCCTTGGTATGCAGCTAGCCACGGTTGAGTTCTCGCGCAACGTTGCGGGGCTTGAAAAGGCGCACAGCATGGAGTTCGACAAGCACACTCCTTATCCTGTCATATACCTTATGCGGGAATGGTTTGACTACAAGAGCAATACGATCATACGGCGCAACGAAGATTTCGACTACGGCGGGACAATGCGCCTGGGCGCCTATCCATGCGTCCTTGAACCAGGTACTTTCGCTGCCGATGCCTATCAGGAGGTCGAGATTTCCGAGCGGCACCGGCATCGCTACGAGTTCAACAACGAATACAGAGATGTTCTGGCGCGGCACGGAATGCTTTTCACGGGGTTGTCTCCGGACAAAAACCTCGTCGAGGTGATCGAGCTTCCGGAACATCCGTGGTTTCTCGGGTGTCAGTTCCATCCGGAGTTCAAGTCACGTCCGAGGGAGCCTCATCCGCTGTTCAAGGCTTTCACGGGCAAGGCCCTCGAGGAAGCACTGCGAAAGAACCCCGAACCGCTCGCTAAACGCTGTTAGGTGGGCGCCGTGGACTTTGAAGTCTTCGGCCAGAGAATCGGGCGGGACCGTCTGTTTCTGATCGGCGGACCGTGCGTTATCGAGAGCGAGGAAATCGCCTTCGAGGTGGCTTCCTTTCTAAAGCATACCTGCGCGCGGTTAAGAATCCCCTTCATCTTCAAAAGCTCCTACGACAAGGCAAACCGCACATCCGCGCAATCCTACCGGGGGCCCGGACTTGAGAGGGGCCTCACCATTCTTGCCCGTGTCCGTGACAAGTACCAGGTCCCCGTTCTCACCGACGTCCATACGCCGGCCGAGGTCGAGCCGGTTTCGCAGGTTGCCGATATCCTTCAAATACCGGCATTTCTCGCACGTCAAACGGACCTTGTTATGGCCGCCGGTCGGACCGGAAAGCCGGTAAATCTCAAAAAAGCCCAATTTCTTTCGCCACAAGATATGGGACAGGTGATAAACAAGATCAGGGAGACCGGAAACGAAAGGATTCTTTTGACCGAGCGCGGCGCCCAGTTCGGCTACAACAATCTAGTGGTGGATATGCGCTCCATTGGGATCATGGCCGATTTTGGCTATCCGGTCGTCTTTGACGCAACGCACAGCGTTCAGCTTCCAGGTGCTCTGGGGACCTCATCGGGTGGGGAAAGCCGCTTTGTCCCGGCCCTGGCTCGGGCGGCAGTGGCGGCCGGAGCGCATGGGATATTCATTGAAACCCACCCTGAACCTGACAAGGCCCTTTGCGACGGCCCGAATTCTCTTAGGCTGGAACAAGCAGCCGGGCTGATCGAAAACCTTATCCGGATATTTGACGTTGTGAGCGGTGAAAATGACTGATTCAAAACTGGTGACATTGGCGCAAAATATCGACGCCCCGCAAGGTGAGTTGAAACAGCGGATACTTCCCGTCCGAATGATGATCTTTGACGTCGATGGGGTCCTGACCGACGGACGGGTCATCTATATGGACGATGGCTCCGAAATAAAAGAGTTTGATGTTCAGGACGGACACGGCATCAAGCTTCTCCAACGTGCCGGAATCGAGGTGGCGTTGATCTCCGGGCGGGCCTGCCGCGCGGTCGAGCACCGCGCCTCCGGTCTTGGAATCGCCAGGGTGTACCAGGGATCGAAAGTCAAGACTGAGCCGTACGAGCAGCTCCTGGCGGAAACGGGTCTCAAAGAATATGAAACCGGCTTCATGGGAGACGACCTTATTGACATTCCCGTGATGCGCAGGGCGGGGTTTGCGGTGGCGGTCCCAAACGGGGCGCCCCACATTTTTCCTTACGCTCATTACATAACCAGGGCTAGCGGCGGGCGCGGAGCGGCAAGAGAGGTCTGTGAAATGATCCTCCAGGTCCAGGGGCTATGGGAAAGCGTGATGGAGCGCTATCTGGCCGACAAACGGAAGCCTGCGCGGTAGAGCCGGCCTACCCGTCAATTTTGACTGGGGGGGGCCCGTGCTCGACGATTCCTATATTTGTAACTTTCGCGGTCTGGTTGATTTTTGAGTTTCGCCGGGTTGGTCTCAATCTCGAGGGACCTTTTTTCCGGTTTCCTTCGCCTTCCCTGATTTTCTCCAAGTTTCCAAAGCCTTACTTAATTGGCCTTTACAGTCAATACTACGCATGCTAAAGTACTTACTGAACTGTAATCCTCTAATTTGATTGAGATTTTAAGGCGCAACATATCGTTCTTTTTTCATTTTCGTTTCGATGATGAAATCAGCGGATGTTGGATTCAGAATGGAATGTGACGAGATTTTGATAAAATTGAAATCGATGGCCAATCCAGACAATGTTCGTGGGATGGCAAGATTTGGGATCAACACGCACAATACGCTGGGAATCGGCATCCCTGCATTGCGAAAAATAGCCAAAGAGGCAGGTCGCAATCAGATGCTTTCGCTGAATCTTTGGGCGAGCGGGATTCACGAAGCGAGGCTGCTGGCCGCATTTGTAGGCGACCCGATTCAGGTGACCGAAAACCAGATGGACTGCTGGGCGAAGGATTTCGATTCATGGGACGTTTGCGATCAGGTCTGCATGAATCTTTTCGATGGAACCCCGTATGCCTATGATAAGGCGGCTGAGTGGAGCCAACGGGAGGAAGAATTTGTCAAAAGAGCGGGTTATGCTCTAATGGCCTGTTTGGCGGTCCACGATAAAAAAGCGGATGATTTAAGATTTTTGCCGTTTTTTCCGTTTATTAAAAGAGGTTCTGTTGATGGAAGAAATTTTGTCAAAAAAGCGGTAAACTGGGCCTTGCGCCAAATTGGAAAACGAAACGATATTCTGAAAGGCTTGGCGGTCCAATGCGCTGAAGATATTTTGCTGGAAAATTCGAGTGCTTCCGGCTGGGTTGCAAGAGATGCGTTAAGAGAGCTCCGAACAAAAGAACGTCGGGGAAGTACCGGCATGGGGCATTGTTGAGCGATGATTTCCAAAGGTAAATTAGCGCAGTTTTTCGTCATCTTGGTCGTTGTGGCGCTGAGCCTGATTCTTGCCGCCGGTATCTGGAAGGGAAAATCGCGGCAGATGAAGCAGGATGCGCAGCAAGTTTGTCCCGCTGATGCGGAAATGAAGCTCACGGACATGGAATTTACCGAGATGCAGGAGGGGAAGAGGTACTGGACGCTTTGCGCCTCGGAGGCCAAATACTTTCAGGACGAGCAGAAGACCCTGCTTCAGACGGTCCACCTGACTCTCTATTTGGACAAAACCGGCGAAGAAATCCACCTGAAGAGTCGCGACGGGGTGTTGCACGCCGGGACCAAGGATATCGATCTTAGTGGCAATATCCGCGTAGCACTGCCACGGGAATATGTGTTAACCACGGAGACTGCACATTACACTAACAGCGACAGAATCATTAAGTCCGATGATCCCGTTCACATATCGGGTCCAGGGCTGGAGCTGGACGGCAACAGGTGGAAATACAGAATCGCCGACCATGTCGCCAAGATAGATGGCAAAGTCACAGCCTCTTTGGTTGTGAACAATCTCAGAATCGAAAAATAGCCCCGCCGGCCCATGCCGCTGCATCAAGGAATTATAATGAGGAGAATCATAGCCCTGAGAGCGCTGGTCAGTTTTTTCGCGGCCGTTTTCGTTTCATTTTTGCTCTTCTGCCCCCTTGCCCACGCGGCGAGCGATACAAATGCGAGCAAACAGCCACTGAATCTGAATGAAAATCTGGTCAGCAGCAAATCGCCGATTCACATCACCGCCGACAGAATGGAAGCAAGCCAGGACCAAAGGACGATAATTTTCGAAAGCCATGTCGTCGCTCAACAGGATGATGTGACGATCACCTCGAACCGGCTCAAAGTAACTTTGCTGCCGGAGGAAAACAAACCTGCGTTACAACCGGAAGTGAAAAAACCCGCACCGGTCGACCCCACCGCGACAGAAAGAATAGACTACATAGAATTTGAAGGAGATGTTAAAGTCACTCAGCAAGACCGCGTTGCAACGGCTAATAAGGCCATCTTCTACCAAAAGGAGCAAAAGATAATGCTGCACGGCTCGCCCGTGGTCACCAAGGGGCAAGACCGGGTCCAGGGAGATCTCATTACGATCTATATCAAGGAGGGCCGCAGCGTTGTGGAAGGCGTGGTGCATGCCGATTTGTTTCCGGACAAAAAGGAATGACCGTGCTGGGTGACAATAAAAAGCTTATCGTCAAGGACCTTGTAAAAACTTATAAGGGACGCTGCGTAGTCGATAATGTCAGCCTCGAATTGCATGAGGCTCAAATTGTAGGGCTGCTTGGACCAAACGGCGCCGGCAAATCGACCACCTTTTACAGCGTTGTGGGCATAATCCGTCCGGATAGCGGCGCCGTTTATCTGAACGGAGAAGATATAGTCAGTCAGCCGATGTACTTGAGGGCAAGGAAAGGGGTAACCTACCTGTCTCAGGAGCCATCTGTTTTCCGGAAGCTGACCGTGGAACAGAACATAATGGCTATTCTCGAGACCCTCGAGATCGGAAGAGAGGAGAGACAGGACAGGCTCAAAGAACTTCTTGGTGAGCTGCGGATAGCACATCTCGCCAAGAATAAAGCTGACAGACTCTCGGGGGGCGAGCGCAGGCGTGTGGAAATCACCCGGGCCCTTGTTACCCAACCCAGCTTTATATTGCTCGATGAGCCCTTTGCAGGAATAGACCCGCTCGCGGTAGTGGAAATCCAGGGGCTTATCAGGGCGCTTAAAGCAAAGGGTATAGGCGTTATGATTTCCGATCACAATGTGCGCGAAACCCTTAAAGTCTGTGATTGGGCTTATATAATGCACGAAGGACGGATACTGGAAAAGGGCGACCCGGTCACTATCGCTCAAAGCGAACTTGCCAAGCGCACCTATCTGGGGGACCAATTCCGTTTGTAGATGGATTAATTGATGGCATTGGAACTAAGACAGCAATTAAAACTGAGCCAACAGCTCATAATGACTCCTCAGTTGCAACAGGCGATCAAACTGTTGCAACTTTCCCGCTTGGAGCTGCTGGACACGATTCATCAGGAACTCGAAACAAATCCTCTGCTCGAGGAGACCCAGGAAGAACTTCCAACCGAACAGGACGCCGAACTCGAGACCCTCACGACAGAAGAAGTCCCCTTCCAGGAGGTGCAGCTTTCCGAGAAAATGAGGGAAGACTTTGATTGGGAAGGCTACTTAGAGGAATACAATACAAGCACCCCCGTACTTGTTGAGACCGACCCAAACCAGGAATGGCCGAGCTTCGACAGCAGGCTCACCGAAGCCACAACACTGGAAGACCACCTGGTCTGGCAGCTCAGACTTTCCGACTTCTCGGATGAGGAGCGGGAAATCGGTGCGTGCATAATCGGTAATCTCAACAATGATGGTTACCTGGATGCAACGATTGAAGACATCGTTGAAATGTCCGGGGCGGAGCCCTCCAAGGTTGAAGAAGTCCTCGGCAGGGTCCAGAGCTTTGATCCAACCGGCGTCGCCGCCAGGGATCTCAGGGAATGTCTGCTGGTGCAGGCAAAAAACATGGAGATTGAGGACCCCCTTGTTGTCCGAATTATAGAAGACCACCTGAACTATCTCGAAACAAAGAATTATGCCGCCCTCGTACGCGCCCTCAAGCGCAGTCCCGAAGATGTGAAGGCGGCGGTCGAAATAATACTCGGGCTGGATCCCAGGCCGGGAAGCGCCTTCAACAAAGAGACCGTCGAATATATTAGTCCGGATATCTACGTTTTCAAGGTTGACGATGAATGGGTGATATTGCTCAATGAAGACGGAATGCCCAAACTAAGGGTAAGCTCTTATTACAAGGACGCCCTTGGGGAGGGTGATTCGCTGCCCGCTGAAACAAGAGACTACATTCAGACAAAATTGCGTTCCGCTGCCTGGCTCATCAAGAGCATTCACCAGAGACAACGGACTCTCTATAAGGTGTCACAGAGCATTGTGAGGCTTCAGACAGACTTCTTTGATAAGGGTGTGGCCCACCTCAAACCGATGGTGCTCAGAGACATTGCCGAAGACGTTGGAATGCATGAGTCCACCATCAGCAGGGTTACCGCCAGTAAATACATGCACACACCGCATGGGATTTTTGAGTTGAAATATTTCTTTAACAGTTCGATAAATAGCGTAATGGGCGAAGCGGTCGCCTCGGAGAGCGTCAAGGAGCGAATACGGCAGCTTGTAAAAGAGGAGAATTCCTCAAAGCCGTACAGTGATCAGGAAATAGTGGACATACTGGAAAGGGAAAATATCAGCATAGCCCGGCGCACAGTGGCCAAGTACCGTGAAATGCTGGGGATTTTGCCCTCGAACAGAAGAAGGAAATCTTCCTGGGGTCCTTGATAGCAACTTTTTGCATTTCTGTTGTCTTAGAAGGATGATGATGCGATTCAAATTATCTTTCCGAAATATCGAGTCTTCAGATCCCTTGAAACTTTATGTTGAGGACAAGCTCGCCAGAGTAAAGAAATACCTGGAAGAACCCATAGAAGCCCATGTCGTGCTCAGGGTGGAAAAATTCCGGCACATTGCCGAAGTCTCCATTGATGCCTCCGGCTTTCGGCTAAACGGCGCCGAAGAAACAGACGACATGTATTCAAGCATCGACCTGCTGGTGGACAGAATCGAAGCGCAGGCTGCAAGGAAGGGGAAGGAAAAGGTCAGCAGGCGCAGGTCGGGCGGAGGATCCAAAGAGTCGGTCGGCTTGCCTGAACCTGCAGGGCAGACGATGGAAAACGAGCAGGAACCTCGAGTAATCAGGGCTGAGCAGGTTTACGCAAAGCCGATGCACCTTGACGAAGCGGTAATGGAGTTGAACCTTTCGACCGGCGAGTTCATGGTATTTACCAACAGGAGCACAAACCGGGTCAACGTTCTGTATAGAAGGAAAGACGGCAATCTGGGCCTGATTGAAGCGGTCGGGTGATTGCCCCTTTGTTGCCTTTTCAACAAGTTTCTTGAGGGCGGGAGACTGTCTCCCGCCTGATTCGCGATTGGCGAGGGAAAAAAATCTTCCGGATAACCTGGCCTGGGTTCTTGAATCGTTACGTAGAACGGTTTGAGATATCATCAGGCAGAATCCCGGTAGAGGAAATCTTATGAAAATTCTCGACATTCTTGCAGTAAACTCTATTGTTCCCGAGCTCAAAGGAAGGACCAAGAAACTGGTGTTGGAAGAGTTAATCGATGCCGTGAAACAGCATAAACCCCATATAGACAGTGATAGACTTATGAAAGTTTTACTCGAAAGAGAGCGGCTGGGCAGTACCGGAATCGGGGACGGGATTGCCATTCCTCATGGGAAGTTAAAAGATATTGAGGATCTGGTTCTCTCATTCGGGCGCTCAGCCGAAGGCATTGATTTCGAATCCATGGACGGAAAGCCCGTTCACCTCTTCTTCCTTCTCGTTGCGCCCGAGGCCTGTGCGGGAATTCATCTAAGAGCCCTGGCAAAGATCGCCAGGCTGCTCAAAAACGGGACTGTGCGAAAAAGGCTGGCAAAAGTCGACAATCGTGAGGATATCTTTTCAATAATTCAGCAGGAAGACGAGGATTTCTAGCCTTTTTTCCTTCGAGGAGGGTCGTTTGCGCATACCTTCGTTCCCGCCCGGTTAAAAAGTCTGCCCCAGTTTGATGTACTGCCGGATTTGGATTCGCAGGAATTGAAAATGAGTGCAAAAAAGCCCCATGTAATAGTAGTTACCGGACTTTCCGGATCCGGCAAGAGTACTGCGATCAAAGCTTTTGAGGATATTGACTATTTTTGCATCGATAACCTGCCTGTGCCTCTACTGGGCAGTTTTCTGATGCTGTGCGAACGAGACATGCCGGACATGAAGCGGATCGCACTGGGAATCGACATCAGGGAGCGCAAGTTCCTCGAGAACTACAACCAGATATTTTCCGCCTTGGAAGATGCCGGGTACAGGTTCGAAATCATTTTTCTAGAAGCAGAAGATGAAATATTGCAGCGAAGATACAGCCAGACGCGCAGGGTCCACCCGGCGGCGCCCTCCCAATGTCAATTGCTCCAGGCGATCAATTTTGAGCGGGAGCAGTTGCGCGCCCTTCGCAGCCGGGCCACCAGGATCGTTGACACGGGCACTCTTTCGGTCCATGAACTGAAGCGGCTGATCACAAGGTCCTATTCTTACACCGGAGAAAATGAACAGCTCAGCATTCAGGTGCTCTCCTTCGGATACAAGTACGGCGTTCCACTTGAAGCCGATCTGGTGATGGACGTGAGATTTCTTCCAAACCCATACTTCGTTGAAAGTTTAAAGAACCTGGACGGCACTTCGCCTGCTGTTCGCTCGTGGGTATTGCAATGGAGCCCGGTGCAGGAGTTTATATCAGATTATTGCGCCCTGATTCTGAGACTTCTGCCGGCCTATATCCAGGAGGGGAAGCGGTATCTTACAATCGCTTTCGGATGTACCGGAGGTAGACACCGCTCCGTCGTCATTGCTGAAGGAATTGCTGACAGGTTGATGAAGAATAATTATCATGTAACAGTGTTTCATAGAGACGTTCATCTGGAATGAGGCGTCTCGCTTATCGACACACCGCAAGCAATGGATGTAAATACGGCCGGGCATTGGAGGTGGCGGGCGTTTGCGAGCGCCGGATGCACTGGCGGGGATCAGATGTAAGAGGCCGGAAGTTCCGTCCTCCGTCTGGCGCATTAGGTAACCAGGCCGTCCGCCACATTAGAGTCTATCTCAGGAGAAATGTGAATTGGACCGGGAAGCCCAAACAGAACTCATTGGAGTTATAGCCACATCCCACTGCAGGCTGGCGGAGGAGATGCTTACGGCCGCCGAGATGATCGTTGGTCCCCTTCAGAACTGCAAGGCCATCTGCTTCAAACCGGCTCAGCCGGTTGATGAATTGATCAAGCTCATGAGGGATGCCATAAAGGAGGTGGATCAGGGAAAGGGGGTCTTGATCCTCACCGATCTCTTTGGCGGCACGCCCTCAAATATCAGCTTGTCTTTCCAGGGGCAAAGGGTGGAGGTTGTCTGCGGAATGAATCTTCCGATGCTGATCAAGCTTGCCGGGTGCCGGAACGGCTATAGCCTGAGCGAGACCGCTTCAATAGTGAAAGAGTATGGGCAGCGTCACATATCTCTTGCCAGCGAAGTGCTTTCCCGCTCGGTGAAAACGGCGCCTTTGCCTTAAAGGTGAAATTCTCCTGCGTTCAGTGGATAAAAATTGGACTTCGAAATTACTGTCTCATCTCCGGCAAAATCCGACATACCATCAATCCTGGAAATAGAATGCGATAGCCAGCCGGAACCATGGACAGAAAAGGCCTTTGTGGAGGAAATCAACCGGGCCAATTCGAGCCTGCTGGTGGCGCGACTGCCTGTTGGGGACTTCGGCGGCGCACCTTCTGCAGAGGTCGCGGGATATATCTGCTTCTGGTTGGTAGCAGGCGAGATTCAAATCCTCAACATCGCCGTGCGCAAGACCTTGAGGCGAAGGGGGATAGCTCGAAAGCTGATTGAATTCGCGGTTCGAACAGGATTGGAGCAGCATGCCGGATTGGTCACTCTCGAGGTGAGAAAGAGCAATCTTTCAGCCCGGAAACTCTATGAATCTTTCGGTTTCAGAGTGACAGGGGAGCGGCCTGACTACTACGGAGTACAGAAGGAATCCGCTGTTCTGATGGAACTTGTTATCCAGGAAGAATGGAGAAGGGAACTTTCCTCATGAGTTTTGACCAGTTTCAATCAGATGCTCTCACCAGAAACCTGGACCTGACAAATATCGCAGTGGTTATCCCACATTCTTTTCAGACCTTGGAGGATGCTGTTAAAGGGTATGCCGGCAAGGAAAAGCAAGCTCGCGATCTTCTTTTGGAATACCATCACAAGTACAGGAACTGGCATTTTGTTGTGCAAGAGACCCAAAGGTATGCGATCGGTAATCTGCGCCTCTATCGAAACAGCGTTCTTAACGGCAAAGTGATATACCTGCTCTCCAACATTCTTCTCCATGCCTTAAGAGATTCTGAGCGGTTCGAAATCCGAAGCCTGGCGGCCGATCACCTTCTTGCATACTGGATAAAGCTCTTGGAGGAAATGCCTGAAGAACTTGCAAAGCCCGCTCTGAGCGAGATCAGCGCCACGGGTATAGAGGAGGTTTTCCAAACCGATACCTCCTGCCACCAGGGCATTGCGAGGCACTTTTTCCTGGAGCTGTTAGACCTGCCCGAGGCTTCCTTTGAGTTTCTCATGCGAAGCTTTTATCCTCCCAAACGCATCGGTGCCAAGTTGCTCAGGATCTGGCAGAACGGCTCCTCGTTCGTCGAACTAAGAGCTTTTCTAGAGAGGTTTTTCAGGAACACTTATGATTTCTGGCTAAGCAGGGAGGACCCGTGTACGTGGCTGGTTCAACAGGGAGAGGAAAACTGCCCGACCGAATCCTGGCTGGAAGACTGCATGCCCCTCAGCCACGAGCTTTTACGCAAACGGCTGCAAGTCCTGGAGACCGAAGTTGTTCCCGAGCCGGATCATCGCAGAGTCGTCGAAATGCTGACCGGCATGACCGACTTTCACGATCTCATCCAACTCTATGTTCATTTGCCCCGAAAGATCGCCGAGAAAGGAGAGAAATTCTCCCAAACCGGTCACATCAGCATGCTCATTCAGCTCAAGATCCTCGAAGTAAAGGGGCTTGAGGCCATCCAGGAGGATGTGCTCCGGGAAATAAACTTCGAGATTGGCAGGTGGCTGCGGGAGGAATCCAAAGATCAACTGGAAGCGTTGCTCGACCGCATATTCAGCGTCCTGGTGATTTCGCTTCAGAACTATCCACAGGCTGCGCTCCAGATCATCCGCACGATGGGCCTGGAAATTATGGCCACAGACCGCAGGCCGTTGATCGATTTCTTCTCGAGGCGAATCATACGGTTGGGGTTTCAAGCACCCATGCTTGGCCAGGTAAGCAGCCGCTGGCAGATGTCCGTTAACCCGGCCCATCTTCCCAACGTCAGAATATGGCTCGATATCATAAAAGCTAACCCTCTGCGCTCAAGGGCGCTTCTTTCCGCCCTCATTGTCAACCTGTCTCTGGGCGGGATTTTCGTCCGGGATACGGACCTTTTCCAGAAGGACGTTTCTCAGTTGCTCAATTCTCCCATCCGGCCCGTTTACAACCTGATAAAACAACTGGCAAAGCTCTTCCCTGTCTACTTCAGTCAGATCGGGGCCGAGGGACTTCTCAGGAAAGTCTCCACCGACGTTGACGAGATCACCGGCAGGGGCGACAAGCTTATCCACTTTTTGAGAAAGCAAAGCCACGTAGAAAGCAACAACATCATCGTATCTTTCATACAGGGGATTATCGAATACTGGCGGACAATGGACAAAAGACCCCTGGAAGGACTGATTCCAAGCGAGGTCTATTCCGATATCCCTGAATCCGGACCGCAGGTTACGGACGTCCACACGATTTTCGAACACGTTTTCAGCGCCAGGACGATCAACCACGTTCAGGACCTGCTCGATTTGAGCGAAGATGAGGCCAAAGCCCTGATAGGCCAGGTTCAAGGAGTTTCCGAAAAGGAGCGCTCACGCGCCTTTCTGATGATCCAGTTCTATCAACTTCTCCACGAGAAATATGCCCTGAGCTTTAAGGACATCCATATTAACCTCCATGGCGCAAAAACCATTGGCTTGCCCGACCCGGGGAAGCTGCTCGACGCGCTCGATAAAAGCGATGGTGACAGATACCACCTGCTTACGGCCATTCTGGATTATCTGGGTGAGCTGAAGGAAGTCATCCTGACCCCCGGCGAACTGAAAATAATGGAGAACATTTACTACAAGCGCCATATCGCTGTAGACATTCCCTCGATGTACGGGTCTTATAATGAACCGCGCTTCGATGCCCTCGGGCTGACCTTCCGTCTGGAAAACCTCGCTAATGTGATATTCGAGGAGATCATACTTTCAGTCAACCTCAGTTTCATCACCAGGGCCACCTTTCACCGGATCGCCCGTTTCATTCCGCTTTTTATGAAAGCGCTGGAGATTGACGGGATTACGTCCAGCCAGCTCGAGAGCCAGAAAGAGCTTTTCATGAAAGCCCTCGAGGTTCCCGGGTTCTCGCATTCACAGTACATGGACATCTTCAGGGGTTTCTCCGAAGCGATAAAGCAGATTATTCAGACCCATTACGATTCGGTTCATGATGAAAACCTCGAACTTATAATCAAGCAACTCGGACCCGACAGACTACTTCAGAGATATCAAAGAGAAGGTGATGTTGCGGCGGAAAGAACCCAGAGAGTCTCGGAGAGCTTTCTTCGCGACCTGATCGCCAGGACTTTCGGGCTCCAGTATTTCGACCATTTTATCGCCAGCATTCTTACCACCCTGGCTACACAACGCGAAGAGCTGAGCGCCCATGATCTCGACTTGCTCCTAAGCTATGACCCCGGCAGGACTGTTTCTTACCTTTATCGCCCGAACGGCGAGACACACGATTCCATATACATGGGGAGCAAGGGGCACATACTGGCCAATCTGCATTCGATGGGGATCAAGGTCCCTCCCGGGTTCGTCATAACTACTGAGTATTTCCGGTGCAGGCCCGTAATAGAGAGTTTCTGGCAATCCCGGGAGGATTTCGTGGATCGGGTGCTGAAAATGGTAGTGCAAGTGGAGGTCGAAACGGGCCGCAAATTCGGCCATCCCGCTAACCCCCTTCTTTTCTCCGTCCGGAGCGGCTCGGCGGTCTCGATGCCGGGAATGATGAATACCTTTCTCAACGTGGGAATAAACGAGCAAATAGTCGGAGGACTGATTGCGCAAACTGGAGAAGCATGGTTCGCCTGGGACAACTACAGGCGTTTTATACAGTCCTGGGGAATGTCGTTCGGAATTCCGCGCGAAGAATTCAACACCATAATGAACCATTACAAGAGAATATATGGAAGGTCCGTTAAACGGGAATTCTCCCCGGTCGAAATCAGGGAACTTGCTCTGGCCTACCGGGAAGTCCTGCACTCGCATCACATCGAATTTGCCGAATCCCCCAGCGACCAGCTCTTTACGGCCATCCGGCAGGTCGTGGAATCGTGGGAATCGGACAAAGCGAAGACCTACCGCGAGATTATGATGCTTTCGGACAACTGGGGAACTGCGGTTACCATCCAGGCAATGGTATTCGGAAACCTGGACATTAATTCCGGGGCCGGTGTCATGTTCACCCACAATCCGCGCACATCTGTGGACAAGGTTGATCCGGTCGGCGACTTCACATGGGGAAACCAGGGAGAAGACGTAGTGGGAGGTCTGGTCAAAACGCTCCCGCTCTCCGAACAACAAAGACTCGGAGAGGCTGAGCCCAAGGAGACTTCGCTTCAGGCCCTTTTCCCCGGCGTCTATAAGAGGTTGTCAGACATAGCCAGAAAGCTGGTCTATGAAAACCACTGGACGCCCCAGGAAGTGGAGTTCACATTTCAGGGGGCGGGAGAAGAGGGCGTGTATGTCCTTCAGTCCCGCAACATGACTCCTCGGACAAAGCGCTCCTATCCGGTTTTCAAAAAGAGCGAAGACCTCCACTCTAGGTACCTGGGAAGCGGTATCGGAGTTAGCGGTGGAGCGATCTCGGGCCTGGCTGCCTTTGATCTGGAATCCATCCAGCGCATCAAAAAAGAGTGCGCCGGCATACCGGTCATCTTGATACGCTCCGACACGGTCCCCGACGACATACACGAGATTTCGGTTGCTGATGGAGTTCTCACGTCCAAGGGGGGTGCTACCTCCCACGCAGCCATCGTAGCCCATCGGCTTGACAAAACGTGCGTAGTCGGTGTGAGCCGCATGAGGGTCCGCGACTCGGAAAAGACTTGCGCCATTGACGGCCACCCCGTTAAAACCGGCGACTCAATAAGCATCGACGGCAGGACCGGAGCCATTTACTCGGGCATGCTGGAAGTTGAGCAGGTAAACCTTTCGGCCAGCCCGGATTATGAATAGCCTCTAGCAAAGCAAACACGTTGGCGGAGGCGGGAACGCTAACTCAAGAGCTCTTTAGTAATTTCGGCAGCAGGAACTAATCTATAATGAAATTTCAGATATACTCGCACCTCCTGCCAGTCTCCCAGGCTTTGCCGGCGTCTTCAACCGCCGATTGAATCCCCTCGGTTGATATCCAGGCTTTCTCTGGCGTCAGCACCCCCCTGCTGAGCGGTGGGCTGCATCTTGCCATAGCCTAGTGTCCATCCGGAAACCCGGATGAACGTAGGAGAATTTCACCTTATAAGTCACTGGCAGTTTTCGATTCGGAAAGGAGGCATTTTTCGCCCTGGCGCGTACAGTTTGGCGCCCCTCCATTTCCGGATTGCCCAGCGCCGCACCGAAAGGTGCAAGGAAATCGAGGGGTTGCGCGGAGGCGTACCTATGTACCGCCTCGCGGAGCGTCGAGATCGGTGATCGAGCCCGCCGGAGCCTCTGCGGCCACCGCCACAGGCAGTGGCCAAGTCGGCTG
>Ga0187862_10000221_pt1 | contig 66261 bp, 57 predicted proteins | sample June2016WEW_10_1_FD_133003 | JGI IMG/M metagenome (GOLD analysis project Ga0187862, IMG submission 133003) | Peatland microbial communities from SPRUCE experiment site at the Marcell Experimental Forest, Minnesota, USA - June2016WEW_10_150 | ecosystem: Environmental > Terrestrial > Soil >... | reverse complement strand
GGGGGGGGGGGGGGGGGGGGGGGGGGGGGGGGGGGGGGGGGGGGGGGGGGGGGGGGGGGGGGGGGGGGGGGGGGGGGGGGGGGGGGGGGGGGGGGCGCAAGACCGAGCTGTCACTCGACTCTGCGGTGGCCAGGATCTCCTACGAGCTCAGCGCCTTCCAGGCGATGCTGCTGCAGCGCGCCACCGAGTTCCGGGACGCGCGCACGGCCACCGTCAATTCCTGGCCGGCGTTCACCGAGGCAGTCGCGACCGGCTGGGCGCTGGCCCTGCATTGCGGCAGGCCCTCCTGCGAGGAGGACATCAAGGCGCAGACCGGGGCGACGGCGCGCTGCATACCGCTGGAAGGCGAGCCGGACTCGGGCACCTGCGTCCGCTGCGGCCTGCCGTCCGCCTACGGAACCCGGGTCCTGTTCGGCCGCGCTTACTAGCGCAACCCGGTGATCAAGACGGTCAGCGGCACCCGGCCCGCTGGCCGTCTTGATCATCGGCTGGGAACCTGGCGGTGGCGCCAGGAGCAGGCCGGAATTGGCTCTTGCCGCGCGGCCCGCGAGGGCCGAAGATCCCTGGTAGGGACCATGCGGGGAGGACGGCCGTGAACGAGAGCTTTTCTGCGCAGGTCCGGGGCCCGTCCGCCACGCTGCCGCGCGGCTATCTGTGGCTGATCCCGGTCTGGTGCGCGGCTGCGGCTGCCGCGCTGTGGATCGCGGTACGGGAGATCAGCGGCCGCAAGCCGCCGATGTGGTTCGTCGGCTCGGCCCTGTGCGGGATCCTGATCGGCTTCTGCATGCTGCTGGGGGTGCTGGCGACCGCGCGGCATTTCGCGTTCCGGGCGGACCAGAGCGGCGTGTGGCTCGGGGTCCGAACCGCGCGCAAGCGACCGAAGATGCGCCGGGTGCCGCTGTGGTGGCCGGAAGTGCAGCAGGTCACGATCAGGCGCCGCTGGTACGGCGCGAGGCTCGAGATCGCGCCCGGCCCCGCCGCCAGGATCACCCGCCGCCGCGGGCTGGGCCATCAGGCCCTGCTGATGGCCGGGATGCTGCTCATGCCGTTCGGTCTCGGCCGCGGCACGCCCGCCCTGACCTCCCCGCGCGCCGATCCGCCGCGCTACGTCGTGCCGATCTACGACCTGTCGGCCGAGGAACTGCGGTCCGCGCTGGCGCCACTGGTGCCCCCCGCCACGGCGGTCGTCGTCGTGCAGCGCCGCAGCGTGCGCCCCGCCCGGCTGCTCCCGGCACGCGCCTGACCCCGCATCGGGCCGGCGCCTGCCCGGCCGGCGCCAGCCCGTGCGGCGCCAGCCCGGCCAGCGCCAGCCAGCCGTCGCCGCGTGCGCCGCCGAGCCCGCCGTCGTAAGATCGCCCAGGACTGCGCGCTGGTCGCTGCGGCACCGGGAGCGCAGGCAGATTTTCGTTCGGGAACGTCGAAAGCCGAGGATCCGATGGCACATGAGGTTCAGGGAGTCATCGCCGCTGCCCAGGGGGCGCCGGTCACGGTCACCACGGTGCTCGTGCCGGACCCGGGTCCCGGCGAGGCGCTGGTGCGGGTGCAGGCGTGCGGCGTCTGCCACACCGACCTGCATTACCGCGAGGGCGGGATCGGCGACGATTTCCCGTACCTGCTCGGGCACGAGGCGGCCGGCGTCGTCGAGGCGGTCGGCGAAGGGGTGACCGAGGTCGCGCCCGGCGATTTCGTGATCCTGAACTGGCGGGCCGTGTGCGGGCAGTGCCGGGCCTGCCGGCGCGGCCGTCCCTGGTACTGCTTTGCCACGCATAACGCGGCCCAGAAGATGACCCTGGCCGACGGCACGGTCCTGTCCGCGGCGCTGGGCATCGGGGCCTTCGCGGAGAAGACGCTGGTCGCGGCAGGCCAGTGCACCAAGGTCGATCCCAAGATCCGGCCGGAAGTGGCCGGCCTGCTCGGCTGCGGCGTGATGGCCGGGCTCGGCGCCGCGATCAACACGGCCGGCGTCACCCGCGGCGACTCGGTCGCGGTGATCGGCTGCGGCGGCGTGGGCAGCGCCGCCGTCCTCGGCGCCAGCCTGGCGGGCGCGCGGGAGATCATCGCCGTTGACGTGGACGACCGGAAGCTGGAGTGGGCCCGGCAGTTCGGCGCCACCCAGGTGGTGAACTCCCGGTCGGCCGACCCGGTCGAGCGCATCCGCGAGCTGACCGACGGGAACGGCGCCGACGTCGTCATCGAGGCAGTCGGCCGGCCCGAGACGTACACCCAGGCCTTCTACGCGCGCGACTTGGCCGGCACGGTCGTGCTCGTCGGCGTGCCCACCCCGGACATGCGGCTGGAGCTGCCGCTGCTGGACGTGTTCGGCCGCGGCGGCGCGCTCAAGTCCTCCTGGTACGGCGACTGCCTGCCCTCGCGGGACTTCCCCATGCTGACCGACCTGCACCTGCAGGGCAGGCTGCCGCTGGAGAAATTCGTCTCCGAGACGATCGCCCTGGACGCGATCGAGGAGGCGTTCGCGAAAATGGGCCGGGGCGAGGTGCTGCGCAGCGTCGTGCTGCTGTGACCGGAGCGATGGTGATGGCCGCGACCGTCCCGGCGGCGATGGTGACCACCGGGCGGATGCCTGGCCAGTGACGCCGACGCCGCCCCAGGCCGCGCCCCCCGGCGTCACCAGGATCGCCATGTGGTCGGGACCGCGCACGATTTCCACGGCGCTGATGCGCGGCTTCGAGAACAGGGCCGACTGCGTCGTCGTGGACGAGCCGCTCTACGGCTATTACCTGGCCCGCTCGGGGGTGGCGCATCCGGGCCGGGACGAGGTGATCGCGAGCATGCCCGGCGACTGGCGCACCGTGCTGCGGCAGCTGACCGAGGACCCGCTGCCGCCCGGCAAGGCCGTCCACTACCAGAAGCACATGACGCATCACCTGCTGCCGGAAGTCGACCGCGACCTGCTCAGCGGGCTGTCGCACGCGTTCCTGATCCGCGATCCGCGCCAGCTGCTCGCCTCCTACGCGCGAGTCCGGTCCCAGCCGGTGCTGGCCGACATCGGGCTGGCGCAGCAGGCCGAGATCTTCGCCGCCTTCGGCGGCCCGGTCATCGACGCCGCCGACATCCTGCGGCGGCCGCGGCCGGCCCTGGAGGCGCTGTGCGGCGCACTCGGCGTCCCGTTCGACCCGGCCATGCTGGCCTGGCCGCCGGGGCCGCGCGAGACCGACGGCGTGTGGGCTCGGTACTGGTACGAAGGGGTGTGGCGCTCGACTGGTTTCGGGCCGTACCGGGAGCAGGCGGCCGAGCTGCCCGCGGAGCTGGAGCCGCTGGCCGCGCGATGCCAGCCGTTCTACGACGAGATGTACGCCTGCCGCCTCCGGCCCTAGCGGGCGGCGGGCTCGCCCGGACCACGATCGCCCGATATCTTCGTCGACGGACTGGCCCGCCGCGCGGCCGCGAGCTGACCGGCAGCCTGGCACCGGATGGTGCGCGGTGCCGCCCCCCGCCAGGCGCCGGGCCGCGGCGCCGGCATGATGAGCAACGGGAGAGGCAGTGCTCCAGGCATTCGACGAGCGGAACCGGGACCTGATCGTCAGCGTGGGGGGCCGGCTGACGCACCGGGACGAGGCGGCCGTCAGCCCGTTCGACTCGGCCGTCCAGGGCGGTGACGCGGTCTGGGAGGGCCTGCGCCTCTACCGCGGCAGGATCTTCCGGCTCGACGAGCACCTGGCCAGGCTGCGCAGGTCCGCCCGCGCGCTCGCCTTCGAGGCGGTGCCGCCGAACGAGGAGATCATCGCGGAGATCCGGCGCACGCTGGCGGCCAACCAGATGCACGACAACGTGCACATCCGGCTCACCCTGAGCCGCGGCGTCAAGATCACCAGCGGGATGGACCCGCGGCTGAACCAGTCGGGGCCGACCCTCATCGTGCTGCCCGAGCACAAGCCGCCGGTCTATGACCAGGAAGGGATCACCCTGGTCACTTCCAGCGTGCGGCGGGCGCCGCCGGACAGCCTGGACCCCAAGATCCATCACAACAACCTGCTGACCTCCATCCTGGCCAAGATCGAGGCCAACATCGCCGGTGCGGACGACGCGGTCATGCTGGATCACCGCGGGTTCGTGGCGGAGACGAACGCCACCAACCTGTTCCTGGTCACCGGCGGCCGGCTCGGCACCCCATCGGCCGCGGCGTGCCCGGAGGGCATCACCCGGCAGGCGGTGCTGGACCTGGCCGCGGCCAGCGGGATCGGCTGCACCGTCGGCGACTTCAGCCTGGCTCAGCTCCACACCGCCGACGAGCTGTTCGTCACCGGCACGATGGGCGGGATTGTCCCGGTCCTGGCGCTCGACGGCCGCACGATCGGAGCGGGCGCGCCGGGGGGCGTCACGCGGCGGCTGGCCGGCCTGTTTGCCGAGCTGACCGCCAGCGCCGGCACTGAGATCATCTGACCGGCCGGGACCCCGGCCGGGACCCCCGGCTGGCCGGGCCTCGGCCGGGGAGGCCGCGCCCGGCAGGCGGATAATGCGGTCATGACGAAACCTTCCGAGGTCCCGGCGGTCAGCCTGCCCGGCGGCACGCAGATGCCGCTGGTCGGGTTCGGCACCTGGAAGCTGCGCGGGCACCAGGCGCACGCGGCGGTCGGCGCGGCGCTGGCCGCGGGATACCGGCACATCGACACGGCCACGATGTACGGGAACGAGGAGGCGATCGGCCGGGCCCTGGCCGACAGCGGGATCGACCGCGCCGAGCTCTTCCTGACCACCAAGCTGCGGCCATCCGACGCCGGCCGGGAGGACCGGGTGCTGCGCGCGTCGCTGCGCGCCCTCGGCACCGATCACGTGGACCTGTGGCTGGTGCACTGGCCGCCGCCCCGGCCGCAGCTCAGCCGCCAGGTCTGGAACGAGGTCCGGCGGCTGCGCGACACCGGCCAGGCCCGGACGATCGGGGTCAGCAACTACACCCTGGCGCAGCTGGACGACCTGGCCAAGTCCAGCGGCGAGATGCCCGCCGTGAACCAGGTGCACTGGAACCCGCCTCGCTACAACGCCGAGGTGCTGGCCGGTCACCGCGAGCGCGGCGTCGCCATGGAGGGCTACAGCCCGCTGAAGGACACCTCGCTGGACGACCCGGTCCTCGTTCAGATCGCGGCCGCGCACGGCGTCACGCCCGCCCGGGTGGTCCTGCGCTGGCACGTCGAGCACGAGATCGCAGTTATCCCCAAGTCGGTGCAGCCCGACCGGATAGCCGCGAACATCGACCTTTTCGGCTTCTCCCTCAGCGCGGAGCAGGTCGCGCGGATCGACGCGCTCGGCAAGCCGTGAGCCCAGCACGCACCAGTCACCGCGGGGTGTCATCGCCGCCGCGGAGTTAGGCTCGGCCAGAGCTTGCCTCAGGTTCGGGCGGTCTGTCCGGTCCGGCCGCTCGACGAGTGAACGCCCGGGCTAGGACAATACAAGGGTCCTGCGCTGGCTGGCATCAACGTGCGGGGAGGGAGCCGCCTGTGAGTTCCGCCGTCGCCCCCGTGCCGCAGACCCCCGAGCTGGCCGGCGCCCCCCGCGCAGCCGAGCCGGCCAGCAGCAGCTGGTGGGCCAGCGACCGGCTGCGCGCGCTCGCGCTGATCCTCGCCGAAGCTTTCGTGGCCTTCGCCGCCTGCCTCGTGCTCCCGCTGCTGGTGCGCCGCCTGGACGTCAACCCGATGAACCGGATCGGCCAGGTCAGCGGCCTGGCCGCGATCCAGCTGCGGTTCGCCGTGCTGGGCATCCTGCTGATCGCGGCGCTGCTGATCGCGCAGCACCTGCGCGCGGGCAGGTTCTTTGCTGTCGTCACCCGGCTGTGCTGCGCGGCCCTGGCCGGCCTGGCCAGCGGCTTCGTCGCGGCAGGGGCGGTGGTGGCGCTGCTGGGAACGCCCTGGCCGATGTTCGGCCTCAATGGCGACACCGGCCGGCTCGTGGCCTGGGCGACGTCCATCCTGCACGGGCACGGCGCCCCGGTCCCGATCTACCCGCCGCTCTCGCTGTACGGCCTGGCCGGCCTGGCCAAGCTCTTCTACGGGGGCAATGCCGCGTACGCATTCAAGGGCATGGAGATCCTGGGCGCGGCGGTCATCGGCCCGCTGGCCTACCTGGCCTGGCGGATGCTGTTCCGGCCGATCTGGGCGCTGGTCATCGGGATCGTCCCGATGATGGCCCTGATCGACTCGTACAAGCCCTACGACGCCGTGGTGCTGATCCTGCTGACGCCGGTGCTGACGGCAGTGCTGCAGGTCATGCGGCGGGCGCCGGATACCGCGTGGCGCACGCTGCTGGTCAGGGCGGCCCTGCTCGGCGTCCTGCTCGGGGTGCTGTTCCTCACCTACTCAGGCTGGTTCGTGTGGAGCGCCGGCGGGGCCGTCGCGGCTGCGCTGCTGCTCTTCCCGTGGCGCTCGGGGCGGTCCGGCCGGCTGAAGGCGCTGGCCGCCGCCGCGGCCAGCGTCGCGGCCTTCGCCGCCGTGGCGGGCTGGTACGCGGTGACACTGCTGCAGAGCGCGGGAACGCCGGACCGGAACTTCAGCTTCGACGCCTATACCGACCCCGCGTACTTCTCGATGTGGCGCACCGACATGCCCGGCAAGGTCACCCAGTGGCCGCCGCCGGGCGAGATCGGCGGGGTCAGCCTCTTCACCGCGCTGCTGTTCGTGGCCCTGGGCGTGGCGCTCTGGCTCGGGATCCGAAGGTCGGTCGTGGTCACGACCGTGTGCATCTTCGCCAGCGCCTGGCTGATGCGGATGTACTTCGCGGCCAGGATGTTCGCCACGGACGAGGTACAGCTCTGGATCCGCACCGATAACCAGCTGCTGTACTGCGGGCTGCTGTTCATCGGCCTGGCGGTGTACCTGGTGGCCGGGAGGCTAGTCGCGGTACGGGCCATGCTGCCCGGCCGGCCCGGCGGCGCGCCGCGGCCCGGGCTGCCGCGGCCCGGGCTGCCGCGGCCCGGGCTGCCGCAGCGCGGCGCGGCGATCGCCGGAGTCTTCGCCGGCCTGCTGATGCTGACCGGCTCGATGGGATCGTCCCAGTCGGACCGCTACATGCCGGCTGACGTGAACACCTACCAGGTCTTCAGCTACGTGTCGCATACCGTGCGGATGCTGAACGGCCGGTGCCCGCAGTACGCGCCGGGCGGCCGCTGCTCGAAGAACGGCGTCCAGAACTGGAAGTCGTTCATCTGGGTGGGGCCGAAGCCGTAGGCCGTCCGCCGGAGGCCACTCGTGCCCGCTGGGCGGCCGCTGACCGCGCAAGCCAGGGCCGGCTACTCCCCGGCGCGCTGGCCGGCAACCCGCCGGATCAGCGCCGCGATCTCGGCCGGCGTCCTCAGCCGGATGAACGCCAGGTGCCCGTTCGCCGGATCCTGCCGGGCGGTCAGGTAACGCTGCCGGTACGCGTGGTGGTGCGTCCAGGCCCACATGATGATCGACTCCTCGGGCTTGAGCCGGACCAGGCTCCGCCAGGGCTCGCGGTTGCCGTTCCACAGCTCGGCCCTGGTGACCATCCGGCGCAGCGTGCGCCCGGCGACCTGGCGCATAACGCGGCGCCTGGGCAGGTCGATCCAGATCACGGTGTCGGCCCGGCTCCAGACGATGTCCCGCACCGCGCCGTAGTTGCCGTCGATCACCCAGCCCGGCGCTGCCGCGAGCTTGGTGACCCGGCGGCGGAACTCTTCCCGGTCCAGCGGCTGCCAGCCCGGCTGGTGAAAGACCGAGTCCAGCTCCAGATGCGGGATGCCGAGGGCGCCGGCCAGGGACCTGGCCAGTGTGGTCTTGCCCGACCCGCTGTTGCCGACCACCGAGATGCGCTGCACCGGGAGACCCTACGCGAGCGGCGGCCGATGCGGCGAGGGCTTTAACGGCCTGGTCACCGCGGCAGCGAGCCGCGCAGGCTGAGCACCCGCAGCACCGAGCTGTCGAACGCGGCCCTGGGCAGCGCGCCGCTGCTGTAGCCGCTGGCCAGCGCGGTCACGGCCGCGGTGCCCTCGCCCGCGTACTTGCCCGAGCAGAGCAGCAGGTCCATGCCGGCGCGGGCCGCCAGCACGGCCCGGTTCCCGATGGACCCGTACGCTCGCAGGGCGCCGGCCTCCAGGGCGTCGGTGATCGTCACTCCGGTGAAGCCCAGCCGCTGCCGCAACTCGCCCTGCACGATCGCCGGAGACATTCCGGCGGGCATCGAGGCCAGCTGCGGGTAGACCGCCCACGACACCATGACCAGCCGGACGCCGGCCGCGATCGCGGCCTTGTAGGGCAGCTCATCCACGCCGCGGATGGTCGAGGCAGGCAGGTTCAGCGTCACCGGGGTGTTGTCGGTGTCCTGGTTAGCCCCGGCGGCACCCAGGCCAGGGAAGTGCTTGGCCGTCGCCGCCACGCCGCCCGCCTGCTGCGCCCTGATGAAGTTCGCGCCCAGGGACGCCACCACGGCGGGGTTCATGCTGTAGGACCGCTGCAGGTGGTCGTCGAAGTCGTTCGGATGCCGGTACACGTCGAGCACCGGGGCGAGATTGACGTTCAGGCCAACGCCGCCCAGGTTGGCCGCCGCGCCCTGGCCGGCCGCCGTGGCCTGCGCGGCCGGATCCGCGGACTCGCCGATCTGCTTCTCGGACAGCTCCGGCGCGCCGGGCATGCGATTGACGATTCCGCCCTCCTGATCGGTCATCAGCAGCAGCGGCGCCCGCACCGGGTTGGACGGGCTGGCATCGGCCGCCTCGAGCTGCCGGACAGCCCCGGCGAGCTGCGCCTCACTGGCGATGTTCTGCCCGAAGAAAATGACGCCAGCGGCCTCGCCATGCGAGATCGCCGCCAGCAGGCTGGCCGGCGGGGTCAGGCCCGGATAGCTGTAGATCACCCGCTGGCCCGCCAGCTGCCGCGCCGAGAGCCTGCCCAGCCCGGTCGCCGCGGCCGGCTGGGTCGACGCGCTCGGCTGCGTGGTCGGCTGGCCGCTCCGGGAAGGCGCCTGCGAGGTGGCAGCGGGCTGCCCGCCAGCCTGCGGCCGCGAAGGACGGTGCCGAACGGGCAGCGTCAGCCCGGCGATCACGCTGGCAACCAGCAGGACAAATACCAGTGCGGCCAGGGCCAGTCGGCGGGGCCGCCGCCAGGTCGGGGAAACTCGCACGGTGCCGGGGGTACCTCTCCGCGGGCCCGCTCCGTCAAGGGCCGGTGCGCTCGGGTGGTGCTGCGCCGCAGGGGGGCGGCGAGCTGATACTGCTGAATAAAGGACGGCCAGCGGACGCAAACGGTTGCGAGCACATGGCGGCCGGGCCGCCACCGGCGGGCCGTCACTCGCGCAGCGCTACAACGACGTCCAACGCCGCGGCAGCCGCAGTCGCTTCCCGGATGCCGGTATTCCCGGCCGCGCACGGTCATGCGTCACACGGTCATGCGTCACACAGCGCGGCGCGCCACGCGAGCGCATGCGGGCCGCGGGCCACCCGTTGGCCGGTCCGCGTTGGCCGGTCCGCGGCGGCCGGTCCGCGGCGGCCGGTCCGCGGCGGCAGGCCGCGCCCCGTTACGGCAGTCTCGCGCGCAGCGCGAGCACGCGGTTCAGCGCCGCGTCGAATGACGGCGCGCCGAGCTTGCCGTCCTTGTAGCCGTCCGCCAGCGAGTCCCGCGCCTCGCTGCCCTCGGCCGCGTCCTGGCCGGAGCAGAGGATCAGGTCCATGCCCGCCTCGGCGGCCAGCAGCGCGCGGTTCCCGATGGAGCCGTACGCCCGCAGCCCGCCCGCCTCCAGCGCGTCGGTGATGGTCACGCCCTTGTAGCCGAGCCGGCCCCGCAGCTCGCCTTGCACGATCGCCGGCGACAGCCCGGCAGGCCGGCCGCCCAGCGCCGGGTAGAACGCCCAGCTCACCATGATCAGGTCGACCCCGTCCGCGATCGCGGCCTTATACGGCAGCTCATCGACGCCGCGGATGGTCGCGGCCGACAGGTTCAGCACGACCGGCCCGGTGTCGGTGTCCTGGTCGGCCGCGGCCGCCCCGAGGCCGGGGAAGTGCTTGGCCGTCGCCGCCACCCCGCCGGCCTGCTGCGCCTTGATGAAGTCCGAGCCGAGGTAGGACACGACCTGAGGGTTCATGCTGTAGGACCGGCCGTACTGATCATCGAAGTCGCCGGCCTGCCGGTACACGTCAAGCACCGGCGCGAGGTTCACGTTCATGCCCACGCCGCGCAGGTTGGCGGCCGCGCCCTTGCCGGCCGCGGTCGCCTCCTCTGAGGCATACCTGGACTCGCCGATCTGCTTCTCCGACAGCGCCGGCGCACCGGGCAGCCGGCGAACCTCACCGCCCTCCTGGTCCGTCATCAGCAGCAGCGGGTAGGCGCGCGCCGGGTTCAGGGTGCTGGCATTCGCCGCGTCAAGCTCCCGGATCACGCCAGCGACCTGCGCCTCGCTGGCGATGTTCTGCCCGAAGAAGATCACGCCACCGACGTCGCCATGCCGGATCAGCCACAGCAGGCTGGCCGGCGGCGTCAGGCCGGGGTAGCTGTAGATCACCCGCTGCCCGGCCATCTGCTGCACCGTCAGCTTCGGCACCCCGGCGGCGAGCGCGGCGGCCGGCCTGGTGACAGAGCGCGCGGCGGATGCGCCGGCGCGGGCGCGCGGACGGGCGGCGGCTGCCTGTCCCGCGGAAGCGCTGGTAGCGGTCGCGGCCAGCATGGCGACCGCCACGCCTAGCCCGCCCGCACGAAGCCAGTATCGTCGAGTTCGCACATTAATGGTCATCGCTACTCATGCTACGAGGAAATCCGCGCCCTGGCCCGGCGGACTCGCCTGGTTCGCCGCCGCAAATCTCGCCGGGGCCGGCCGGCGGCCTCAGTGCGCTCGGCATGCCCCTCGCCGACCGTCCGGCAGGCCCCTCGCGCTGGCGCGGCAGCCGCGTTGACAGCGCGGCCAGGCATCACGGAAACTGCCGCCATGGCCCTTGGCAGGCCGCTACTCGTAGCGCGGTTGCACATCGATCTCGGCCGGTCCGACAGCGCCATCTGTCCGGCTCCCTGACCGCGGGCGGCCGCCCGCAGCACCTGCGGGTGCCTCCTGGCCAAAATCCAAGTTTTCCTAGCGAAATTTAGATAATTAATTCAGGCGGACAATCCCGGTCATCGGGCATCTTCACCGCTTCACCGCACCGGACGCACATCCTGACCGCACGGACACCTAGCGAAGGGCACACGCGATGGCAGACGAGCACCAGCACGGGCAGCACGAGGGACATCACCAGGACCCGACGTTCTACCGCTCGCCGCGCGACGCCGCCGAGGCACCGGCCGAGAAACTGGCCTACGTGGCGGCCTTCGCCCGGCCGGCCGACAAGCCGGACGCGATCGCCGTCGTCGACGTAGATCCGGCCTCGGCTAGCTACGGCACCGTGGTCGGCTTCACCGAGCTGACCAGCCTCGGGGACGAGCTGCATCATTTCGGCTGGAACGCGTGCTCGAGCGCGCTCTGCCCGGGGGGCGGCCACGATCACGGCGACCGCCGGTACCTGATCGTGCCCGGCATCCGCTCGTCGCGGCTCTACATCCTCGACACCAGGGAGGACCCGGCGGCGCCGAAGCTCGTGCAGGTGCTAGGGCCCGAGGAACTCGGCAAGCGGGCGGGTTACTCGCGCCCGCACACCGTGCACTGCGGGCCGGGCGCGCTCTTCATTTCCTGCCTGGGCGCTGACGGCGAGGAGGGACCGGGCGGTATCGCGCTGCTGGACCAGAACTCCTTCGAGGTGCTCGGCCCCTGGGAGGCGGACCGGGGCAACCAGTACCTCGCCTACGACTTCTGGTGGCACATCAACCACGACGTCATGATCACGTCGGAGTGGGCCACCCCGTCCATGATCGAGAACGGGATCGTGCCCGAGCTGCTGCTCGGCCGCCAGTACGGCCACCGGCTGCACTTCTGGGACATGAAGACCCGCAAGAACATCCAGACGATCGATCTTGGCGACGAGCACCAGATGGTGCTGGAGCTGCGCCCTGCGCACAACCCGGACCAGAAGTACGGCTTCGTCGGAGTCGTGGTCAGCGTCGAGGACCTGTCCGCGTCGATCTGGCTCTGGCACCAGGACGGCGACGAGTGGGCCGCTACCAAGGTCATCACCATTCCGGCCGAGCCCGCGCCCGCGGACCAGCTGCCACCGCTGCTGCAGGGCTTCGGCGCCGTGCCGCCGCTGGTCACCGACATCAACCTGTCGGTCGACGACCGGTTCCTGTACGTGTCGTGCTGGGGCACCGGCGAGCTCAGGCAGTATGACGTGTCCGACCCGTTCCACCCGGTCGAGACCGGCTCGGTGCGGATCGGCGGCATCGTCGGCCAGGTCCCGCACCCGGCCCGGCCGGGGCAGCCGCTGGCCGGTGGCCCGCAGATGGTGGAGGTCGGCCGCGACGGCAAGGGCGTGTACTTCACCAACTCCCTGTACGGAGCCTGGGACGACCAGTTCTACCCGGCCGGGGTGGGCGCGTGGATGGCCAGGCTCGACGTCGGCGAGAACGGCGGGATCAGCTTCGACGAGCGCTTCTTCGTCGAGGGCGATGCCTTCCGCGGCCGCCGCGTGCATCAGGTCCGGCTGCAGGGCGGAGACGCGTCCAGCGACTCCTACTGCTTCCCGTCCTGACTCGCGCGGGCATACCCGCCCGCCCGCATCGTGATCTCGAAGGATCAGGTGACACGTCCCGCTGATCCTTCGAGGTCACGGGAAGCTGAGCGGCGGCGCAGGCACCGGGGGCCGCTGGTAACGGTCAGGCTGGCCGCTACCAGCGGCCGCGGTGCACGACCTCGTCGAACGGGCGCCGGTCAGGGTGCCTGATCGGCGCGAGCGGCCGGTCAGCCGGGTAGCCAAGGGAGATCAGCAGGGAGCACTCCCGGTCCGCCGGAAGCCCGAGCAGCTCGCGGGCCAGCTGCTTGTCGCCTACTCCGGAATGACAGCTGCCGATCCCCAGGTCGGCGGCAGCCAGCATGATGCTCATCGCAGCCTGGCCCAGGTCGAACTGGGCCCGGCGGAACTCGTTGTCGACAGCGGGCGCGATCAGCGCGATCGTCGCGGCCGACTGCGCCACGTGACCGCCGCCGCGCCAGACCCTGGCCAGCTCGGTCAGCTCCTCGCGGCCGGTGACGAGGACGAAGTACCACGGCTGCCAGTTCTGCGAGGACGGTGACCGGCGTCCGGCCTCGAGTATCTGGTCCAGGTGCCCGGCGCTGACCGGCTGGTCAGCGTAGGACCGCACGTTCCGGCGCGAGGTGATGGCTTCCCATGTCTGCATGCAGGCGCCAACGTCCCGGCTGCGGCTTTCATTCTCGGCCGGCCACTCTGCCCGGCCGGGTGCTCATTCCCGGCCGGCTACTCCTGTCCGGCCGGGCGCAGCAGGCCCCGGTTGAAGGCCTCGGCGACGGCCGCCGCGCGGTCGCTGACGCCCAGCTTGGCGTAGATGTGCAGCAGGTGCGTCTTGACCGTCGCCTCGCTGATGAACAGCCGGGCGGCCGGCTCCTTGTTCGTGGTGCCGGCCGCGACCAGGGCACGGGTTGCGGCGCGGGCGCAGGGGCCGCCGCTGGCCGGCGCAGCGCATCCGCCGGCACGCTCGCCGAGATGGCGGTGCCGGCGTGCTGTCCTTCATCCTGTCTGCCTCGATGCGGTAGCCGGGTACCCGGCGCGGACTCCAGCCTGGCCGCGGCGGGCGCCCGGCCGCATCGACCGGGCAGCCAGAACTGCCGCGGCGGCGGCTGAGTCCGGCATGCGACGGCCGGCCCGACGCGATCAGCCGATCGGTGGATGCGAGACCCGGCCTCATTCACCGGATCGTCACCGGTCTTTCCCGTGAGTGCTGCTGGCGGTGAGCGTGGATGGCCATTGACTGTCAGCCATCGGCGCTACGCTTCGACAGCGAGCCGTGACGGACATCGGCAGCAGCGAGCCGCGGCATTGACGCCGCACCGGCAGCCCGCCCGAGGGAGGATCGATGGTTACCCGAGACACAGCCTGGCCAGTCGGCACGCCGTGCTGGATCGATCTGGGGGTGGCCGACATCCCCCGGGCCATCGCCTTCTATGAGGGCTTGTTCAGCTGGGTCATCACGCCAGGGCCGCCGGAGACCGGCGGCTACGCCATGTGCGAGCTCGACGGCAGGCCGGTGGCGGGCATCGGGCCGAAGATGGGCCCGCCGGATGCGCCGACGGTCTGGACGACGTACCTCGCGACCGACGACGCGGACGTGACCGCAGCGAAGATCAAGGCCGCGGGCGGGCAGCTGCTGATGGAGCCGTTCGACGTCATGGACGTCGGCCGGATGGCCGTCGTAGTGGATCCGGGCGGCGCGGCGTTCGGCATCTGGGAGGCTCGGTCGCACACCGGCATCCAGCTGGCCAACGAGCCGGGCTCGCTGATCTGGAGCGAGAACATGAGCCGCGACTACGACGGCAACAAGGCCTTCTACCAGGCGGTGTTCGGCTACAGCTTCGGCGACATCGGCGCTGAGGGGATGCGGTACGCGACCCTGGACCTGGGCGGCCGTCCGGTCGGCGGGATCGGCGAGATCAGCGCGGACCAGCCCGCGGACACGTCGGCGCACTGGTCGACCTATTTTGCCGTGCGGGACACGGACGCGTCACTGGCCAGGGTCACCGGGCTCGGCGGTGCCGTCGTGGCGCCCCCCTGGGACAGCCCTTACGGCCGGATGGCCGTGGTCAGCGACAACCAGGGCGCGGTCTTCTCGGTGATGAGCGTGGCGCCGGAGAGCGAGAGCTGAGCCCGGGTCAGCTGGCGGAGCCGCTCGGCTCCGCCAGCTGGGCGGGCGCGGGCACAGCCTGCCCCGCCGACGCCGGCACGTCGTAGTCCCCTGGCATGAGCCGGTCCGCTGTCCGCTCCGCCGTTTCCCTGGCCCAGCGGCCGCTGGTCAGCAGGCCGACCAGCAGGACCGCGCAGCCGCAGCCGGCCAGGATCCACCAGCCGATGTGACTGGCCTGGGCGAACCCGTCCCGGAACGGCCCCGCCAGCGACGACACCACAACCGAGCCGATGACCGCGACGCCCAGCGTCGCGCCAACCTGGCGGCTGGTCGACGCCACGGCGGCGGCGACGCCTGCCTGCGTGCGGGGCATCCCGGACACGGCCGTGTTGGTGATCGGCGCGTTCACCAGCCCGAACCCGATCCCGAAGATCACATAGGTGAAGATCAGCCAGCCCAGTGGCGTTCCGCTGGTCAGCCGGGTCAGCATGACGCCGCTGGCGGTGATCGCGATGCCCGCCGCGACCAGCGGCAGTCGCGGCCCGCGGGCGCCGACGATGCGACCGGACAGCGGGGCGAAGATGACGGTCATGGCCGCCATCGGCACGGTGCACAGGCCGGCGTGCAGCGCGGAGTAGCCGCGAACCTCCTGCAGGTAGAGCGTGTTGAGCAGGAGGAAGCCGCCGAGCCCGGCGAAGGCGCAGACGGCAATGATAGTGGCGCCCGAGAACGGGGCACTGCGGAAGAACCTGAGGTCGATGAGCGGTTCGGGGCGGCGCGGCTCGACGGCGATCAGGGCGGCCAGCGCGGCCGCTGAGAGGATGAAGCAGCCGAGGATCCGGGCCGACCCCCAGCCGGCGCCCGGGCCCTCGATGATCGCGTAGATGAGGCTGGCCAGGAACACGATGACCAGCACCTGCCCCACCGGGTCGACCTTGCGCGGGTGCGGGGCCCTGGACTCAGGCACGAACAGCGCGGTCAGCACGATGGCCGCGATGCCGATCGGGATGTTGACCCAGAAGATGCCGCGCCAGCCGACCGTTTCCACCAGCAGGCCGCCGACAACCGGGCCGAGTGCCATGCTGAGGCCCACCACGCCGCCCCAGATGCCGATGGCCCTGGCCCGCTCGGGCGGGTCGATGAAGGTGTTGGTGATGATGGACATGGCGACCGGATTCAGCATCGATCCGCCGATGGCCTGCACCATGCGGAACGCCACTAGCCAGCCCAGCCCCGGTGCGAGGCTGCACAGCAGCGAGCCGAGGGTGAACGCGGCCAGCCCGACCTGGAAGGTGCGCTTGCGCCCCAGCCGGTCCGCGGTCGACCCGGACAGCATCAGGAAGCTGGCCAGCACCAGGGTGTAGGCGTCGATCGTCCACTGCAGCCCGGAGACCGGCGCATGCAGCTCACGCTGGATCGATGGCAGCGCCACGTTGACGATGGTCGAGTCCAGGCCGACGATCAGCAGGCTGAGGCAGCACGTCGCCAGCACGAGCATCCGGCGCCGGTAGCTCAGCTCATCTGCGCCCATGAGAGCAGTATGCCTTCCGTCATTTGCTAAGTGGCAACTAACCGCCTCCGGGCACTGCCTGCCCGCCGCCGGACAGTCCCTCGTGGTTGACTAACCACGTGCCGCGCGATGACCTTCCCGTTCTGGCGTTCGAGTCTGCACCAGCATTCGAGGACTGGCTGGCTGCGCACGGCGACTCGGCCGGGGCGTGGCTGAAGATCGCGAAGAAGGGATCGGCCGCCCGCACGCTCTCGTATGCGGAGGCGCTGGAGGCGGCCCTGTGCTTCGGCTGGATCGACGGCCAGAAGAGCAGCCTGGACGACGACTTCTGGCTGCAGCGCTTCACCCCGCGCAAGCCGGGCGGGCGCTGGTCGAAGATCAACACTGACAAGGCGGCCGAGCTGATCAGGACCGGGCGGATGCGGCCGGCCGGGCTGCGCGCGGTGGAGCAGGCCAGGGCGGACGGACGATGGGATGCGGCCTACGCCGGCCAGCGCGCCATGACCATCCCCGATGACCTGCAGCGCGCGCTTGCGGCCAACGACGGCGCCCGGGCGTTCTTCGACACGATCAGCAGCGTGAACCGGTACGCGATCCTGTACCGGATCGGCAGCGTCAAGCGGCCGGAGACGCGGGCCCGGAAGATCGAGCGGTACGTCGCCATGCTGGCCGAGCACAAGACCATCCACCCGCAAGCCTGATCCCGGCCGCCCGGGCCGCTGGCCGGCGTGGCGCGCCCGCCGACCCTGCGCACGCCGACCCTCCGTCCGCGGCGGCCCGCTGCGCCTGGCGACCCTTCGCGCACGCCGACCCTGCGCACGCCGACCCTGCGCGCACGCCGGCCCGCCGCGCCTGGCGCACGCGGCGCTCCCCCAACCACGTGAGAGCGTCCCTGCTGCGTATACAGCAGCAGGAGCCACGCTTCCACGCTGTTGGCCCAGGGCACCGCCGCGTGCTGATCGCCGCCAGCTTCCCTCCGACATTCGAGCGGTTCACCGCCCGCGCGCGGGCTGTACTAGTGGCGGCCGATAACTCGGCGCGCTCGCTCGGCCGCGGGCATGTCCACCCCGAGCATCTGCTGCTCGGGCTATTCGCTGCGCCCGAGGGAATCGCAGCGCGCGTGCTCGCGGCCATGTCCGTGAGCGAGGCGGCAGCCGTGGCCGCGCTGGCGCAGGCGGCCGACACCGCCCCGCCGCCGACGGCAGCCGGGCTCGCCCCGGACCTGGCCGACCCGCAGCCGCCCGCCGTAGCCGGGACCGGGACCGGGACGGGGACGGGGACGGCCGCAGCGCGACGCCTCCCCTACTCACCCGAGGCGGCCGCGGTTCTGCGGGATGCGGTCGCCGAGGCGCTGGAGCGCGGGCATAACTACATCGGCACTGAGCACATCCTGCTCGGCCTGCTGCGGGACGCCGACGCCCCGGCGGCGGCGATGCTCGCGCAGCTCGGCGCCAGCTCCGCCGAGATCAGGGTCAGGATCAGCGAGATGCTCCGCGGTTTCCGGACCGAGGGCTAGCCAAGGGCTAGCCAGGCAGTCCACGGCGCGACGGGCTTTCCGGCCAGCCCCCGGCCTGTTACTCGCGGCCGCACCGAACGGGCCTGCCTGTCCGCCGCCTCCGCGTAGCGAGCCGACCACCCTTCCCGGGTGATGCGCCGCCGCCTGACCCCGCACATCCTGGGCCGCGTGGGAATCAGCTCGGGAGGCCCACTCGCGACCGGATGCAGCCGGCTCCCGGGCTCCCGAAGAGGCAGGCTCGCACCGAAAAGGAGTAATAAATGGCGATCGGTCCCGTACAGCTGCTGGCCCTCGGCTTCAGCAAGCCCGACTTCCACGGCGAGATCATCACCGAGCTCGAGCGGCTTCGCGACAGTGACACCGTTCGGGTGATCGACTCGCTGGCTGTCTACAAGGACGCCGACGGCGCCCTGGAGGTCGAGCACCTCAGCAACCTGTCCGAGCAGGAGGCAATCGAGCTCGGCAGCAAGATCGGCGCCCTGATCGGCCTCGGCATCGATGGCGAAGAGGGAGCCGAGGCAGGCGCCAGCGCAGGCGCCGAGCGGGCAGCCGCCGACGGCGGCGTGGACGTTTTCAGTGCGGAAGACGGCTGGGATGTGCTGGCCGACATTCCCAATGACTCCGCAGCCGCGCTGATCCTGCTGGAGCACCACTGGGCGGTTCCGCTTCGCGACGCGATCGTGCGCGCCGGCGGCTTCCGGATCAGCGACGGCTTCATCAGCCCGCTCGACCTCGTCGAGATCGGGCTGCTCTCGGCTGACGAAGCACAGGACCTGCACGAGATGGAAACGCCGGGATCAGCGAGCACGCCCTGACAGCGCAGCGCCAGGAAGCGGGGCAGCGCCAGGAAGCGGGGGGAATGACATGTTCGGAGGACGCAGAGTAGCCCGGCGCACGAGCCGGCGCACCGCGCGGCGCGTATCCCGCCGCCGCTGGTAGCCGCCGGATCAGGCGCCCAGAGTCCGAGGAGAATCAGGAGCGCGCACGGCATGGCTCGGACGAGTTCTTCGTCAGCGGTTACCGGGAAGCGCCGGGCGGCCAGCTGATGGCAAATACCTGGCAGGGCTCGTTTCCCTGGCAGAACCTGTGTTCCGATGGATACGAGGGAACCTCTCCCGTCGGGTCGTTCGCCGCGAATGGATATGGCCTGGTTGATATGATCGAGAACGTCCGGGAATGGTCCTGCGATTACGTCACGCCGCGTCATCAGGCGGCCCTCACTGCCCGCTGTGCTCCGCGCAATCCGCGCGCGAACTCCCCAGAGGCGCTGACCGCTGGCGCGGGGTCTTACCCGCCGCGGAAAGTGATCAAGGGCGGCTCGCATCGGTGCGCGCCCAACTACTGCCTGCGGTACCGGCCGGCGGCCCGCCAGGGCGAGGCGATCGATACCGCCTCCTGTCACCTGGGCTTCCGCTGCGTGGTGCCGGACAGCAAGGACCGCAGGCCATGAGCGAGAGCCCCAGCGGACCCGCACCTGACCTGGCCGAGCTCGAGAGGATCGCCGAGCTGGGCGGAGCTACCGCGGTCGGCAAGGCAGTCACTAGCCCTGCAGGCACAACCCCCGCCGACGTGATCCCCGCGGGCGGCCGGGGCCGCCGCTGGCTGGCCAGGCTTGCCTTCGCTGCCGTCGCGGCCGCCGTACTCGTGCTCCTGCTGTCGGGTGCGCTGACCAGCATTACCGCGCTGCTCCTCGGGACCGCGGGGGTGGCCGTTGCCTGCGCGGCGGCCTGGTGGTTCGTGGCCCACCGCGGCATCCTGCGCTGGCTGGCCGCGCTGGTGCTGCTGGCCTCACCGGCCTTCGTGATCGCCATGTATGTCATTGCCGGGCTGCTCTGGGAAGTCATGCTCAGCGTCGCGCTGGTGCTGGCCGCCACGGCCGCCGGCCGGGCCGCGCTGAGCGGCAGCCGCGGGCCGGCCGGGCCGCGGGAATACCCCGCTGCGCCGCTGCGGCATCCCTTCCTGATCATGAACCCGCGCTCGGGCGGGGGCAAGGTCGGCAAGTTCGGGCTGGGCGAGAACGCCACCGGTCTCGGCGCCGAGGTGGCCATGCTCGACGGCCCCGACTTCGTCGACGTGGCCGCGCTGGCCCGGCAGGCGGTAGACGACGGAGCTGACCTGCTGGGCGTGGCAGGCGGCGACGGGACGCAGGCACTCGTCGCGGGCCTTGCCGCGGACCGGAACCTCCCCATGATGGTCATATCGGCGGGAACCCGCAATCACTTCGCCCTTGATCTCGGGCTTGACCGGGACGACCCGGCTACCTGCCTGGAGGCTCTGACGGACGCTGTCGAGCTTCGCATCGACCTCGGCCTTATCGGGGAGCGCACGTTTGTCAACAACGCGTCGTTCGGTGCGTACGCGCACGTGGTGCAGAGCCCCGCCTACCGCGACGACAAGGCCGGCACCGCCCTGCAGATGCTCCCCGACCTGCTGAGCGGCGCGCAGGGAGCGCACCTGACCGTGCGGGTCGACGGTCAGGTCATCGCCGACGGACCGCAGGCGGTGCTGGTGAGCAACAACCCGTACGAGACCGGCGACATCGCCGGCCTCGGCCGGCGCGCGCGGCTCGACCAGGGCGTGCTCGGCGTGGTCTGCGTGAAAGTGGAGAGCGGCGTCCAGGCCGCTGGCCTGCTGACCAGAACGCAGCGCTCGCGCTGCATCACCTCCTGCACCGTGCACGAGGTCACCATTGACGCAGACCAGCCATCCATCCCCGTCGGCATCGACGGGGAATCGGTGCTCGTGCCGACCCCCGTGCGCTGCACCATCCGCCCGCTGGCGCTGCGGGTGCGGGTTCCGCGCAGCAGGCCGGGCGTCCCCCGGCTGCGGCCGCCGATGGACTGGACCCGGCTGCGCTACCTGGCACTGACCGTCGGTCGGGACAGCATGCCCGCAGCTCAGGGCGCACCAGGAAAGTAAGCGCCAGGGTCCCCGAGCCGCCTGCGCCTGGTCGGAACCTAGCGCTGCCGGTCTTGCTCCGGCGTGAACAGCAGCGGCCGGATCAGCTGCCCGCAGTAACCGAGCAGCCGCGGCCCGGCAGGGACCTGGGCGTGGGACGGCTGGTAGTGCAGGAACCCGTAGCCGAGCCGCCAGGCCAGGACCCCGTCCGTCGCGACCTGGTCCCCGACCACGAATCCCGGCCGCGGAAACTCCCGGTACGGCGCTGTCCGGATCGGCTTGCGGGCCGAGGCCAGGTAGATGGCTCGCGGGCCGGATCCGCCGTTGATGGCCGAAGGCCTGCGCACCGAGTTCGTGGAAAAGCACACCACCTGCAGGCCGGGCACGGCGCTGGTCCGCCTCAGCACCCGAGCAAGGCCCTCATCCAGCGCTCGCTGGCTGGTGTCCCAGGAGGCGACCAGCGGCTCCACATCGAAGATGATCGTCCGTGCCTGAAGCTCACCGGCGCGGCGCAGCACGTCATCCAGTCTGCCCAGGCACTCATACGCGGCCTTCACCCTGCCACCTCATCACGTTCACCCCGGGGTAGCCACCTCGCCTTGACGTGCGCGCCGGATCCCGGCGTGCAGCGAGGTTGCGCCCGCAGCACTCGCGCAGGAAGCGGGGCTCAGTCACGCAGCACCCTTCGCAACCGCGCCCGCGTGAGCTGAGCCCCGCGTGAGCTGAGCCCCGCGTGAGCTGAGCCCCGCGTGAGCTGAGCCCCGCGTGAGCTGAGCCCCTCACCGCCGCCGCAGCTAGCCGAGCAGCTTAGCCTTGGCGGCAGCGAACTCACTGTCGCTGAGGGCGCCCTGCTGGTGCATGGCGTCCAGCTGGTTCAGCTGATCCAGCATCGAGGGCTGCGCCGCCGGAGTGCCCTGCGCCGACTGCTGGTCCTCGACACCGCTGATCCGCTCGTTCTGCTCATCGTCCTGCTGCGCCTGAGCTGCCGACTTGTTCGCCATGTGGTGGCCCATGGCGTAGGCGCCCCCGCCTATCACCGCTGCGCGCATCAGCGGGCGTCGCCGCCTGATCATGCCTGCCTCCTGTGCTCGGCCCTGCTGGTATCCGGAGTCGGGCTATGCCTCGTCATCGGGCAGCTCAAGCCCGAGCGCCAGCATGAGTTCAGGTGCCGCGGCCATCGCCTTCGGGCCGCCCACCTGGGGCGCCACCGCGCGCAGCACGCCGATCAGGTTCTGCGGGGTCACGCCGGCATCGAGTGCGTTGGCGACCTGCCACAGGTACGAGGCCGGCGGCGCGTCGAGCGCGATCAGCGCGGCGATCTTGACGAGGGCAAAGGTGCGGGCGTCCAGGCCGCTGCTGGCCTGCTCGGCTTCCCGGTAGGCCAGGACTTCCTCGAGCACCCTCAGGTCGCCGACGGCCAGGCCAGCCAGCGCTTCCCGGGTAGCGGCATCGACGTCGGTCTTTACTGGCACGGTCATGATGCGATTCCTCCCCTTTTGCCCGGCGAAGCACTCAGAGGCTTCGTCCCACGCCCCAGTGTGGCTGGTCCGCGCGCCCGCGGCCTCACCCGCGGCGGATGGTTGCGCAGGCCAGCACGACAGGCGGTCAGGCGGGCCGATGGGGCAGTTTTGCGGGCGGAATTTAGGAGCACCCGGCAGAGGTTGGTAAGACTGATAGGAGCACCGACCCCTGAGAGGCTGTGACCGTGGCTCGCGATCCCGCAGAACTCTACGAGATGAGCCCCGGCGCGACCGACGCGGACGCCGACCTGGTGATGCTCTATTACCTCGATGGCTTCATCGACGCCGGCAGCGCCGGGCGGCTGCTGGCAACGCACTTGCTCAGCTCACTCGACCATGAGGAGATCGCGTCCTTCGACGTCGATCCGCTGCTCGATTACCGGTCGCGTCGCCCGGTCATGACCTTCGCCAAGGACCACTGGGAGGAGTACGACACTCCCGCCACGGCCCTGTCCCTGCTGCATGACTCCGAGGGCAAGCCCTTCCTCCTGCTCAACGGGCTTGAGCCGGATCGCGAGTGGGAGGCGTTCACGGCCGCTATCCGGCAGCTTTCCGCCGAGCTCAGGGTGCGCCTGGCCGTCGGCTTCCACGGGATCCCGATGGGAGTCCCGCACACCAGGCAGCTGGGCGTGACCGCGCACGGCACGCAGCCAGGCCTGGTCGAGGGCTACCGCCCGCTGGTGGACCGGCTGCAGGTGCCCGGCAGCGCATCCGCCCTGCTGGAATACCGGCTCGGCCAGGAAGGCCGTGCGGCGGTGGGATTCGCCGTGCATGTCCCGCATTATCTGGCCCAGGCCGCCTACCCGGCCGCCGCCGTGACCTTGCTGGAGTCCCTGGAGCGGGCGACCGGGCTGGTGCTGCCCGGTGACGCGCTGCGCGAGGCCGCGCGGCGCACCGACCTGGAAATCGCCCGGCAGGTCGAGGGCTCGGCTGAGGTGACCGAGGTGGTGGAGGCGCTCGAGCAGCAGTACGACGCGTTCACCGCGAACCGCGAGGGCCTGCTCGCCGATGAGTCTGAGCCGATGCCGACCGCCGAGGAACTCGGCGCCCAGTTCGAGCGGTTCCTGGCCGAGCAGCAGGGCAAGAGCGAGCCGCCGGAGGCGTGAGCCCCGGGAGGCAATCTCGCCGCTGCCCGCCGGGGCCCTCTGCCGCACGCGCTGCGTGACCTGCGCAGCCTGCGCGTCGCCCGCTACCTGATCTGCGAGCCTGCGCCGGTTACCTGACCTCGGCGAGCTTCCCGGTGGCCACGTCGAAGACGAAACCGCGGACCGAGTCCTTGCGCGGCACGAACGGGCTGGCCTTGATCCGCGCGATCGACTGCCGCACATCGGCATCCAGGTCCGTGAAAGCCTCCGCGGCCCAGGTCGGCTTGATGCCGGTTTCCGCCTCGATCTTGGCCTTGAAGGCGTCATCGGTGAAGGTGAGCATGCCGCAGTCGGTGTGATGGATGAGGATGATCTCGCTGGTACCCAGCAGCCGCTGGCTGATCGCCAGCGACCGGATCTCGTCATCAGTGACCACGCCGCCGGCATTGCGGATGATGTGCGCCTCGCCGTCGCCCAGGCCCAGGACGTCGTAGACGTTGAGGCGCGCGTCCATGCACGCGATCACGGCGAGGCCGCGGGAAGGTGGCAGGGGCAGCGGACCCTGGAAAGAGTCGGCGTACCGCCGGTTGTTCTCGAGCAGCTCGTCTGTAGCGGACATGGAGCACGATCCTCTCGGTGTCGATCGCCGATGCCATCAGCGCCGACGATACCCAAGAGATCCATAGAATAACGATCGGGAATAACTTAATACTTACTGCCGGCGCGCAGACCGAAGCTTGGCCATTTGCAGGACGATTCGGGGTGCGCGCCGGGGAAAGACGTCCGCACCGGCTGCGCGGTGCGAGCAGGATGCTGGCATCGCGGGCCGGGCCATGCGTGCTCAGCGAGCATGGCGCCGAGCGAATGGGCGGGCAATGAACCGATCAGTGGTGCGGGAGTTCCAGGCGCCCGGTATCAGGGTGCCGCGCGGCGAAGTACTGGTGCCTGCCGAGCTCGGCGACCCGGTACGCGGCGCCCTGAGCTGCCCGGCTGCGCCGTTAGTTGCCGGGTCACTGCGGCGCAAGGGCTACCGCGTCAGCTTCGCTGCAGTGCCGCGGTTCGAGGATCCCGCGCACCACGGCGATGGCGCCGCCCTCTATGTCGTCACCTGCCAGCAGCGCGACGGCGGCACGGCTGCCCTGGCCGCGGCCGTGGCCCCCGATGACCGGCTCGCGGCGGCGGCCGCCCGCAGCGCCGTCGAGGAATGGGCAGGCGTCCTCGGCACCCGCCGGGCGATCTCGGCTGGCAGTCCCTGGTGCGGGGGGGCACAGCAGGCGCTTGAGGCGGTCCGGCGGGCGATCAGTGACAGCGCCGGGCAAGGCCGGGTCGTGCACGTACACGGGCAGCTGGCCGGGCCGCCCGAGACTCGTGCCGAGCTAGCCAGCCGCGGTGCCGTCCTCGGCGGCTCCCTGCAGGACGCCGTGCGCGGGGACGTTATCGTCTTCCCGGCGCACGGGGTCACGCCAGCGGTGCGGGCCGAGGCGATACAGCGCGGCCTCACGATCGTCGATGCCACCTGCCCGCTCGTGGCGTGGGCGCAGGCGGAAGCCGGCCGGCTGGCTGACCGCGGCGAGCACGTGGTCCTGCTGGGCCAGGAGAATTATCCCGCCGCGGACGGCATCACCAGCCGAGCCGAGGGTCGCGCCACCGTCATCGCGACGGTGGCCGGCACCAGCACGCTTCAGGTGGCCGACGCGCGCCGGGTTTCGTACCTGCTGCAGCCAGGTATCCCGATCGAGGACTCCGCCGCTGCCGCGGCGGCACTGCGATCCCGGTTCCCGGCTGTCCGCGGCCCCCACCCGGACAGCTTCTGCTACGCCCCGTCGGACCGGGCCGAGACCGTTCGCACCGTGGCGGCAGGCAGTGACCTGATGCTGGTGCTGGGTGACGCCGCCGCGGCCGATGCCCGGCAGCTGTCAGCGCTGGCCCGCGACTGCGGCACCCGGGCTCAGGTAATCGCCGATCCGGCTGAGATCACCCCGGCCATGCTGGCCGGGATCAGTGACATCGGGATCGCCGAGTCCACCTCAGCGCGGGCCGGCCTGGCTGGCGAGATAACGGCGGCGCTGTCGGGCCTCGGGCCGCTCAGCGTGCTTCGCCGCCAGGTCAGCACCCAGATCACCGACAACTCCGTGATCCCTGTCCGGCCGGGCGACGCCCAGGCGGGCGACGCCACTCCGGCGGCCGCCGTTCCGCCGCCGCCCACGGCCGCCCCGGCCACTGCCTCGCCAGATCAGGCCTTGCCAGATCAGGCTTTGCCAGATCAGGCTTTGCCAGCCCCTGGCCTGCCGGTACCTGCCGCGAGCTGAGCCCGCCCGAGACGGCGGTCGCTGCCAGTACCACGGCGCCAGTACAACGGCGCCAGTACAACGGCGCCAGTACAACGGCTCGCAGACCGCCCGCCCTGCGCACGGTGCGCCCGGTCCCCTCACCTTCACGGCCGGGCGCCGCGCGCTCCCGGCCGTGAACCAGGCGGAATTCCTCGGCGGCCTCAGCCGCTGATAGTGCAGCAACCCGAGCCTCCCGAATGGGCGATTTCGCCGGGAGTAGGGCAAGATCGTCGGTGAGGTCACGGAGGTGACGAGCGCATGACCGATGACGGTCAGACCAGGGCGTCCAGGCTCCGGCAGGTACTGGCGGCCGGCGAGTTCGCGGTGACAGCGGAGATCGGGCCGCCGCGCGGGGCTGACGCCGCGCCGGTAGCCCGCAAGGCCGCGCACCTGCGCGGCTGGGTGGATGCGGTCAACATCACCGACAACCAGAGCGCATCCGTCCGGCTGTCGAGCTGGGCCGGCAGCCTCACGGCGCTCGCGGCCGGCGTCGAGCCCATCATGCAGCTCACCTGCCGGGACCGGAACCGGATTGCGCTGCAGTCGGAGCTCATCTCCGCATCGGCCATGGGCATACCCAGCGTCCTGGTCATGACCGGGGATCACCCGCGGCACGGCGATCATGCCGAGGCCAAGCCGGTCTTCGACCTGGACAGCACGCAGTTGCTGAGCGTGGCCCGGACGATGCGCGACGAGGGCAGGCTGATGTCCGGCCGGCTCGTGGAGCCGCCGCCGTCCTGGCTGCTCGGGGCCGTCGAGAACCCGGCCGCACCGCCCGCGGCCAGCGCGGAGCGGCTGGCCGCCAAGATCGCGGCTGGCGCTCAGTTCGTGCAGACCCAGTTCATCTTCGACGTGCCCGCCTTCGCCGACTGGATGGCGCACGTGCGCGACCTCGGCCTGACCGGGCAGTGCGCCATCCTGGCCGGCGTCGGGCCGGTGCGCTCGCTGCGCGCGCTCGCCCACCTGCAGCGGGTGCCCGGCGTCCGCATCCCGGCCGAGATCGCGGAGCGGCTGTCGGCCGCCGGGCCGGATCACATCGCGGCGGCCGGCGAGCGGCTGTGCGCGGAGACGATCGCCCGGCTGCGGGAGATCCCCGGTGTCGCCGGCGTGCACGTCATGGCCGTCGGCGCCGAGAGCCATATCCCCCGCATCCTGCAGCAGGCCGGGCTCAGGTCAGGGCACGCCGCGGGCGCGGCGGCGCATGCGCGCTGACATCCGGCCCGGCCGCCCCGCGGCCCCGACGCCATACTGGCCCCGCGCGGCAGGACCGCACCGCGCCGATTCAAAGGACGAAACGGATGCTCTACCCGACATCACTTGTGGGCAGCTACCCTCAGCCGGACTGGCTGATTGACCGGGAGCGGCTGGCGGGCCGGTTCCCGCCGCGGGTCCGGGCCAGCGAGCTATGGCGGGTCAGCCCCGCGTTCCTGGAGCAGGCCCAGCGCGACGCCACCCTGCTGGCCATCCGGGCGCAGGAGGAGGCCGGCCTGGATGTCGTTACCGACGGCGAGATCCGGCGGGAAAGCTACTCGAACGCGTTCGCGACGGCCCTGGGCGGCGTGGATACCGAGAACCCTGGCACCGCGCTGGACCGCAGCGGCCATCCGAATCCGGTGCCGCGCATCGTCGGGCCGATCGCGCGCCGGCACCCGGTCGAGGTCGCCGACGTCGAGTTCCTGCGCGCGCACACGGACAGGACTATCAAGATCACCGTTCCCGGTCCGTTCACCATGTCCCAGCAGGCACAGAACGACTACTACCCGAGCGCCGAGGCCGTGGCCTTCGGCTACGCCGACGCCGTCCGGGACGAGATCGCCGACCTGTTCGCCGCCGGGGCCGACATCGTCCAGCTCGACGAGCCGTACCTGCAGGCCCGCCCGGAGGCCGCCCGGCAGTACGGGGTGGCCGCGCTGAACCGGGCGCTGGCGGGCAGCGCCGGGACGACCGCGGTGCACCTGTGCTTCGGCTACGCGGCGATCATCCACGAGCGGCCGTCCGGCTACTCCTTCCTGCCGGAACTGGCCGCCTGCACGGCCGATCAGATCTCGATCGAGACCGCCCAGTCCGGCCTGGACTGCGCGGTGCTGGCCGAGCTGGCCGGCAAGACGATCATCCTGGGCGTGCTGGACCTGAACGACATGACGGTCGAGACGCCGGAGCAGGTCGCCGCCCGGGTCCGCCGGGCGCTGCCGTACGTGCCGGCCGAGCGGATCGTGCTGGCCCCGGACTGCGGGATGAAGTACCTGCCACGCGACGTCGCGTTCGGCAAGCTCCGCGCCATGACGCGGGCGGCGGAACTGCTGCGCGCCGGGCAATGACGAGCGCGGCGAGAGAACCGGGCGGGCCAGGCTGCTGGAACGGCGCACGCCTCGTGCGCCAGGCAGCTGAGGCACGCGCTCAGCCAGCCGCTACCCCGCCGCCACCGTGACCGCGGGACTGCTCGCTGGCCTGCCGGAACGCCCGGCGAGAGAGACGCGGCCAGCACGCGAGCCGCGACCGAGCGCATTCTGGCCGGACAGGGTATCGTGGTATGACCTGGAAAGCTTTGAAAGACAGCTTGGCGACCAGGACAAAAACGCCTAAAGAGTCCGCGTCCCGCTCGCGCGTCTCTGGGTTACAGGGTGGCCGAGCAGAGGAGCGCGATGGCTGCGAACGCGGTGGATCCCGGTAATGCTGCGCTGACTGACAGCGCTGCGGCGATCCGGGAAGCCCTTGACGAGCGGATCCTGGTCCTGGACGGCGCGTGGGGGACGATGCTGCAGGGCATCGGGCTCAGCGCGCACGACTATCGCGGCGGCCGCTTCCGGGACCATCCGCACGATCTGGCCGGCGATCCGGACGTGCTGAACCTGACCCGGCCGGATGTCGTCCTTGACATTCACCGGCGTTACCTGGCCGCCGGCGCCGACATCATGACCACGAACACGTTCACCGCGACCAGCATCGGCCAGCGCGACTACGGGCTGGATGCCGCGGCGGTGCGCGAGATCAACCTGGCCGGTGCCCGGCTGGCCCGGCAGGCCGCCGATGAAGCCGGCGGCCGGTTCGTGGCCGGATCGGTCGGGCCGCTGAACGTCACGCTGTCGCTGTCACCGCGGGTCGATGACCCGGCGTTCCGGCCGGTGTCCTTCGATCAGGTCCGCGACGCCTACGCCGAGCAGATGACAGCGCTGGCCGATGGCGGCGTCGACCTGCTGCTGATCGAGACGATCTTCGACACGCTCAACGCGAAGGCGGCCATCGCCGCTGCCCGCGAGGTGGCGCCGGACCTGCCGCTCTGGATCTCGGTCACGATCGTCGACCTGAGCGGGCGCACGCTGTCGGGGCAGACGGTAGAGGCCTTCTGGACGGCCATCGGCCATGCCCGCCCGCTGGTGGCGGGGGTCAACTGCTCGCTGGGCGCCGCGGAAATGCGACCGCACGTCCAGGAGCTGGCGCGGCTCGCGCATACCTACACGAGCTGCCACCCCAACGCCGGCCTGCCCAACGCCTTCGGCGGCTACGACGAGCAGCCCGACCGCACCGCCGGGCTGCTGCGCGGCTTCGCGGAAGCGGGCCTGGTGAACATCGTCGGCGGATGCTGCGGCACCGAGCCCGCGCACATCGAGCAGATCGCGGCCTCCGTTGCCGGGCTGCCGCCGCGCCAGCTGCCGGCACCCGGCCAGCACTCCCGGTTCAGCGGGCTCGAGCCGTTCGAGATCGGCCCTGACACCGGCTTCGTGATGATCGGCGAGCGCACCAACGTGGCCGGGTCCGCCCGGTTCCGCCGCCTCATCGAGGCCGGCGATAACCAGACCGCCGTAGCCGTGGCGCTGGAGCAGGTGCGCGGCGGCGCGAACCTGCTGGACGTGAATATGGACGCCGACCTGCTGGACGGGGAGCAGGCCATGACGGCGTTCCTGAACTACGTCGCGACCGAGCCCGAGGTGGCCCGGATCCCCATCATGATCGACAGCTCGCGGTGGAGCGTGCTGGAGGCCGGGCTCAAGTGCGTGCAGGGCAAGGGCGTGGTCAACTCGATCAGCCTCAAGGAAGGCGAGGAGCAGTTCCTGGCCCAGGCCCGCCGCATCCGCGACTACGGGGCCGGCGTGGTGGTGATGGCCTTCGACGAGCGCGGCCAGGCCGACACCGTCGAGCGCAAGGTGTCCATCTGCGGCCGGGCCTACGACCTGCTCACCCAGCAGGCCGGCTTCGCCCCGCAGGACATCGTGTTCGACCCCAATGTGCTGGCGGTGGCCACCGGGATGGAGGAGCACAACGGGTACGCGAAGGCGTTCATCGACTCGCTGCCGCTGATCAGGCAGCGCTGTCCCGGCGTTCACCTGTCCGGCGGGATCTCCAACCTGTCGTTCTCCTTCCGCGGCAACGACGTGGTGCGCGAGGCCATGCACTCGGCGTTCCTGCTGCACGCGGTCCGCGCCGGGCTCGACATGGGCATCGTCAACGCCGGCCAGCTCGTCGTCTACCAGGACATCCCCGCTGACCTGCTGGAGCTCGTCGAGGACGTCATCTTCGACCGGCGGCCGGACGCCACCGACCGGCTGATCACCTTCGCCGAGACCGTCAAGGGCTCGGGCACCAAGCGGGAAGTGGACCTGTCCTGGCGCGAGGCACCGGTCGAGAAGCGGCTCGCGCATGCGCTGGTGCACGGCATCGTCGACTTCATCGAGGCCGACACCGAGGAGGCCAGGCAGCTTGCTGATCACCCGCTGGAGGTGATCGAAGGGCCGCTGATGGACGGCATGAAGATCGTCGGTGACCTGTTCGGCTCCGGGAAGATGTTCCTGCCGCAGGTCGTCAAGAGCGCCCGGGCAATGAAGCGCTCGGTGGCCTACCTCGAGCCCTACATGCAGGCCGAGAAGGAGCAGGCCCTGCGCGAGGGCCGGGCCGGCAGCGAGCGGGTGCAGGGCAAGATCGTGATGGCCACCGTGAAGGGCGATGTGCACGACATCGGCAAGAACATCGTCGGCGTCGTGCTGGCCTGCAACAACTACGAGGTCATCGACCTGGGCGTGATGGTGCCAGCCGCGAGGATCCTGGACACCGCGCTGGCCGAGGGAGCTAGCGCCGTGGGCCTGTCCGGGCTGATCACCCCGTCGCTGGACGAGATGGTCAACGTGGCCGCGGAGATGCAGCGCCGCGGCCTGGACCTGCCGCTGCTCATCGGCGGGGCTACCACCTCCCGGCAGCACACCGCGGTCCGGATCGCGCCGGCCTTCGACCGGCCGGTCGTGCACGTCCTCGACGCGTCCAGGGTCGTTGGCGTGGTTGCCGAGCTGCTCGACCCCGGCCGGGCGGGTGACCTGGACCAGCGCAACCGCGACGATCAGGAGCGGCTCCGCCGGCAGCACGCCGACCGGCAGCGGCGGCCGCTGGTCCCGCTGTGGCAGGCGCGGGCGAACCGGGAGCAGGTCAGCTTCGACGACCTGCCCGTGCCGGACGTGATCGGAACCCGGCTCGTCACGCCCGGCCTGCCGGAGCTCCGCGAGCTGATCGACTGGCAGTTCTTCTTCTCTGCCTGGGAGCTGAGGGGCAAGTACCCGGCCATCCTGGAGCAGCCGGCGGCCAGGGAGCTGTACGAAGACGGCCTCGCCCTGCTGGACGAGATCATCGCCGGTGACCTGCTGCAGGCTCAGGGCGTCTACGGCTTCTGGCCGGCCCATGCCGACGGCGACGATATCGCCGTCGACGGCGGCCCGAGCTTCCCCATGCTGCGCCAGCAGGCCGTGCACAACGACACGCGCCCGAACCGGTGCCTGGCCGACTACATCGCCCCGGCCGGCGATCATGTCGGCGGCTTCGCCGTCTGCATCCACGGCGCGGAGCAGCTGGCTCGCGACTATGAGCAGCAGCGCGACGACTACCGCGCGATCATGGTGAAGGCGCTGGCGGACCGGCTGGCCGAGGCCTGCGCCGAGTACGTGCACCTAGAGGCGCGCCGCGCGTGGTATGAGCCCGGCGCGGCGCCGGCGGTCGAGGACCTGCACGCGGAGCGGTTCCGCGGCATCCGGCCCGCCTTCGGCTACCCCGCCTCCCCCGATCACTCGGAGAAGCAGAAGCTCGTCGACCTGCTGGACGCGGGCCGTCTTGGCATCGCCCTGACCGAGTCGTTCGCGATGGTCCCGGCCGCGAGCGTCAGCGGGCTGCTGCTCGCGCACCCGGCCTCGCGCTATTTCGCGATCGGGCGGATCGGCCGCGACCAGGTCGAGGACTACGCCGCGCGCAAGGGCGTCCCGGTCACCGAGGTCGAGCGCTGGCTGCGGCCCCACCTGGCCTACGAGCCGCAGCCAGTCCCCGCCTAGCACACGGTCCCGAGGGCACCGGGCCGGCTCACGGGCAGCGCTCCTGGGCCGGCTGCCCGGCCCGGCGGTAGGCGCGCAGGAAGACGCTGACGCCGCCGCGGATGGTCTCCTCGATCTCCCCGGCGCTGAGGCGGACGGTGCCGAACAGTGACCGGTTGTTGAGCTGGCCGAAGGTGAGCGCGGACAGATGGGCGGCGGCCGACGCCGGGTCGGCGATATCCAGGCTGCCCGCGGCCGCGAGCCGCTCCAGCGGCGGCGCGAGCAGCGGGGTCAGCGAGCGCCTGCCATGCCACAGCTGCAGCAGGCCGGGGAAGTGCGGTGATTCGGTAATGAGCAGCCGGACCATGGCCGCCCGCTCCGGCGACCGCGCCATCGCCTGCGCGACGCGCGTGATGAAGTCCAGCAGCCCCTGCTCCGGGTCTGCGCTCCCGGCCAGGGCACCATCGGCGATCTCGGCCACGTTACTCATCAGTTCCTCGTAGGTCTCCGCGACCACCGAGAGGAACAGGTTCTCCTTGTCGCCGTAGTAGTTGTAGACCGTGCGCTTGGACACCCCGGCCTGCTGCCCCGCACCCTCGCGGGCAGGCTGTCGGACCGCATCGGGCCGCGCCCGGTCGTGCTGGCCGGGATCGCGCTGGCCGCAGCCGGCACCGCGCCGTTCGCGCTGGCCGGACAGCACACCAGCGAGGTACTGCTCAGCGCCGCGCTGGTCGTCCGGGGCGCCGGGCTCGGCACCGCCACCATCGCGGTGATGGCCGGCGCGTTCCAGGGCCTGCGGCCCGGCGAGATCCCGCACGCGAGCAGCGTCACCCGGATCCTGCAGCAGGTCGGCGGCACGTTCGGCGCGGCCGTGCTGGCGGTCATCCTGCAGGCCCAGCTGGCCGCGCATGCGACGGCCGGGGCGGCCGCCGCGTTCAGCCGCACCTTCGGGTGGGCGCTCGGATTCACCGCTGTCGCGCTGATCCCGGCGATGCTGCTGCCCGCCGGGGAAAGGCCCGGCAGGGAAAGGCCCGGCAGGCGGCCGGGCGGGGAAAGGCGGGCCGGGCGGCCTGCCGGCGAAAGGCCCGGCAGGCGCCGGGCGGGGAAAGGCCGGCCGGGCGGCCTGCCGGCGAAAGGCCCGGCAGGCGGCCTGCCGGGGGAAGGCAGCCGGGCCGGGCGGCCCGCCGGGCCTCGGGCGGATGACGGCTAGGGTGCCTGGCTCCGGGTCGCGGCCGGATTCGGGGCGCCGGACGATGCGGGCGGTCCCGACACGCCAGTCGACGGCGTCGGAGTCGGTGTCGGCGCTGGCGACGATGACGACGGGGTAGGCGTCGGCGTCGGCGCGCCCGATGACGACTGACTCGGCGACGAGGCGGTCGGCGTCGGCGTGCTGGTCGGCTGGTGCGACGTGGCGGGGGCCGTCCGGCTGGTCGTCGGCGCCGGCGCCGACGTCGCGTCGCGGCCGCCGAAAATGTGGCTGACCGAGGTGCCGGATCCCCCGGTGCCGGTGAGAAGCGAGTTCAGCGGCTTGCCCGCGATCAGCTCGACTACCGTGACACCGGCCATGACGACGAGGAACAGGGCCAGGCTGGCGCCCGCGAGCACGAGCCAGCGCCGCCGCCTGGCCGCCGGGCGCTCAGTGCCGCCTGCGCCTCCGGCCGAGCCGCCAGCGCCTCCGGGCGGGCCGCCGCTGCCGTACGCCATGTCCGCGCTGCGACCGTTCCGGCCCGGCAGCATCTGCGTCGAGTCATCGCCCCGGCCATTCGGCCCGCCGTTCTGGCCGGCTGAAAGGTCCGCAGGCCAGGCGCCAGGGTGACCACCAGCGCGCGGGAACGCCTGAGTCGCTGTCTCATCCGGGTCCGCGAAACCAGTCGGGCGGGTCATCGCCTCGTCCGGGTGCGCGAAACTGGCCCGGCGGGTCATGTCCCCGGTCACGCTGGTATCCCTGGCCCCGCTGGTATCCCATCTCGCGCTGGCGTCTCGAGTCGCGCCGGCCAGATCCTGCGCCGTACCCGGCGAGCCCCAGGCCGCGCTAGCCGGATCCCGGGCCGTGCTGGCCGGGTCCACGAACGGCTGGCCTGGCCCGCCCGCCCCGTGCTGGCCTGTCTGGCCCGTATGCCGCGTTCTGGCTACCGCGGCCGCCGCTCGCAGCCGCTCCTTGCTGCGCCCGAGGTAGTGCCGGTAGATGGCGGCGCCCGCCGTGCCGGCCACGCTCATGACCGCGGTTCCGATGATGGTGCCCGCGACGCCGAGAAAGGACGCCGCTACCGCGCCGGTCAAGGCGGCGAGCAAGCTGGCCACGACCTGGACGCCGCTCAGCTCGATCTGCGGCCTGCTCATTCCTCTCCTCTCGCTCGTGCTTTTCCCCCAACTGGAGGCGTGCTCCTGGCCGCTGTACCAGCCCAGCCATCGAGCCTATGTCCGTTTCCAGCCCTCTCGGTGCACGACGCCCGACACCTCCTGGCTGGTGATCAAGACGATCAGCGGCACCCAGCCCGTACAGGCTCTTGCTCACCGGGTTGCAAACACGCTGCTAGAGGCGGCCGCCGGACGGGCGGACGCTCCGCCCGGCCGCACCCTGCAGGGCGCCGGTCCGGGCCGCGAATCCGGGCTGCGAATCGGGGCCGCACTGGACCGGGGCCGCGAATCGCGCCCGCGCTGGGCCGGGGCCGCGAATCGGGCCCGCGCTGGGCCGGGCCCGCGCTGGGCCAGGGCCGCGCGCAGCCAGGCCCGCGCGGAGCCGTCCGCCCGAGGGCTAGCCAGATGGCGGGTAGTAGACGGTGACCGTGAGAGACCCGGGGTTCACGGTGAGCGTATTGACGTAGTAAGGCGGTCCGCTGCCGATGGTCGTCACGGTCACCGTCACGCCCTGGCCGGCCGTGAGCTTGCCGGTCGCCGGGGTCACGAGCAGCTTGTCGGCGGCGGGAACGGTGATCGTGAACGCGACCGGGCCGCCGCTGGCGGTCAGCGTGAACGTGCCGGTCCACGGGCCGCCGAGCGGCGACTGGGCCAGCCGGACGGTGCTGGGCGATGCGCTCAGCGTGCCGGGATCCGGGGGCGGCGAGGACGGCGGCGGCGCGGACGGCGATGAGGAGGCCGGGCCGGAGGACGACGCGGCAGGCGAGGACGACGGCGGCGCGGACGTGCCGGGCGCCGTCGAGCTCGGCGACGCCGCCAGGCTCCTGGTCGCGCCGGGCGCCTGGCTGGACGAGACGGCTGAGCTGGCCGTGCCCGGCGCGGTGGTCGCCGCCGCGGTCGCCGTGACCGCACGGCGCATCGCCGCCGTGGCCGGCCCGGAATGGTGCAGCAGCACGAACGCGGCCACGCCGCCGGCGCCGAGCAGGAGGACGGCCGCGGCAGCGGCGTAGATCACCGCGCGCCGCCAGCCGCCTGAGCCGTCGGGACTACCGGGACCACTGGCGCCGCCAGCGCCGCGACCCCGTGCCCGCTCGGCCCGCCTGCCGCCGCCGCCGGGACTGACCTGGACAGGAAAACCGGACGGGCTGAATGGCTCGGCGCGCCGCAGCACCGCCTGCCGGTACCGGGCCGCCGCGGGCGAGCTGTCCGAGACCAGCCGCAGGATCTGCTGGCGCAGCCCGGCCGGCAGCGCGACCACCGGCAGGACGCTCAGCAGCATTGCCGGGCTGAGCTCCCGCCGCTTGCGCTCGTCGCAGATCTCGCAGTGCTCGATGTGCCGGCTGACCCGCTTGCGCAGCAGGATCGTGAGCCCGCCGTCCCATCCGGCCAGCATCGCGTCAAGCTCGGCGCAGGCCTCCCGGCCCCGGCGTGCCACCAGCAGCGCGCCCAGCGACCGCTCGAGCTGACTGCGGGCCCGCGATGCGAGCGCGTGCGCCTGGTTGGGCGGCACGCCCAGTGCGTCCGCCAGGTCGGCACCGTCCAGGTCATGCCGCAGGTTCAGCTCGATGATCTCGCGCTCGCCCGGGTTCAGGCCGCCGATGGCCGCCAGCACGAGATCCTTCAGCTCGCTGCGCTGCGCCGCCATGCTGGCGTCCGCTGCGGTGTCCGTCACCTCGCCCGCCTCCTCCAGCGTGGCGAAGTGCGCCCGGCTGCGCAGGCGGCGATGGCATTCGTTCCTGGCCACCGCGTACAGCCACGGCCGCAGCCGGTCCGGGTCACGCAGTCCGCCGAGCTTCGCCGAGGCGATGACGAAGGTGTCCTGCACGGCGTCTGCCGCGTCGGCGGGCTCGCCGAGCAGTGACCGGCAGTACGTATGCAAGGCGGCCGCGTAACTGTCGTAGGCCGCGGCGAGGCCGGCCGGGTCGCCCGCCACGATGGCGGCAACCATGTCGCGGTCACGCATGGGCCAACCGTAGGACGCCGGCCCGGCAGCCGGACAGGCTGAGGGTCAAGATTTCCGCCGCGGTTCGCGTTCTGGATCGCATGGTCATTCACCTGCTGGTGGCCGGTGATCATCGGGCCCTCCGCGGGATCGGAGCGGGCAGCACGACTGCCGGGACGCGTTCCCGCGTCCCGGCAGCGAGTGCATGGTCAGAGCGATGCGCAGTCGGAGTCGATGGGCAGCTCGTTCGACCAGCGCCCGGAGCCGAAGTCGTAGGCCACGACATAGTCGTTGTCGGTTGTACGGGGAACCGACGAGCAGTCGCCGATCGGGGTCAGGTCGCCGAAGGCACCTCCGCCGAAGCCGGCGTAGGAGCCCGCCGTGACGTTTCCCCACCACAGCAGCTGGCCGCTGTTGCTGTGAATCTGCAGCTGCACCTCGCCGTAGTCGAAGTGATCGCCGTCGATCTCGAAGTTCGGGCCGTCCCAGCCGCCGTCGGTGGTGGTGCATACGTCGCCCGAGCAGTTGTTCTGGTTCTGGGACGGCGGCGTCCAGTCGTTCACCCACACGCTGAGCAGCGCGACCCGGTTGCTGGCCTGGGAGTTGTCGTCAGCGGCCTGGGCGCGGGTGGCCGGGGTCACGCACACGTAGTCACCGGCGTAGGCCTGGCGGTGACAGTCCCGGCGTGGCCAAAGTGGCTGGCAGCTGGCGTGCCGCTGTGGGCGGGCAGCATCAGCGCCACGCCGACTGCCACGGCGGCGACGGCTGAGCTTGCGATAGCAGCTGTCCTGGTGCGCGCGATCATGTCGGGTCTCCTCCCGCTGTCCGGCCGCCACCGCGGTGGCGCGGAATCTCGTGTGACAGCGGTAGGAGTGCGAGCGGCAGGTGCCCCCAACAACTTCTGCGCAGAACTTTTTTCCCATCCGGCCTCTTTCCCGGCCGGCCTGAATGCGCGGCTGCTCAGCCGCGGAGCATGTCCCCGATGATCCCGCCGACCGCGCCGCCCTGGACCGCCTGGCTGCGGTCGTCTTTCCCCAGGTACTCCGAGAGCGCGTGCGCCAGCACAACCAGGGGCATCGACTGCAGCCAGACCCGGCCAGGGCCGGTCAGCGCGACCAGGTGGAAGCCGTCGCCGCCGAAGAACATGTTCCTGATGCCCGGCATCAGGGTGACCTGGAACTGCACGGTGCCGTCGAACGCCCCGATATGACCGGGATGCGCGAGCAGCGTCTGGCCCGGCGGCATCTGGTAGCTGGTGAGCTCGCCGGACAGCTCGATCCAGGCCCGGCCCTGCCCCTCCAGCTTCTGCAGGATGAAGCCGTCACCGCCGTAGATCCCGCCGCGGAATGTCTGCTGCAGGCCGACACTCGGCGTGATCCCCTGCGTGCCGCACAGCCAGCCGTGCCGGTGCACATAGAGCGAGAGGCCGGGGTTGATATCAATCGGGACGATGTGGCCGGGGACCTTGGCGGCGAACGTGATCGAGCCGGGGCCCTGGTACCGGGTGATGAACAGGCTGCCGCCCCCCATCACGCGCTTGAATCCCTGCATGAGGCCGCCGCCGCCACCACCGGCGCTCGTGGTCTGCGACATCTGGATGCTGGGGGTCATCCAGGCCAGTTCGGCGCGCGTGGAGACCACCTGCTCGCCCGGCCCGAGTGATACCTCGAGGATGGGCATCGTCGTGCCCTTGATCTCAGCCTGCATTGCTGCGCCTCCGACTGGCGGCAAGGAGAACCACGCCGCGATAGCAGCGCTTGTGCACAAAGTACTGGTGAGGGGTGCCTTCCGGAAGGCCCGCGCGAAACTTCCCCGGCTACCGCAACGGCGCTCGCGGGAGGTGCTACCGCCCGGCAGGAGCACCACGAGCAGGAGCACGACCAGCAGCAACGCGACCGGCAGCAGCGCGACCGGCCATCAGCGCGACCGGCAGCAGCGCGACCGGCCATCAGCGCTGCGGGCCGCCCTGTTCCGCCGCGCTGCCCGCTGCGGCCGCCGCGCAGCGCCAGGCTCATCCAGTGTCCTGGATGAATTCCGCCTGGCCGGCGCTGGTGAACGACCACTGCGAGTGGTCGAAGTAGATGAGGGCAGACGCATGGGCCGAAAGCGCGCCCGAGACCAGGTTGTCAATCTGGGCGACATTGTCGGAGTCGGCGGACGGCACACCAGTCTCAGCGACCATGAAGGGATACTGATTGCCGCTGACCGACTCAGCATCCGCAAGACTGCGGGCGAAGGTGCTCGCCCAGGTGCTGCCGCTGTTCGCGAAATAGCCGTCGAGGCCGATCACATTCACGTTCGGGCTGGCATATCCGTTACCAGGCCAGTAGTTGGCCACCGGGGCTGCGCCCGTCTCGGTGTTGGGCGCCCAGACCCAGCTGACGTTCGGCGCGATCGAGCTGATCAGCGTGGTGACGTGCTGCCAGGCCGCGATCCACTGCGCGGCCGTGATCTCGGTGTCCCCCCACGGGTACCAGCCGCCGTTCATCTCGTGGTCGAAGGTCAGCAGCACCGGATGGCCGAACGCCGCCACGGCCTGGGCGAAGCTCGTCAGGTAGGCATCCGAGCTGCCATCCGACACGTCGGCGATCGGGACGCTGGTCGATTCATCGCACGGGTTGCCGCAGGTCTGCAGCTCCGCGAAGATCTCGGTGCCGGCATTCCACGCGGCCTGCGCGTTAGCGGCCTGGAAGCGCTCGTGCCAGCCGTAATACTGGACGTCGTAGGCGGGAGTGACCGGAAATGAATACGGCGGGCTGTTGCCGGTTTCGTATAATCCGAACGCGAGTGGCGCGCCCGGGGCCGCGGCCGTTGCGGGGAGCGGCGCCAGGACGGCCGCCAGTAACCCGGCGACGGCGATGGCAGCCCTGGCAGTGATCCTGGACATTAAGACGGCCCCCTCTTTACAGAAGCGTTACAGCATTCGAGGGTACGGTCGTCAAATGCGGTGTATCAGCTCAATGGAGTTACGTTACCTTTACATCGCGATTGCAGCGCGGCGCGCATTTTCCGCTGGATTGCGGCTAACGGCGCCTCCCTCGCCTGCGGCCGGGACAGGCGCGTCCCCCGGCTAGTCGCCGAGCTCGGCGCGGCGGCGGGTCACGTAGTCCTGCAGCTCGGCCCGGATCGCCTCGTCCAGCGGCGGCGGCTGGTACTCCTCCAGCTTCCTCGCGTAGATCTCGCCCGCCCGCGCCGTGGTGTCCTTGCCGCCCAGCTTCAGCCACCGCTCGTAGTTGGCGGTTGAGGACAGCAGCGGCCGGTAGAAGCACTCGCGGAACCGCTCCATGGTGTGCGCGGCGCCGAGGAAGTGACCGCCGTGCCCGACCTCCTCGTGCGCGCCGAAGGCCAGCGACTCCTCGTCGATCTCCAGCGGGGTGAACTCGACCCGGAGCATCCGCAGCAGCTCGATGTCCACGATGAACTTCTCGTAGCAGGACACCAGGCCGCCCTCCAGCCAGCCGGCCGCGTGCATGACGAAGTTCGTGCCGGCCAGGAACGTCGGCAGCAGCGTCATCAGCGACTCGTACGCGGCCTGCGCGTCGCAGGTCTGGCTGGAGTTCAGCCCGCCGCCGGTCCGGAACGGCAGGCCGAAGTGCCGGGCCAGCTGCCCGGTGCACAGCAGCCCGATGCCGGACTCCGGCGTGCCGAAGCTGGGCGAGCCCGACTGCATGTCGATATTGGACAGGAACGAGCCGAAGATCACCGGGCAGCCCGGCCGGATCAGCTGGGCCAGCGCGATGCCGGACAGCGCCTCGGCCAGCTGCTGCACCAGGGCGGCCGGAATGGTCACCGGCGACATCGCCCCCATCAGCAGGAACGGCGTCAGCACGACCGGCTGATTGGCCGCGCAGTACTCGAACTGCGCGTCCAGCATCCGGTCGTCCCAGCGCAGCGGGGAATTGCAGTTGATCAGCGAGATCGTGGCCGGGGTCTGCTCGATCACGTCCCGGCCGCCGAACAGGATCTCGGTCATCCTGATCGTGTCGGCCGCGTTCGGCCCGGACACGACGTTGCCCATGTAGATCTTGTCGGTCAGGGTCTGCAGCGCGTAGATCATGTCCAGGTGCCGGGAGTCCAGCGGGGCGTCGTTCGGCTCGCAGATCACTCCCCCGGCCGAGTCCAGCTCCGGGTAGGACTGCGCCAGCATGGCCAGCTGGCGGAAGTCGTTCAGGGTGGCGTCCCGGCGCACGTCCCCCTGCCGCACGAACGGCGACCCGTACACCGCGCCGAACACCATGTCGTCGCCGCCGATGTGCACGGAGCGGGCCGGGTTCCTGGCCTGCACCTCGAACTCCCGCGGCGCCCTGGCCACCTGCTCGAGCACGAAGTCCGGATCGAGCCGCACGACCTCCCCGTCGACCGGCTGCCCCGCCTGGCGGAACAGCTGCACCGCCTCCGGCTTGGCGAACTGCACGCCGATCTCGGAGACGATCCGGCGCCAGCCCTTGTCGAGCACGCCGATGGCGTCGGGCGAAAGGATCTCGTAACGGGGCATGCGGTTGCGGAACATGACCACCTCTCGCGATGCGGAACGGCGCGGTCCGGAATGGTGCCGTCATGCCGGGCGGAATGGCGCTGCTTGACCCTGCGAAAAGCCGAATCTAGGATCACATAGTAGAACAAGGTTCCGTAACATGGAACTAGTGGCGGGCGGGCGGGACAAATGGGGTGCACGTAGTGACAAGCCCGACCGGAACCCAGGCCGTCGACCGGGCGGCGCAGCTGCTGATCGAGGTCGTGCACAGCGACGAGGCGGTGACCTTTACCGAGCTGGCCGCCGTGAGCGGGCTGGCGAAGAGCACGACGTCCCGCCTGCTGATGGCGCTCGAGCGAAACGGGCTCGTCCGCCGCGACCCGTCCGGCCGGTTCCGGCCCGGCGAGGTGTTCGTCTCCTATGCCTGCCGCGGCGGCGCGGAAGCCGACCTGGTCAGCGTGGCTCAGCCGTTCCTGGACCAGCTGGGCGAGCAGACCGGCGAGACGGTCAACCTCGGCGTGGCTCGCGGCGGCGGCGTCGAGCAGGTCGCCCAGGTGGACAGCCGGTACCTGATCGGCGGAACGAACTGGGTCGGCCTGTCGGTCCCGCTGCACTGCGCGGCGCTCGGCAAGGTCCTGCTCGCCTACGGCGCGGCCGAGCTGCCGCCCGGCCGGCTGGAGCAGCGCACCGAGCGGACCATCACCAGCCGGGCCGCCCTCGCCGCCGACCTGGAGCTGGCGCGGCGTCGCGGCTACGCGGTCACCGACGAGGAACTCGAGCCGGGACTGATCGCGGTGGCCGCCCCGGTGTTCCGGGACGGCGCGATGGTCGTCGGCGCCCTGTCGGTGTCGGCGCCCAGTACCCGGCTGGGCCAGGACCACATCCCCGCCGCCGCCGCGCACTGCGTGGCGGCGGCCGGCGCGCTGTCGGCCGTGCTCGGGCATGCGCCGGCTGAGTCACTGACACAGGAATCCCGCGAGCGGGAATCCCGGACCCGGAGAGAAGGTGCCGCGTGACGCAAGAGGAGCTACTCAGGCAGCTCTACGACTTCACCCTGGTCGGTAATGGCCCCGCGGTGCTCGAGCTGACCAACGCCGGCCTCGGGATGGGCATGGGACCGGAGACGCTGCTCTACGAGGCGCTGATCCCGGCGCTGGAGGAGGTCGGCGCGCGGTTCGAGCGCGGCGACTTCTTCGTGCCGGAGATGCTGATCGCCGGCAAGGCGATGGCGGGCGCGCTGGTGATCCTCCGGCCGCTGCTGGCCGAGACCGGCGCGGAGACGATCGGGAAGATCGTCATGGGCACGGTCAAGGGCGACGTGCACGACATCGGCAAGAACCTGGTCAACATCATGTTCGAGGGAGCCGGCTTCGAGGTCATCGACCTGGGCGTGCAGGTGGCACCGGAGAAGTTCATCGACGCGATCAGGACGCACCAGCCGGACATCGTGGGCTTCTCCGCGTTCCTGACCACCACCATGCCGATGTTCAAGGCCAACATCAACGCGCTGCAGAAGTCCGGGCTGCGCGACCAGGTGATCGTGATGGTCGGCGGTGCGCCGGTGACCCAGGAGTACGCCGACGTGGTGGGCGCGGACGGCTACGCCTCGGACGCGTCGGCTGCGGTGGTCAAGGCCAAGGAGCTGCTGCAGCGGCGTCGCGCCATGGCTCCGGCCTAGCCGGGCGGGAGCGACCGGTGGAGACAGTCCTCAGCTCGGCGAGCAGGGAAATCAGGATCGGCGGGGAGAACCCGTTCTGCATTGTGGGCGAGCGGATCAATCCAACCGGGCGCAAGCTCTTCCAGGAGCAGCTGCGCCGCGGTGACCTGTCCAGGATCGAGATCGACGTGGCCGATCAGGTCGCGGGCGGCGCGATGATGCTGGACGTCAACATGGGCGCGCCGCTGGCCGACGAGGCGGAGCTGATGGTCGCGGCGGTCAAGCTGATCCAGGGCCTGTGCGACCTGCCGCTGTGCCTGGACTCCTCGATCATCGAGGTGCTGGAGGCCGGGCTGGCCGCCTACCAGGGCAAGGCGCTGGTCAACTCGGTCACCGCCGAGGATGCGCGGCTGGATGCCATCCTGCCGCTGGTGCGGCGGCACGGCGCGGCGGTCATCGCGCTGCCCAACGACGAGGAGGAGATCCCCGAGGATCCGCGGCGGCGGCTGGAGCTGGTGCGCAAGATCGTCGACGTGGCCACCGGGACGTACGGCATCCCGGTCGAGGACATCGTGATCGACCCGCTGGCCATGCCGGTCGGCGCGGACACCAGCCTGGTGCTCAGCACGCTGGAGACGATCGCCCTGGTGCGCGAGGAGTTCGGGCTGAACATGACGCTGGGCGCGTCCAACGTCTCGTTCGGCATGCCGGACCGCGCATCGATCGGCTCGGCGTTCCTGCCGATGGCCATCATGAGCGGGCTGACCAGCGCGATCATGGACGCCCGCTCGCCTCAGCTGGTCAGGTCCGTCAAGGCCGCTGACCTGCTGACCAACCGGGACCCGTGGGGCGCCAGCTGGATCGCCGCGCACCGGTCGCTGCAGGCCCGGCAGGCCGCGCGGCCGCCGGGCGCACCGCAGGCCCAGGCTGCTCCGTGACGCACGCAGCCGCTGACCACATGGCCGGTCCCTCGGCTGGTCCCGCGGCCGGGCCGGACGGCGGGACGCAGGCCAGCCCGCCCGCCCGGGTTGACCTGACCTTCCAGCCGGCCGGCACCCGGGTGCGGGTCCCGCCCGGCGTCACCCTGTTCGACGCAGCCAGCTGGAACGGCATCGCCATCGACTCGACCTGCGGCGGCCACGGCACCTGCAAGAAGTGCAAGGTCAGGATCGCCGCCGGCAGCGTGCCCGCGTCCGCGCTGGACGCGCGGGCGTTCTCGCCGGACGAGCTGCGGGCCGGGTGGCGGCTGGCCTGCCGCGTGATCACCGACTCCGACCTGCAGGTTGAGGTCCCGCCGCTGGTGACCAGGCCCAAGGCGGCGACCGTCGGGGTCGGCCGTCAGGTCATCCTGCGCCCGGCCGCGCAGAAGCGCTACCTGGAGCTGGCCGAGCCGTCGCTGTCCGACCAGCGCACCGATCTGCAGCGAGTGCTGGCCGCGCTGGACGACCTTGAGCTGCGCACCGACCTGACGGTGCTGCGGTCGATCGGCTCGGTGCTGCGGTCCGCCGACTACCGGGTGACCGCGGTGATCATCGATGACGTGCTGATCGACGTCCAGCCGGGCGACACCACGGCCCGGCTCTACGGCATCGCGTTCGACCTGGGCACGACCACCGTCGTCGCCACCCTGCTTGACCTGAGTACCGGGACGCCCGTCGCGGTGGCGTCCATGCTGAACCGGCAGCAGCCGTTCGGAGCCGATGTCATTACCCGGATCAGCGCGATCATGATGGATCCGGCCCGGCTGGGCACCCTGGCTGGCCTGGCGCACGAGACGCTGGCCGGGCTGGCCGCGGAGGTATGCGCGCAGGCGGCCGTGGACCCGGCCGACGTGTGCGAGGTCGCGCTGGCCGGCAACGCGACCATGACGCACATCGCGCTCGGCATCGACCCCGAGCCGCTCGGCGTCGCGCCCTTCATCATGGCGGCCCGCCATTTCCCCGAGGTGCTGGCGGCCGACCTGTCGCTGCCCGTGCACCCGCGGGGCCGGGCCTTCGTGTTCCCGGCGTTCGGGGCCTACGTGGGCGGCGACATCACCGCCGGGCTGCTCGCCTCCGGCATGGACCGGGACTCGCGGACCCGGCTGTTCGTGGATATCGGCACCAACTGCGAGATCGTGCTCGGCAACCGGGACTGGCTGCTGGCCACGGCCGCGCCGGCCGGCCCGGCCTTCGAGGGCGCGGCCATCCGCTGCGGGATGCGCGCCGCCGACGGGGCGATCGAGGTCGTGTCGATGACGGCCGACAGCCTGTCGCTGCGGGTGATCGGGGACGTCGAGCCAGCCGGCCTGTGCGGCTCGGGGCTCGTCGATGCGGTGGCGAGCCTGGTCAGCGTGGGCCTGCTGGACCACTCCGGCCGGTTCGTGCCGGAGGATGACGCCGCCGTGATCGCGCCGGGGCTGGCCGGACGGCTGACCAGGCTCGGCGAGGAGCGGGTGTTCGTATTGCACTGGCTGGGCGAGCCCGGCGATGTCGCGCGGGCGATCTACCTGTCCCAGCGGGACGTGCGCGAGCTGCAGTTCGCCAAGGCGGCGATCGCGACCGGCTGGAACATCCTGCTGGCGGAGGCCGGGCTGGCACCGGGCGATATCCAGCAGGTGCTGCTGGCGGGGTCGTTCGGGAGCTATCTGTCACCGGCCAACGCGATCCGGCTCGGCCTGGTGCCCCCGCTGCCGGTGCTGCGCGTGGTCAGCGCCGGGAACGTGGCCGGCGAGGGAGCCAAGATGGCGCTGCTGTCGGTCCGCGAGCGGGCCGGGGCGCTGGCTCTGCAGGAGGAGGTCAGGTATGTCGAGCTCTCCGACCGCGCCGACTTCAACGACGCCTTCGTCGACCAGCTTCAGTTCCCGGCCTGACATGCCGTCGGCCAGCTCGGCGGGTGGCGCGGCGCTGCCGCCGGACGCCGCGGATGCGGCCGGCACGGCGGATGCGGCCGGCACGGCGGATGCGGCCGGCACGGCGGATGCGGCCGGCACGGCGGATGCGGCCGGCACGGCGCCCGCCACCGGCACGGCAGATGCGGCCGGCACGGCGGATGCGGCGGCCATCGCGGTGATTGCCTGCGGCGCGCTGGCCGGGCACGTCCGGCAGATCGCCGCCGGCCGCGGCTGGCCGGTGCAGGTGCACGCGCTGCCGGCCCTGCTGCACAACCGGCCCGGCCAGATCGCGCCCGCTGTCGCCGATCTCGCCGTGCAGCTGCGGGACGCCGGGCTGCGGGTGGCCGTGGCCTACGCGGACTGCGGTAGCTACGGCGTGCTGGACGAGGTGTGCTCGCGCCTGGACCTGCCCCGGCTGTCCGGGCTGCACTGCTACGACGTGCTCGGCGGCGCGGACCGGGTGCGCGCTCTGCTGGAGGCCGAGCCTGGCACCTACCTGCTCACCGACTTCCTGGTGCGCAGCTTCCGCCGGTCGGTGCTGGCCGAGCTGGGCCTGGACCGGTACCCGCAGCTGTGGCCTGACTACTTCGGCCATTACCGGCGGGTCGTCTGGCTGGCCCAGTCCCGCGACGATGCGCTGGAGCAGGAGGCGACCGAGGTAGCGGCCATGCTCGGCCTGCCGCTGACCATTGTGGACGCCGGCACCCGCGGCCTCGAACGAGAGCTTGAGCTGCTGCTAGCCAGCGCGGTTCCCGTCATGATCTCGAAGACTTAGGGGTGTCATTTGCCGCAAACCTTTCGAGATCATGAACCGAGGCCAGTCTGGCCGCGCTGCGGGCTGCCGTGCGCGAGCGCTGGCAGCGTGCCGTGATGCGCGCCGTGCTGCCGCGCAGCGGCCTGCGGAAGGTCGCGCCTCTGCTCCAGTCACCGCGCTATGAGGTGTTCCCGGCCCGTAACATCGAGGCGGCGATCACCGAGTGGGTCCCCCGCGCGCTGACCATCACCGTCACCGCCTCGCCGACCAAGGGCCTTGAGGCCACCATCGACCTCACCGAGCGGCTCAGCGCGCACGGCTATCGCGTCGTCCCGCATCTGTCCGCACGGCTGGTCAGGGACGCGGCGCAGCTGGCGGACATCGTGGCGAGGCTGCGCGGCTGCGGCGTGGACGACGTGTTCGTGCCGGCCGGCGATGCCGACCCGCCGGCCGGCTGCTTCCCCAGCGCTCTCGCCCTGCTCGACCAGCTCGCCGCGATGGGGCGCCCGTTCAGCCGGGTCGGGATCACCGGCTACCCGCAGAGCCACCCCAAGATCGGCGACGACATCACGGTGCAGTCGATGTGGGACAAGCGGCACCATGCCGCCTACCTCGTCAGCAACCTGTGCTTCGACCCGGCCGTGCTGCAGCGCTGGATCAGCCGGGTGCGCGCGCGGGGGGTGACGCTTCCCCTGCTGGTCGGCCTGGCCGGGCCAGCTGACCAGGCCCGGCTGCTGCAGATGGCGGCGAAGGCCGGCGTGGCCGACTCGGCCAGGTTCGTGACCGGTCATGCCGAGTGGCTCGTCCGGCTCGGCGCTCCCGGCGGTTATGCCCCGGACCGGCTGCTCGATCGTGCCGGCACCGCGCTGACCGCTCCCGCCGCGCTGGTGGAAGGCCTGCACGTCTTTACCTTCAACCAGGTCCGCCAGACCGAGGAATGGCGCAGCGCGCTTGTCGCGCGGCTCGCTAGCGCGGTGCCGTGACTGGCCTAGCGCGGTGCCGTGACCGGCGCCGTGGCCGCCATGGCGTCCAGCCGGCCGGCTAGCCGCGCCAGCTGATCGCCCGCGAGGGTGTAGCAGATGGTGGTGCCCCGGCGCTCAGTGGTGACCAGACCCGCCCCACGCAGCACCTTCAGGTGCGCCGAGATCGTTGGCTGCGACACCTCGAAGAACTCGGTGAAGTCGCAGGCGCAGATGCCCGGCTCGGCTGCCAGTCGTTCGAGGATGCCCCAGCGCACCGGGTGCGCTAGCGCGCGCAGCACGTCGATGTCAGCAGGCATGGCGCTAGCATATCGCCTCCAAACGATATAGGTTCGATTCTATATAGAAGGAGGTCGATGATGTCACCTCAGCAGGAAGCGCATCAGCACGCGGACGTACTGGACGAGGGCCTGGCCCGGCTGGCCGTGACCGGGCCGGAGTTCCGCGGCGGCCTGTCGAACCATGGCCCGATGGCGGCCGAGGCGATGATCAGGCTCGGGCGGCCGGAAGCCGTCGAGCCCTGGCTCGACGGCTACCTGCCCCTGCTTGAGGAGCCGCCGCGCGCCAGCGACCGCATCACCGACCAGACCTGGCCCGAGGCGATGGGCGTCCCGCGCCGGGTCACTGACTGGGAGCTGTACCTGCGGGACCAGCTAGCGGACGAACCCTGGCAGCTGGTCCTGGCGCGCTGGTGGCAGCGGCTGGTGCCTGGTCTCGCCGCTCATGCCACGCACGGCATCATCCGCACCTCGCACGCCGCGCGCAGCCTCGCGGAGGTACAGACCAGCGAGCGGCTGCACGAACTTGGCCGGGGCCTTGCCTACTGGGCATCTGGCTATCTCGAGCTGCCCGGCGGCACGGGCAGCGGCGGCGGCCTGACTCTGGATGCCGCCATCAGCCAGCCGATCCCCTTCGTGCATGCGGTCACGGCGCCGGTCGCGGCCAGGTCCGTGCTGGGCCTGCTGCCCGGCGGCGTGGCGCAGCCGAGCTACGACGCGCTGTGGCGGACTGCCGCCGCGCTGTACTCGGCGTATGCCGCCGACTCCGCCCCCGAGCCGCCGCTTTCCGAGCCGCCCTGGCCGGCTGACCTGATCAGCCGCGCCGTGGGAACTGGCGACGAGCACGCCATCAAGTTCACAGAGGCGTGCCTGCGGCTGTACTCCGAATCAGCCGACCCCATCCTGCTGCAGGCCGCCGAGCGCGCCTGCCGCCTGCTGGGATAACCGGCCGGCAGCCGAAGGGCTGGCACGGCACTCGCAGTCTCGGCGAGAATTCCGGCATGAGATCACAGCCACTTCCGCGGCCATTCCACCTGGCCAACGAGGGGCTCGCGCTCCTGCTGGAGCCCGTGATGCTTGCCGCTCTCGCCTGGTGGGGCGCCGAGGCAGGCGGCAGCCCGACCGGCCGGGTGCTGCCCGGCGTGGCTGCCCCGCTCGCGGCAGCCGTCATCTGGGGCCTGTGCGCCGCGCCCAGAGCCCGGTTCAGGCTCCCGATGGCCTCCGTGCTGGCGGTCAAGGCGGCGGCAGCGTGATCCCGTAAGATCGGCTTCTCCGACGGCTCATTTTCCGGTCGCCGGATCACGAACGATACGAAAACCTCCCGCAAGGCCGACATGGATACCACTGCAGATCCCCGCCCGGACAGCCGGCCGCGCGTCGCGATCGGCCCTCATCATCCTGGCTTCGCCGAACGCGCCGTCCGGGCCGGCGGCGGCGAGCCGGCCGATGTCGATGCGGCCGCGGACGCACTGGTGTGGCTCGATCCGGCCGACATGGACGGGCTGCGCGCCGCGCTGGCCACGGCACAGTCGGCGCGCTGGGTGCAGCTTCCGTTCGCCGGGGTGGAGCGGGTGGCCGGAGCCGGCTTGCTCGACCCGGCACGAGAGTGGACGTCCGCCAAGGGCGCCTACGCGGAACCGGTGGCCGAGCATGCCCTGATGCTGGCGCTGGCCGGGCTGCGCCTGCTGCCCCGGCGGATCCGGGCCACCTCCTGGGGCGAGGCAGCCGGTGTCAGCCTGTACGAACAGCCGGTGACCATCCTCGGCGGCGGCGGCATCACCACCTGCCTGGTCCGGCTGCTCGCTCCGTTCCGCGTCCCCGTCACCGTCGTGCGCCGCCAGCCAGACCCGTTCCCCGGCGCGGTCAGGACGGTGGAGACCAGCGCCATGAAGGAGGCGCTCGCCGATGCCCGGGTGGTCTTCCTGGCCCTGGCCCTGACGCCCAGCACGGAACGGATCATCGGAGCCGCCCAGCTCGCCGCCATGCGGCCGGATGCCTGGCTGGTCAACGTGGCGCGCGGGCGGCATGTCGACACCGATGCCCTCGTCGCCGCGCTGCGCGAGGGCACGATTGGCGGCGCCGCTCTCGACGTCACCGACCCGGAGCCGCTCCCGGACGGGCATCCCTTCTGGACCATGGACAACTGCATCATCACCCCGCACACCGCCGACACGCCTGAGATGATCGAGCGGATGCTCGGCCGGCGCATCGAGGTCAACGTGGCCAGCTTCGCGGCCGGCCAGCCGCTGCTCGGCCTCGTCGACCCCGCGGCCGGCTACTAGCCGCCGGCCGGCTGCAGGCCCGAAGGCCCGCGGATGCGCTCCCCTAGGGCGCGGCGCCCCAGGTCACGGGCGTGCCATGCGCGGGCGCGGTGCCGAGCACCCGTTGCCGACCGCCCGGCCAGGTGGTCAGCGTCACCGGGCAGCCGCCCGTTCTGATCTGCTCCAGGCTCAGATGAGCAAAACGGCCCGCCGGGGTCGCGCCAGCAGCGAGCCGCTCGACGCCTTGCGCCAGCTCGGCTCGCTGCGCCGGGTCGAGGTACTGCCGGAAGACCGAGTGCCAGAGCACCGTCCAGCTGCCGGCTGCAAGCGCCGTGCGCGCCAGCGTGGCCGTCGCGGATTCCTGCCGCAGGTCGGCAGGAACGCGCGCGGCGATGTCGAGTGCCCCGCGCAGCCGCGCGAGCCTGCCGGCCTGGTCAGGCCAGACATAGGCCGTGAGGGTCAGCCTGCCGTCCGGCGACGCCGGATCCAGCGGGCGCAGGTCACCGCCGGTACGCGCCACAATCGTCACCTCGGCCGCAGGCGGCGGCTCTCCCTGCCAGCCGCCCGTGAGGATTACCGGCGACGACGGATCGCCGAACCTTCCGGCGTCGCCAGGGACGCAGAAATAGTCGGCCCGCAGATTCAGCCCAGCGCTCGCCCCGATCTCCACCAGCCGGATGGGCAGCGCGGCTTCGGCGGCGATGTGCCGCAGTCCGCCGAGCAGCGCCGCGGCCCGGCCCACCTCGTTGGTCTGCGGCGGCCGGTCCAGCCAGGACCTGATGACATCACGCTGGCCGGCCAGGGTCCGCCGGAGCGCAGCCCAGGCATCTGCGCTGCCTGGCCCGGGGCTAGCGGTCCCGCCCGCCGACGGGTAGAACGCGGCGAGCTCGGGCGCCCGGCCGGACAGAGCCACGGCGTGCGCGCCGGCCAGCATCCGCAGCGGCATCGCGCTGGCGATGCGCGCGGCCATGTGCCCGGCCAGCACGTCCGCGGTCGGGCCGCCGGCCAGCACGTCGTCGGCCGCATGAATGAGCAGGTCGCCGTAGAGCGTGCTGCCCAGCGCACGGCAGGCCGAGGCCTGCTGCCGTAGCACCGCTGCCGTCCGCTCGACCGCCGCCTGATCGGGATCTGGGATTCCCACGCGGGTCACTATGGCAGGCGGGGCCGCGTTCAGCCACGGGGGCGTGTCGCTATCCGCGTCAGCGCAGGGCTTCGGGCAAAATAGGGCGAGGCCCCTCCATGTATGAGATGGAGGGGCCTCGCTGGCGTTGCCTCGCGCTGGCGGGCCGATTGCTCGGCTGCCGGCGCGCTGCGCGACCGTCCACTTGTTCCGGAAACTAGCGCCGCGGACCGGTTTCCCGGGCCTTCGCGACCCCTGGGGTCGCCCCCGAGGTGGTCTCCGTATGAAGTGGTGAGTGACTTTCTACGCCTGTCGTGGCTGCCCGCACAAGGGGTTTCCGTTAACCGGATCAAGATTCTTTGGCCATCCACAGTGCACCTCCTATCATCCCCTGACCTGGCCGTCTATCCACCTCACTATCCACAGCTCTATGCACAGTTCTGCGCACAGGCGGGCGGGGCAACGGCATGGCTGAGCTTTTATGCATCGTTCTGAAACCAATCGCGAGCCGCCGCCGCTCGCCCTTCGCGAGTTCGGCAACGCGCCGGCCCCAGCTGCTCGCTAGGCTCACTGACGGAAGGGCAGCAACCCGGCGGGCAGCATGGGGGCGGCAGATTGTCCAGGTCCTGGCGCCGGACGGCTGGCTACGTCCTGCTCGTCATAGCCCTCCCGGCCCAGGAGCCGGCGGGCTGGGGCCGGGCAACACGGACTTCCTCGCCGCGGTGTCCTCCTGCTCCGAAGCGACGGGCTGGAGCCACAGCACGATGGCCATCATCGGCGCGATCATCGCGGTCCTCTAGACGGCGGCTATCGGCGCAGCGCTCCGCTGCGCCTGGCCGCGCGGGCCAGGGCAGCACGGAGCACAGCCGAGCGCACCCGGTCGGCCCGGGTGCGGGACGCAGGGAAGGACGGCATGGGGAGCAAAGGCGCGATCACTGTCGCGAGCCTCAACCTGCACTGCGGCTTCACCCAGCGCGGCGAGCCGTATGACGTGACGGCAGCGCTCAGCAGCCTCGACGCTGACGTTATCGCGGTGCAGGAGAGCTGGCGTGCGACCGGTGCGGACGACGATCCGGTGGCCGCGTCCGCGAGATCACTGGGCGCCCGGCTGATCCGCAGCTGGCTGCATTCCGGCGAGAGCCTGGCCAGCCTGGCGATCGCCGCACGGCCCGATCCTGGCAGCTTCGGGATCGCCATTGTCAGCAAGCTCCCGGTCACCGGATACGAGGTCGTGGATCTCGGCCGGGCGCCGGGAGACAGGATCCGCCGGGCAGCGCAGGTGGTGTCGGTCCTGACGCCTGGCGGCCAGCCGCTGCGCCTGGCCAATGCGCACCTCACGCACAAATTCACGAGCCCCGTCCAGCTGGCATGGCTCAGCCGCCGGCTCCGCCAGATCCGCGGTGCGCCCGCGCCCGGCCGGGCGGCCGCGCCGGCCGTGATCGTCGGGGACCTCAACATGCCGCGGCTCGCGACGGTCACCGCAGTCGGCTACGCGCCGGTCATCCGCGGCAGGACATGGCCGGCGGACCGGCCGGTGATTCAGCTCGATCACATGCTGGTCAGCCAGGGCCTGGCGGGCGCCGGAGCGAGGGTACTGGAACCAGTGGGCTCGGACCATCGTCCGATCCGCGCGGCGCTTGAGCTCAGCCAGCATCCGCGCTCCAGCGCGGCGCGGGTTCACCGCCAGGTCAGGGAGTGACCTGGTAAACGGCCGCAGCGCGACTTGTGACCTCCAGCTTCCGGTAAATGTGCTCCAGGTGCTTGGCGATCGTCCGGGGGCTCACGTCCAGGGTGCGCGCGATGGCCGCGTTCGTGCGGCCGCGAGCGACCAGATCGAGAACCTGAACCTCGCGATCGGTAAGCCCGGCTAGCCGCTCGGGATCTGCCCCGCGCAGCGCCTGTCCCGCGGACTGGCGCCTGCGGACGCGCAGCAGCGCGGTGCCCAGCGGGACGCGGACGACGTCCAGCAGGTCGCGGTGAGCCTCGGTGAAGTCGGTCCTGGACCGGTTGAACGCGATACCGATGATCTGCGGGCCCGGATCCGTCAGGTTCACTGCCATCTGATGCTCGACGGTCATTACCCGGAAGAACTCGCCGTAGAGGGACAGCCGGTGAAAGTCCTGATCACTGAGAAAGTCACTGATCTTCCGCGGGCGGCGGTCGCACGTGTTCCGGTAGTGATTAATGAGCGGATGCTCGTGGATGTGCGCATCGAACAATTCCAGGCTGACCGGCAGCTCATCTAATGGGTGCACGACAGCGTGGATGAGCACGGGCCCGGGATCGAGCTCGTTGTAGCTCAGATAGTCACAGCCGATCAGCTGCGACAGACCGGAAAGCGCCACCTTAGGGAAGCACGCCGGATCGTCGAGCTCCGCCAGGTCGTCAATGAGCCGCAACGCCTGTTGCAGCGCATTGAACGATACGTACATGGCTGTCCCCCCCGGGCCGGCCGCTTCCGTTCAGCGCGCGTCAGTGCGCATGCGTAGAAAACAGTGCCCGACCCGGCGGGTTTCGTCAAGCCGGCCAAAAGGTGCTGATCACCAAGAGCCATATCTTTACCGCGTGCAAGACTCGCGTGCACGACTCGCGTGCACGGCACCTGGCCGCCTCCCGGCGGCGTGGCCGGAGGCGCTCAGCATGGCCGGCCGGTCAGCTCGGCCGACTCGGACAGGGCAGCCCCCGGATGTGTCACCGGGCTGGGCAGCCCGCCCGCGGCGGTGCGCAACCTGCGTATAGACGCTGCTTCGTGCGTGCGGGTTGAGTGATAGCCAGCTGAGCCGCCCGGCGGCGCGGCGAGCGCCGGACCATCGGCGCGATCGACGGAGGTAGATGTGGGGCAAGGGGTCTGGCTCAACTTCGCGATCGGCGCGCTCTTTTTTCTCGCCATCGCGGGAATCCCGCTATGGATGGTCTTCAGGCATCCCGAATCCCAGCCGGAGTACGGCCATCATGGACATTTCTTCAGCCGGCAGCCCGGCGATCAGGTACCTATTCCGGTTGCCGTCATGGTTCAGGCGCCATACGCAGACGGGCTGGCCGTTCGGGCGCCGAGCACGTCTGCGTAGCAGCCCGCTGGTCTGTACTGGTATTTCGATCGTCCACCTGCCATTCGGGGCTATACCAGGCTGACGAGATTTTCGCCCGGCAACTGTAGCTTCCCGCCGCTGGATGGTCGTAGCGCGGGCACGCCGGAACTCGCAGGAGACCGCTGATGGTCCCTGCAGGCCCGTCGCGAGGCGTCACGTGAACGCGCCAGCCGTGTTCTGCCATGTCGCTGCTTTGCGAATTATTTGCTGCCGTTCTCGACGTTCCGTACTTGCCAGGCATGTCCGGCTAGTCGGCCATGCAGGCGTTCTCGCGGTCGCGTTGTGCGGCCCGGCGTCAGTCAGGGATCATGTCGAACTTGTCCGGGTCCGGCCCGGTGCGCTGGCTCTTGTTCAGGGCGCTGATCGCCTCGACATCCTCGCCCGACAGCTCGAAGTCGAAGATGTCGATGTTCTCCTTGATGCGGGCGGGAGTGACCGACTTGGGGAAGACGATGTCACCGCGCTCGATGTGCCAGCGCAGCACGACCTGGGCAGGGCTCTTGTTCACCTGGCGGGCGGTCAAGTTGATCGTCGGGTCTTCCAGCACGTTCCCCCGGGCGATCGGCGACCAGGCCTCGATGGCGATCTGATGCTCGGCGCAGAACGCGCGGACGTCGTCCTGGGTGAAGTACGGGTGGACCTCGATCTGGTTGACCGCGCCGTTGCCCAGCTTGCTCGTGACGAACACGTCGGCGCGGTCGAGGCCGGACTTGCGGATAGCCTCACCGACTTCCCTCTCGTTGCCGTACATCTCGGCCGTGTCGACGTGCCGGTACCCGGCCTGCAGCGCCGTGCCCACGGCCTCGGCCGTGTCCTCGGGCTTGATCAGGAAGACGCCGAAGCCGAACTGCGGGATCGACTGGCCGTTGTTCAGCAAGATGTCAGGTACTGCGCTCACGACGGATTCTCCTCCGGCGGCGCGATGAACCGCCTGTTCGGATGCTTGGTCCACATCGCCTACCCGCACATCCCGGCCTTATCCGCGCCAGCCAGATTTTCCGCCCGGAGCCGGCACCGGCCGGGCCGCTACGCCGCAACAGCATCTCGAAGGCCGATCGCGCCCAGGCCCTCAGGCGCCTCGCCGCCCAGCAGCGACGATGGCGCGTCCAGGGCTGGGCCGGGCAGCAAGCGGCCTGACGGACCTCAGGCCCGGGCGGCACGTTCGCGCAGCGCGGCGACGAGCGCGGGGATCACCTGGTTCAGGTCGCCGATCACGGCGTAGTCGGCGCGGGAAATGATCGGCGCGTCCGGGTCGGTGTTGACCGCGACGATGTGCCTGGCGCTCTGGCAGCCTGCCATGTGCTGGATCGCGCCGCTGATGCCGCAGGCCAGGTAGAGCTCGGGCGAGATCCTGGTACCGGTCTGGCCGACCTGCTGCCGGTGCGGCCGCCAGCCCTGGCTGGTGACCACCCTGGAGACGCCCAGCGTGCCGCCGAGCAGGCCGGCCAGCTCCTCGAGGGCGCCGAAGCCCTCGGGGCCGCCGACCCCGCGGCCGCCGCCGACCACGACCCTGGCCGTCGCCAGCGAGACCCCGCTGCCGCGCTCCGCCGACTCCGCAGCGTGCACGTCGAGGTCGCCGTCCTGCAGCTCGGCCGTGATGACCTGGACCCTGGCCTGACCGGGCTCGGGGGACGGCCGGGCCGGCACCGCATCGGCGGCCACGGTCAGCAGCGCGGGCGATGCCTCCAGCACCGCGTCCTCCAGCACGCTGCCGGCCCATCGCTGCCGGATCAGCCGGATCGCCCCGGCACCCGCCTGCGGGTCGCCCTGAGCGGACACGCAGTTAGCCGCCACCGGCAGCCCGGTGATGGCGCCGAGATGGGCCATGACCTCGCTGCCGCGGTCGGTGGCGGCCGCCAGCACGGCTGTCGCGCCGGCCGATCCGGCCAGCTGGGCCAGGATCCGCGCCCAGCCGAGCGGAGCGTAGCCGGTGAGCCCGTCACCGCTGACGGCGAGCACCTCGGCTGCCCCGAACGCCGACAGCACCGGGAGCGCCCCGGCGGGCGCCCCGCCGCCGATGAACACGGCGGCCAGGCTGTCGCCGGCCGGCGCAGCGAGGTCCCTGGCCAGGGTCAGCGCCCGGAGCGAGACATCCGCGACGCCGGCGCCATCCCGTTCGAGCAGGCAGAGCACGCTCACCGGATCACCCGCCCGTCGCCGGGACCGGCGGCCGGCACCGCGATCATGACAGCACGCCCAGCTCGTCCAGGAGCGCCACCAGGGCCGGGACGGCGTCTACCCCGGTGCCCAGCACCTCGGCCTGCTTCCGCTCGCCCTCCGGCACGCGCAGCCCCAGCTTCCGCAGTCCCTCAGCGCGGAACTCGGGCTGGAACCGCTGGATCTCCGCCCGCCTGGCCCGCAGCCGCCCCGGCAGCGAGGGATACCGGGGCAGGTTGATGCCCTCCTTGACGCTGACCACGGCCGGCAGCGCGAGGTCGTAGGCTTCCTCGACGCCCCGGTACTCGCGCCTGGCCCGCAGCCGGCCGGCACCTGGCCCGCCGTCAGCCAGCTCCAGGTTCTTGATGCCGGTCACGCACGGCAGGCCGAGCGCGTGCGCTACCCGCACCGCCACCTGGTAGCCGCCGGTATCGGCTGCCTCGTTGCCGAACAGCAGCAAGTCCCACGGGGGCTCGTCGCTGGCGGCCCGGCGGCGGACCGTGTCGGCGATCGCCGCCGCGGTCGCGATCGCCCCCCACTCCCGGCCGTCGGTCTCCAGCAGCACCGCACGGGACGCCCCCAGCGCGAGCATGTCCCGGAGCTGCTCGGCCGCCTCCGCCGGTCCCAGCGTGAGCACCGTCGCGGTGCCGCCGGTCCGCTCGGCGATCTGCACGGCCTCCTCGACCGCGCATTCCTCGTGCGGGCTGACGGTGAACCCGGACATGCGGGTGTCCACGTCCTGGCCGTCCGACGTCAGCACCACCCGGCCGCCGACCATCGGCACGCGCTTGACGCAAGCGAGAACCTGCAGCTGCTCCGGCACCGGCGTCAGCTCCTGACCCGCTCGTTGGCCGGGTCGAACAGCGGCGTCGAGCCGGCCACCGCGACCGTCACCGGATACTGCTCGCCCAGGTACTCCACCGCCAGGGACGTGCCCTCGACCGCCTGATCGGGCGGCAGGTAGGCCATCAGCAGGTGCTGCCCGAGCGAGGGGCCGGATCCGGCGCTGGTCACGTAGGAGCGCCGCCCCCTCGCGTCCGCCAGCGGCTTGCCGTCCGGGGTCAGGACCGGCTCGCCGCCGAGCATGTAGCGCAGCTCGCCGGACGCCGACACATGGTCGTCCACGGTCAGCGTGCAGAGCACGGCCGCCGGGGGCGCCGCGCGCTGCTCCAGGTACGCGGCCTTGCCGACGAAATCCTGCCGCTTCACCGACGGCCGGGTCATCCCGGCCTCGACCAGGTTGTAACCGGCGTCCAGCTCGGCGCCGTACGCGCGGTAGCCCTTCTCCAGCCGGCCGGTGGTGCCGTACACGCCGATGCCCACCGGCACCAGGCCGCTTGGCCGGCCAGCCTCCCAGAGCGTGTCCCACACCCGCGCGCCCTGCTCCATCGGCACGTACAGCTCCCAGCCGAGCTCGCCGACGTAGGAGATGCGCGACGCCAGCACGGTGGCGCCGCCCAGCTCTATCGGGCGGCAGGTGCCGAACCGGAACCCCTCGGCGGACACGTCACCGGGAGTGACCTGCTCCAGGATGTCCCTGGCCCGCGGGCCCCACAGCCCCACGGTCGCCCACGCGGACGTCTGGTCCGACAGCGCCGCGGTGCCGTCGGCCGGCAAGTGGTCCCTGATCCACTTGGCGTCCATCATCCCGGTGGCGCCGCCGGTCACGACCCGGAACCGGTGCGGGCCGAGCCGCATGATCGTCAGGTCGGCCCGGAATCCGCCGGCGTCGTCCAGGAAGGAGGTGTAGACGACGCGACCCACCGGGACGTCCATCTGCGCCACCGCGAGCGACTGGAGGGCGTCCAGCGCGCCGGGCCCGGTGATGTCCAGGACAGCGAAGGCGGACAGGTCGATCAGGCCCGCTGATTCCCGCATGGCCAGGTGCTCGGCGTTGATGATGGGCGACCACCAGCGCGACTCCCACTCAGCGTCACGGTCCATCAGCTGGCCCGCGTACCGCTCCAGCAGCCCCGCGTTGGAGGCGTACCAGTTCGGCCGCTCCCAGCCGGCGGTCTCGATGAAGATCGCGCCGAGCTCTCGCTCACGGTAGTAGAAGGGGCTGAGCCGGAGCGGCCGCCCGGACTCCCACTGCTCGGCCGGATGCACGATCCCGTACATCTTGTTGAAGCCCTCGCGGGCCCGGCCGGTGACGTGCGCGGTGGTGCGCTGGTGGTCGTAGAAACGGGAGATGTCCGCCTCGTGAATGTCGATGCCGGGCGTCACGCCGCTCATCCACTCGGCGACGGCCCGGCCGATGCCGGGTCCCTCCTTGATCCAGCTGGCGGCGACCGACCACAGGCCGGGAACCTCCGGCGTCTCCCCCAGGGCCGGATGCCCGTCTGGCGTCATGGAGATCAGTCCGTTGATGGCATAACGAATGCCTGCCCGCTCATCTCCCAGCAGCTCCGGCATCAGCTCCAGGGCCTGGGCCAGCTGCGGATCGAAATCATCCTGGGTGAACGGCATCTCCGTCGGCGAGAGCACGGCCTCCTCGATCGACGGGATGCTGTCGGGCGGCACGATGATGGGGCGGTGCGCGTAGGAGCCGACCTCCATGTCGCCGCCATGCTGGCGCTCGTACATGTTGGTGTCGACATCCCGCACGATCGGGTAGGCGATCTCGCCGACGGTGCCGTCGAACAGCGGGATCGGCCCGACGCTGATCATCTGGTGCACGATCGGAGTCAGCGGGATCCTGGCCCCGGCCATTCGCGCGATCCGCGGGCTCCAGACGCCGCAGCAGATCGCGCACACGCCGGTCTCGATATCGCCCCTGGTCGTGCGGACGGCGCTGACCCGGCCGTCAGCGCTCTTGTCGATGCCGAGTACCTCGGCTCCGGCCAGCACGTGCAGGGCGTCCAGCTGCTGCGCCTGCTCCCGCATCAGGGTGCCGGCCCGCAGCGAGTCGACCACGCCGACGGTCGGGAAGTGGGCTCCGCCGAGTATCACCGACTCGTCCAGGTAAGGGACGAGCTCGCGCACCTCGGGCGGCGTGAGCAGCTGGGCGGGGATGCCCCAGGCCCTGGCGGCCGAGCATCGCCTGCGCAGCTCCTGCATCCGGGCGCGGGTCCTGGCGACCTCGATGCCGCCGCTCTCGGTGAAGACGCCGAGTTCCTGGTACTGCTCGGTGCTGTCCCTGGTCAGCTCCATCATCATCTTCGAGTACTCGATCGGGAAGATGAAGTTGGAGGCATGCCCGGTTGAGCCGCCGGGATTCGGCATGGGCCCCTTATCCACCAGGACAAGGTCGGTCCACCCGAGCCGGGCCAGGTGGTAGGCCAGGCTGTTGCCCACGATGCCCGCGCCGATGATGACGGCGCTCGCCCGGCCGGGGATGTCAGTCATGAGATTGGTTCCTGTCCGTCCGTTGCTGCCAGTCGGCTCGAAGTCCGCGCGGTTGCCCGCCCGGGCCTGTCAGTCCGGGCGCACCAGCCCCGCTGGCCGCCAGCGGCGGAACAGCGGGGCCGATGCCAGAGACACCCGCGACGCGGGAGCTGCTTACTCGACCGGGATCTCCTTGTTGATCATGCCTAGGTCGATGCCCTGCCGCTTGCGCACCACCCGTGCCACCACGTACACGATGACGGCCAGCACGTACATCGCGGCCATGAAGATCAGCGAGGACTTGTTGTTCACGAAGTAGAGGCTGTTGGAGAACCACTCGTACAGGTTGAAGACCAGCAGCGCGATGGTGACCCAGCCGGCCAGCGGGACGATCGGCACGCCCAGGAGCTTGAACCGGCTGGCCGGGGATGCCGCCCACAGGTCCGGCTTGCGCCACGGCAGGATCACCACGGCGATCGCGCTGAACAGGTAGGTCACCGCGATGACGAGGGTGGCGTCCAGCGTGTAGTTCCGGAAGGTCAGCCAGTACGCGTAGACCGCGCTCAGCCCGACGGCCGGGAGCAGCATCAGGATGAGCGAGTAGAACGGCACCTTGCGCTTCTCGGATACCTCGGCCGCCCGGTCGGGGAGCACCCGGTCGAAGGCGGCGGCGAAGATGACCCGGGTCGAGGACAGGAAAAGGGTGCCCACCCAGCCGAAGAACCACAGGCTGAGCGCCAGGATCAGGATGACCTGGAACGCGGTGTTGTGCACCAGCCAGCCGGCGAACATGAACGGGTACGGCCAGATGCCGAACTGCGGCGTGAGGTTGTAGTCGAGCGAGTTGAGGTTCTGATAGAAGGCCCAGCCGATGGTCTTGTCCACCAGCAGCAGGAAGACCAGGGTGAGGATGACGGTGATCCACAGGCCGGAGAACATGCCGGTGAAGACGCGCTTGAAGTCGCTGGCCCCGCGGATCTCGCCGTACAGGGTCGAGCCCCAGTTCGGCCACAGGATGAAGAACATCATCGCGGGGACCAGCAGCATCGTCGGGCCGATCGGCCCGAAGCCCAGATTCGTGGTGGTGTAGCCGGCCTTCGCCGCCGCGTGGTTCGTGGCGGCGTACGCGTTCTTGATACCGAATATCTTCTGCGCCTCATAGTTGAACGAGCTGATGAAGCTCGCGTGCGAGTTGACCAGCAGCAGGACCACAACGACGGCGAACGCGATCAGGCCGCCGGCAAAGCACCATTTCTGGATCCTGGCATAACCGCCCATGCCGAGAGAGACGAAGATGCCGGCCACCGCGATCGTGATCAGGCAGACGACGAAGATCCCGTTCTTGGACGCGAACCAGGCAGCACCGCCAGGGTCGCCCAGCGTGGCCCACAAGGGCTGGAACAGCTGCACCGACAGGATGTTGCCGTAGATGGGCGCCCACAGCCAGAGGATGAACCACCAGCCGGTGGCGGCCATCACGAAGCCGATGCCGCTGCCGAGGATCCGGGTCTGCCAGACATAGTCACCGCCGGCGCGCGGGATCGTCACGATCAGGCCCGTATACGCGACTACCAGGAACGACACCAGGACGGCCGAGATCAGGATCGCCGTGATCAGCTGGCCCTTGGGGAAGGCGGGGCCGGCGAAGGTGAACTCGTAGATTCCCAGCGTGACGAAGTTCGTGGCCAGGCAGGCGTAGATCATCGAGTCGCGGACCGACCAGCCGCGGACGAGGCCTGTTGCCTTCCTCAGGAAAAGTGTGGGCGTCTCGCCGATGGATTCAGTGGCCATTTCCGCCTCTCAGTTATGGGGTCGCGCATGCGGGATCCGGACATGCCCGTCATGCTCCCATGTACCGGAACCTAGTTCTAGCCGTTGACAAGCAGATACCGGGCGACTTTTGCCTTTTTCGGGTTCAGTTCTATGACGGCGCCCTGCAGCACGCCATCGCCGTAGACACTGCCCGGATTGATGGCCAGCGTCCGGCCCATCCGCTTCACGCCGCGGCTCTCATGAATGTGCCCGTGCACCGATAGCAGCGGCTGGTGCTTGAGGATGGCGTCACGGACCGCGATGGAGCCCACCGGCTTCATCACCGCGCCGCCGTGCGTGGGGCGCAGGTTCGCATCGAGCGCCGGCGCCTCGTCCAGCCCGCTGCCATAGGGCGGGGCGTGGAAGTTGAAGATGGTCCGCTCCATGTCCGGCACGAGGTTCGCCACTGCCTCGATCTTGGCGGCAATCTCGGGCTCGGGCGCCTCCCGGTAGGTGTCCCAGGGAGTCGGGTTGGTCCAGCCCATCGAGACCAGCTGGAAGCCGTCCAGGTCCAGCATCTTGCTCTCGGCGAAGCTGACGCAGGGCGACTGCTCCAGGACGTCGTCGATCTCGAAGATGTCGTCGTTGCCGCCGTTGAGGATGCACGGGATCTGGCCGCCGCGCAGCTTGCCGTCGGCCATGTCCAGCCAGCGGTCGAGCGAGCTGAGCATCTCGGTGGTGAACCTGGCGTCGACCGCGCCCTCCTCCTTGCTGAGGTGGGTCAGCTCATCCGGGCTGACGATCGCCGGGTAGAAGCCGCTGTTCCTGATCCGGGTCTGGATGGCCTCGAGTTCTTCCCTGGTCTCCAGCTGGAAGGTCTCGCCGCGCAGCGTGACCTGCCAGCGGCCGCCATGGTCGATGATCGGCACCATTGCCTTGCCGGTGACATCGCCCCCGAGCACGACCAGGTCAGCCTTATAGAACGCCGCGGCGTTGAGGAACTTCCGCCAGCAGACCTCGGAACCGTGGATATCAGTGGCGAAGAAAATCTTCATAGGCTACCGGCCTTTGCAGCTGCTTCCCGTGCAACGGTGTAGCACCCGGCGCAACCGGGCGTCAAGCGCCGTAACGGCCAAAAGGCGACGCCAGGCTCAGTGACCTACTTCCTCCGGCAGCTCGTACCAGCGAACCCGGTCGCCGACATTCGCCCGCAGCTTCCACTTAACACCCTTGGGCGCCGAATTGGCGATCTCCAGCAATTGCCGCGACTGAGCGAGCGGGTCGAATGGCGGCTGCGGCGGCAGCAGCTCCGGATGCTCGGCCGCGAGCCCGGGCAGCTTGGCCAGGCTGCCGGTGACCGTGCGCCACCAGCCCCAGTCAGCGGCGAGCAGCTTGCTGAAGCGGTCGGTGTCCAGCTGCGGGGCCGGCCCGGATGATCCTTCTCGCGGCCCGCCGGGCTCGCCGCCCGCCCCGGCGCCAGCCGCCGCGTGACGGCCGCGCTCGCGCCCGCCGCCGGCCTGGCCGAGCGGCAGCGCGCCGAGCAGCTGGAGGATGTCCCTGGCGTCCTTCTCGTTCAGCTCGACGATCTGCAGTTTCGAGAGCAGGACGTCCATGGCATCCAGGGTGAGCGGCCGAACGCCGAAGGTGCCGCGGAAGTCCAGCACGTGGCACATGGACAGCCGGTCGACCATCACGTCGATGGGCCGCCCGGACGGCGCGACGAAGTACATCTGCCGGTCGCCGTTCAGGTTGTTGAACCGGCGGTCCGGCTGGCAGCCGCTGCGCTCCAGGAATGCCGCGACGTCCTTGCGCCCCCTGGACAGGCACGCGAAGTCAATATCCTGATCACGGCGCAGCCGCGGCGGGAAGTCAGGGCAGATGACGCGCACGGCCAGCCCGCCGAGCAGCTTCAGGCCGAGGCCCGCCTCGGCGGCGGCCCCGGCCAGGGTCATTGCCTCAGGCAGCGGATCGTCAACGGGCGCGGCCGGCTGCTGACTGGTCATCCCTGCTCCCTTTCTCCTGCCCGCCCCCCGCCCCCGCCCTCCCGCCATGCCGCCCCGCCATTGGCCGCCACCCGCCTTTTTCCGGGGATGCCCGGTGCGGCGTCCGGCGTCAACGGCACAATACAGCTCAGCCTGGACACGCACGCGATCCGGCAGTTGACTTCCGCTACGATGCGCGGCCATTCTGGTTGCGTGTCCGAGAATGGAGTTGCCGCCGGCGCAACTTACCAGTCGGCGGAACGAGCTCTGGCCATCCTGACGAGCTTCGATGACACCCGTTCGGAACTCGGCGTGACCGAGATGGCCAGGTCGCTGGGCGTGCACAAGTCGACGGCGTCGCGGCTGGCCGCCGTGCTGGAGCGGTCCGGGCTGCTGGCCCGCAGCGGGCGCCGTTACCGGCTCGGGCTTGAGGTGATCCGGCTCGGCACGCTGGCGCTGCGCAGCTTCGATTTCGTCGCCTCCATGCAGCCGGCGATGGACAAGCTATCCCGGCGAACCGGCGAGACCATCAACCTCGCCGTGCCCGATGGCGGCGGGATCCTGAACGTGGCCGAGATACCCAGCACCTACATCCTCAGCTGCTCGGGCGGCTGGATCGGCCGCCGGACCCAGCCGCACGCCGTGGCCAACGGCAAGGTACTGCTCGCCTACGGCGCCATCCCGGTTCCCGACCAGCTCGACCGCTATACCGAGCACACCATCACCACCCGTGCCGCGCTGGAACGCGAGCTGGCGCGAGTTCGCCGGGCTGGCTACGCGACCGCGGTCGCCGAGCTGGAGGACGGCCTGGTCGCCGTGGCCTCCCCGGTCTTCGATGCCGCCGGGGCCTGCGTGGCCGCGCTGTCGGTGTCGGGGCCGGCCTACCGGATGCGGCCGGAGAACCTGGCCGAGCTCGGCAGAATCTGCGCGGCCTCGTGAGGCTGCACGGCCGGGCGGAGCCGCGGCTGCGCTCGCCGCAGCCGGGGAGGGCAGGGCGGAGATGAGTAACGTGCCGGAGCACCAGCTGCATATCGGCGGCCGGTGGCTGCCAGGCGAGGCCGGGGTCGCCGAGGCAATCAGCCCGTCTACCGGCGAGGTATTCGCGACCACCGCCGTGGCAGGCCCTGATGACGTCGACGACGCTGTCGCCGCGGCCGCGGCCGCGTGGCCAGCCTGGGCCGCGGCCTCCGCGTTCGAGCGGGCGGACTGGTGCGAGCGGATTGCCACGGCCGTCGCGGCCGGGCGGGACAGGCTGGCCGAGATACTGACGCGCGATCAGGGCAAGCCGCTAGCCGAGGCCATGGACGAGGTCGACGAGCTCCGCGTGTACTTCCGGATGGCCGGCGAGGACGCCAAGCGCCTCGAGGGATCGCTGCCACCCTCGACCTCGGCCGGGCGCCGGGTGCTGACAGCCCGCCTGCCGCTGGGCGTCATCGCCGTCGTCAGCCCGTGGAACTGGCCCTACACGATGGGCGCCGAGCTGATCGCCCCGGCCATGGCGTCGGGCAACGTCGTCATCTGGGTGCCGGCTCCGACCACGACCGCGTGCTGCGCGGTGCTGGCCGAGGTGATCTCCGGCACCGGCCTGCCGGCCGGCGTCTTCAGCTTCCTGCCCGGTCCCGGCCCGGTCGTCGGGGACGCCCTGGTCGCTCATCCCGGTGTCGCCGGCGTCGGATTCGTCGGCTCGGTGGCAACCGGGGCCAGCGTCGCCGCGCGGGCGGCGGGCAAGGCGCAGGTCCTGGAGCTGGGCGGGAACGGGCCGATGGTCGTGCTCGAGGATGCCGATCTTGAGCTGGCCACGACCGCCGCGCTGGAGGCGGCCTACCTGTGCGCGGGCCAGAGCTGCACGGCCGGCGAGCGATTCCTGGTGCACGCCAGCGTGCGCGCCGAGTTCACCGACCGGGTCGTAGCTGCCACCAAGGACGCCATCCGGCTCGGCGACCCGTTCGCGGCCGGTACCACGATGGGCCCGCTGAACAACGAGCCCACTGCCGCTAAGTTCGACCGGCACATCGCCGATGCCGTCAGCCGCGGCGCCCGGGTCTGCTGCGGCGGCGGCCGCGCGGCCGGCTTCCCGACCCGGCTGTTCGCCGAACCCACCGTGCTGGACGGCGTCACGCCGGGGATGGCGATCGAGCGGGAAGAGACGTTCGGACCCGTCGTCCCGGTGGTCGAGGTCCGCTCGGCCCGCGAGGCGCTGGACCTGACGAACGCCTCGCCGTTCGGGCTGACCGCCGCCGTCTTCACCGCGGACCTGGAGCGCGGTCTCGCGTTCGCCGAGCAGGCCAGGGCCGGCTGGGTGAATGTCAACGCGTCTACCAACCTGTGGGAGTCCCACCTGCCGTTCGGCGGCCGGGCGGGCAGCGTCAGCGGCCGGGGCCGGGTCGGTGGGCGCTACCCGATGGAGGCATTCACCGAGCCCAGGACCATCGTGTACCCCGCCCCCCGGTACCGGTGAGGCGGCCGCCGCACCGCCCTCCGGCATCACCCCCTTGCCCCCTGATCGCCCAGCCCGCTCCCTGCTCCTTTGACCCGCCCGTCCGAACGAAAGGTGGCGACAGCCAGATGGCCATGCCCAGCGCGCTGGAGATCGCCAGGCGAGCCGCGCTGAAGCCGATCGCCGGCATCGCCGACGAGATCGGAATCCCGCCCTGGCTGGTCCAGCCGTACGGCGAGCACGTCGCGAAGATCGATCTCGCCGCGATCGCGGAGCTAGCTGACCGCCCGCGGGCCAGGTACGTGGTCGTCACCGCGGTCACGCCCACGCCGCTGGGCGAGGGGAAGACGACGACGACGATCGGCCTCGGCCAGGCCATGAGCCATATCGGCCGGCGAGCCACGATCGCAATCCGGCAGGCGTCGATGGGGCCGACGTTCGGCATCAAGGGCGGCGCGGCCGGCGGCGGGTACAGCCAGGCAGTGCCGTTCGAGACGCTGAACCTGCACCTCACCGGCGACATGCATGCCGTCACCGCCGCGCACAACCAGCTCGCGGCGATGGTCGACAACCATCTGTTCCGGGGCAACGCGCTCGGCCTGGACCCGCACAACATCACCTGGCGCCGGGTGATCGACGTCAACGACCGGGCCCTGCGCAACATCGTGGCCGGGCTCGGCTCGGCCGCCGACGGGGTGCCCCGGCAGACTGGCTTCGACATCACGGCCGCATCCGAGGTGATGGCCGTCCTGGCCCTGTGCACGTCGCTGCAGGACATGCGGGCCCGGCTGGGCCGAATCGTCGTCGGCTATACCCGGAGCGGGGATCCGGTGACCGCCGAGCAGCTGAAGGCGGCCGGCGCGATGACCGTCATCATGCGGGACGCGGTCAACCCTAACCTGCTGCAGACGCTGGAGAACACGCCGGTCCTGGTGCACGCCGGCCCGTTCGGCAACATCGCGCACGGCAACTCCTCGGTCGTGGCCGATCTCATCGGGATCCGGGC